>Ga0209557_1000001_pt1 | contig 357830 bp, 318 predicted proteins | sample SaaInlV_120m_DNA_4_FD_184672 | JGI IMG/M metagenome (GOLD analysis project Ga0209557, IMG submission 184672) | Marine microbial communities from expanding oxygen minimum zones in the Saanich Inlet - Saanich Inlet SI074_LV_10m_DNA (SPAdes) (version 2) | ecosystem: Environmental > Aquatic >... | reverse complement strand
AGAGCTGGGTTGAAACTTGGCAGGGTGCTGCTGCTGACGGCTGTGGTGCACTGGTTGCCCCTCACGATGGCTCTAACGCTGCGACCTACACCTACGATGAAGCTGCTTCTACTATTACTGTAGAGGGTCTGGGTGCTCATATTGGTCTGGCTAAGGTCTACAACGGTGGCGAACTGAGTAGCCCAGCTGATGCTGTGTCCTCAATCACCTACACCATTTCTGCAATGACCGATACCACCATGACTCTGGATATCGAGATTGCAGGTGGCGGCCACTGGCGCTTTATGCTGGCTAAAGATGTGCCAGCAGCAGCTCCAGCGATCGCTGGTGATTGGAAGCTGGCTCCTGTAGCTGGTGCTCTAGGTGTTGGCCCTGGTCTTGGCGACACTAGCTGGTGGTCAAGCGGCGAAGCCGATGTTGATAACCGTGGCTGTCTGTTCGATGACATCTACCGCTTCGGTGCCGACGGTTCTTTCGCTAACGTAATGGGCGACCAGAGCTGGGTTGAAACTTGGCAGGGTGCTGCTGCTGACGGCTGTGGTGCACTGGTTGCTCCTCACGATGGGTCTAACGCCGCAACCTACAGCTACAATGATTCCGATTACACTATCACTGTAGATGGTCTGGGTGCTCATATTGGCCTGGCTAAGGTCTACAACGGTGGCGAACTGAGTAGCCCGGCTGATGCCGTATCTTCAATCATCTACACAGTAAGTGCGATGACTGATGACAGCATGACCCTGGATATCGAGATTGCAGGTGGCGGCCACTGGCGATTCATGCTGGTCCGTGACGGCACTACTCCAGCGCCTGCGCCAACTCCAGAACCAACGCCTGAGCCTACTGGTGGTATCGTAGGTGACTGGAAGCTGGCTCCCGTAGCTGGTGCTCTGGGTGTAGGTCCTGGTCAGGGCGACACTAGCTGGTGGTCAAATGGTGCGGCTGATATTGATAACCGTGCTTGCCTCTTTGATGATATCTTCCGCTTCGGCGCGGACGGCTCCTTCACCAATGTAATGGGCGACGAGAGCTGGGTTGAAACTTGGCAGGGTGCTGCTGCTGACGGCTGTGGTGCACTGGTTGCTCCGCATGACGGTTCTAACGCTGCAACCTACAGTCACGACGATGTTGCAAATACTCTTACTGTTGACGGCCTGGGTGCTCATATTGGTCTAGCTAAGGTCTACAACGGTGGTGAATTGGCTAGCGCAGCTGATGCTGTTTCAAGCATCACTTACCAGATTACTGCGATGAATGATTCAGAGATGACTCTGGATATTGAAATTGCGGGCGGTGGGTTCTGGCGCTACATGCTGGTTAAAAACTAAGACTCGTTTTAACCAGACAAGCAAGATAAAAAAACCGCGCCATTGGCGCGGTTTTTTTATGTCTGATCTATAATCAGAATGTATTTCTCGGTGTTCCAAGGATGATCTATCCTGCGTGTAACTACCTCAGCATCATGCGTTTTTGCGCAGAGATCAACCAGCTCCCAGAACGGTGGTCGCCCTGGGTCGGCGATAATAATGCGCTCAACTCCAGCTTCTAATGCCAATCCAATTAGCTCAAATAATGGAGTGGTCATTTCATCCCAAAAGCAGATATCGGCCCCAATAATCATGGAGAATTCTGCCAGTTCCGCTGCGCTAAAGGACTCAAAACTTCGCGCTTTAAAGTCCATTACAGCTTGATTAACCTCAGCCTGTAGAGCGAAATAAGGTGCAACTGATTGATCAATATCTATGCCGGTAACTTTGGCGGCGTAATGCTTGGCCAAGAAAACGCCGCTAAGTCCCCAGCCGCAGCCTATATCTAGCACAGAGCTGTTATGTTCAGGCGGATAGGTGGTCAGGTAATCCATGAGCACAAAGCTTGAACGCCAGACCTTATTGCCATGAGCGCTATGACCCTGTTGCTGACGTTTGAGTCTGCGCACCCCTGGATGAGTTGACCTAAGCGCTTTGATACCTAGATATTCGATGATATGAGGGTCGCTGTGGATGTTAACCTCGAGCATTGGCAGGACTGTGTCTATGTAAAACGGAGATGGTAACAGGTACTGATGAGTTTGCATTAATATCATGACTAATTTCACAGATATACGACTACTATGGTACTTTAGCGATCTGTAAACAGTGCTTAAAACAACTAACAAGAAAAGAAATACTCTATGGCTCCAGCCCAAGTCGAATCAAGCTATCACCCCTTTGTGAGCGCGCTCTATCGCAATACCAATTACCAGTTTTGGATTCTCCAGCTGGTGGGATGGTTTGGTTTTGCACTGCTAAGTTTTTTAAGCCTTACACTCTGGTACAACCAGCAAGAGCCTGCCTATATAGCTCACACTATCTTGCAGTCGGCGATGGGCGTATTGGTGTCCTGGCCACTGCGGCCACTATTTCATTACTTCTGGTACGACAAAGGTATATTTAGAATTTCGGCAGCCATTGCCGGCGTTCTCGGTTGTTCAATAGTCTGGACTATTTTGCGAATTACAACCTTTATGGCGATGACTGGAGAAACTGATCTCTGGGCCGATTTTGGTGGCTGGCTTTTTGCCTCTATTCTAATATTTCTAGCTTGGGTCGGCTTTTATCATGGCATCAAGTACTACCAACTTCTTCAGAGTGAGCATGAGACATTATTGAAGGTTGCCTCAGAGAACAAAGAACAGCAGTTACGCAGGGCCAAGGCAGAGACCATAGCTCACGAAGCTCAGTTGAAAATGCTGCGTTATCAGCTCAATCCACATTTTCTTTTTAATACGCTAAATGCCATATCGGCGTTGGTGAAAATAGAGGAGGCCAGTAAAGCTAATGCGATGGTGCTTCAGCTAAGTTCTTTTTTGCGTTACTCACTAGACAATGATGCGTTTCAAAGTGTGCCCCTAGATAAAGAGGTAGATGCTCTTAGGCTGTATTTAAATATAGAGCAGACTAGATTTGGCGATCGCCTTGAATTGGAGTTTGATATTGATCCCGAGGCGAGATCAGTCTTGGTCCCAAGCCTTATCTTGCAGCCGCTAGCTGAGAACGCGATTAAGCATGCTATTGCGCAGGCCGTAAACGGGGGTAAAATATCCATCGCCGCCAACCTTGAAAATGAGCACCTAATTATTCGGATGGCGGATACGGGGAGTGGTCTAGCAAGTACTTCAGACTCTAAGCCCAGCGGTGTTGGATTGCGTAACACCTTAGACAGGTTGGATGAGTTTTATGGCGATACCTATACGTTTAGTCTTGAAAACTCAGCCAATGGTGGCCTGCAGGTCTACATGAAGTTGCCGCTAGAAAAACAACCATCCTAGTGAATTAACGCGATTGAAGAAGAGGTAGTATGCTCAAATTAACAGCGATTATTGTCGATGATGAGCCTTTGGCCAGGCAGTTTTTACGCTCCTACCTAACTGAGCTAGGTCAGGTCGAAATACTGGCTGAGTGTGCCAATGGCAGCGAAGCTGTAGAGGCAGCTCTAGATCACAAGCCCGATGTTCTGTTCCTCGATATACAGATGCCAGGTATGAATGGCTTTGATGTTATCAAGGCGCTGCAGTCTGATGTAACCCCGCTAGTAATCTTTGTCACCGCGTTTGATCAGTATGCAGTTGATGCCTTTGACCTCCATGCTGTTGACTATATTTTAAAGCCTCTTGATAAAGAACGTATCGGCCGGGCTGTCGAGCGGGCTATTGATCGCCTCGAAGACAGTGAGCAGGAAAGCTTTAAAGCGCCGCTAATTGGCGCTATTGATGCAATTGCTGAGAAACTTCATGAGCCTAGCGAAAACAGTGCCGAAAATTTACCTGATGGTATGAAGCGCAAATTACTGGTGCGTGACTCCGGTGTGGTCAAAGTAATCCCCTTCGACGATATTGACTGGGTAGATGCCGCTGGCGACTACATGTGTGTTCATGCTGCTGGCGAGACCCATATTATCCGCAGCACGTTACGTGAGCTTAAAGCCAAACTGGACGACCGACTGTTTGTGCAAATCCACAGATCAACTATTGTCAATGTTGAGCGGGTGGTCAGTGTGACACCGTTGCAAAAAGGCGGTAGTTTGCTGCACCTCTCAGATGGTGGCTCGCTAAAAGTGAGTCGAAATTACCGCGAGTCTATACGCAATCTCTTCCAATAAGTCTCTTGAGAGGTCGATTAAGGCCGTTGAAGTCCTTACCCCGTTTGTCGCATAGCATAAGCCAGCTAACGCATATGCACTTCCACTTAAACAGGCTCCGTGACAGGCTACGCACATTGATGCAGCTCTCCTAGAGGAGTGCTGTCAATTACCCTAAATAAATAATGGAAATAAGACCGAAAGACAGGTAATTCATGGGATTGCTCTGTGTAAACGAGAGTTATTAGGGTCGATAATTTCTGTATTGAGAGAATTTTTTTCTATGCTTTCGCATTTCAAAGCCCAAAACATCAATCCCATTCGAACGATGCTCAAAGCTCTGGTTGTCCTGTGCTACAGTCTAACTGCCCCCTCTGTGCTGGCCGTTGACGAGGCTCTGGAAGCTCGCATAACGGCGATGCTCGATGGCATGTCTGTGGAGCAAAAAGTGGGCCAGATGGTGCAGGGTGAGATCAAGTGGGTAACGCCTGCTGATGTGACTAAGTATCACCTGGGTTCTGTGCTCAACGGTGGGGGCTCCTTCCCAGATGGTAATAAACTGGCCACTATGAAGGACTGGCTCGATCTGGCTGATAGCTACTACAAAGCCTCACTGGATAGATCTAAAGGCGGTGCAGGCATTCCAATTATCTGGGGTACTGATGCAGTACATGGCCATAATAATGTTATTGGTGCGACACTGTTTCCTCATAATATTGGGCTTGGTGCTGCTAGAGATCCCGAGCTATTGCGTCAAATTGGTGAGGTGACCGCCCGCGAGGTTGCGGTCACTGGCATAGACTGGATTTTCGCGCCCACAGTAGCGGTGGTCCAGGACCTTCGGTGGGGTAGAGCCTATGAGGGATATACTTCTGACGCCCAATTAGTTAAGGCCTATGCGGAGCAAATCGTACTCGGCATGCAGGGTAACCTTGATGAGTTGAGAACCGATGACGAAAAAGTTGTGGCCACGGCGAAGCACTTCATTGGCGATGGTGGAACTTATAGGGGCATTGACCAGGGCGATACCAGACTGAGTCTCGAGCAGTTAATCCAGCAGCATGGTCAGGGCTATCTGTCGGCCATTGATGCTGGGGTACAGACGGTGATGGCGTCTTTTAATAGCTGGAACGGCGATAAGATTCACGGTAATAAGACACTGCTAACAGAGGTTCTGAAAGGCAGTATGGGCTTTGATGGTTTTGTGATTGGGGACTGGAATGGCCATGGTCAGGTCAGTGGCTGTACCAATGAAAGCTGCGCTCGTTCAATTAATGCGGGTGTAGATATGATCATGGTTCCTGAAGATTGGAAGGAACTACTTCTGAATACCATTCAAGACGTAAAAACCGGCAAGATTGCTATGTCTCGGATTGATGATGCCGTGACACGGATATTGCGCGTAAAAATACGTGGCGGTCTATTTGATAAAGGTCTCCCATCATCTCGAGAGGTTGCGGGTAAACAAGAGCTAATCGGTGCTCAGGCGCATAGAGCCATTGCCCGCGATGCGGTTCGCAAGTCTCTAGTGCTGCTAAAAAATCGCAATGACCTGTTGCCTCTTAAGCCAGCTCAGCATGTCTTAGTGACAGGGGATGCTGCTGATAAAATTGGCAAACAGAACGGCGGCTGGACGATTACCTGGCAGGGTACTGAGAACACCAATAGCAACTTCCCCGGCGCCACCTCTATCTACGGTGGTATCGCGTCGGCGATGAATGATATTGGTGGCTCTACAGAGCTAAGTGCCGACGGTAAATGGGCTAAAAAACCTGATGTGGCTGTAGTGGTTTTTGGTGAGGATCCATACGCCGAGGGCGTAGGCGATATCGACTCTCTAGCCTACAAGTTTGGCTCTAACAAGGATTTACGCCTGCTAGAAAAACTTCGCGACCAGGGTATTCCCGTGGTGTCTATCTTTCTGACGGGTCGGCCTCTGGCTGTTAATGCGGAGTTGAATGCCTCAGATGCCTTCGTGGTTGCCTGGTTGCCAGGTACAGAGGGTCAGGGTATCAGCGATGTCATTGTGGCCGATAAACAGGGCCAGCCGCGTTTTGATTTTACCGGGCGCCTTCCTTTTGATTGGCCCAATCTAGAACTGAATGCCGACGATAAACACCTGCCCGTGGCAGATAACATCCTCAAGGCTGGTGATGGTCTTTCCTTCGGGGATGCTGAGATTATCGCTGAACAGCTTGATAAGGGTGTTGTGGCCTCTGGAGTGAGTGCCCGACTTGTAGTGTTTAACCGAACGTCCAGAGCGCCATTTAATGCCTTTGTGGGTGATAAAAGTGATTGGGCGAGACCGCTTGACGGCAAGGTTACCAAGTCAGCTCATGGCAATCTCATGGTCTCTGCGGTCGATGGTGAGTTGCAAGAGGATTCTCTCAGAGCAATTTGGTCCGGGCGCAGAGAGAGCCAGTTCTTCTGGCAGTCTGAAGAGGCTCTAAATTTGAAAAAGATTTCAGACCTCAACGGTGCAGTAATGGTTGAGTTTATGGTCAACAAGCGGCCCAAAGGTAAGGTTATCCAAAGGTTTGACTGTGGCTGGCCATGTAGCGCTAGTCAGGACGTGACTAAAATGTTTAGAACTGTACCCGTGAACGAATGGGTAACACGAGGCATTAGTCTCAAGTGCTTTGCCGCAGCTGGTGCCGACGTGGAGCGTGCTATCGTACCGTTTTTGTTAACTACATCTCGGCCATTTGATGTCACCATCAAGAACGTCCGCATAGTGCCCAAGGCGACAGTAGATCTTATAGAGTACTGTCAACTGTAAGTGTGTTTATGCCCAAGCTCTGCACAGAGGGTCAAAGTCTGTGTAGGGCATTAGCTTGGGGTTATTCTGTTCAAGCCTGTATTTCTGTCTCGTTGCTGCACTTGGTTAACTGCTACCTTTACTGCTAATATTCCCTGCATCCTAATAACAAGAATTCTGGTTGAGAGAGGGAATCGAATGAACGCAACATTTACTAAAATGTCCGATAGCACGGCTGAAGACTGGCAAATCATCATGCCTGAGCAGTTGGCTTTTTTTGCAAAATTGCCAGATCGGATTCTCTCCCATTTAGAGCTACTTGATGGCGACTATGGTGGCTTCGCAGTGGACCGCCTGCAGCACTCGCTTCAAACCGCTCACCGCGCCGCAGAGGCTGGAGAAGACGAAGAGTACATTGTCTGTGCCCTGCTGCATGATATTGGTGATACGCTGGGTAGCGCCAATCACGCCGACGTAGCTGCGGCGATTTTGCAGCCTTTCGTGTCGGAAGAAAACCACTGGATGATCAAGCACCATGCGATTTTCCAAGGCTATAATTTTTTCCACTTTATAGGTGCAGATCGCAATATGCGCGATCAGTTTAGAGACAGTGATAACTTCAAGCGAACAGCCCGCTTTATTGCAAAATATGATGATCCCTCATTTGACCCAAAGATGCCTAAATTGGACCTATCGCTGTTTGAACCAATGGTGCGTTCAGTGTTTAGCAAGCCCAAAAACAGCATGTATAAGGTACTAACCGATAGCTAAGGCTGTCGAGCCATTGCCTAGGAGATATGAATCAGCATGGGTAAGATTAGCGGGATTTACACAGCATCAAGCGCTGGGGCGGGAGTGACGGGCCATAGCCAGGTTTCCCTAAAGGCTGGCAAAGGGATTGTTGGTGACCGTTATTATTCCGAGACTGGCAAAAATAGATCCAGCCATAATGGCCAGCCTGACTGGGAGCTCACGCTTATCGAGTCGGAGGTCATTGATGCATTTAACCGCGCCACGGGTAATCGTTTTCACCACAGTGATTTTCGGCGTAATCTAATTACTGAGGATATCCGCCTCAATGATCTGGTGGGCAAGCGATTTACCATCAATGGATTACTTTGCTTTGGAGTGCAACTCTGCGAGCCCTGCGCCAGCCTGCAAAGGCGTTTGGCGGTGCAAATTTTACCTGACTTGGTGGGCAAAGGGGGGCTGCGCGCTCAGATCCTTGGCAGTGCTGTGGTCAGAGTGGGCGATAGTATAGAGCCCGCCTAGGTTCTGTTTTCAAGACCAAAAAATCTTTCCGCTGTGGCCTTGGTAGCTGCGGCAATCTGCATAGCTGATTCAGGCCTAGCCTCGGCGATACCTGCTACCACATAGCTTAAAAATGCGGGCTCATTGCGCCGGTCCTTAGGTAGTGGCTGTATATTACGCGGCAGCAAATAGGGCGCATCAGTCTCAATCATCAGTCGGTGCAGAGGGATATTACTGACAATTTTTTTCAGCTCTAGTCCGCGTCTCTCATCGCAGACCCAGCCTGTTACGCCTATATGTAAGTCCATATCCAAATAGGCGAATAGCGTTTTCTTCTCGCCAGTGAAACAGTGGATGACTGCGTCGCCCAAGTTATCTCTGTAAGCTTTGATTATTTCCAATTGCCTCTGTGCGGCATCGCGCTCATGGAGAAAAAGCGGCATTTGCATTTCTATCGCTAGCTCCAAATGAGCTTCAAATACAGCCTCCTGTTGCTTTTGAGGTGATAAGTTGCGGTTAAAGTCGAGACCGGTTTCGCCCACTGCGACCACCTCGGGCTCGTTTGCCAGCTCGCGCAACATAGCTAGGCTATCCGAATTAAATGAGCTGGCGTCATGAGGATGTATGCCACAGGTGGCATACAACATAGCTGGGAAACTATCAGAATGATCGCGGCAGAGCCGCAGTACTGCTCGACTCTCGGCCACTGAGGTGCCGGTGAGAATAAGTTTTGTTAGGCCCGCATCCCGAGCACGCTCCAGAACAGCCTCCGTATCATGATTAAAACGCTTATTGGAGAGGTTTACGCCGATATCTATCATATGTTGTCAACTAGTGTAGGAAAGTCCGCGAGAGCCCCTGTTAGGCTCTCTGTTGTGGTTGTAAGCTATTGTTACAGGAGCATTTCGCGTTCTCTCTGCATTAACATACGTGGGTCAATCCCCAATTTACGTGAGTAGATTACCGAATACATCATTACATTGCTCACATAGCTGCGGGTTTCTCTGTAGGGAATCAATGCCATCCAAACATCAAACGGCAGTTTGCCTGCGGACTTTTTAAGCCACTTGTCGACACGCGACGGGCCTGCATTGTAGGCCGCAGTCGCTAGTATTCTATTGTTGTCAAAGCGCGCCAGCAGTTCAGCGTAGTAGGTAGCACCCAGAGCTAAGTTGACCGATACATCATGAAGTTGTTTTGTACTGCGATAGGGTAACCGATGCTTCCTTGCAGTGGCCTTGGCCGTGCTAGGCATAACCTGAACCAGGCCCATGGCGCCAGCAGAGGAGGTGGCATGGGGGTTGAATGCGCTTTCCTGACGCGCCAGTGCAAGCAATAGATAGTCTGCTATACCAGCGTCTTTGGCTGCCTTGTTGATTGCATTTTGAAATGCCAATGGAAATCTTATTTCTATATCATCCCAGTATTTCGCTGTGCCCATACTGGCAATAGCTTTATTGTGCCACTGCCACTGGCTGGCTAACACGGCCGCGGCCAACCAATCGTCGGTTTGAAAACCTTTGCTAGCTTGAAACCACTCTCGATTAGCATCAATAGCCTCGTTGTGAAAGTGCAGTTCTCGAGCTCTTTGCATGGCCGGGATAGCTGCAATTCTATTGCGTCTAGGCTCATCAAGAGTGACTGGATTATGGTTGATGCTATATTCCTTGCCGAGCCTCTCGCTGGCCAAAAACCCATAAAAATCTCGCTCCTTAGCTAGGCTTCGTGTCAGCTGTATTAAAACTGGATCCCGCGTGGTGACAGGGTCGCTTTCCATGCTGCGAATAGTCCAATAGCGCCAGAGCGATTTTTGCTGACTAGTCTTGGGTAGCCTTGTTAGCCATTGGCGCACCTCTGTCCAGTTCATGGTGGCTAGGCTCTGGCGAATTCGCCACTCGGTGAGTTCTCCTTCAAGGCTTTGATTCAGCAGTCTGAGATGGTCGAGAAGATAACTATCAGCCGCCGCATAATGCTTGGCCTTAAATAGCCCTTTGACGATTGCGCTGACAATCCTTGCCTCTGTGTTATGGCTAAATTCATGGGTTTGCTTAAATCTAGTCCAGTGCCTTAGCGCTAAATTGGGATCTTTGCGCGCAAGATGATTGATCACATGGGCAATCAGCACCAGTTCCTCTGGGGTATTGCTGGCCAGTTCTATGGGCTGTCGAAGTTGCTTAGGATTGCGTTCAAGGCTGTAATAGAGCTCGTGCAGTTGCTGGTATTTGGGGCTAGTAAGAAACCTTTTTAGATAGCGGGCCAGCTGGTAATTATGGGCTAACAGTGCGCCGTTAAAACGCTGCCATGCAAGTTGCTCACTAATATGACCACCTTTGATGAGTATACCGAACAGTTTATCGCAGGCTTTGGGCTGGCTCTCTGCCGCCGCCCAGAGTCTTAGTCCACCCTTAAATGCCAAAGCTCGGTTGTTCAATCTGTGTTGAGCTAGGTAAAAATTACATTGTTGGGTGACGGTGGCGGACTGCTCTAAGTAGGATTCGACGTAGCCTGTCCAATAGCCACGCCGGGCCAGATAATCTAGCCAGAGACCTCTCAACTGTTCAGCCTTGACCGTAAACTTATAGCTTGCCAGATATGCTTCGACCTCCTGACGTCTGGCGTAACGCAGGTCAGCAATTAGATCTGCATAAACCAGGTAGGGATAGAGCGGATAATCGTCAAGCAGTTGGCGGTGCTGGCGGAGTTTTTTCCACTGTTTTTGGCTCGCTAGCTGCAGTGCTTGGCTATAGAGTTGGCGTTGTTCTGCGAGGTTATCGGATGCGGTATTTTGGCTTGGGTCGAATTGGGCCGAGTTAACTGAATCCCCGCCTGTCTGCTTAGTCGATGGAAGGCCCGATGAGGTCTCAGTTGCCTGTGTGACGCAGGGGATCAAAAGGGTTAGCAACAGGACTCGGATAATTGGCTGTCTGGTAAGCATGGAATCCCTGCGTCTCTTGAGGTGTCCTGACGGGCTCAAAGTTATCAGCAATACAGATAGAAAGCGAGAGTTGTTACTGGGTAAGGCTAACAGTGACAAAAAGCTCTGCTTATAGGGTGGTTAGAGGGAATTAGAGCCTCGTATCTAATTAGCTCGGTTTAGTATTCTTCGGAGATTCTTACCGCCAACACATCGCAGGTTGCACCATGCAGTACCGAGTTGCTGGTAGACCCAAAAATAAGAGCTAGACCGTGCCTGCCATGGCTACCAACCACGATTAAATCGACAGCCTGATCCTGCGCTAAATTATGCATTTCTTGGGCCGGGTGGCCTAGCACTATATGCTGATTTTCCGGTGCCAAATCAAGTTGTTCTGCGAGTCGGCCCAGGCGTTCAGTAGCCTGATGTTGAAGCTGGTTTTGTACGTCGGAAAGATCTACGGGTATATCACCTCCGTAAGTGAAGGCTAAGGGCTCTAAAACGTGACAAAAGGATATTTTTGTCGTGCTGTTGTGGAAAAGAAACTTGACGCGATCTACAACTTGCTGTGATTCTGTGGACAGATCCAAGCCGACTAAAACATGTTTGTATGTAGACATACCTACTGACCCTCTGTTTGATGTCGTAAATAAACCAAAGCATCGAGTTGCTGAAAAAAGCTAGTCGATCACTCAAGGTAAGAGTAGTACGAAATGACCTGGTTGTTAATAGTTTTCGGAATTGCGGTAGTTTTGTCGCCTCTGATGTGGCTGAAACAGTCGCCTCATCAGAAACGCATTACCGAATTGCGACGCTGGGCTAATAGTAGATCTCTCAAAGTTACTCTCCACAGGCGTCCGGATGCTCGCGATGAAGAAGAGCGTCTAGAGGCGGTCTTCTATGGTGTGTCTTGGCTTGATAGAGATACCAATCAGGACTGGGTGCTGCAGCGCCATAGCCAACGGGGTTGGCAATCCGATATAGAGGGCTGGCGTTGGTGTGGCAGTCAGGCCAGTTCAGATTGGGACAAATTGCTGGGTCAGACAGTCTCACAACTGCCGTCAGGCGTCAGCGCGATAATTGCTAATTCCGTCGGTATTGGTGTGATCTGGGATGAGCGCGGAACCTTCTCAGATATAGAAAAAATCTTAGAGCTTTTACAGGGGCTGAGACAAAAAGCCGAAGAAATTTGCCTTTGAAGCTTGACCAACGGGCAGGCAAGCACGTATATATGCCCACCTTAGGTATGCCAATTGTGTCCAAACTGTAGTTTTGAAGCCCTTGGCAAATCAGATATCAGGATCTTAAATCAAGGAAATCTCCCACTATGGGTAAGTCGTTAGTCATTGTAGAGTCACCAGCCAAGGCAAAAACCATCAATCGCTATTTAGGCGATGATTTTGTGGTGAAGTCTAGTGTTGGTCATATACGAGACCTGCCCACCGGGGCCAATCGAACAACGACCGACCCTAAAGAAAGGGCTAGGTTGGCAGCTCTTACCCGGAAAATGTCCCCTGAAGAGAAAGCCATACACAAAGAGAAAAAGGCCAAGGCTCAGCTTATAAATAGTATGGGTATAGACCCAGACAATAACTGGAAGGCCGAGTACGCCACCTTGCCTGGTAAAGAGAAGGTTGTCGCGGAACTTAAAAAACTGGCAAAAAATGCTGACACTGTCTATCTGGCGACGGATATGGATAGAGAGGGGGAAGCTATTGCTTGGCACCTGACCCAGGTTATTGGTGGTGAAGATAGCCGTTATAAGCGTGTGGTCTTTAATGAGATTACTAAAAAGGCTATTCGTACAGCGTTTGAGACACCTGGCGAGCTTAACACTAGTCGTGTCGACGCCCAGCAGGCACGTCGGTTTTTGGATCGTGTGGTGGGCTTTATGGTCTCGCCGTTGCTCTGGGAAAAAGTGGGTCGGGGCCTATCCGCTGGCCGGGTACAGTCAGTAGCGCTGCGCCTAATTGTAGAGCGCGAGCGCGAAATTCGGGCTTTTATACCAGAGGAATACTGGACAGTTCAGGCTGATCTTGAAGAGCAAAAAGCGCCTGATGACCAGGCCGGCGTTAACAGTGATGAGAGCAAGCTACGCTTCGATATTAAGAAGTTTAAGGGCAGTGGCTTCCGTCCAGTCAATAAGGCCGAGGCTGATACTGCGCTGGCGACACTGCGACAGGCTGACTATCAGGTTATCAAGCGAGAGGACAAACCGACCAAGTCCAAGCCTTCGGCACCCTTTATCACCTCGACACTGCAGCAGGCAGCGAGCACCAGATTGGGCTTTGGGGTGAAGAAAACCATGATGATGGCGCAGCGGCTCTACGAGGCAGGTTATATCACCTATATGCGTACTGATTCGACTAACCTCAGCGCTGATGCGGTAGCGGCTTGTCGTGAGTATATTCAGTTGCGTCATGGCGCAAAGTACCTTCCGGAGCAGCCTGTTAACTACAGTAGCAAGGCTGGTGCGCAGGACGCTCACGAAGCAGTCAGACCATCTAATATTGATATCTCGCCCGGCAGTTTGGACGATATGGAAGTTGATGCGCGTCGTCTCTACCAAATGATCTGGCAGCAGTTTGTTGCCTGTCAAATGACGCCTGCGGAATTTACTGCCACTACTATTACCGTTGCCGCTGATGACTACGAGATGAGCTGCAAAGGTCGGGTCACTCGCTTCGACGGCTATTTAGCAGTCATGCCAGCCCGCGATGACGATGCTGAGCTTCCAGACTTGCAGCAGAGCGATGCCATGAAAATGCTGGCGTTGATTCCTCAGCAGCATTTCACTAAACCTACGGCACGCTATTCTGAAGCCGCTCTAGTTAAAGAGCTCGAAAAGCGTGGTATCGGTAGACCCTCTACCTACGCTTCGATTATTTCTACCATTCAAGACCGCGGCTATGTGCGCATTGAAAACAAGCGTTTGTATGCAGAAAAAATTGGCGACATTGTCACTGACCGTCTGACTGAAAACTTTACAGATCTGATGGACTATGGTTTCACTGCCACCATGGAAGAGCAGCTAGACGATATTGCCGAAGGCAAGCTCAACTGGAAACAGCTGCTAGACCGTTTTTATGGAGATCTGAGCCAAAAGGTAAATATTGCCAAAGATGTAGAGGGTGGCATGCGGCCAAACAGCCCCTCCGAGACCGGCATCGAGTGCTCTAAGTGCGGTCGCCCTATGATGATTAGAACCGCAGGCACAGGTGTGTTTTTGGGTTGCTCTGGTTATGCATTGCCTCCTAAGGAGCGGTGCAAGCATACAGTCAACCTTACTGCTGGCGACGAGGCCGTCAATATTGAAGAAGATGACGAGGCAGAATCCAAACTCCTTTTGCATAAGCATCGCTGTAAAATCTGCAACACCTCGATGGACAGCTATTTGCTAGACGAGACTCGTAAACTTCACGTATGTGGCAACAACCCAGACTGCGTTGGTCATGAGGTTGAATTTGGCCAGTATGTGATTAAAGGCTACGAAGGACCGGTTATCGACTGCGATAAATGCGGTAGTGAAATGCAGCTAAAAACGGGTCGTTTTGGCAAGTACTTTGGCTGCACCGGTGAGGTGGATGGCCAGCCCTGTAAGAATACTCGCAAGCTATTACGCAGTGGTGAAGCAGCGCCCCCAAAGGTCGACCCTATCTCTATGCCAGAGTTGCGGTGTGCCAAGGTCGATGATTATTATGTTCTTCGCGATGGAGCCTCGGGAATCTTCTTGGCAGCCAGCCAGTTCCCGCGACACAGAGAGACAAGAGCGCCGACCGTTCAGGAGCTTTTGCCTTACAAAGATCGCATTGATGAAAAGTATCAATTTTTGCTCAGTGCGCCAGCTCAGGATCCCGATGGCAAGCCAACGGTGGTTCGTTATAGTCGCAAAACAAAAGAGCAGTACGTGCGCAGTGAAGACGATGGCAAACCAACAGGCTGGAGTGCCTTTTACAGCAACGGCAACTGGAAACCAGCCGAAAAGGGCAGTAATTAGTCCCCGTGGCGGTATCAGTTTATCTTTCTGCAGTTAATCAAAAGCTGTTGTTTGCTAAACAGCTGCTGGCGATGACGGCTTCGATTAAGCTTTCTGCCAGAGCTGGGCTCAAGGATAGTCATCAGGTGAGCGCTATTTGTCAGTCCGTTGCACTACAACTCTATCAGGCCTGGCACTGGCACCTGCTAGATATTGCCAGCAATTACAAACTGCCTGACCCACAATTGGCCACTGGAGCCGATAAGCTGGTTTCCCTGCTTGAGCAGGCTGGAAAGTGCCCCGCCGAAGCCACCGAAATGCAGAACCTTGCTGACGATAAAAGCTCTTGGGCTGTTGAACTATTTAGCGCCCATGCAGCGCTTTATGAATTGCCCTCCATTCGCAAGGCCGAGATGGACGCTGATCGACTGCCGATGATTGCTGTGGGTACAGTAGATGAGCGTAACAGTGTAGACTGGCGACTTGAAACGGCGGAAAATTGGCTGGCCCAGATGCAAGAGTTAGTTGAGCGCCAGCGTGACATGATGGTGGAGTTCTAACGGCTGCCGGTGATAGCTGCTAGACTCGGGTTTAACAGCAGTACTAGATTTATGATTGAATTTTGGAAATAAAACAATGGCCCTTACAGAGTTCGAACTAATTATGTTAGATAACGGAGAAGTTGCACTGCAGCGCTCTGGATCAGACAAAGCATTAGTACGCATTAAATTTTCTGGTGAAGTCTTGGACTATCTGGGTGGAAAACATCTAGAGGTTGCCAAAAATATGATGGATGCGGGACTCCAGGCGGTTTTTGAAATCAACGAAGAGCGTGCGCCACAGGCTGAAGAGGGCGATGAAAAGCGCCACACGCTTCACTAAAGGGCTTAGCTCTAGTCTAGTACTATGCAAAACAGTGATTTTATTACCAAGCTAGCAGAGAAGCGTAAAGTTGCTAGCTATCGCCAGCACCTGCTGCTGTGCACTGCTGGTAAATGTGCCTCTGAAGATGCGGCCAACGAAGCTTGGGCCTATTTAAAGCGGCGCATAGCTGAACTAGATCTAATGGATGTGGAGTCGGGCGTATATCGCTCTAAAGTCGACTGCCTGCGTATCTGTCGTCAGGGTCCTATAATGGTCAGCTACCCAGATGGCACCTGGTACCACAGCTGCAGTCCTGAGGTAATCGAGCGAATACTGCAAGAGCATGTATTGGAGGGCAACCCTGTTGAAGAGTACAGTTTTGCTCGGGCTAACCTCTAGTCAGCCCGCTACTTAACGTTCAAAGCATTGCTTTAAGTCTATGTCTTGGGTCAAATCGCGACCCGTACAACGCCTACCGCCAAGCCTTCAATGGCAAAGTCTTGAGCTCGCAGATCTACTACTATAGGTGAGTAATTCTGATTTTCTGGCAATAGCTGGATCTCGTGTTTACTGCGTGTACGTCTCAGTCGCTTTACTGTTACCTCACCATCCACACGGGCAACAATAATCTGTTGGTTTTCGGCGGTAGGCTGCTGATGCACTGCGAGCAGGTCACCATCCATAATGCCAACATCAACCATACTCTGCCCCTGCACACGCAGAAAATAGTCAGCATGGGGGTGGAAAGAGTTCGACGGCATTTCCTGATAGTCTTCAATGTTCTGTTCGGCAAGAATAGGTTCTCCCGCCGCCACACGCCCAACGATTGGAATACCGTTAAATTGCTCTACCACTCGAATGCCTCTCGAGGCACCGGGGATCATTTCAATCACGCCTTTGCGTGCCAGTGCACGCAGGTGATCCTCTGCGGCATTAGCTGAGCGAAATCCTAGTTTTTGTGCAATTTCGGCCCTGGTCGGCGGGTACCCTGTTTCATCCAGATTGTCTTTGATTAAATCAAAGATTTGCTGCTGTCTAGCGGTAAGGCGTTCCATAAATTAATCCTCTTTCAGATAGCTGTGATTATATACAGTATCAAAAAAATAACAACACTGACTATATTTAAAGAAAACAGAGGTAAAAATATGCTCGAATCAAAAGTACAAGAAGCGTGGCGCGTACTGCGTATACAGTCTGAGTTAGTCGACGGAACAGATAGACTTTTAAAGTTAGGTGCAGCGGTAACTGTTTTCGGTGGAGCCCGCTTTGAATCGGATACAGAGCCCTATCAGCAGGCTCGTAAATTGGGGAGATTGTTAGGGGCAGCGGGGGTGCCAGTAATTACTGGTGGAGGCCCCGGAATTATGGAGGGAGCAAATAGGGGATGCTTCGCTACCGATTCCGCGTCAGTTGGATTAAATATCGAATTACCCTTTGAGCAATGCAGTAATCCGTATCAAGATATCTCGTTAGATTTTCGCTATTTCTTTGTTCGTAAGTACCTTTTCGTTAAGCATGCATTGGGTTTTGTTATTTTTCCCGGTGGCTACGGTACTCTTGACGAGCTGTTTGAAGCTCTAACTCTGGTGCAGACAGGAAAGGTATCGCCATTTCCAATAGTTCTGGTTGGCATTGACTACTGGACTGGTCTTGTAGATTGGATCAAAAAGCGCATGCTGGAGCAGGGGTGTATCTCCAAAGATGAGTTGGCGTTGTTCCAGTTAGTAGATAGCCCCGAGGAAGCAAGCGCACTTATACTCAGGCATATACCACCAGCTGCCACCGGTTTGGTAAATGGGGTCGAGGCGATCAGCTAAAATTCATCCCAGCCAAAATAATGGGCGTCTGACTCAAAACCGGACGTCGGACTAGTGTCTGGGTTGATCAGTAGCACGTCATCAGAGAAAAGTCGCTGCTCGTCGCTTAGGTCAAAAAGATTCCGCCAGTCCTCTGGTGGATCCGCTTGCACCGTCGTCATCTGAGCCCAGTCGTCCAGCTCTAGTTCATCGATCTCGCCGTCTTCATATTGAATGCTTAGGGTCGCGCTGTAATGGTCCAGAGCAATAATTTCAAATAGTCGATGGACGGCTATATCCTGATACCACCGCCCAACCCTAGGAAGCTTTGATGCCATGATAGCTCTCCTGATATTGGATAACTCGCTAAATCTATCACCAATATGAAGTACCTGCTCAGCTAATTTTTGCTATTAGGCTCACTGAGTTACGTGCAGAATGTTAAGGTGAATTTTATATAAATGGCCTAAGCCTTTATTAGTCATATGAATATTTTTTCTGGGCTAAAAAACCATTTAGTGGGTAAAATATCTTTTTGGCATAGCCCTAGTGGCTTAAATAATAAATCCGTCTAAACAGGACTTCAGTCGATGACATATGGGCGTTTAATGCTCGATCTCGAGGGTGTTGAGTTAACAGTCGATGAGCTTACATTGCTGAAAAATCCACAGGTTGGGGGGGTAATTCTATTCGCACGCAATATTCAAACAGCTGCCCAGGTGAGTCAGCTGGTTGGAGATATTAGAGCTGTGTCAGATAGGATCCTTATTGCAGTTGACCAAGAGGGCGGTAGGGTGCAGCGTCTTCGTCAAGGCTTTACCCTTCTCCCGCCTATGCAGACACTTGGTGATCTAATTGCCGAGAATCGAAATCTTGGTCTAGCTTTGGCGAGAGACAGTGGCTGGCTAATGGCATCTGAGGTGCTGGCCTGCGGGCTGGATATCAGTTTTGCGCCTGTGCTCGATGTGGATAGAGACACCAGCAGTATTATTGGAGATCGCGCCTTTTCGGATCAACCCGAGGCAGTAATTGACGCAGCTAGTGCCTTCATTGAGGGTATGCATGAGGCCGGTATGGCTGCAACAGGGAAGCACTTCCCGGGCCATGGTGGCATTGTCGCTGACAGTCACCTAGAGGCGCCGGTAGACCATCGCAGCTGGCAACAACTAGAAGACCATGATCTAAAGCCATTTGCTGCACTGTCTGGGAAACTTGACGGCATAATGCCTGCTCATATTACCTATCCGGCAATTGATCGGCATGCAGTTGGCTTCTCTAAGTTCTGGCTACAAACGGTCTTGCGACAACAGCTGAACTTTACAGGTGCCATTTTTAGCGATGACCTGAGCATGAAAGGGGCTGATGTCGCAGGCGGTTTTGCAGACAAAGCTAAACTGGCACTCGAGGCCGGATGCGATATGATTTTGGTATGCAACTGCCGTGAGGGCGCCCTAGAGGTACTCGACTACATGGACAACCATTTTACTAGTCCCTCTGATAAACTGGAGGCATTGCGAGGCCGAGGAAAAATCGGCTGGGACCAGTTGGCCACTCACCCCAGACGCCTGCAAACCATAGAGCAGCTGGATAGATTAATGGCTTAGGCCGGTAATAAAAAAAATAATTTATAAAAGAGACCCCAAGGACATATTTATGAACAACCTAGAGCAATGGCTAATTAACTTGACCGGCGAACAGAATCTGTGGATTGTCGAGTTGTTCATTATCGTGCTAGCTGCTTTGAGTCTCGGGTTTTTAATGAATAAATTAATTGACCGACTGGAGGTTCATGCGGCCAAATCCAAGACTGTTTGGGATGATGCGCTAATAGAAGCCTGCCGCAAACCAGCCATATGGCTGGTTTGGATCCTTGGCGTCAACTTTGCCGCCAGTATCGCTGCCCAGAAAATGGATTCTCCGTTGCAGGCTTTGATTGACCCGGTTAATCGCCTGGCGATAATTTTTCTAGGCGCTTTGTTTTTAACCAATTTTATCCGCCGCGCTGAGCGCAATCTAATTCACCCTGATTACATGGCCAAGCCCATGGATGCGACAACCGTGTTAGCTATCGGCAAACTGTTGCGTGCATCAGTAATTATCACTGCTATTTTGGTGGCCATGCAGCTGTTTGGTTACAGTATCTCCGGACTGCTTGCCTTCGGTGGCATAGGTGGAATCGCGGTAGGTTTTGCGGCCAAGGACTTATTGGCTAATTTTTTTGGTGGATTGATGATTTACTTGGATCGCCCATTTTCTGTTGGCGACTGGGTGCGGTCTCCGGATAAAGAGATCGAGGGCACGGTAGAAGATGTTGGCTGGCGTCTTACTAGAATTAGAACATTTGACAAGCGGCCTCTGTATATTCCCAATTCGGTGTTTGCCAGTATTTCGGTCGAAAACCCGTCACGTATGAGCAATCGGCGTATCTATGAAACCGTAGGCATTCGCTACAGTGATATCAATGCTATGGCTGCGATTGTTGAGCAGGTAACTGCCATGCTGAAGTCCCATCCCGGTATTGATACCGAACAGACAATGATGGTGAATTTTAATAAATTCTCGGAGAGCTCCTTGGATTTCTTTATTTACACCTTTACCAAAACCACGGTTTGGACTGAGTATCACGTGATCAAACAGGATATTCTTTTGCAGGTAGCGGCGATTATTGAGGCCAATCAGGCAGAGGTGGCCTTCCCAACATCAACATTGCACATTGAGGGGCAGGGTCCTGAAGCTCTGCCGTCGAAGGGCTAAGCTAGCCACGACCGCTTATTGATTCTAAAAATAAGTTGGAATTGTCGCTGCGCACCATCTACATTTCTTGTGGTAGGTAGACTGCCATCAGCAAAATGTGAAATTCGGTAAAACCCTTTTAGTAACAAGGATGTTTCTAGGGTCGCTGTGCTGTCTGGTGTTGCCAGAGGTACGAGTTTGGTAGATAAGGATATCAGGTCATGGATTCGAGTTTTCGAAATGGGTGTTTTCAACCCAGCTATTCACTGTTTTTTTATTGTCGGGTTGCCTCGTGCTGACGCCTATTCGATGGTTGTGTAGCGGGGTTATTTTTGGCTCAATGATTCTCGGTTGGGCCTTACTGGCAGTCTCTTTGGCTAACTATGTTACGGCACAGTTGGGGGTGTTGTGGCCCGAGTCGAGAGAATTACAGGTCTGGGGCGTAGGTCTAGGGGTTTTATTAAGCGGCTACCAGACATTCTATTGGCGGGAAAACCCGTTGCGGGGACTAATTTTTCAAGACGCCGTTGATGAGGGCCCTGCGTCACGGCTTCAAAAGGCTGTCAGTGCCCTAGGTTGTGTTTTAAAGCGTAGTTATCGACTGGTTTTCCAAACCGCCGACGTCATTTTTTGTGTTGGCGCGCCTCTGTTAATAATGACGTCGCTGGTGGGCTGGTGGTTGATTGATGAGATCAGCCATCGTTTGATACTCATTTATTTGCTGCTTATATCCACCATAGCCATTGTGGGTGTCTACAACAATCTCGTGCGAATGCTAGCCCTGGGTTATTTTCATGGTTACTGGCTGGTTGATGATAACAGGCTGTCCTATCCCTTCGAGGCCCCGATGCGGGTATACAACAATATCCAGACCATGCTTGCAGAGATAGGCCCTGATCTCTGGCCCCTGTTAAGTTTTTCAGTGCTGATACTCTGCGCACTCTACGCACTGCTACCCAGTGCCACCAAAAAATCAGAGCGGTCGGCTGCGCGCCCTAAAGATGAGTCAGTGCGGACAGATCAGCGGTCGCGCCTAACCAATGGCCTTGCAGTAGGCATCTGTTTGCTGGCAATTCCCTTCGGCTGCCTGCTTCTTCATACGATGGTTGATCTGGTTAATGTGTACTGTTTTTTTGCTGCGCTGCTGATTTTATTGCTGGATGGTCTCTGGCGGTATGAATTTGAACAAGAGCCCGCACTCTGCGGTGATTGCAGGCATTTTTTATCTAATCTATTTCCATCTAATCTATCTTTAACCCATCTATGGCGCCGGTAGCCAAACCCCGGTAGGTCAAAGTCTGGGTTTGGTATCTGTTAGCCCTTTAACTGGGGAACTCCGTATAATCAAAACTATAATTTGAAGATAAAAGAGTTTACCCATGAGATTACCCCTGATTTGTATCCTCTATCTCTGTCTTGCTGGCTGTTTGGGAGCGCCGGATAATGTGGTTCCAGTCAAAGAGTTTGAGCTGGATCGCTATCTGGGCCAGTGGTATGAAATTGCTAGGCTGGATCATTCCTTTGAGCGAGGTTTGGATGCCGTGTCCGCCAACTATTCCCTGAGGGACGATGGAGGCATTAGAGTTTTGAATTCGGGAGTAGAGCGTGAGACTGGTGCCTTGAGCCAGGCAGAGGGTAGGGCATATTTTGTTGAGGACAGCAGTACTGGCTACCTTAAAGTGTCATTTTTTGGCCCCTTTTATGGTTCTTACATTATTTTTGATCTCGACCCTGATGGCTATGAATACGCCTTTGTGGCGGGTAATAGCACCGACTATCTGTGGCTCTTAGCAAGATCGCCTCAGGTGTCTGATGAGCTTATGGCAAATTTCGTGAATCAGGCGGAGACTTTGGGTTTTGATGTTGGGAATTTGATTGTGGTGAATCATCAGGTTAATTGATGGGCGTCTGGGAGCTTTTCTGTTCTGGCTCTGCCGACGGAAGAGGGTTGAGCAATTCCGGCTCGAAGCTCTTTATGGTCACCAGTATGCCCATTAGCGGATGGTCGATGTAGTAGATTTCGTTGAGATCGATGCGCTTTGATTGATTGAGCGTCCATACCTCATCCACGGCGAACTTGGTGGGTTGCAGGGGGAAGTTGGGTTGGCTGAGTTGGAGCTGGGCTGGGGTTTGCTCAGGGCTTTTTATTAGCTCAGAGCTGTTTGTTGGCTCAGGGCTGTTTGTTGGCTCAGGGCTGTTTTGGATTAGATAGAGATTTTCCGGGTCAAAGTTAACGAAAGATTCGCTAAGTTGAATCGCCTGGGAAAGGTTTTCGGGACTTATTGGAAAGTTTGGTAGGTCTATAAGTCGATTGCCGTTATCACTGAATTGCAACAGCCAAAGGTTGGTTTGAAAGTGCAGGAAGCGAGACTTATAAAATCTTAGGGCACCTTCTATCTGGTGTCGGCTATCTTGGCTCTGTCCCGCTTTAATCAGTAACCAGGGTTCAGATGACTCGCTCTCGCTGGCAAACCGCCAAGCCTCATGAAAAACCACATTGTAGCCACGACGATCTAGACCTTGGGCGCTGTCATTGAGCTCTCTGAACTGCTTGTCCAATAAAAGATGGGTTGGTTCGTATCTGGGGGTGTAGGGTTGTGCTTTATCTGTTGAGGGTTCCTCGTGTGTTGAGGGTTCTTTATCCGCTGAGAGCTCTTCGTTGGCTGAAGGCTCTTTATTAGCTGAGGGCTCTTTACTCGTTGAAGGCTCTTCGTTAGCTGAGGGTTCTTTATCCGCTGAGGGCTCTTCGTTAGCTGAAGGCTCTTTACTCGCTGAAGGCTCTTTATCCGCTAATGCCAGCGCGTCTCGGTAGGGGACGATGGAAGTTGGGGATGACTGTGATGGATTCAGGTCGTCAATGGGGTGCAGTTCTTCCTGAAAACCTGCTGCGGTCAGTGCCGGGTCCTGAACTATTGCCAGAGGTATGGTTCTTTCCTCGATATTGAATCTATCTGGCTCTGACAACAGTGCGCCGTCGGCAACTGGGAACGGGCTGTCGAGCGAGAGCTTGTCGGGGTCTACCAGCTGGCGCCAATTTTTAGGAAACTCAAGCTGGTAATCTGTTGGTGCGGTCTCCGACCCTCTGTCGCCCCGTTGGGTGAAAATAATTACTTCTACCTGATACCAGTTGTCTGGTGGAGTAATCTGCAATTCGCCGTTTGCTGGCTCGCTGCTGAGAAGGGGGCTCGACAGGCAACTCAGAGCGAAATAAAGAGCTTTTGTTACTCTGTATTTTGCTCTTTTTTGAGCGGCTATGTTGGCACCAAAATGGTTCATTTTGTTCCCTTGTTATCGGCTGGCTCAGGCCGCTGGCATTAACTTCTGCAAAATCTTATGAACCTGACCAAAGCGTTGTTCCGCCGTATCCATCTCGATAGTGAAACTCAGTTGGTCATTGTTTTGCAAGCGGAATATGGCCGGTTCCTTTTGTACCATCTGAATTATAGTGATGGGCTCAACCGAGGTGTTTTTAGTAAATTGTAGACGACCGCCATTGGGTCCCGCTTCGATTTTTTTCAGACCTAGCTGCTCGCCCATTTGGCGTAGCTCGGCGATTTCGAACAGTGCTTTAACTGGGTCTGGCAAAAGCCCAAAGCGATCAATCATTTCTACCTGCAACTCGTGCAGGTCCTGCTTATTTTGACAGTTTGATAGGCGTTTGTAGAGGGTTAGTCGCATATTGACGTCTGGCAGATACTCGTCTGGTATAAGGGCGGGTAAATGCAGATTTACTTCCACTCCCTGATCCAGCGCGGCTTCCAGATCTGGTTGCCGGCCATTGCGAATAGCATTAACGGCACGCTCTAGCATTTCCAGATAGAGTGTAAAGCCAATTGCCTGAATATGGCCGCTCTGCTCCTCGCCAAGCAGTTCTCCGGCGCCGCGAATTTCTAAGTCATTGGTGGCCAGGGTAAAGCCTGAACCTAGATGATCGGCAGCAGAGATGGCCTCGAGCCTCTTGGTAGCGTCGGCGCTAAGCTTTTTATCTGCTGGGGTCATGAGGTAGGCATAGGCCTGATGATGTGAACGACCCACTCGGCCGCGCAGCTGATGGAGCTGAGCCAAGCCAAGTTTATCTGCACGATCGATCAAAATAGTATTTGCGCTGGGCACGTCAATACCGGTTTCAATAATGGTCGTGCATACCAACACATTAAAATGCTGATGATAAAAATCTGACATCACCTTCTCTAATTCGCGTTCGCGCATCTGCCCATGGGCTATTTGAATGCGCGCCTCTGGAACCAACTCTGCCAGTTCGTCGGCGACACGCCGTATGCTCTTTACATCGTTGTGTAAGAAGTACACCTGCCCACCGCGCAATACCTCTCGCAGAATCGCCTCTCGAGTCACCCGAGACTCTGTCTTGCGCACAAAGGTCTTGACCGATAGACGCCGGGCGGGCGGTGTGGCAATAATCGATAGATCGCGAATACTGTGCATGGACATATTCAGCGTTCTGGGTATTGGGGTGGCTGTCATGGTGAGAATATCCACAGAGCTGCGCAGCGATTTGATCTTTTCTTTTTGGCGCACTCCAAACCGATGTTCTTCATCGATGATCATGAGCCCCAGCTGGCTGAAATCAATTTGTGCATGCAGTAATTTATGGGTGCTGATAAGAATGTCGACCTTGCCCGAGGCCGTGTCTGCTATTACCTGATCCTGCTCTTTTGTGGTACGAAAACGAGAGAGCTCCTCTACGCGCACTGGCCAGTTGGCGAAGCGATCGCGGAAATTTTCGAGATGCTGGTGGGCTAGCAGAGTGGTGGGAACCAATACCACCACCTGTTTGCCACTGGACACTGCGGTAAAGGCAGCTCGCATAGCAACTTCTGTCTTGCCAAAACCCACATCGCCGCAGACTAGCCGGTCCATAGGTTGCGGGCTCAGTAGATCCCGACGCACGGCATCAATAGCCTCCTGCTGGTCGGGAGTTTCTTCAAAAGCGAAGTCACTGCAGAATTTGCGGTAGTCTTGCTGATTTTCCTCGCATGCAAACCCCTGTCTAGCAGCGCGGCGCGAATAGATATCTAACAGCTCTACTGCAGTGTCACGTACCTGCTTGGCGGCCTTTTCCCTGGCTTTGTCCCATTTATCTGTGCCCAGCCTATTGAGGGGTGCCGCCATTTGGTCACCACCGCCAAAACGGCTAATAAGATGCAGGGAAGAGACTGGCACATAGAGTTTGGCGTCATCTGCATAGCTGAGCATTAAAAATTCTTGGGCGGACTTATCAACATCGAGCATAACAAGCCCCTGGTAGCGTCCTACTCCATGTTCTATATGCACTACTGGGGCGCCCACCTGCAACTCTGCTAGGCTCTTGAATATATAGTCCGGTGACTCCGATGCTTTCGATCGTCGACGGCGCTGCATCACCTGCTGTCCGAACAGCTCGCCTTCGGTAATTAAACATAGATGCTGCTCTGGGCAATAGACGCCCTGGTCTATGGGGTAGGTGGTGATACCGAATCTAGCATCAGATTCGACAAACTCCTGCCAGTGGTTAATCTCAGAGGGTCTGATATCTATGCCGCGCAGTAGATCTGAGAGCACCTCGCGACGCCCTGGGGACTCTGCACAAAAAAGTAAGCGAGTTTGGGGGCCACAGTGATCGACAAATTCCTGCAGCTTGGCCATTGGGTTCACCAGTTTGGCATTTACAGCTACGTCCGGTACAGAGTGTAAACTAAGATTGATTCGCCCTGATTTTTCGTCAACTAGATCTCTGCCAATAATGGTTCTGGGCAGCTGACCGATCCTTTGGAAGAGTGCATCTACGGGCAAAAATAATTCGTTAGGTGGCAGAATAGGGCGCTCTGGATCAACTGCATACTCTTCGTAGCGGCGGCTTACATCTACCCAAAACTGCTCTGCTGCAGGCTCTATGCCACTGTGGGTAAATAGCTGAATATTTTTTGGTAGATAGTCAAACAGGCTGGCCGTTTGATCAAAAAACAGCGGCAGGTAATATTCGATGCCTTGGGGTGCTATGCCATCTTTGATATCTCTGTAGACTGGGCATTTTGTTGGGTCATGGTCAAAGTGATCGTGCCAGTTGTTTAGAAAACGATTGATCGATTCTTTGCCTAGGGGAAATTCTCGAGCCGGTAGCAATTGAAACTGACTGACATTTTCGGTCGTGCGCTGAGATTCTGCATCGAACAGACGCAGCGATTCAATCTCGTCGTCTAGCAGATCAATGCGCAACGGACTCTTCTCACCCATGGGGAAAATGTCGATCAGAGACCCCCGAAATGCAAACTCTCCATGCTCGAAGACCTGATCTACCCGATTGTAACCGGCTCGACTCAATTGGTCCTGCAGTTGATCTCTGTCTAGACTCTCGCCAATCACATAGTTAAAAGTGCGCGACGCAACAAAGTCTGTGGGCGCGATACGGTGCAAAAGGGTTGGCAGGGGTACCACCAAAATGCCCTGCTTGGCACTGGGTAGGCTTGCGAGGGTTTGAAGCCTTGCAGATACAATATCCTGATGGGGAGAAAAAATGTCATAGGCCAGAGTTTCCCAGTCGGGAAAGCTATATAGCGGCAGGTTTTGTTCGGCGGTAAAAAACTCTAGGGCACGAGTCTGCGCGGCAGCCTCTCTTGCGGTTTCGGTTACCAACATGGTCAGCCCCTGGTGCCGGAGTGCTGACTCAGCGACGGCTAGTGCTCGACCTGCGGCGCGCAACTCACCCCAATGCTGTTTGTCGCCGGGCTCTGAGGCAGGCAGTTGGCTGATAATACTCATAGATACTAGATTATTCCGTTGTGTTCGGCGGCAAGGATGTTGGTGCAAAGATTTTGCAACGTCTATTCTACTTATGTAGGGGTATTGATTGAAGATATATTGTTTATCATAGTGCGAAAACAATAAGCCATTGTTTACTAACAACCCCTACCAGATAATGTTAATACTTAAAGCGACTCAAAAAGGACCTGTGGAATGACTCAAGATAAAAGACCATTACCGGACGATTTTTTCAAGGATTGGAAGCAGCGTGAGGCCCTTGCGGAAGGTATGATCCCGCAAATTGGCAAGCTCTATCGGGAGCGCAATGTATCTTGCTATATGTATGGCAACAACATGGTCAACAAATCAGTTATTGACCTAATGAAATCCCATCGATTTGTGCGCCAGGTAGAAAAGAACGAGCTCTCAGAATTTGAATCTGCTCCGGTTATTGATGCGCTGACCAAGCTGCAATTGGGACCGGCTCACCTAGATATAGGTAAGCTAGTGGTAAAGTTCCAGTCAGTTGGCAATGGACGCTCACTGGAAGAGTTCCTAAACGAAGAGCTTGCGGACATCATAGGGTCGGACACCAAGCCCCTGCCACAGCCACAGGATGTCGTGCTCTATGGGTTTGGCCGCATTGGCCGTCTGGTGGCGCGCATTTTGATCGACAAGGCTGGGGGAGGCGATGTGCTGCGTCTGCGCGCCATTGTTATTCGCAAGGGCAAAACTGACAATGACCTTGAAAAGCGTGCTGCGCTATTGCGTCGCGACTCTGTGCATGGTTCCTTTAAAGGTACTATCCGCGTGCTCGCTGAAGAGAACACTCTGGTTATTAACGGTAATCCCATCAAGATTATCTATGCCAACTCGCCTGAAGAAATCGACTATAACGATTATGGCATCAGCAATGCCTTGATTGTCGATAACACTGGTGTTTGGAAAGACACTGACGGACTTAGCGGCCATCTTCGTCCCGGCGCCGCGAAGGTGCTGCTAACGGCGCCTGCAGGTGACGATATCCCAAACATTGTCTACGGCATCAATCACCATGAAATCACCCCAGACCGAACAATAATTTCGGCGGCATCCTGCACCACTAATGCTATTGTGCCTGTTCTTAAGTGTCTACTTGATGAGTACGGGATTAACAATGGTCATGTAGAAACTGTACATGCCTTTACCAATGACCAAAATCTAATCGACAACTACCATAAAGGTGACCGTCGTGGTCGCAGTGCGCCTCTAAACATGGTGCTGACTTCGACTGGTGCGGCCAAGGCTGTGGCCAAGGCGATTCCAGAGCTGAAAGGCAAGTTGACCGGCAATGCGATTAGGGTGCCTACACCCAATGTCTCTATGGCGATACTTAACCTTCAGCTGGGTCGTGATACCAGTGTCGAGGAGCTCAATGAATTTTTGCGTCAGAAAGCGTTGCACAGTAGCTTGCAGCAGCAGATTGGTTACACGGTGTCTACCGAAGCTGTGTCAACTGATTTTGTAGGTTCTCGTCAGGCTTGCGTATTGGATTCTCAGGCAACCATCGTCGATGGCAATAGCTGTGTTCTTTACTGCTGGTATGACAATGAGTTTGGCTATAGCTGTCAGGTTGTTCGCTGCCTCGAAAAGTTTGCCGGCGTTGTCTGGCCGAGTTATCCTCGAGAGGGTTAATCAACGGTTGCACAGGGCCTATGCCCGAGGAGGCTAGGCCATGTTAGTTGAACAGATCTGGACAGATAACCCGCTGCGGAATTTTCACTATTTGGTTGCCTGTCCAGAGACTCTAGAGGCTCTGGCCATAGATCCCTATGACCATCAGCTGGTGCTGGAGCGCGCCGAGGCGCTTGGCTGGAAGATCACTCAAATTGTCAATACACATGAGCATTTTGACCATATAGATGGCAATCAGGCAATGGTCGCCGCCACAGGTGCCGAGGTTCTCGCTCATGCTAATGCCAGAGACAAAATTGATGGGATGGGCCGCGGGCTGCAAGCCGGGTCGAGAATTCAGGTTGGGAGTTTGGTCTCTCTTGAGGTATTGGATACGCCTGGCCATACCATGAGCCATATCTGCCTGCTGGCTAATCTTGAGGTGCCGGCACTGTTTAGCGGCGATACGCTGTTTAATGCGGGTGTAGGGCACTGCCATGCTGGCGGTGACCCCGAAGTGCTCTACCAGACCGTAGCCCAGCAGCTCTCCGATCTAAGTGACGATGTTTTGCTCTACCCGGGGCACGACTATATTGTCAATAATCTGCGCTTTACTCTGGGCCGTGAACCGGGCAATCAGGTGGCGCAAAATCTACTGCTAGCAGTAGAATCCCAAGACCCCAATAAAGCGATGATCACGGATTTGGCCTTAGAAAAGCAAATCAACTGTTTTATGCGTCTGCAGAGCCCTGAGGTAATCGAAGGGCTGCGAGAAAAGTTTGCTGATCTGCCCGCCCAGCCAAGCCCCAAGCAGGTGTTTTTGGCGCTGCGGACATTGCGCAATAGCTGGTAGCTGAGCCCCTATTATCGGCAGGCAAAAACTGTGTGCCAATCAGTTGCTTTAAATCCTGTTACGCCATTGCTGCCAGCAGTCAAAAAAAGTTATTCAGTTTCGGCTTTCAGTGTCTTATTCACTGGAATCATAGGCGTTTGCCCTTTATAATCCCGCGCATCCAAAAAACGGTCATCGCAGCCAACAATTGGCCAGTTTTCATAAGACCGGAAAAAACTTATTGCAATGTTTTTGAGGCCTGAGACGGCGTCAAATTTGGCTGAAAAATCAGTCAGCATCAGAATTTAAATTAGAGTAGTGGGAATTCCTATGATCAAAGTTCGTCGCGGACTTGACCTGCCTATTTCCGGCGTGCCGGAGCAGGTTATTCACGATGGCCCCAAAATCAGTCAGGTGGCGGTAATTGGTTCAGATTACCCGGGCATGAAGCCCACCATGGCTGTGCGAGAAGGTGATCGCGTCAAGATGGGTCAGGTACTGTTCACCGACAAGAAAAATGAAGGTGTCAAATTCACGGCTCCTGCTGCGGGTACCGTGGTTGCGGTTCACCGCGGCGAACGCCGTGTGTTTCAGTCCTTGGTGATCGATGTGGATGGTGAGGAAGCAGAGACGTTTACTGCCTATAACGCCGACCAGCTTCAGAGCATCGATCGCGCGGACGTGGTTGAGAACTTGGTGAATTCAGGTCAGTGGGTTGGCCTTCGAACTAGACCCTACGCCAAGGTTCCAGCGATTGACTCCAAGCCCTCATCGATTTTTGTTACCGCCATGGATACCAATCCACTAGCTGCTGATCCCGCGATCATTATCGCCCAGCGCAGCGAAGATTTTATCAATGGCTTAAAGGTACTCAGCCGTCTCACCGATGGCCCTGTGCATCTCTGTGTGGCGCCAAACTCTGCAGTGGTCGGTGCTGAAGTCGACAATGTTGTCGAGCACAGCTTCAGTGGGCCGCATCCAGTTGGTCTCGCTGGTACTCATATCCACTTTATTGATCCAGTCAGTGTCAATAAAACGGTGTGGACTATTGGCTATCAAGACGTTATCGGTTTTGGCAAGCTGTTTACCACGGGCACAATCGACACCAGTCGCGTGGTGTCTCTGGCCGGTCCGCAGGTCATCAAGCCGAGACTGCTGACCACCCGACTGGGTGCAAATATTAATCAGCTCGTGATTGGCGAGTTAGCCAATGACGAAAATCGTCTGATCTCTGGCTCTGTTCTGGCAGGTCGCAAGGCTGCCAATGCGTTTGCTTTCTTGGGTCGTTATCACAGCCAGGTGTCTGTTATTCGAGAAGGTCGTGAGCGCGAATTTTTGCATTACCTGCGCGCTGGGGTAAACAAACACTCTGCGCTGCCTATCTTTTTCTCTTCAATCAAAAATAGATTGTTCGATATGACCTCCAGCACTAACGGCAGCGAGCGAGCCATGGTTCCTGTAGGTGGCTACGAAGATGTTACTGCTCTCGATATTCTGCCAGTGCAGCTGTTGCGTTCACTGATCGTTGGTGACACCGAGATGGCTCAGAAACTGGGTTGTTTGGAGCTCGACGAGGAAGATGTTGGTCTCTATACCTACGTCTGTGTAGGTAAGCACGAGTATGGTGCCATTCTTCGAGAAAACTTAACCAGAATTGAGAAGGAGGGTTAGGGCCATGTTGCGTAATTTTCTAGATAAAATCGAGCCTAACTTTCACAAGGGTGGCAAATGGGAGAGCTGGTACGCGCTTTTCGAAGCTGTAGATACAGCGCTCTATAAGCCGTCAGATATCACCAAAAACAGCTCCCATGTGCGCGACGGTATCGACCTCAAGCGTGTCATGATCACTGTTTGGCTGGCAACTTTCCCGACGATGTTTTTCGGCATGTGGAACATTGGCTTTCAGGCTAATACCATCATGGCGGATATGGGAATGGTGTCTCAAGAAGGGCTTCGCGGCGTCTTTATTGGCCTGCTAGCTGGCTACGACGCCAATAGCATCTGGGACAATATGGTTCATGGTGCGGCCTATTTTCTGCCGATCTACCTGACTACCTTTATTGTTGGTGGATTCTGGGAAGTGCTGTTTGCCTCTGTTCGTGGTCACGAGGTTAATGAAGGCTTCTTTGTAACCTCAATTCTGTTTGCGCTCTGTTGTCCACCCGATCTTCCTCTGTGGATGGTTGCTGTGGGTATCAGCTTCGGTATTGTGATCGGTAAAGAGGTATTTGGCGGAACAGGTAAAAACTTCCTTAACCCAGCGTTGACTGGTAGAGCTTTCCTTTATTTCGCTTATCCTGCCTATATGTCTGGCGATGCGGTCTGGTCCGCGGTAGATGGCTACACTGGTGCCACTATGCTGTCAGTGGCTGCCGCCGACGGTATGGACGCGCTTCAGCAGACTGCTTCTTGGACTCAGTCCTTTATAGGAACCATTCAGGGTTCTATAGGTGAGACCTCAACTCTGGCGATTCTCATGGGAGCGGTGCTTCTATTGGTTATGCGTATTGCCTCTTGGCGAATTATCTCCGGTGTCCTGGTGGGGTCAGCACTGCTGTCTATGTTGTTTAACAGCATAGAATCAAGCAACCCCATGTTTGCACTGCCGTTCTATTGGCACTGGGTTATCGGTGGCTTTGCCTTCGGTGCGGTGTTTATGGCCACAGATCCCGTGTCTGCTGCTATGACCAATACGGGCAAGTTCTGGTACGGCGTGTTAATTGGTGTCATGGTGATTTTGATCCGTGTGGTTAACCCGGCTTTCCCTGAAGGCATGATGCTAGCAATTTTGTTCGCCAATCTATTTGCGCCACTGTTCGATCACTGGGTTGTGCAGGGCAATATCAAAAGGAGACTGGCCCGTGGCTAATGACTCTATTTCTAAAACCTTTGGGGTAGCTCTAACGCTCTGCTTTATCTGTGCCGTCGTGGTGTCCACGGCTGCCGTTATGCTGCGTCCTACCCAAGAAGTAAATAAACTTCTTGATTTAAAAAGCAATATTTTGGCCTCTGCAGGCTTGCTGCAAGAGGGTATCTCTATTGAAACTCAGTTTGAGCAGATCAGCACTCGGGTGGTAGACCTGGAAACAGGTCGCTTTACCGACGCGGTTGATGTCAGTAGTTATGACCAGCGCAAGGCCTCTAAAGATCCGGCTCTGTCAGTGGCCTTAGACCCCAAGAGGGACCCAGCCAAGATCAAGCGTCGCGAGAACTACGCTACCGTATATATGGTAGAGGGTGAGCAGGGCATTGAGAAAATTATACTGCCAATTAGAGGCTATGGTCTGTGGTCTACCCTGTATGGGTTCCTAGCTCTCGAAGCTGACCTGCAAACTGTGGCCGGCATCGGTTTCTACGAGCATACTGAGACTCCAGGATTGGGCGGTGAGATCGACAATAAACGCTGGAAAGCCAGCTGGAAAGGCAAGCAGGCATACAGTCAGGGTGAGTTGGCGATTACTGTACTCAAGGGTAGGGCAGATCTTAGTCGTCCCGGTGCAGAATCTCAGATTGATGGTTTGGCTGGCGCCACGTTAACCACCAGAGGCGTAGATAACCTAGTGCGTTACTGGTTGGGCGATCAGGGCTTTAGACCTCTAATTAATCATTTAAAAGCAGGGGAGGCCTAATCCATGTCAAAGGTTAAAGATACTTTATTAGAGCCGGTTGTTGCCAATAACCCTATTGCGCTACAAATCCTAGGAATCTGTTCGGCGCTGGCCGTGACCTCAAGTATGAAGGTTGCCTTTGTTATGTGCTTAGCACTGACGATCGTATGTGCCTTTTCTAACCTGTTTGTTTCTATTATCCGCAATCATATTCCCAACAGCATTCGCATTATCGTCCAGATGACTATTATTGCGTCTCTGGTAATTATGGTGGATCAGGTCCTCAAAGCAGTTGCTTACGATATCAGCAAACAGCTGTCGGTCTTCGTGGGTTTGATTATCACTAACTGTATTGTGATGGGTCGCGCTGAAGCCTTTGCCATGAAAAACCCTCCAATGCCTAGTTTTTACGACGGCATAGGTAACGGTTTGGGCTACAGCATGGTGTTGATGGTGGTGGCTTTCTTCCGCGAGTTGTTCGGTGCAGGCACCCTCTGGGGCTATGAAGTACTGGCGTTGACTACTGATGGTGGCTGGTATGTCGCCAACGGTATGATGTTAATGCCTCCGAGCGCTTTCTTTCTGATTGGCCTGTTAATCTGGGTGATTCGCATAAGGGACAAAAAGCAGGTGGAACAGCCCGACTTTAAAATTACTGCCAATAGTCGTCCGAGCGAGGTGGCCTAATGGAACATTATCTGAGTTTATTAGTACGCTCGATTTTCATCGACAACATCGCCCTGAGCATGTTTTTGGGGATGTGTACCTTTTTGGCTCTGTCGAAAAAAATTGATGCTGCCATAGGTCTGGGTATCGCTGTTATTGTGGTACAGACCATTACAGTGCCAGTTAATAATCTGCTGCTTACCTATCTTTTGGCCGATGGTGCGCTTGCCTGGGCTGGTCTACCTGATGTTGATCTGAGCTTTTTGATGTATCTGTGCTTTATCGGCGTGATTGCAGCCATGGTTCAGATATTGGAGATGGTGCTGGATAAATACGTGCCGGCTCTCTACAACGCGCTGGGTGTATTTCTCCCGTTGATTACAGTGAACTGTGCCATATTGGGTGGTTCATTGCTGATGGCAGAACGTGGCTTTGATTTGGCTGAATCAGTGGTTTACGGCCTGGGGTCTGGTACCTCCTGGGCACTGGCGATCGCGGTGTTGGCTGGTATCCGCGAAAAATTAAAATATAGTGATGTTCCAGAAGGCCTTCAGGGGCTGGGCATCGTATTTATTACCGTAGGGTTGATCTCGCTGGGCTTTATGTCCTTTGGCGGCATCGATATCTAACTGTGTGCCTAGCGCTCGCAACTGAGAGACCTGTAATAACGGAGAAGTAACAGAGTATGAATACTGAAATTATTCTTGGTGTAGGTATGTTTACCGCCGTGATTCTAGCGCTGGTGGCCTTTATTTTGGCTGCACGCAGTAAGCTGGTTTCCTCAGGCAACGTGAATATTGTTATCAACGGTGAGAAAACCATCACTGTGCCAGCTGGAGACAAGTTATTGCAGACTCTCTCTAATGCTGGACTGTTTCTGCCGTCAGCCTGTGGTGGCGGTGGTAGCTGCGCACAGTGTAAATGTGTGATCACCGAAGGCGGCGGCGCTATGCTGCCCACCGAAGAGAGCCACTTTAACCGCCGAGAAGCGGCAGAGGGCTGGAGACTTTCCTGTCAGACTCCTGTTAAACAGGATATGAAGGTCGAGGTGCCAGAAGAAGTTTTTGGTGTTAAGCGTTGGGAATGTACTGTTGAGTCCAACCCCAATGTGGCGACTTTCATTAAAGAGCTGACCCTCAAGTTGCCAGAGGGTGAAGATGTAGATTTTCGCGCTGGCGGTTATGTTCAGCTGGAGTGCCCTCCGCATCATATCAAATACTCTGACTTTGATATTGAAGAAGAGTACCGCGGTGACTGGGAGCGATTCGGCTTCTTCAAACATGAATCTATTGTTAAAGAAACTGTAGTCCGCGCATACTCTATGGCTAACTACCCCGAAGAGAAGGGGATAGTGAAATTTAATATCCGTATTGCGACTCCGCCTCCGGGATCCACGGGGATTGTACCGGGACAGATGTCGTCCTACGTATTTAGTCTTAAGCCGGGCGATAAGATCTCAGTCTATGGCCCCTTCGGCGAGTTCTTTGCCAAGGATACTGAGGCTGAGATGGTCTTTATTGGCGGTGGTGCAGGTATGGCACCGATGCGCTCACATATCTTCGACCAACTCAAGCGTCTCAAGTCTGATCGCAAGATCAGCTTCTGGTACGGTGCTCGCTCGTTGCGTGAATGCTTCTATGACGATGAATACGATATGCTGGCCGCCGAAAATGATAACTTTGACTGGCACCTGGCACTGTCTGATCCTCAGCCGGAAGATAACTGGGATGGTCTGACTGGCTTTATCCATAATGTGTTATACGAGCAGTATCTCAAGGATCACGAGGCTCCAGAGGACTGTGAGTTCTATATGTGTGGGCCACCTATGATGAACGCAGCAGTGGTAAAGATGTTGGTAGATCTGGGTGTCGAGCAGGAAAACATCTTCCTCGATGACTTTGGTGGATAAGTCATTGTGGGGTTCAAAAATAACGGGGCTTCCTAACAGAGCCTCGTTTTTTCTTTCTGCGCTGACGGTTTTCTGTCTGCTTGGGCTGGCTGGTTGCGACTCAAGACCTGAGGTCATCAATATCAGTGGCACTAAGATGGGCACTAGTTACCATATTACGGTCGTGGCTGATCAACCGGCGCCGGCTGATCTGGCAGCACGTATTGATGCAGCTCTGGACCTAGTTGACCTGTCAATGTCTACCTACAAACCAAGCTCAGAATTAAGCCAATTCAATCAGCTGCCTGTGAGTCAGCAACAAGCTATTAGCGCAGAGTTCTCCCAGGTTCTAGACATCAGCCGAGATGTTTGGGCACAGTCGTCAGGTGCTTTTGATCCCACAGTGGGTCCTTTGATCGACCTGTGGGGCTTTGGACCTGTGCCTGCTAAGGATACGCTACCAAGTGATCAGGCAATTGCACTGGCACTCCAAGGCGTAGGGTTCGAGCATGTGCAGCAATCGGCACAAACGATTAGCAAGCGTCACCCAGTGCGCCTTGATTTATCTGCGGTGGCTAAAGGCTATGCTGTTGATCTCGTGGCTGACCTACTTGAGATGTTAGCGCTACCAGACTATCTGGTAGAAGTGGGTGGCGAGATACGTCTCGGTGGCTCTAATCCAGAGGGCGAGGCTTGGCGTGTTGCGGTGGAGATGCCCAGTTTAATGCCCCAGATTCAGACCGTGATTGCCGCAAGAGACACTGCAGTAGCCACATCGGGCGATTATCGCAATTACTTTGAGAAAGACGGCAAACGCTACTCCCACACCTTAGATCCGCGCACTGGCCGGCCCATAACCCATAGTCTGGCTTCTGTCACCGTATTGGCTGAGACCTGCGCCTACGCAGATGCTTGGGCAACGGCGCTGATGGTGTTAGGCGAGGAGCAGGGCATGGCCCTAGCCGAGACGTTGCAATTGCCAGTGTATATGCTGTTAAAAGACGCTGATGGTTTTAAGGCGATCAGTAGCACCGCTTTTGCGCCTTTTTTAACGAGACAACAAGAGATATAAATCCATGGCCGAGATTTTACTGGCGATAGTAATGTTTGGGGTACTGATTGCTGCTATGGCGATCGGCGTACTTATGGGTGGTAAACCTATCTCTGGTTCCTGTGGCGGTGTTGGAGCTGCCCTAGGTGAGGACAATTACAACTGTGATATATGTGGCGGTGACCCGAATAAATGTGACGAGCAAACAGATCCTGATGCTTCATCCATAGCCTACAATGCCGCAGATTCGAATAAGGGTTCTAAATAAGTATGTCTGATTTTTCCTATGACCTAGTGGTAATTGGAAGTGGTCCTGCGGGAGAGGGCGCTGCCATGAGCGCAGTCAAATTGGGCTGGAAAGTTGCTGTAGTCGATGAAAGAGCTATGGCTGGCGGTGGCTGCACCCATCTTGGCACTATTCCCTCTAAGGCTCTGCGTCACTCTGTGCGTCGTATGATGCAATACAACACAATGCCGATGTTCCGCGCAGTGGGAGACCCCAAGTGGTTCTCTTTTCCTGAGGTTATGAAAGCCGCAGATGATGTAATTACCAAACAGGTTCAGGGTCGCACCAAAGGTTATGCTCGCTACCGCGTGCAGATGCATATAGGCCGTGCAAAATTTACCAGTCCCCATGAGATTTCAGTTACCGATAAAGATGGCAAAGTCATCAGCGTCAGGGGGGAGCACTTTCTTATTGCCACCGGATCTAGTCCCTACAGACCGGATGATATTGATTTTAGCCACCCGGCGATTTTTGACAGTGACAGCATTCTTAAGCTGGATAGCACACCACGTAACATCATTATTTATGGCGCAGGTGTTATTGGCTGTGAGTACGCTTCGATCTTCTCTGGCCTAGATACTCGAGTTGATCTGATTAATACCAGAGAGTGGTTGATGAGCTTTCTGGATGATGAAATCTCTGATGCGCTCAGCTACCACCTGAGAGATCTCAATGTGATGGTGCGCCACAACGAAGAGTATGAGCGTGTGACCACCAGTGAACATGGCGTGACGCTTGAACTAAAGTCTGGCAAGCGTATCCATGGTGAAGCACTGTTGTGGAGCAATGGCCGTTCAGGCAATACCAAGAATCTCGGTCTAGAAAATGTTGGACTACAGGCTGATGAGCGGGGCCAGATTGCCGTCAACAAAGATTATCAAACAGCGGTCAAGCACATCTATGCAGCGGGCGATGTGATAGGTTGGCCGGCGCTAGCGGGCGCTGCTTATGATCAGGGTCGTTTTGCTGCCGCCCATATGTGCGAAACTGAAGATCAGTATCGAGTTGATGATGTGGCTACCGGAATCTGGACTATTCCTGAGATTAGCTATGTGGGTAAAAACGAAGCAGAGCTGACAGAGAAAAAGATTCCCTACGAGATTGGTCGTGCCTATTTCAAAGATACGGCTCGTGCTCATATCTCTGGTGAAGAAGTGGGAATGCTAAAGATTCTGTTTCACCAAGATACCTTAGAGATTCTCGGGATTCATTGCTTTGGTGCTGAGGCGGCAGAGATTATCCACATTGGCCAGGCGATTATGAATCAGAAAGGTGAGGCTAACAGTATTAAGTACTTCCTGCGCACCACATTTAACTATCCCACCATGGCCGAGGCCTACCGAATAGCCTCAATGAACGGTCTAAATCGAGTTAGCCGCGAACATCGCGTCTTTGGGGACAAGCAAAAGTAAAACCTTATTGTTGGCTAGTGTCAGTCTGTGGTTTTACCACTGCGTGAAGCAGTAGGTTTTTTTCAAAGTACAGAACAAAATCGGCGTAAACCCATCGAGAAATGGGTGGGTCGCCGATTACTGCATATTTTTCCTGCGGCTCACCCATGGTTTTCAATACCTGCCTCTTGGTTTCTCCGCGCTGCGGCAACCTAAGATCTGAATCTAGGGTCTGGGTGCCCAGCGGCAATGTCAGGGTTTCGATTTGAGTGACTGCTGTGTTTTGTGTGTTGGGCTTTTCGCTGGGCTCTGGCAACTGCGCTTGGGCCAACAGCCCATTGCTACAGCTGATACCAATGACAGCTAAAATCAATTGTTTCATGCTAAACATCCTGTCTGGCGATTGATTGGTGAGCTAATTGTAGGTGATAGTCAGAGGCAAAACCTCTATTGATTGGCATTACTGATATCGACTGCATGTTGTTTGTGGCTGGGCTTTCGGGTTTAATCCCTGCATGCTTAAAAACCTCCCACTCTTTATCGGCTTGCGTTACACCCGCAGTAAACGCAGGGAAGGATTTGTGTCCTTTATTTCTGGTTTCTCACTACTAGCCATGGCCTTAGGGGTGATGGCATTGATTGTTGTGCTGTCAGTAATGAATGGGTTTGATCGCGAGATCAAGAGTCGATTACTTAAGGTGGTTCCCCATGTGACGGCCACAGCTGCAGAGGGCTTCTCCAGCGCGCAGATAACCGAGCTTGAGCAGCGTCTAGTGGGGAATCAATCATTAGTGCAGTCGGTGACGCCTATGGTGCAGAGTTTTGTAATGCTGTCTTATCAGTCGCAGCAGGCTGGCGTGATGATGCAGGGGCTCGACCAGCAATGGCCGATTGCTCGATTGCTTGAACACAATATGCTCGCTGGCCACATCGAGCAGCTCCAACCAGGCGAGTTCGGTATTGTGCTAGGCAGTCAGGTTGCGCGCCGACTGGGTGCGTTTGTTGGTGACAGATTGCAGCTCACCATGCCCATGGTCAGTATTACGCCGGCGGGCGTTTTTCCCAGAATGAAAACCATGACCCTGATCGGCATATTTCAGGTCGGGGCTCAGGTTGATAGTTCGGTCAGTTTTGTACATCAGCAGGATGCTCGCCGGTTACTGCAACTTGGCGATCGCTATCCCGGGCTTCAGATACAGCTATACGACGCCTACCAAGCCGATAGCTGGCGCCAGAATCATCAGCCGCAGCTACCTCAGGCCAACTGGCGCTCATGGACAGATGCCATGGGCACATTGTTTCAGGCCATGGCAATGGAAAAACTCGTGGTTGGCCTGTTGCTGTCGGTGATAATTGCTGTGGCTGCCTTTAACATAATTGCCAGTCTGGTGCTGATGGTGTCCGATAAGCGCAGAGATATCGCTGTGATCCGGACTCTGGGTGCATCCTCGCAGTTGGTGATGCAGGTGTTTATGGTGCAAGGTATGGCCGTGGCCAGTGTTGGTATCGTTGTAGGTACTATACTAGGTTGCTTGCTGGGGTTTTTTATAGGGGATATTGTGGGTTTTATCGAGGCTTTCTCGGGCCTGTATCTGTTTGATCCCTCTGTGTACCTGATCAGTGCGCTGCCATCAGAGGTGCGTCTCGCCGATGTGGCTATGGTGGTAGGCAGTGCTTCTTTAATGAGTTTTTTAGCTACCCTTTATCCTGCTTGGCGAGCAGGCCAGGTGTTACCCGCGGAGGCGCTGCGCTATGACCAATAAGAATTCTGTACTGCTGGCCAACGACCTGTGTCGAAGCTACCAGCAGGCTGGTGCAGACCTAGAGGTACTCCGAGGAATCAATCTCGAGATAGCCAAAGGGGAAAAGCTCGCGATTGTTGGTGTTTCGGGCTCTGGTAAGACTACGCTGCTCAACGTCTTGGGCGGTTTAGATAATGCTGATTCAGGAGCCGTTAGCCTCTGCGGTAAACCCTGGGATTCTCTGGATGCAACTGCCCGGGCAGCTTGGCGCAATCAGCACGTTGGGTTTGTCTATCAGTTTCATCATCTTTTGGCAGAGTTTTCGGCTCTGGAAAATGTTGCATTGCCACTTCTTATTGCCGGCCACTCTGTGGCAGAGTCACGAGGTCGAGCAGCTGAACTACTGAGCAGGGTCGGTTTGGCAGAGCGGCTCAACCACCAGCCGGCAGAGCTTTCCGGCGGAGAGCGTCAGCGAGTCGCCGTTGCCCGGGCTCTGGTTACAGAACCCTCAGTTGTTTTAATGGACGAGCCAACAGGTAATCTTGATCCACATACGGCGGCAGCGCTGCTAGAGCTGCTTATGGAGCTCAATGATAGTTTGCAAATTTCCTTTGTGGTGGTAACCCATGACCCCAAAATTGCTGCCCTGATGGATCGCACTCTAACTCTGGTAGACGGCTGCCTCCAGCCGGTGAACAGCGACCTTGCGGAGTCACAGATTGTATAGGTCAGTGCCATTATTTGTTGGTCTGCGTTACTTTACCGCTGGTGGTCGAGGCAATCTTTTACTGTCGTTTATTTCGTTACTGGCTATAGCAGGGCTGGCACTGGGAGTTGCACTGCTGGTCATAGTGCTGTCAGTGATGAATGGTTTTGATCGAGAGTTGCGTGAGAGGATTCTAGCCGTAGTGCCCCCCATTCAGCTGATTCACAGTAGCGGAATACCAGACTGGAAGGCTCAGCAGCAACAAATTGCTGGGTTGGAGCATGTTACCGAAGTCACACCGTTTAATCAGGTAGAGGGCCTGATTTACAGCAGCAACCAGTCCAAACCTATTCAGTTACTGGGTCTTGCTCCAGAGGCGATGCCTCAGGGCCTGCAACTAACATTAGATCAGCAGGGTTTGGTGCTGCCCGGCGCCAACCAGTTGTTGCTTCCACAGCCCTTGGCCGAAGAGCTTAATCTGGTCGCTGGCCAGCGTGCCAGTCTCATTATTCCCGGGGTCCAGGGCGCCAAAACTGCGATCTATCCCTTTATCGTTGAGGGTGTTTTTTCAACCCGTACCGAATTAGATCAAAGACTCGGTCTAGCCTCATTGCAGCAGGTTGCTCAGATAGCGGGACAGCCGGGATTAGTACAGGGGTTTAGGGTGCAGATCGACGATCAATTTGCAGCCCGAAAAATTGGCTTCCAACTGGTTGAGCAGCTGCCCTTTGGTTATGGTTTCCGCGACTGGTTTCAGACCCATGGAAACCTATATCAGGCGATCCAGCTATCTCGCAATATGGTCGGGTTACTGATCTTTCTTATTGTTGCCATCGCCGCCTTTAATGTGGTTTCAATGTTGATGATGTCGGTGATTAACAAGCGAAAAGATATCGCAATCCTCCAGACTCTTGGGCTGTCGCGGGCAGATTTGGTGCGTCTATTTTTAACTCAGGGCGCCATGATAGGTCTATTTGGCATCAGTATCGGCATTGCGGTTGGCGTGGCGGGTTGTTTCTGGGTTGCAGACTTGGTGACTTGGTTTGAGTCCCTAATGGGAATGCGCTTTCTTAACAGTGCTATCTACCCAATTGATTTTGTACCTGTAGATTTGCGGTGGCCCGATGTATTGTCAGTGGCGTTGGTGGCTATTGTTTTGACAGTGCTGGCAACCATTTACCCCGCGTTGCGTGCCAGTCGTATCGTTCCTGCCCAGGAACTGCGCTTCGAAGGCTAGATGCCTTGCTTCCTCTTGAGTCGCAAGTCTTTGCGGGCTTCCCAATTTTTGATGACTTTCCAGCGCCAGAGGTAGCGAATTGAAAAATACCCTATGGTGGCGAAAACGATTCCGCACAGCAGGCTGCCAGCTACCAGGGGCAGTAGGACTCCCGCGCCAAGATTACTAAACCATTCCCAGCTCAGGGACATGGTAAATTCCGTTGGCGCCGTGCCCAGCAAATAGCTACCCAGCCTGTGGGTCAGATAGAACATTGGTGGGATGGTTACAGGGTTGCTGATCCATATAACGATCAATCCAATCGGCAGGTTTGCGCCCAACCAAAAACACATAAATGCAGCGATTATTGTCTGTGCCGGCAATGGAATAAACGCACAAAAAATACCGACAAACACGGCCAGAGACACAGAGTGCCGATTGAGATGAAACAGATTGGGATCATGGGATAAACGATTAACCCAGCGCAGCGAAGAGCGATTGAGCAGCTTGCTGATATCAGGTAGAAACCGATGAATAATTTTGCGTGGCATGCAGGCCCGTTTATCCGTTTTGATGGCGGCGCTATTATGCCCGCATTAATATTAGGTAACTAGTTAAAATACGCGTTAAAACCAGACATAGTTTACCCAGCCAGTTACAATAAACACTGCAGAATTTAACTCAGTTGGACAGGCTCCCGTGAAACAGACAAATGAACCAGCTCTGGCTATTTGCCAGCTCAGCAAGACCTACGAGGACGGTTTTCAGGCCCTCAAAGGCATAGATCTCAATGTTAGCCCCGGTGACTTCTTTGCGCTGCTGGGCCCTAATGGTGCCGGCAAGTCCACCACCATTGGAATTATCTGTTCCCTGGTGCGAAAAACCAGCGGCTCAGTCAAAGTATTTGGTCAGGACATCGACAAAGACTTTAGTGCTGCTAAACAGTTTGTTGGAGTGGTGCCTCAGGAATTTAACTTTAACCAATTTGAAAAGCCGATTGATATTCTGATTAATCAGGCGGGTTACTACGGGATTCCCCATCGCGTCGCTGCACAGCGAGCTGAAAAATACCTTAAGCAACTCGCGCTTTGGGATAAACGAGATATACCCTCGAGAACACTGTCTGGAGGTATGAAACGCAGATTAATGATTGCCCGAGCTTTGATCCACGAACCTAAGCTGCTGGTCTTGGATGAACCCACTGCAGGGGTGGATATAGAATTGCGCCGCTCGATGTGGGAGTTTTTACAAGAGATTAACCGTCAGGGCACAACCATTATTTTAACCACCCATTATCTCGAGGAGGCCGAGAGCCTGTGCCGCAATGTCGCCATCATTGATCATGGCACTATTGTTCAAAACACCAGTATCCGTGAACTGCTAAAGCAGCTAAATAAAGAGACCTTTATTCTGGATACAAGGGAAGCTTTGGATAGCTGTCCACAGGTGCAAGGTTACCCCCTGAGGCAGACCGACAGCCAGACTCTAGAAGTCGAAATTGAGAAATCCCAGTCAGTCAACGAACTGTTTGCTGGCCTGAGCGAGCAGCGTATTCATGTGGTCAGTATGCGCAATAAGACCAACCGCCTCGAAGAGTTATTTTTCGATCTGGTGGAGAAAAATTTGCAGGAGAAAAAACATGGATAACAGTCAGAAGTGGATCGCTTTCAGTACCATAGTGCGCCGTGAGATTCATCGCTTTTTGCGTATCTGGCCGCAGACTCTGGTGCCACCTATTATCACTATCGTGTTGTATTTTGTGATCTTCGGTAAGCTCATAGGCTCGCGCATAGGCGAGATGTCTCAGTTGCCCTACATTCAGTTTGTTGCCCCTGGATTGATTATGATGTCGGTCATAACCAACTCCTATTCCAATGTGGTCTCATCGTTTTATGGCTCTAAATTCCAGCGCAATATTGAAGAATTGCTGGTGTCGCCGACACCCAATTGGATAATTCTGCTTGGTTATGTTGTCGGCGGCATGAGTCGTGGTCTTGGAGTGGGAGCCATGGTCACTGTGCTGTCGCTGTATTTTGCCGACTTTAGTCTGCACAGTTTGCCAATTACTATCGGCATAGTGCTGATGACGTCATTAATGTTCAGTCTAGCTGGACTGATCAACGCTATTTTTGCTGGCAGCTTCGATGATATTTCGATTATCCCAACCTTTGTACTGACGCCCTTAATCTATCTAGGAGGGGTGTTTTACTCCATCGACCTGCTCGGAGATTTCTGGGGGTCCGTGTCGCTTATCAATCCGATTCTTTACATGGTCAATGCCTTTCGCTTTGGCATGGTCGGTATAACTGATATCAACGTGGCCTACTCCTTTGCCATGGTGGCGCTATTTTCAGTGGTGCTGTTTGCAGTGGCTTTAAGGCTGTTGGAGAAGGGCTCGAGGTTGCGTAGCTAATGGCGAATTACTCAGATACAGGCTTAGGGAAGCAAACCCAGTACAAAGACCAGTACGACGCGAGCCTGCTGTACCCCATACCCCGCAGCAAAGCTAGACATCAAGACAACGAAGTGGAGCTGCCATTTCAGGGCGTAGATATATGGACGGCTTTTGAGATCTCTTGGTTAAACAGTCATGGGCTACCTCAGATCGCCATCGGGGAGTTTTTTATTCCTTGCACCAGTGAGGCTATCGTTGAATCGAAGTCCGTTAAGCTTTATTTGAACTCGTTTAACCAGACTCCGCTTGACTCTATGGAGGCCGTGTCAGCGTTGATTGCGGCAGATCTGTCCGCTGCCACGGGCTCTATAGTTGACGTAGTGCTCTATCAGCCGGGTGAATACAACGGCTTTAAGCCAGTGTCAGAACCCGATGGTATCTGCTTAGATAACCGGCCTGTGGCAATTAGTAGCTACCAGCCAGACAGCAGCCTGCTGTTTGCTGACCCTCAGAATAGGGTCTCAGAAACTCTGTATTCGCATCTGCTTAGAACCAACTGTCCAGTGACTGACCAGCCGGATTGGGCCTCGGTTTATATTAGCTATGAGGGGCCCGCTATCGATCCTGATGGGCTACTTAAATACATAGTGTCATTTCGCCAACATCAGGACTTTCACGAGCAGTGCGTAGAGAAGATCTACAGGGATGTACTGGCGTTTTGCCAGCCTACTGCCCTGACCGTATATGCTCGCTATATGCGTCGTGGTGGGGTGGATATCAACCCATTTCGCAGTAGTCATATCAGTCTACCCCCAGCTTTTCGTCAAGAGCGCCAATAGGCTTGCTGTTGCCAATTAGGCAAGGCTGGTGCGCAGAAATTCTGCCAACAGCACTGCCGCCTCGCTACGCTTTTTGCTACGGGAGAAGATTAGGCTAATACCCACCTTACCCAGATCAGGAAAGCGTGCCGAGGGGCTGAGAATACGCAGATTCTCTGGCACCGTGCTCTTAGCCAGAACAGTGACCCCGAGCCCCTCCTGAATCGCATGTTTGATACCACTCAGATCTGGAATCGTGTAGACAATTTGCCAGGGCTGTTTAATTGAATCGAGCAAGGTGGTGGCACGTTGGCGGTAAATACATCCCTGGGCCGCAACTATTAAAGGGACTACTGGCGCTCTGTGGCTATTGTGTTCGGCGCTGGCAACCCATACCAGACTGTCGGTCTTTACTAAATCCGACCAGGTTTTAGAGGGGTTGTCTTCCAAAGCCAGTATAAGATCATGCTGCTCCCGTCCTGCTTTGGACAGTAGGTTTTTACTTAGCTCACAGTTAACTTCGAGGGTGATGTTAGGGTAGGCCTTGGCAAAGCGGCTGACGATTTTAGGAAGCAGTATGGTGGCAAACTCACTGGGAATACCTAAACGAATTTTTCCGGATACCGCGCTTTTGGACAGCTCGCTTATTGCCAGATCATTCAGAGTTAGAATTTGGTTGGCATAGCTGTAGAGAGAACGCCCAGCTTCACTGAGCTCAAGACCTTTGCCGGTGCGTGCAAATAATGATTCGGCGACCAGCTCCTCAAGTCGTTGTATCTGCAAACTCACCGCAGGCTGAGACCTGCCGAGTATTTCACCAGCCTTGGTAAAACTCTCCAGTTGAGCAACAGAGACAAAGGCTCGCAACAGCTCCATGGGGAGATTTTTCATGGTTCACCTGAGTATTTATATTTTAAATACCAGCATTATATCTATTAATTTAACAAATTGTAATCAAGGCTCTATTATTCTGCTTTCATAGCCCAAAAAAGATTTAGCTATGCCCGAAGATACAGCGCTCAAGCACACTAGTTTCTATGATTATCACCTGGCAGCAGGCGGCAAGATGGTGCCGTTTGCCGGCTACTCCATGGCAGTACAATACAGCGACGGCATAATGCAGGAGCATCTCCACTGCAGAGACAACGTCGGTCTTTTTGACGTCTCTCATATGGGACAGGTGGTGGTGCGAGGCGAGGGTGCCGCAGCCGCTCTTGAACGTCTTATGCCGGTAGATCTTGAGGCCCTTGTACTCCATCAACAGACCTATGCGACCTTTACCACAGAGTCTGGGGGAATATCCGACGACCTGATAGTGACGCGCTGGGCTGATGATGAGTTCTTTTTTGTGGTTAACGCAGCCTGTAAAGAGCAGGATATTGCGCATCTTCAGCAGCATCTACCCGCCCTAGAGATTGATTATCTTGCCGATCGCCAGCTTCTTGCACTGCAGGGACGGCGGGCGTCTGAGGTGATGGCGGAGTTAGCGCCAGAAGCAAACAAACTCCGATTTATGAATGGCGGTCCTTTTAGTATTGATGGTATCGACTGTTACGTTACACGTTCTGGATACACTGGCGAGGACGGGTTTGAAATTTCCATGGCCGCCGCTGATGCAAAATCACTCGCAGATCGGCTACTGGCTTTTGAAACAGTCCGCTGGGTAGGTCTGGGTGCTCGCGACTCTCTCCGTCTTGAGGCCGGTCTGTGCCTGTACGGCCACGATCTCGACCTCGATACATCACCAGTAGAAGCCAGTATCAGCTGGAGTATCAGCAAATCTCGTCGCAGCGGTGGCGCCAAAGAAGGCGGCTTCCTAGGTGCTGAAAAAATACTTAGCCAGTTGATTCAGGGCGCTGATAAAAAACGAGTTGGCTTTCTGATCGAGGGCCGCGCCCCGGTACGTGAGGGGGCAGAGATTATCGATGCCAGTGGCGCGGTGGTAGGCCGGATAACCAGTGGTGGTTTTGGCCCTACTTTGGGAGCACCTATCGCCATGGGCTATGTACCCTCAGATTTGGCGAGCCCCGGTACTAAGCTCAACGCTCTGGTTCGCGGTAAACCAAGGCCCATTAAAGTCACCAAAATGCCCTTAGTGGAGCAGCGCTACTATCGCGGATAGTGACGCAGATAACGTTAAACCTAATTGGAGCCATTAATGTTGCAAAAAAAACGCACCTTTGCCGATTTACAAAATGCTAGTGAATTTATTGCTCGCCATATCGGCCCCTGCGCAGATGATCAGCAGGCAATGCTCGATACGCTGGGCTGCAATAGCTTAGAGGAGCTCACACAGCAGGTAGTGCCAGCAGCCATAGCTATGCAGGAGGACCTGAGTATTGTCGATGGCTGTACTGAGGCGCAGGCGTTAGCTGAATTGGCGGACATTGCCAGCCGCAACAAAGTTTTTAAAACATTTATTGGTCAGGGTTACTACGGCACCATTACCCCTAATGTTATTCAGCGTAATATTCTTGAGAACCCAGCCTGGTATACCGCCTACACCCCCTACCAGCCAGAAATATCTCAGGGTCGCCTCGAAGCCCTAATCAATTTTCAGACCATGATTACCGATTTAACGGGTATGGAGATGTCCAACGGCTCTATGTTGGACGAGGGTACCGCGGCAGCTGAAGCCATGGCCCTCTGTCAGCGTATGTCAAAGTCTAAGTCACCGCGCTTTTGGGTCGACCAAGACTGCCTACCGCAGACCATTGAAATTATTAAAACCCGCGCTGAACCCATGGGTATTGAGGTTGAGATCGGCAATCCAGACCGTTTTGAAGGCGAGGCCTTCGGCGCCTTGCTCCAGTACCCCGGAGCCAGTGGAGAGGTGCGCAACCATCGTGATGTCATTGCTAAGATTCAGGCGCAGAATGGCCTAGTCGTGATGGCCGCTGATATCCTCAGTCTGGTGCTACTTGAGTCCCCAGGCTCTCTGGGTGCCGACGTCGCCATAGGAACCACGCAACGTTTTGGTGTGCCACTGGGCTATGGAGGGCCTCATGCTGGCTATATGGCCACCCGTGAGGCCTATAAGCGCAGCCTGCCCGGTCGCCTAGTGGGCCTGTCTCAGGACGCCAACGGGGAGCCGGCTTATCGCTTGGCGCTACAGACCAGAGAACAGCATATTCGTCGTGAGAAAGCGACGTCTAATATCTGCACTGCGCAGGTTCTTTTGGCGGTGATTGCCAGTATGTATGCGGTCTATCATGGCCCCAAAGGTCTGCAACGTATTGCCGAGCGCGTACATCTTCTGACCTCTGTATTGGCAGCAGGCTTGCGCTTAAATGGTATAGAACCCATCAATACTAGCTGGTTCGATACCCTGACAATTAACAGTGGAGAGCGCACCTCAGCGGTTCTAGCTGCGGCACAGGCCAAACAATTTAATCTGCGTCAGTTAGATGCGCAGACTATTGGTATTTCACTGGATGAAACCACTGGCCCTGAGGACATAACTGCACTCTGGGAGATTCTGATTGCCGACAGCAGTGCTCTACAGAACCTCGACTTTGCTGTGCTAGCCGAAGATACTGCAGATGCATTGCCTAGTGATCTTATTCGTATTCAAGGCTTTTTGAGCCACCCAACCTTTAATAGCTACCATTCAGAAACCGAAATGCTGCGGTACATCCGCAAACTGTCTGACAAGGACATAGCGTTGGATCGCGCCATGATTCCGCTGGGCTCCTGCACCATGAAGCTCAATGCGACCGCAGAAATGCTGCCCATTACTTGGCCCGAGTTTTCCAATATGCACCCCTTTGCTCCAGCAGATCAATCGGCGGGCTATCGTGCGATGATTGACGATCTCGAAGCAATGCTCTGCGCCGCCACGGGCTACGATGCCATGTCCCTGCAGCCAAATGCCGGCTCTCAGGGCGAGTATGCCGGCCTTTTGGCCATTCGTGGTTATCACGAGAGTCGCGGTGACACCCAGCGCGATATTTGCCTGATTCCCAGTTCAGCCCATGGTACAAATCCTGCGTCGGCTCAGATGTGTGGTATGAAAGTGGTGGTGGTCAAATGCGATGATCAGGGCAATGTTGATGTTGATGATCTAACCGCTAAGGCGGCCGCTCACGCCGAAAATCTCGCAGCGATTATGGTTACCTACCCATCGACCCATGGCGTTTTTGAGGAGCGTATTACCGATATCTGTCAGATCGTCCACAGGTATGGTGGGCAGGTTTACATTGATGGCGCCAACCTCAATGCCATGGTGGGTGTCTGTCAGCCGGGCAAGTTTGGAGGCGATGTCTCCCATCTCAACCTGCATAAAACTTTCTGCATCCCCCACGGCGGTGGTGGCCCAGGTGTTGGCCCCATCGGCGTGGGTGCGCATCTGGCACCATTTCTCCCTAAGGAATCCGACACAGGTAGTCGGCAGGGCGCTCAGGTATCTGCCGCGCCTTTTGGTAGCGCCAGCATTCTGCCTATTACCTGGATGTATATTCGCATGATGGGTCGCGTAGGTCTCAAGCAAGCCACAGAGGTTGCCATACTCAATGCAAACTATATGGCCAAACGTCTACAAGACCATTATCAGGTTCTCTACACCGGTGCCAACGGCCGTGTCGCCCACGAATGTATTCTGGATGTGCGCCCGATTAAAGATCAGATTGGCATCAGTGTGGATGATATTGCCAAACGATTGATCGACTATGGCTTTCATGCTCCCACCATGTCATTCCCCGTGGCTGGCACATTGATGATTGAGCCGACAGAGAGTGAGTCAAAGGCTGAGTTAGATCGTTTCTGCGATGCCATGATTGCTATCAAACAAGAGATTGATCAGGTGGCAACCGGTGAGTTTTTATTAGAGGACAACCCACTGGTGCATGCGCCCCATACGGCTGCTGTTGTCTCAGGAGATAGCTGGGACAGAGGCTATAGCCGAAGTCAGGCTGCCTACCCGCTGGAGTCATTGCGCCAGACCAAATACTGGCCCCCGGTCGGGCGTTTGGATAATGTCTTTGGTGATCGCAATCTAGTGTGTTCATGCCCATCAATTGCTGATTACCAGTAACCCTATTCAGCTAGAGCTCCGCTTTTTTGGGCAGTACAACTGGTTTTTTGTTTTAAGTGCTTATGGAGGTCTACCACTCGGTAGACCTCTACAGGCTTAGCAAAGCCCTTAATGGCAATATCGCCTTTGCTCAGGCAGTGCACAGTATCTTTAACTAGGTCAAAGGTAGCGCTGGATATCAGTATCTCATTGCTTTGTGCTGCGGACTCAAGACGACTAGCAAGGTTTACTGCTCGGCCTAAGAGGGTGCAATCGAGCCTGTGTTCGGTGCCAAAGTTACCCACCTTACAGGCGCCACTGTTAATCCCCATCCGCAGAGATGGCGGATTGGTGATGCCTTCAGCTTGCCAGCGTTTTTGCAAGTCCTCCATCGCCCGTTTCATGGCGAGTGCCATAGAGACACAGGTGATGGCATCGGCTCTAACCCCACGACTCTCTGGATCTCCAAAAAATACCATAATGGAGTCACCAATTACCTTGTCAATGGTACCGCCAAACCTAAAGGCTATCTCAGACATCTCAGTAAGATAAGTGTTTAGCAGGGAGGTTAACTGTTCCGGATCCAGCTCCTCTGCCAGACTGGTAAACCCGGCCATATCAGAAAAAAATATGCTAAGAGCCTTTTCCTGTGTTTCAGCGCGGACATCTTTGCCAGTCAGAATCGCTTTGCGCAGTGCTGGCGAAAGATATTTGGACATGCGAAATGTTCTCAGTGTCAGCCATTCATTTTGACGCAGCACTGCCTCATATTGCTCCGCCAGCAGGGTCTGGGTATGGCGCGCCATATTTGCTTGGATTAAGCAATATCCAGCAACCACCAGTAGTATTAGTAGTTGCGAACTCTGCCCAGGAACTACTGCCGCAGGTGACAGCCAAAAAGTCACCATCAATCCTAAAAACATTCCGCATAGGTTTAGCGGAGCGGTGGCCTTTAGTGAACTAATAATTGTCATCAAAAATGCCAGCCCCAGAGCCACTGTTAGCACTGGGTCAAACCCCACCAAGGCGATCAAAGCACCGGTGAGTACGGCATCTCCAAATTCCATGCTCACAGCCAGCCTCTGTTGCCAGCGCACTGCGATAGCAGAGCCAGAGGCAAGATAGCTACCTAGTTGATAAAGAAATAGAGCGAGCAATAGCACCAGCAGTCCGGGGTGATAACCAGCCACCCGCCAGGCGCCCAATAAAATAATCGCACCACAGATGCAGACTGTTAGCCTGTAAAGCTCCTGAGATTTAGGCGAGGGGTAAACCATCTCTTTCCATGTCATAGGATTAAGTCTAGCACCGGCATTCTAATGGCGCCGAGTTCTCAATTCATGGCCAGTTCTAGATTGCTTTTGAGAGTGCAGACGTGTAAAGTTGCGCGCGTCAAAAAGGCCTGAAAGCAGCGAAATATTTGGGTCCAAGAGCATGACCTGTTACCGACCATACAGAGCATTTAACGCATTTAAAAAGGTCAGAAATCGGTGATAGTTTACGGTGAGGTGTCCGAGTGGCTGACAAAATGCGAAGGCATTTTGGACGCACAAAGGGCGATCTCGCAGAGACAAGAGGCAAGCTCTAGCTTGTCTCGAAGCAACGAGCACGCCGTGCTCCTGACTAGCTAATAGAACAGAAAACGGTGACAGTTTACGGTGAGGTGTCCGAGTGGCTGAAGGAGCACGCCTGGAAAGTGTGTAAGCGTTAATAGCGTTTCGAGGGTTCGAATCCCTCTCTCACCGCCATATTCAAGCCCCCCAACAGGGGGCTTTTTCAGTTTTATGTAAACCCCCCGATCATTTTGTATCAACCCAGAGCAACTTAACACTCATTCTTATATGCTGGTTTCTTTCAGCCTAGGCTAGGGTTATATTAGCGGTTGGCTGATGAACTTATAGCCCAGTAAACATCGTTTTATAGAGAATAGACTAGGCTGCTATTCGTTGTAATGCGCTGGCAGACTAACCGTCGCATAAAAAATAAAAACTAGGAATTTCATATGTTGCGTGCAAATACTCTAATTATCGTTCTCTGTTCTTTTCTTGTTGTATTTCAAGCTCAGGCCGCCGAAAAATCTGATGCACAGGCGCAAAAAGGGCCGATTTTAATCACCGGGGCAACCACAGGTATAGGGCGCAATTTAGCTGAGGCACTGGCTAAAAAAGGCCATCTTGTCTATGCGGGAGCCAGAACCGATGGGGAAATGGCCGAGCTTAATGCTATTAAAAATATGATTGCCGTGCGGCTTGATGTGACTAAACAGGATCAGGTTGACCAAGCCGTTGCCTTTGTTAAAGAACAGGGTCTAGGCCTTTATGCCTTGGTCAACAATGCAGGCATTGGCGGTGGTGGGCCGGTTTTGGTAACCCCGTTAGAGCAACAGACCGAGGTGTATAAGGTTAATGTTGAGGGTGTGTACAGGGTGACAAAAGCCTTCGCGCCATTGGTTGTTGAGTCCAAGGGGCGTATCGCTACCACTGGTTCCGTTGCCGGTATTATTACCAATAGTGGCTACAGTGCTTACAGTGGCAGCAAGCACTGGGTTGAGGCTTTTACTGACGGATTGGTCGATGAGCTGTCATCCACAGGTGTTTGGGTCAGCGTGATCGAACCAGGCGCTTATCAGTCCTATATTCGTCGTAGTTCTGTCCTGCGCGATTTTGCTAGAGTCGAAGCCGCGGGTGGTGAGATCACAGATGCAATGCAGCAACAGTATCAGCAGGCTGCAGCTTATGAGCTGTCATTAAAGGAACCTCACGAAGTGACTAGCGCTTATATGCATGCGTTATTCGACGCCAATCCTCTGCGTCGCTACATGGTGACGCCCGATCAACAGACACAGGCGCGTACCATAGGCACCAAGGTTCAACAGCTGGTTGAGTTAAATCAATGGGGCCCGCACAGCTATAGTCGCGATCAACTCGTGGATATGTTGGATAAGGCTTTAGCAACGCAAAGGGCATCAGAATAATCAGCGACCGATAACTATGGTTATCAGGCTAGAGGCACAGTCGTTGGACTCAAATAAGACAATAATAGGAGCTTAAAAATGATATCAAATAGCACCTTTACCGATGAAGCCGAAGCTTACGAGCAGATTAAAGCAGCAGGTTACTATCCGTTTACGGCAGACTATCCAGCGGTCAACAATGACTTCCATTGGCACGATTTTGATTCGTTGACTTATATTACGGCCGGTGAGTTGACGGTGACTGAACGCGACTCTGGCGAAACCAAGACCTTTGGCCCTGGCACCAAATTAGTGGGAGTCGCTGGAGTCGTGCACCGCGAGCGGAGTGCCGGCTATAGCGCAATTTTTGGTCTGGCGGTGGATCCTAAGACCTTATCAAAGCCAGTAGAGAAGCCAGTAGAGAAGCCAGTTTAGCTAAAAAAAGGCGAGTACTTAATTTCCAGCGTGCAAGCCAGGCTAAAGGCCTATTACACAAACTGATTGGGGCAGCCAACATCAAAGGCCACAACCAGACGACTCCCAACACCCTGATAGGGTCTCGTCGCATGCCAAAAATAACTCGGAAATAGAACCAACTCGCCAGCTATGGGTTTCACCCTGTAATCTGGTGCCAGTAGATCTTTGGTGATAAATGGAGGCTGGCCAAACAGCAGATAGCCCGCATCAGATTGATCGCTGACAACCGTTGGCACCTCAATATAGCAGGCACTGCTATACCAACCTTTGGAATGAATGTGCGATTTATGGAAGCCGCCTTCAAATGTTCTTATCGACCAGCTTGTATTAAAGTAGGGCTCGTCCACATAGCCGCGGCGAACCGGATGGCTATCGCTGAGTCTGTCTGTGCCCAGACGTTTTAGAAAGGGCATAGACGCGTCCTGAAGCTTCTGTTTGAGCTGCTGAACAATGGGCTGTTGGCACTGCGCAAATAAATTGCCCGGCGTTTGCGTGCCACCGGTCACCGACTGCTGAGTTGGCGCACTGGTTGTGGTGTGCAGTGCATGCATCTGTTTGGCTAGATCCATTCTAAATTCAGAGAATTGCTGTGCCAATACAAATTGTGACTGGAGATTGGTCTCAAGAAGCAGATTATTATAATCAACCAACTCATGATAACGAGGATCTCCAAGGCACCTTAGCGCGGTAGCCCAAAGTGCCATAAAGTACTGATCTTTTGGCTGGCTGTCACAAAGTGCTTTTGCACAGTCATAGCTGGTCCCATAGTCCCCTAGGGCAAAATGCGCGATGCAGTTTTGCACCTGGTGCTGGGATTTATATTGCGAGCCCTTAATCAGAGAAACGCTTTCCTCAAAGTGCTGATTAGCCTCTAGCAGCTTTAGTTTGGCAGCCTCCCAAGAGAGATCCCGACTAAAGTGCATCTCATAACTACCCAGTAGCTGCTCAGCGTCCTCGATTTTGGAGCTGGACATCAGACGCTCAAAATACTCACTGAATAGTCTGGGGGATGCCTGCTTGAGCCAGGCCTCGTGAATGTATTGATTGGGTTTGCTCATGCCGGTTTCTGTGGCCCAGTCTGTGGCTACACCAATAAGGCTTTGGTCACCTGGATGTTTTGCCAACCCCGCATCAATAAGTGCTTTGGTATCTGAGTGGTCGCCAGAGTAAATACTGTTCAGTAGTAGGGTTTCTGTGGCCACAGTTAAGTCAGGTTGAATCGCCAATGTTTTTTCGAGTGCATCGCGGGCAGCCTGATTGTTACCCCTGTGGGTTTCCAGTCGGCCCAGTCGATAATGGCTTAGATAATTATTGGGTTCTAGGCTGCAAGCCCTAGTTAATAGATTGTGCGCCTGATCAAAATCTTCCAGAGCGGCAAGGCAGCGTGCTAACAGTACTAAAGATTTTACATAGTCCGGCCGCAGGGCAAGTGCGTCGCGGAGCACAGTCTCCGCCTGCCGTGGCTCAGCGCTTTGATACAGACATAGCGCCAGGTTGTATTTAAGTTCAGGCAGCTTCGGAGCCAATTGCACTGCCCGTTGATAGTCTGCTAGCGCGGCCGGCAAATCATTCTTGGCCTTATTAATATCGCCGGACAAAGACAGCGTCATAGCCGTTGTTTTAACCAGAGCAACCAGCTGCTTTAGCGCCTGTTCGGCTCTGTCGGGACGATTGGTTTGCAGGTAGCTAATAATGCTGGCGTGAATTTGTTGTGGCTCTTTGAGTTTCTTCTGCACCTTTTCAAACAGATCAGCGGCCTGCTGTAAGTTCCCGCGCTTGTAAGCATCTAAGGCCTGGTTAATCTTTTTTATTGACATAATCTTAGGGTTAAATTTGAAAATAGTAATGGTCTGACATCGACTATAGAGCTATTGCCCCAATCTGTCTAAGCATAAAAGAATCCAACTATCACCACAGCCAGAGCAGAGATATTGTCTGGATACTGCGGCATGGGCTAAGTGGTGAGAGCTGACTAATGATCTGATGGTGCAATTAGAGACGTACGCAATCTAAAGCAAACAGTAATCCGCTGCCAAAACGCAGGCTTGGTCAGGGCGGGTCACAACCTCGTTATCTAATAAGCTAACCCCAGGAATTGTTATGAGACCCTTAGTCTGGCTGATTCTTTTAGTACTCACTGCTTGCGGGGGCGGAACCTCTCCAGCATCGACTTCGCTTTCTCAGACCCCCAGTCCGGTTGAAGAGCAGGCCTCAGGATCAGAAAATAACAGCCTCAGTCAAACTATCGATGGGCAGTTAGTAGAGCGCAGCTATAGTATACGATACCCAGAAGATATGCAGGCAGACAGCTACCCTGTGGTGATGTTTTTTCATGGCGCCGGCGGAACTGGTGAGGACTGGTTGGCGACAGATTCCGAGGTGCTTAGCTTGATTGATGCCGGAGAATTTATTGGCATATTTCCTGATGGCTATGAGCAGCGATGGAACGTTAGCGATGAGACCTTGGCTGATGATGTCGAATTTGTCCGTTTGATTATCAACAGTCTTGACGGCAATGGGCTGTTTAATTTGGATAGAGTCTATGGAGTAGGGGTGTCCAATGGCGCAGGGCTGGTCAATAAAATAGCCAAGCAGACAACCCTATTTGCAGGTATAGCGCCACTAATTAGTCAGCAGACGCAGGCCATAGGTGACATTGTGCCATCGCAGGCAGTCTCGGTGTTTCAGGTCAATGGTAGTGCTGACGAACTAGTGCCCGTTAATGGTGGCAGTGGCGTGGCTAACAGTCAGTTTATGTCTGCTCAGAACAGCGCTGAAAATTGGGCAAGTAGCTTTAACTGCGATTTGAGCCCCTTTAACAGATCACTAACATGGGGCGGCAGCGCGGTTCAGGAAACGACCTATACTGGCTGTCTAAACAACAAAAAAGTACGCTTTTTTATTGTCGAGGGAGCGGGACACAGCACAGCCTTTGGTGAGGACGTCAGTCTGTATAGTCTTATCTGGGCATTTTTTACTGCTACAGATCGGGAGGTCGCACTAGACTTTAAGCTGCTTGCTCTGGGTGATAGCTATACCATCGGCGAGCGTGTCTGCAGCAGCTGTCGCTTTCCAGAGCAATTAAAAGATAGTCTAAAGTTTGCCTACTCAGATCAGGATACATTTGAACTTCAGATTATCGCTCGCACCGGCTGGACCACTAGTAATCTCAAAAGCGCTATTCAGGCGGCGGAACTGACTCCAGATTTTGATCTAGTGACCCTGCTGATTGGGGTAAACAACCAGGTGCAAAGCAAACCCTTTAGTCTCTATGAAGTTGAGTTCGCAGAGTTAGTCGATTCGGCGATTGCACTGGTGGGTGGTGACGCTTCAAAACTTATAGTGGTATCTATTCCCGACTATGCTTACACACCCTTTGGACAGAATTTTAATCAGCAGCTAATTAGTGATGAGCTTGATTTATACAATGATTATGCAGAGCAATACTGTGCCGAGAACGAGCTCTCATATGTCTATATTACTGATATCACCCGGCAGGGCTTAGACAACCCGGAGTTGGTTGCCATTGACGGATTACATCCCTCAGAGCTCGCCTACACCAGGTTTGTCGAGCGGATTCTACCTCTGGCACTGGAGAAGCTTCAGTCGGTCAGTCAATAATAAATCCTATCCCTTAGTCTGATGCTGAGCCAACAGAGGTTTCCAATAGAGAATGCCGAAGAGAATTATTAGCAGCAGATCCTTCGCTGAAGCATGGTTGATGGCCTTGATTTTTTTGTAGTTAATAACCAGCTCGAGTATATGGACAGTAATCAGTAGCAGTCCGATATTGTTTATCCACTCGCCCGTTGTGCCAGCTAAGGGCGCCACGAGATTGACAGCAAACGCCAGCCAAAAAAGCGACAACATAATCCAGACAGCAGTAGTAACAGCGCGTTGTATAGTCATAATAAAATCTCATTCCGACAGTAGTTTTTGGTCCACAACCTTAGGCGATTGCAGGTAAACTTGCTACCCAGAGCCGAATATAAGTGCTGAGTGTTTAAGCCTGTATACTAACGTCTAGCTGATTATACGGCGACTCTTCGTTTTATAAGGTGGGGATAGATGTACCAAATACTTTCTGTAGCCATCGCGATTACGCTGGCAACTTCGTTGTTTATCTGTATAAGGTGGCGCAACCTATCCTGCACAGGCCCTACGCCGTTATCCCTAGCCGCGTTTACCGCCATCTTATTTACATCGGGCCTAGATGTTGGGCTCATTATGTTTCCTCTAGTCGAGTTTCCTACCTATGCGACTGAGGCGGCCTACAGCTTTACCAACCCGCTGGCCATAGAGTTTGGGTTCTGGGGATTCTTGGTTTGGGCATTTTATTTTTTAACCACCTTTTATTTTTGTATTGTTGAGCCTCGGGTAAAGCTGTTCGAAATAAAGCTTATACGCTGGATTAATAACCTTATTATCATTGCCACCTGCGCGTTTACCGCCTTTTTGTTTCTCAGCTATGCACCCAGCTATATCGAGGGTATAAGCCTGTCCCAACAGTATTTATTAGTTGGGTTTATTATTCTTATGGCAGTATTTTCCAGTACAGATATTCGCTACGTTAAATTACTAAGCCTAAGTTCCAGCGCACTTTTTATTGTACTCACAGTGGTTATGGCCGGTAGCTCCGGTGCTTCTGCTAGTGACTATCTGGGCTCTATGGCTAATCTCTCCGGTTACTTTGAGAATATTTATCGCTTTATTACACCCATCAGCGACTACCATGGTTGGTATCTTTTTTGGTGGTTTGCATGGAGCATAATGATTGGGCAGTTCGTCGCTAGGTTTGTCAGTGGGCTAAAAACCTGGCAGCTGCTACTAGCACTGCTGGTGATCCCATCTATTGCCATTGCCCTCTGGTTTACTACGCTGTACTACTATTTCGCCAATCAGATACCAGTCACTGATCTCTTGCGCTGGGCCATGGTTAGCCTCGGCGTTATCTTTGTGATTAACAGTCTCGATTCTCTGATCAGGCTGTATACAGATAATCTCGGTCTAAATGTCGAAACTTTGGGGCGCAATCAATATATGCTGGGCAACTGGCTGCTGATTGTCAGCTTGGTACTGCTGTACCAGTTTACTCCGCTTAAAATTGAATGGGTTGGCCTGACCGTTATCGGCCTTTATCTGGCAATCTATACGCTGCTCTTTCAGCGTAGAAAGCAATTATCAGTCAGCCAATCCGGTTAAGCCTGACATTCTAAGGTATGTTAAACCATGAAAAACGCAAAAAGTTATGACTACATTGTGGTGGGGGCAGGGTCGGCAGGAACCATCGTGGCTGCCCGTCTGAGTGAAAACCCCGATTGCAAGGTGCTGCTAGTTGAGTATGGTGGCACAGATGCCAGTGTCTTTATCCGCATGCCCTCGGCCCTTGGTATACCTATGAACAGTCGAAGGTACAACTGGGGCTTTGAGTCTATTCCAGAACCCTATTTAAATAACCGGCGTATGAATTGCCCCCGCGGAAAGGTTATGGGCGGCACATCTTCTATTAATGGCATGGTCTACGTGCGGGGTAATGCTAAGGATTTTGACGAGTGGGAATCACTGGGTGCAGAGGGATGGAACTATCAGAACTGCTTGCCCTATTTTAAGAAATTTGAAAACCACCAGCTGCGCAACAGCGAATATACGGGGTCCAAGGGGCCGGTCGCGATCAGTGGCGGCAACAATATGCGCAATCCACTGTACCGCGCCTTTATTGATGCCGGGGTCGAGGCTGGCTACGGCGAAACTGAAGACTACAACGGATACCGTCAGGAGGGTTTTGGGCAAAAGTATATGAATGTGGATGCTGGGGTGCGCGCCTCCACCAGTTATGCCTATTTAAAAAAAGTAAAAAAGCGGCCTAACTTGCAGATCCGCAAGCGCAGCCTTGTGCAGCGGGTGATATTTGAGGGCAAAACAGCCATAGGTATCCAGTGCACCAGAGCTGGGCGCAGCCATTATTATCGCGCCGAGCGAGAGGTTATCTTATGTGCTGGTGCCATAGGTTCACCTCATCTGCTTCAGGTCTCCGGTGTGGGCCCCAAAAAGACCTTGCAGGCAGCTGGTATAGAGCAGTTGTTAGAGCTGCCCGGCGTGGGCAAAAACCTTCAAGACCATCTCGAGTTCAACTTTCAATATACCTGCAAACAACCCATCAGCCTAAATGGCGATCTGGGCCTGATTAGCAAAGCTCTTATAGGTGCCTGCTGGCTATTTTTCAAAACCGGTCTTGGGCGCACCAATCACTTTGAATCCTGCGCTTTCATCCGTTCAAGGGCGGGGGTCAAATGGCCTGATATCCAGTATCACTTTTTGCCCGGAGCCATCACCTATGACGGTTCTGTCGCATTTAAGGGGCACGGCTTTCAGGTACATGTTGGCCATAATAAGCCCACTAGTCGAGGCCATGTACGGGCACTCTCGGCGGATATTAACCAGCACCCAGAAATACTGTTTAACTATCTGGCCACTGAAGAGGATCGCCAGGGCTTTCGTGATTGCGTGCGCCTAACCAGAGAAATAATGGCGCAGCCAGCGATGGATGCTTTTCGCGGTGAGGTGATTCAACCAGGCCCTGAGATTGAGACTGATGAGCAGATCGATGCCTTTGTGCGCCGATCAGTAGACAGTGCTTATCATCCAGCTGGTACCTGCAAGATCGGCACAGATAAGATGGCCGTGGTCGATTCAGATCTGCGCGTGCATGGGCTCTACAATATTCGCGTTATAGACTCGTCCGTCTTTCCCACAGTGCCTAACGGTAATTTAAATGCGCCGACGATGATGGTCGCCGAGCGCGGTGCGGACCTAATTAAAGGCGAGGGGCTTCTGCCGGCGGCTGGTGTGGCAGTGTACGAGGACGCGCACTGGGAGATTAGACAGCGCGAGTTGCCAGCTGAGCAGCCGGGCTAAATAGGCTATTAAATGTTCAGTACCTCAGATAAAAAGTCGCTTAACCGTTAAGGCTCCCCCCCAACAGGTTGCAAGGCTAGATTAAATTACTCAATAGGGGCAGAATAGCGGCCTTGCGGGATAGCGGTTAGGCCGTTGGGCTCGCAAAAATACTAAAACTAGAAAAGATTCCCTAAACACAAGCTTCTAGGCAGCTTAGCCGAAAAATCATTGGGTCGATGCGCAAGAGCATGGCCGAGAAAGTCTCTGCACCTGCCTCTAGGCTTGATAGACCTACAGATTAAAAAGCTACCTATGCCAAAGATTTATTACCTGTTGAGGTTAAGCCTAAGTATATTTTTCATCACAGCCCTAAACGCTGGTGCTGACATCAGCATCGATGGTGTTTTGGATGAGCCCGAATGGGTTAAAGCAGAGATCTTTACAGACTTTGTTACCGTTGAGCCACTGACGGGGGACGCAGCAAAATACGCCACCGAGGTGAGAATGATTACCAACCAAGATGGCATCTTTGTTGGTTTTAAAAACTATCAGCCAGCCTCAGTAAAACGCATCAATCGACAGTTTGCGCGGGATTCGCAAATCGAGGCGGACCGCAACGTAGTTAGTATCGATTTTGATGGCACCGCTAAGGCTGGTTACGATTTTACTGTGGGCTCTGCTAACTCCCAGCAGGACGGTATTGTTACGCCAAGAAGCTACTCTGCTGATTGGGATGGCACCTGGTACTCGCAAACCTCATCGCAGGGTGACTACTGGTATAGCGAAATGCATATTCCCTGGACCATAGCCGCTATGATCAGCTCTGATACTGGGCGCAAGAATATAGCGGTGTGGTTTTCTAGGGTGGTTTTCGAAGAATCTCTGCGCTTTGCTTACCCCAATGCCTTTTACTCTCGACCTACCTTTATGGAAGACTGGCAGCCGCTGACTGTGGATCAGGTGTCAGCCTCAACACTGGACTGGTTTCCCTATGCTAGCTATGCCAGCAATCTGCAAGATGCTTCGGGAGACGGCGCCGATGATCAATTTAATGCCGGTCTAGACTTTATTTGGCGCCCCAACAGTAATAGCCAGTTGACCGGTGCATTTAACCCAGATTTTGGTCAGGTAGAGAGCGATGATTTGGTGGTAAATTTCTCGGCATTTGAAACATTTGTCACCGAGAAACGCCCATTCTTTACCGAAAATCAGTCGTTATTTAGCGTTAATGTGCCCAATGGTGATCGCATGATCTACACCAGACGGATTGGTGCTGGCCCGGCGGGTAGCAGCGACGGACTGGTTGATATAGATATAGCAGCGAAGCTGAGTCATTTTGGCGAATCCACTGATATGGGCGCTTTTGCTGTTATTGAGGACAGTGCCAATGGCAGTCTGGGAGGAGATTTCTTTTCTAGCCGCCTGCAATACAAGGCCGAAGGTTTGAGTCTCGGACACAGCCTGACCTATACAGAGCGCCCCAGCTTTGATCGCGATGCCATTGTGCATGGTGTTGATATGATCTGGCAGAAAGATAGCAATACAGAGGTTCGCGGTCAGGTTATGGCATCTGATATTCAGCAGCGCGGCAATCTACTCAACAGCCAGGTCAATATTGATTCTCAGGATATTGCTGGCTGGGCCCTTTGGACCCATGCACCCAGCGACGAATGGCAGTATGCAGGCTTTATGTCCCATTATGGCGATCAGTTCGATATGAACGATATGGGCTATATGCGGCGCAATGATTTCAACGAACTCTTTACCTCTATTCAACATGACCAGCAGCAGTTTGCGGCTGATTCATCAGTTCTTTCAACGACCACCGTAGTTGAGATTGGTACTACAGAAAACGGTGCTGGCGACAGGTTGACGCTATTTACCGAATGGGATCATGCTTGGACCTTTAAGTCGACGCGCAAACTGGCTCTTGAAGCTGGTGCTAGAGCAGCGGGCTGGGATGATCGTATCAGTCGCGGCAATGGCCTGTTAAGGCGGCCCGCGGGATATTGGCTAGAAGCCAGATATGACAGCCCACGGGGAGATGACCTGACGTTTCAATCCCGTATCAACTACGAGTACGACAGTCTCGAGAAGGGGGTTCTAAGCCTGTCGGTGAGTCCGCAGCTGTATCTGGCGGAAACGCTAACACTCAGCGGCTCTCTGCGTTTTAAAAATCTACAACACTGGATGATCTGGGATAGTGGTAATCAACAGTTAGGCGGCTACCAGGCGCAGCGCTACTCCGCTGATCTGCGGCTTGACTGGTATCCCTCAAGCCGCCAAGAGGTGCGCCTAAAATTTCAGTGGATTGGTATAGATGCCAAATTAGTGGGCGATTATCAGCTTAATAACCTGGGTGGCCTAACTGCCTCGGATATCAGCTCATCAGATTTTGGTCACAGTGATACAGCGCTTCAGGTTCGTTATCGCTATCAGCTGGCACCGCTTTCTGATGTGTTTTTGGTCTACAGTCGCGGCGGTTATTTTAATACTGATAACAGCGATCTGGCTGTGGTAGATTTACTTCAAGAGGGATGGGATAGCGTGCAGGTTGAGTCTATAGTCGCCAAGGTTCGCTACCGATTTTAGAATATCAAACCTGATTTAAGCGAGGGGGTGAGCATGAAACCAGTCTGTTTAGTGTTAGGAGCTGGTGCCGGTATAGGCGGATCTGTGGGGAAACGCTTTGCTCAGGAGGGCTATCATGCTGTGCTCTGCCGACGCAGTGATCAGGCTGGTCTCGATAAGCTAGTGACTGACATCCAATTCGATGGCGGCGATGCCACTGGGTTTCTCCTCAATGCAGTGCAGCCAGACAGCATAGAAACTATGGTCGCAGAGGTTGAAAGTGATATAGGGCCCATAGACACAGTGGTCTTTAACCTGGGTGCTCAAATTGGCGATCGCAGTTTGGCGGATACGTCTTATAAGGCTTTTGAAATGGGCTGGCGCATGGCTACTTTGGGTCTTTTTCGCTTGGCGTCTGCGGTCTGCCCATTGATGGTAGCGCGAGGCTCAGGGACATTGTTAGTTACTAGTGCCACTGCTGCAGTGCGAGGTAATGCCGGTCAGCACTCTCATGCTGCTGCCATGGGTGGTAGGCGTATGCTTTGCCAGTCGTTAAATGCAGAGTTTGGTCGTCAAGGACTTCATATTGCCCATATCTTAATCGATGGGGCTGTAGATGCGCCGGATACGCTCGGAAAAATGCTTGGCCCAGAGCGCTTTGCTCTGCTCCGGGAAAGTCGGGGCATGCAGCATGATGGGCTTATCTTGCCGGAAAAACTGGCCGACACCTATTGGCATCTAGCTCAGCAGCACAAATCAACCTGGACTCATGAATTGGATATTCGCGCTCACAGCGACCTGGCCTGGTGGAACCACTAATCAGGATAGCTGGTTGTCTGCTAGAGGCACTTCTAGCGCATTGGAGTGGGTTTTGTCTGGGCCACCCACCATCTCGTCATAGGGGCTGGTATGCCTTAAAACGGTCTTCTCAGCTGAGACCTTGCGCAGGGCTTTATGAAGCTCCAACAGTTTGCTGGATTTAAGGAACGCTCCCCTGTTATCAACGATGTAGTACTCGGTACCTTCGACAATGGCAGACACCATGTAGAGGCTGAGATCCACAGAATGATAGATAAGTTTTTCAACAACAAAGTACTGGGTGAGTTTAGTCAGGGGCATTTTCATAGTGATCTGCAGCCGGGCTCGTTGGATTAATAATGTTGCGGCTATAAAAAAGCCCTCCGTAGAGGGCTTTTTGGTAGCTCCTACACTTATACTAGCTGCACCGCCATCAGGATCATACAGACCAACGAACCTATCCAAACCACTGATCTCAGATGGTTTACACCAGCCATATACAGAGGTACGTAAATGACTCTAAGCCCCAGCCAGTAGGTTGCCGCCTGAGAGATATCTGCGTCCTGATGCAGGGCAAGCAGCATAAGAGCTAAGGCTGCTGGTAGGCTCTCTTGCAGATTAATCTTGGCGCGTTCAACCCGTTGCTGCACCAGACTGGTGTCGATTGGCTGGTCGCGGCTGGATAGCATCCAGGTCATGTTTTTCATATTCAGGCTCATGGGTAACAGCCATATTTGCACTAGAGCCAGTGCGAGGGTCGCTATAATCAGATCTGTCATTGGATTTTTCCTTTTTTATTATGGTGTATTGATGGATTTAGTCACTTGGTAGAGTAGGGCGCCGTTATTGTAGCTGGAACCAGTATTCATGCCGGTGCCAGCAGGCAGTGTAGCTACATAGTTAGAGCCCTGTAAATTTGTCATATCGATTTTCATTTTTCTCTCATCGCTGCGATTCAAGGCTGGATGATAAAGGCTGTTGCGCACCACCAACATATTATTTTCAAAATCAATCATAATGTATTGACCATCAAAACCAATGGTCGAATAGATGCTGTTGGCTGCTGGAAAAAGGCTCCCATCTGACTGAATCTGCGGTGAGATGGTCCAAAATTTTAGGCCATAACTAAAGCTGCCGGCGAATTGTTCAATCAGCACGGAGTCCTGAGTAATATTGCGAATCGCTGCCACATAGGATTGGGGGACGACCTGTTCGCCATCCCAGAGGCCATTGTTTAACAATAGTTGGCCAAACTTGGCAAAGTCTCTGGGTGTAGCGTCTAGGCAGCAGTACGCCAGATAATTGCCGTCTACCTGTCCAGTGGGGTCATTGTCCTGCCACCAGTGCGCCTGCATGCCAATCTTAGAAAACAGATTGACGTCGGCGAAGGTTTCTAAATCCTGACCCGTCGCCCTAAATAGAATTTCTCCCAGTACCATGGTGTCGCAGTTAGAGTAAACCCAGTAGCCCGCTTCATAGGTCGGCCCAAAGCGATACCAGGGTTGGCGGACGCCAGTTTCGGCCAGTGAACGACTGATGCAGGCATCTAATTGGTTGTCTGCGAACACTAGGTTGCCACCCGTTCCGCTGCTATCGTCGGAGCAACGTTCGAGTAGGCGCGTGTCGTTATTCAAGCAGACTAACTCGAGGCCAGAGCGCATATCCAGCAGATTGCGAATACTTACCTGATTGCGTTCATCGCCTCTCCACTCCTCGATAAAGTCCGAGGCGCTTTGTTCTGTTGATTCGATAAACCCCTGTTCAATAGCAATGGCCACCAGCACGCTGACAAAGGATTTGGCTGTCGACCAAGAACTTGCAAGGCTGTCTTTATCGCGACGCCCATAAAGCGAGTCAATCGACTGGCTATCAGGGGGCAGGGTATTTGCCAATGCAGCCTCTTCTGAGGCGAGAATACCGCGATAGCGCTCATAGACTAACATACCATCCTTAATGACCAGAGCCGCCTGAGTATAGGTACCATCGGCAAATGCTTGATCAAAGGCTGCAGACAGGGCAGCCGCATCCATATTGACAGAGTCGGGGCTGGCCTCTTGCCAGAGATATGGGTTGGGTTCTGGTGCTGTAGTAGCTGGTGCCGTGGTAATCGGTTCCGGTGCGCTACCACCACCACAGGCGACCAGAAAAAGGCTGGCTAAAATAAGAATATATCGCTGACGCTTCATTGCGCTGCTCCTATTATTTTGAAATAGCTTATCAATATTCCCCCATGGTTGCGATACCGGCCTAGCTGCCTTCGATTTATTACCCTTTTGGCGTATGATCTGACCAGAACAAATACTGGTAGACTGATTAAAACTTGCGCAATTGAGACTGCATTATGAGTGACTCCTATAACCAACCTCTTGGTGGTAACAAGATGCCGCGCTTCGCTGGACAGGCGAGCTTTTTTAGGCTGCCAATTCAGGACAATGCAGTTGGACTAGATGTAGCCTTGCTGGGGATGCCGGTGGATATAGGCACTAGCAACCGCAGTGGTTCAAGATTTGGTCCGCGACAGATCCGCGCTGAATCTGTGTTGGTACGTCCCTATGGTATGGCCACTCAAGCGGCACCCTTTGACTCTTTTCAGGTTGCTGATATCGGCGATGTGGCGGTTAACCCCTATAACTTACTAAAGACCGTCGATGCTATCGAGGCGGCCATAGATGCAGTGCTGGCTGCAGGTGCCAAGCCTATCTCTGTGGGTGGCGACCACACCTGCACCCTGCCAGTGCTAAGGTCTCTTGCTAAGGTTCATGGCCCAGTGGCGCTAGTGCATGTGGACGCCCATGCCGACATCAATGATGAAATGTTTGGTGAAAAAATTGCCCATGGCACAGTCTTCCGTCGTGCCATAGAAGAGGGTCTCATAGAGACTAACAAGATGTTTCAGATTGGCTTGAGGGCAACTGGCTATGCGGCCGATGATTTCGATTGGTCCAGAGAGCAGGGCGCCACAGTGATTACCGCCGAGGAATGCTGGTACAAATCGTTAGCACCATTAATGGATCAGATCCGCGACACCATAGGCCCAGATACCCCAGCGTATTTGACCTTTGATATAGATGGTTTGGATCCCTCAGTGGCGCCGGGCACTGGTACACCAGAGCCCGGGGGCTTGAGTGCTTCACAGGGGCTAGAGGTGATCCGCGGTTGCCACGGTCTCAATCTTGTGGGTTGCGATCTGATGGAGGTATCGCCCCCCTACGATACCACTGGCAATACCTCGCTTCTGGCCGCCAATCTGCTATTTGAAATGCTCTGTAGTTTGCCGGGCTGTATTCGCCGTAGCTAAACCTAATTTAGGGGTGCAGGCACCCCTTCAAATACCGTACCCCAGATTTTGATATCTTTAATGCGCTTGGGGGCAACTCGATAAGGGTCGGCTTCCAATATGGTGAAGTCGGCGTTTTTGCCGGCGCGAATCGACCCGATTCTATCTTCCCAGCCCATGACCCAGGCGGCATCAATAGTAATGGCGCGCAGGCCTGCCTCCAGACTTACTCGCTCGTTCTCCCCGGTCAGATTGCCATTAATAGTCACCCGGTTAACCGCGGCAGACACTAGGGTTAGGGGCTCTAGGGGCGCCATTGGGCTGTCCGAGTGAAAGGCAAAGGGCATGCCCAATCGCTCCAATGAACCCAGTCGCACCATCTGATTGCCACGGTCTGCGCCAAGCCACTGGTCGCTGTAAATATCGCTGAGAATAAAGTGGTAGTAGGGATTGGCTGACACCACAGCGCCCAATTCCGCCAGCTGACGGTTTTGATCTTCAGTGGTGTAAGCAAAATGTTCCAGCGCCAGTCGATGATCTGCAGTGGGTGTATTGCTTTGTAAGGATTTAAGCAGCTCAATCAACACCTCAGCACTGCCATCGCCATTGGTATGGGCATGAAGCTGATAGCCAGCATCCCAGAAAGCCTGAGCCCATTGTTGAGTGACCTTATGGGGCACCATCCATACCCCCTCGTGGCCATCTATATAGCCGGGAAACTTAAACTGGGCCAGCCCGCTGTAAATAGCGCCATCAATCATCAGCTTAAAGCGGCGATCGAATAATACTCGGTGGCTGCTTTCGTCACGCCATTTATCCACCTGCTGCAGCGCCTGCTCTATAGTCTGCTTGCGGCCAATAAAGTCAGTAATTATTGGCGTTAAAATCACTCGTGCCGGAGCCTGGCTGCTCTCCACGGTATGGCGAATTAGATTGATCTCGGCATCCGGGTTGCCAAACACACCAGTGCCCATATCCAGGGCTGTGGTGACACCACCCTGATGCACCATGCGAATAAAGTTTTCCATGCCTTTGCCAAAGCGCGCGGGATCAAATAGAAAGGGCATCTTAGGTATCAGTGCATACATGCCATTTTCATAAAAGTGGCCCTTAGACCAGTTGGTTAATGGATGGCCAGCTAAATCAGCCTGGGTAACCCCCAGCAGATCTAGGGCGGCATCATTGGCAATTAATTCATGGAAAGATCTATGCCACAGCATTACCGGCTGGTCGGGAAAGAGCTCAGTTAACTCCTGACGAAATAAGGTGCCGTGCCATAGGGGGTGATAGCCCCAGGCAATAAAGGGGATGCTCCTGTCCGTATGTTGATTGGCTAGCTGTTTAAGGCGCTCAATATAGGCCTTAGGAGTTTTGGCCCCGGGGAACTCTCCAGTGGGCAATGACCAGTCATCTGGTGCAACAAAGGCAAACTGAGTGAGCACCGCCGGCAAGCTAGGATGCACATGGGGATCAATAAATCCAGGCATAATCACTTTGCCTTCAAAGCGCCGGTCAATGCGGCTATTGGTCTGTTTTGTCCAGCTATCCAGAGACTTGAGGCTGCCCACAGCCACAATTTTTCCATCGGCAACTGCCACTGCAGTGGCTTCTGGTAGCGCGGGCTCCATGGTGATAATCTTTTTGGCGGTGTAGATCACCAGGCTATCAATAGACTTTGGCGCGCCTGGGGGCTCAGCGCTCCAGCCTGTGGGACTAACTAACAGACACAAAAGGGCGAGTTTTATTAGTGATCTCATTGGGCGCACCGGATGTTGAGGTTATTATGAAGTCGCTTTCTGATAGCCAAAATAGCCTGTTTTGGCCTAGTATGGCAACCAGCAATCAACTAGCCCATAAGAAAAATCCCCAACATATTATTTAGCAGAGGAATCAGAGTATGAAGACCAGAGCCGCCGTTGCATTTGGAGCAGGAAAGCCTTTAGAAATTGTCGAGGTCGACCTCGATGGCCCAAGAGCTGGAGAAGTCTTGGTTGAGATCAAAGCTACGGGTGTCTGCCATACGGACGCGTTTACTCTATCTGGTGATGATCCTGAAGGTGCCTTTCCCGCTATTTTGGGCCATGAGGGTGCAGGTGTGGTGGTTGATGTGGGCCCTGGGGTCAAAAACCTAAAGCCTGGAGACCACGTGATTCCGCTGTATACAGCGGAATGTCGCGAATGTGATTTCTGCCTCAATCCCAAAACCAACCTCTGTCAGGCGGTTCGCGCGACTCAGGGGCAGGGCGTTATGCCCGACGGTACCAGTCGTTTTTCTTTTGAAGGCAAACCCATACTGCACTATATGGGATGCTCTACCTTTTCTAACTACACAGTGCTACCAGAGATTAGTCTGGCCAAAGTGCGCGAAGATGCGCCCTTTGACAAGATTTGCTATATCGGCTGTGGTGTAACCACCGGCATTGGTGCTGTGGCTTTCACAATGAAAGTAGAGGCTGGCTCCACAGTGGCTGTGTTTGGCCTTGGTGGTATTGGCCTGAATGTTATCCAGGGCGCCAAAATGGTTGGCGCCACGCGCATTATTGGTATCGATCTCAACCCAGCCCGTGCCGCGCTGGGCAAGCAGTTTGGCATGACTGACTTTATCAACCCCCGAGAAGTGGACAATGTTGTCGACCATATTATTCAGATGACCGGCGGCGGTGTGGATTACAGCTTTGAATGCATTGGCAATGTAGATGTTATGCGTCAGGCATTGGAATGCTGCCACAAAGGTTGGGGTGAGAGCTGCATCGTCGGCGTAGCCGGTGCGGGCAAAGAGATTGCCACCAGACCATTCCAGCTGGTGACAGGCCGCTCTTGGCGCGGTACCGCCTTTGGCGGCGCCCGCGGTCGCACCGATGTCCCCAAGATTGTTGACTGGTATATGGATGGCAAGATCAATATCGATGACCTCATTACCCATAAGATGCCTCTAGAGGATATTAATAAAGCCTTTGATTTAATGCATGCGGGCGAGAGTATTCGTTCAGTTGTTGAATTTTAAGGGGGAGTTTTAAATGGCTCATCAAGCCCCAGAGAAGATAGGCACCAACCAGAGTTTTGGTGGCCAACAGCTGCGCTATAAGCATCAGTCCGCGGTACTTAACTGCGAAATGACGTTTAGCATTTACCTGCCACCTCAGGTTGAGAAGGGTCCAGTGCCTGTGCTGTATTGGCTATCTGGCCTAACCTGCACCGACGAGAACTTCGTGCAAAAGGCCGGTTCCCAGCAGTATGCTGCGGAGCACGGTATTGCCATACTATGCCCAGATACCAGCCCTAGAGGTGAGGGCGTGGCTGATGACCCGGATGCTGCTTATGATATGGGCCTTGGCGCCGGGTTTTATGTTGATGCCACCCAGCAACCTTGGGCCAGCCACTACCAGATGTACAGCTACATAGTTGATGAACTCCCGGCTCTGATCAATGCTCAGTTTCCTGTGGACGCCAATAGGGTATCTATTTCAGGGCATTCCATGGGTGGTCACGGCGCACTGAGCATAGCTTTAAAGAATCCAGGCCGGTTTAAATCTGTGTCGGCCTTCTCGCCGATCTGTTCACCGTTAAACTGCCCCTGGGGTGACAAAACTCTGGGTAACTATCTTGGTGCGGACAAAAGCACCTGGGCTCAATACGATACAGTGGCCCTGGTTGCTGAAGCCAAAGAACATTTGCCAGTGCTAGTTGATCAAGGTGAGGCCGATAACTTTCTTGACGAGCAACTTAAAACGCCGCTGTTGATAGAAGCGGCAAATCGGGCCGGCTTTCCGATGGATATTCGCATGCAACCAGAATACGATCACAGCTACTTTTTTATTGCTACGTTTATAGCAGAGCATATGGCGTTTCATGCCCGTGCTCTGGCTGCCTAACGGCTTAGAGTAGCGGTCCTTATTAGATAAATAAGAGTCGCTTAGGGCCCGAAATCAGTGATGTTATGGTGATAGACTGCGGTCGAAACGGGGTTGGCTTTAAGCACTTATGGCTAGAGCATGGCAGTTACCTAGCAACAGGAGTCGTGTAGACGTGGAAAAAAGCGCACAAAATACCGCTGATATCAGTCATCTTGTGACTCAATTTAGGTCCGTGCCCGGTGGTCTTCTCCCGCTCTTGCATGCCATCCAGGGTGAGTTGGGTTATGTCCCAGAGTCCACAGTACCAGCAATAGCCGCTGGGCTTAACCTGTCCCGCGCCGAAGTCCATGGCGTTATCAGCTTTTACCATGATTTTAAAACCCATCCCGTGGGCAAAACGACAGTTCAAATCTGTCGCTCAGAAGCCTGCCAATCTATGGGGTCGCGACAGTTAGAGGCTCATGCCAAAGCGACATTGGGTGTGGATTATCATCAGACAACAGATGATGGTGCTATCACGCTGGAGCCAGTTTATTGCCTAGGTAACTGTGCCTGTTCGCCCTCAGTGCGCATCAATAACGACATTTATGCCAGAGTTGATGCTGCGCGGTTTGACCAACTAATGGCGGACCTTGGGTCAGACACTGGAGTGTCAAAATGACGTTTTATATTCCTCAAGACACTACCGCACTAGCGTTGGGCGCCGAATCAGTCGCGCGAGCACTGCAGACGGCTGGCGTAGAACCGGTGCGCAACGGTTCCCGCGGCATGTTCTGGTTAGAGCCGCTTCTGGAGGTAGACACAGAAGAGGGCCGTATCGGCTTTGGCCCGGTGTCCAGTAAAGATATTCCAAGCATTCTAGATGCCCTAGAGACCGATGCCAGCAGCCATGATCTGTATCTGGGTCAGGTTGAGCAGATTGACTATCTGGCCAGCCAACAGCGTCTGACCTATGCTCGTGCCGGGCTGGGCGATCCAGTCTGTCTCGACAACTATCAGGCCCTTAATGGCTTTAAAGGCTTAAAAACTGCCCTGGCCATGACCGGTCAGCAGATTGTAGATCAGGTAAAAGACTCTGGTTTGCGTGGCCGCGGTGGCGCAGCCTTTCCTGCCGGTATCAAGTGGCAGACGGTTTTAAATTGCGAAGCCGAGCAAAAATACATTGTCTGCAATGCAGATGAAGGCGATTCCGGCACCTTTGCCGACCGCTTAGTGATGGAGTCCGACCCTTACCAGCTGATCGAGGGCATGGCCATCGCTGGTCTGGCGGTGGGTGCGACTCAGGGCTACATCTATCTGCGTTCAGAGTACCCGGTGGCCCATAGGCTGCTCAATATCGCGATTGAGCGAGCGGAAGCAGCCAATTTCTTGGGTGACAATATTCAGGGTTCCGGCAAAGCCTTCCATTTGGAAGTGCGCCTAGGTGCCGGTGCCTATATCTGCGGTGAAGAGACCTCGTTGCTAGAGAGCCTTGAGGGCAAGCGCGGCATGGTTCGCGCCAAGCCACCACTGCCTGCAATCGAAGGCCTCTTTGGCAAGCCCACCGTGGTCAACAATGTACTGACCCTGGCGGCCATTTCGACTATTTTGGAGCAGGGCGCAGAGACCTATCAAAACTTTGGTATGGGCCGCTCTCGGGGTACATTAGCCATTCAGCTGGCGGGCAATATTAAACGCGGTGGCCTAATTGAGTTGGCCTTTGGTGTGACATTGCGCGAGGTAGTTGAAGGCTATGGCCAGGGCACTTTTAGCGGTCGCCCCATTCGCGCCATTCAGGTGGGCGGGCCCTTGGGAGCATTCTTGCCTGAATCCCAGTGGGATACACCTTTGGATTACGAGGCCTTTGCGGCAATAAAAGCCATGATTGGTCATGGCGGTATAGTGGTGTTTGATGACAGTGCCGATATGGCTGCCCAGGCGCGCTTTGCCATGGAATTCTGTGTGGCAGAATCCTGTGGTAAATGCACCCCTTGCCGTATTGGCTCGGTGCGTGGTGTTGAGGTGATCGATCGCATTGTGGCCAATGAAGACCGAGACAATAACCTAATTTTATTGCACGACCTGTGCGACACCATGGAAATGGGCTCCCTTTGCGCCATGGGCGGCATGACACCATTCCCAGTGCGCAGTGCACTTGCACATTTTTCCAGTGACTTTACCGGCGAAGGTAGGGGAGATAACTGATATGTTGGAATTCTACGAACCCCAAGCAGATTACGGCACCCCAAAAAGCACCAGTACCGAGCTGGTAACCCTCAGTATTGATGGCGTTGAAGTCACAGTGCCGGAGGGTACCTCAGTGATGCGCGCTGCCGCTGAAAGTGGCGTCAAAATTCCACGCCTCTGTGCCACCGACCAACTAAAATCCTTTGGCTCTTGCCGAGTCTGTCTAGTCGAGATTGAAGGCCGTCGCGGTTTCCCCGCCTCCTGCACCACCACAGTGGAAGCGGGCATGGAGGTGAAAACCCAGTCCGATGAAATTGCCAAGTTGCGCCGCAATGTGATGGAACTGTATATCTCCGATCACCCGCTCGATTGCCTGATCTGCCCCACTAATGGCGACTGCGAACTGCAGGATACCGCCGGTGAATTAGGTCTGCGCTCGGTGCGCTATGGCTTTGAAGGTGAGAACCATCTGGTAGCTGAGAAAGACGAGTCCAACCCCTATTTTACCTTTGACCCCTCCAAGTGCATTGTCTGCTCACGCTGCGTGCGCGCCTGTGAAGAGGTGCAGGGCACCTTTGCCCTGACCATTGATGGCCGCGGCTTTGAATCCAAAGTCAGCGCCAGTCAGGCCGAAGACTTTATGGATTCCGAATGTGTCTCCTGTGGTGCCTGTGTCAATGCCTGCCCCACGGCAACACTCACTGAAAAGAGCATTATCGAAGCTGGTAAACCTGAGCACTCTGTTACCACTACCTGTGCCTACTGTGGTGTTGGCTGTTCATTTAAAGCTGAGATGAAGGGCAATCAGGTAGTGCGCATGACACCTTACAAGGACGGCAAGGCCAACGAAGGCCATGCCTGTGTTAAGGGCCGATTTGCCTTTGGTTATGCCACTCACAAAGACCGTATTACAGTACCCATGATTCGCGATTCTATCGACGACCCATGGAAAGAAGTGTCCTGGGAAGAGGCGGTGACCTACACAGCGCAACGCTTTAAAGCGATTCAAAGCCAATATGGTCGCACCAGCATAGGGGCTATTTCTTCGTCCAGATGCACCAACGAAGAAGTCTATCTGGTGCAAAAAATGGTTCGTGCCGGCTTTGGTAACAACAACGTTGATACCTGTGCCCGGGTCTGCCATTCGCCCACTGGTTTTGGCTTAAAAACCACCTTGGGTGAATCTGCCGGCACCCAAACCTTTGCCTCTGTGGCCGATGCTGATGTGGTTGTAGTGATGGGGGCCAACCCCACCGAAGCCCACCCGGTATTTGGTTCGCGACTCAAGCGTCGCCTTCGTGAAGGCGCTAAATTAATTGTTATTGATCCGCGCAAAATTGAGCTGGTTAGCTCCCCCCATATTACCGCCGACTACCATCTGCCAGTTCGCCCCGGCACCAATGTCACTGTGCTAAATGCGTTGGCCCATGTGGTGGTCAATGAGGGGCTAGAGGCCCGCGACTATATTGAAGAGCGCTGTGACGTACCTGAATTTGAAAAGTGGCTGGGCTTTATTGGCGACGAGCGCCATTCCCCAGAGAACACTGAGAGTATCACTGGCGTACCTGCTGCGGATCTGCGTGCTGCGGCGAGGCTCTATGCCACAGGCGGCAATGGCGCGATCTTCTATGGTCTGGGTGTAACAGAGCACAGCCAGGGCTCAACCGCTGTAATGGGTATTGCCAACCTGGCAATGCTGACCGGCAATATTGGTCGCGATGGCGTGGGCGTAAACCCGCTGCGGGGGCAAAACAATGTGCAGGGCTCCTGTGATATGGGTTCGTTCCCTCATGAACTGCCCGGCTATCGCCATATCTCTGATGGAGCCACCCGCGAGTTATTTGAAGGAGAGTGGGGCGTTACCCTAGATAGCGAGCCTGGTTTGCGTATTCCCAATATGTTTGATGCGGCACTGGATGGCGAGTTTAAAGGCCTCTATTGTCAGGGCGAAGATATCGCCCAGTCCGACCCTAATACTCAGCATGTAGAGGCGGCATTGCGCGCTATGGAATGCTTGGTAGTGCAGGATATCTTCCTTAATGAAACCGCTAAATTTGCCCATGTATTTTTGCCCGGTGCCTCCTTCTTAGAAAAAGATGGCACCTTTACCAATGCGGAGCGAAGAATCTCCCGAGTGCGTAAAGCCATGCCACCATTAAGCGGTAAAGCCGACTGGGAAGGTACCATGGCCCTGGCCAATGCGCTGGGCTGCAAGATGGAATATAGCCATCCTTCAGAGATTATGGATGAGATTGCGCGCCTAACTCCAACCTTTAATGGTGTGTCCTATGAGCGTCTAGAGCAACTGGGCAGTATCCAGTGGCCCTGTAATGACAATACCCCGGATGGCACGCCGATTATGCATATCGACGAATTTGTGCGGGGTAAAGGCTTCTTTGCCATGACTGAATATGTGCCGACCACCGAGCGAGCCAACCGCAAGTTTCCACTGTTGCTAACCACTGGCCGTATTCTGTCCCAGTACAACGTAGGCGCCCAAACCAGACGCACAGATAATAGCGAATGGCACGGCGAAGACCTGCTGGAAATCCACCCTCATGATGCTGAAGAGCGCGGTATTAATCAGGGAGATTGGGTTGGCATTAATAGCCGAGTAGGGGACACGGTACTGCGTGCCAATATTACCGAGCGAGTAAAACCCGGGGTGGTGTACACCACCTTCCACCACCCAGTTTCCGGTGCCAATGTGATCACTACGGATAACAGTGACTGGGCCACCAACTGTCCAGAGTACAAGGTGACCGCAGTGCAGCTGAGTAAAGTGACCGAGCCCTCCAATTGGCAGGCGCGGCAAAAATCCTTTGATAAGCAACAGCAAGGCTTATTAGAAGAAGCACGGCACTAACCATGGCAGCCGCTGGTTCAGATAAGGTCAGTCGAGTTATCTGGGAAGACAGCGGTATTGTCGAGGGCACAGACTGGGTGGCCACAGAGACCGCCGTGGCCTTGGTGTATAACGGCATCTCCCATGTGGTGATGATGGCAACGCCCCATAATCTAGAAGATTTTGCCCTGGGGTTTAGCCTAAGCGAAGGGATTCTAAACTCCCCCAAACAGCTACTGGATTGCGAAGAAATCGTTACTGATCAAGGTATAGAACTGGCACTCAGTATCACCGCTGAACCCTTTGCCGCGTTAAAAGAACGCCGCCGCAATTTAGTAGGGCGAACCGGCTGTGGACTCTGTGGTGCTGAATCTCTAGAGCAGGCTATTACCAAACCAAACAAGATTGATACAGAGCTGACGGTTAGTCATAAAGCCCTGCAGCGAGCCATAGCAGGGTTGGGCGGTGAGCAACAGTTGCAGCAACAGACTGGCGCAGCCCACGGCGCGGCCTGGTGTAGCCCAGAGGGCGAGATAAGAATTTTGCGGGAAGATGTGGGCCGCCATAATGCCCTAGACAAATTATTGGGTGCAATTAGTAAGCAAGAACAACAGCCGGGTTTTGTGTTGGTCACCAGCAGAGCTAGCTATGAAATGGTGGCCAAAACCGCCAGCGCCAATATCCCCATACTAGCAGCAGTATCGGCGCCAACCTCTCTTGCTATAGAGTTGGCAGGGCAGTCAGGTTTAACCCTGGTGGGGTTTTCTAGAACAGGCCGTCATGTGGTTTATACCAATGGCCACCGGCTTACAGACGTTAAAAAGTAGAAGAGTACAGCATGTCAGAATCCAAAATTGAACGCCTAGTTAGCATGGTCAATCAGATCGCCCTAAATATGAGCGCTAATGGCGACGATCAAATGGTCGCCGATCAGGTGGCCCAGCATCTGGAAAAATTTTGGTCACCGCCCATGAAAAACCTTATTACTGAACAGCCAGTGGGCACTGATTTAGGGCTCACGCCAATTGGGCAGTTGGCGGTTCAGAATCTCTCAGTCATACAGCAAAGTAAGCGCGCTTAATCTCCTCCTCGATGGGAACCAAAATGGGTTTGTAGCTATCCGAACGCAGGCAACGGATGGGTTGTTGAAATCGCTCAGATATTCCAACTCGGTATTCTGTCAGCAACAGCTATGCAATATACCCAAGAAGTTACTCAAAGAGGGCGCTTTGCGCGGTATCTGAAGCTAGTGTTTATTGCCTCTTACATCGATTTTTTTGCGCCATGTTGACGGGCTAGTACTCATAAAAACCCCTATTGCAGTTTGAACACTGTTTTCAACGAATATAGGTCTGGTGATCTATTTGGCTATTGGTGCTGGCTAAGTTACTCTTACGGTCAAGACCCAGCACAAGTTGTTATCGATGGCTAAAGCAGACGCATTTATTCCCTTAGACTTTTCCCCTCTGGACGAGCAGGTTATGCAGGCCCGGGCCCAAGCCTTTTACCAGCAAATGGCCAAGCGTCGTTCGGTGCGCGATTTCTCTGATCAACCTATTCCTCCCTCTGTACTCGAGCATGCCATTTTGGCGGCGGGCTCTGCGCCCAGCGGTGCCAATATGCAGCCCTGGCATTTCGTGGTTGTTCAGGACCCGTGGGTTAAGAAAAAGATTCGCCAAGCCGCTGAGGTGGAGGAACGCGAGCTATACGAGAATCGCGCGTCGGAGGAGTGGCTCGATGCGCTGGCGCCTCTTGGTACTGATGCCAACAAACCCTTTTTGGAAACTGCCCCGGCATTGATTGCTATTTTTCTGAAGAAATCTACTATTGATGAAGATGGCACCAAGCATAAGAACTACTATACGTTCGAGTCTGTGGGTATTGCGACGGGCATGTTAATTACGGCATTGCACCAGGCAGGGCTGGCGACTCTCACCCATACTCCCAGCCCTATGAAGTTCTTGAGTGAAATTCTTGAACGCCCCAGCCATGAGCGACCGTTTTTGCTATTGGTGGTGGGTTATCCGGAAGAGGGTGCCTTGGTGCCGGATATTAAGCGCCTGCCGCTGGAGAAGATTGCCACCTTTTTGTAATAGGCTGTGGGGTTTTTATTGCGTTTGTATGGCATTCAAGGTCGTTTAAATCGTGTAATAGCCCGCTAGACTTTGCCATAATGCACAGCTATTCAGCCCAATTATGGTTATTGCAGCCTATGTCGCACCCAACTCACCTAACCCATCTTAACGCCAGCGGCGAAGCCCATATGGTCGATGTGTCTGATAAAGCAGATACGGCTCGCACTGCTGTGGCCCAGTCGCAGGTCGAGTTAACCCCAAATATTGTGGCTGCTATTACCGACAGCAGCCTACCTAAGGGCGATCTGTATGCCACAGCCAGAATTGCGGGTATTCAGGCAGCTAAAAAGTGCAGTGATCTAATTCCTCTTTGCCATCCATTGCCTCTATCCAAAATTACTCTGGATATTGAGCTGCAGGGCCAGACTCTGGTCATTACCGCTCTGTGCAAAACCACTGGCAAAACCGGTGTTGAGATGGAGGCCCTAACGGCGGCCTCTGTGGCGGCGCTAACGGTGTACGATATGTGTAAGGGCATTGATAAAGGCATGGTTATTAATGCCACTAAGCTGCTCAATAAAACCGGCGGCAAGTCCGGCGACTGGTCTGCTGGGGCTTAATATGATCAAGCTATTGTTTTTTGGCCGCTTGGGCGATTTTGCTGAGGGTGTAGCGCCCAATATTGAAGCCAGGGCAGATTTAACGCCTGCCAAGATTCGTGATCTGCTGGCGGCAGACCATCCAGCTTTATTTGCCGAGCTATCTCAGCCCCAGGTGCTGATCTCGCTCAACCAGATGATTGTAGGTTGGGAGCAGCCGGTTTTCGATGGCGCTGAGCTGGCATTTTTGCCGCCGGTCACTGGGGGTTAAAGATTTATGAAACCCAGTATTCGTATTCAAACTCAAGACTTTGATCTCGGGGCAGAGTACAAGCTACTGCGCCAGTTGGATGCTGCGGTCGGTGCTGTGGTTACCTTTACTGGATTGGTTCGCGACCTTGAAAAAAATGCTGTTATAAAGTCCCTGACATTGCAGCATTACCCTGGTATGACTGAGTCTCTGTTGCAGGAAATTGTCGATCAGGCCGCTGCGCGCTGGGATCTGATTGGCCTCACTGTTATTCACCGGGTAGGCGAGTTATTACCCAGCGATCAGATTGTATTTGTCGGTGTGGCCAGTCAGCACCGCGCCGATGCCTTTGAGGCGGCTCAGTTTGTGATGGATTATCTTAAGACCAAAGCCACCTTTTGGAAGAAGGTTGATCAGGGTGATCAACAGCATTGGGTGGAGAGCAAAGACAGCGACCAGACGGCAAGTCAGCGGTGGCAGACCCATGACTAATGTGGATGGCGTTATTTTGGCTGCGGGCCGCTCTAGCCGCATGGGCGCAATAAATAAGCTTCAAGTGCCGTTATCGGGTCGTACCCTGTTGGAGCATGCCAAGGATAATCTGGGGCCCCAGGTGGACAGGTTATTGGTGAACGGTGATACAAAACTCTGTGGTGCAGCGGCTTTCGCCGATAAGATTGCGGGGTTCAAGGGGCCTTTAGTGGGGCTTTACAGTGCATTGACCAGTGAGCAGCTGTCCAGTGCCGAATATTTGATGATGGTGCCCTGTGACGGCCCATTTATGCCTGATAATCTGGTGGAGGCCCTGTATCAAAAGATTGTACAGACAGATGCAGATATTGCCTGTATAAGCTACCAAGGCTTTGCTCAGCCGACGTTTTCTCTCTGGCACAAGCGAGTGAGGCCAGCGATTGAGCAGGCATTATTGATCGAGGAAAATGGTGGTTTTAAGCCTTTATTGGGGAGCTTGAACTCGGTGTACTTGGATTGGCCAGAGCAGGCTATTAATCCGTTTTTTAATATTAACACGCCAGAGGATCTGGCCAAGGCGGAGCGACTGTTATGTCTTTAAGCGACAGTCAGTTTATGCGCTACAGCCGTCATCTGCTGATGGACGATATTGGTGAGCAGGGTCAGCAGAGGCTGCTTAACGCCCATGTATTAATTGTGGGTATGGGTGGCTTGGGCTGTCCGGTCAGTCTCTATTTGGCGGCGGCTGGTCTTGGTGGTTTGACACTATGTGATGGCGATACTGTGGATCAATCCAATCTTCAGCGGCAGATTCTGTATACGCCAGAGGATTATGGCAAACCCAAGGCCCTCTGTGCGCAGCAACGACTATTGGCTTTGAACCCAGATATTGAGGTTAATATCTTTACCGAAGAGTTATCGCCTGCGACGTTGGCCCCCAGCTATGATCTAGTGGTGGATTGCACTGATAATCTAGCGACGCGACAACAACTAAATGCCTATTGTTTTGCTCAAAAAATTCCCTTTGTCAGCGCCTCAGCTCTGGGTTGGGAGGGTCAGCTGGTGGCCTTTGATTTTGCTGCGAGTGGCAATCTGTGCCTAAACTGCATTATCGATAAAGAGTCGGCAGAACCCCTATTAAATTGTAGTAACTCTGGTGTGGTGGGTCCTGTGTTAGGCGTCATGGGTAGCTTGCAGGCCACGACGGCGATACGAATATTGGTAGGATATTTTAAACAGCATGGTCGGGTTCAGCGTTATGATGGCAAGAGCGGTCAATGGTTGACGCTGAACGCCAAAGCTAATCCCCAATGCGATATCTGCGGTGTTAGGTGAACGACTGAATTAAAGAATTGAAGAGCAAAAGAATAAAAGGAGCAACAAATCGTGGCATCTGATCCATCTGCCCCAAGACGTTTTGTCAAAATAGCGATATTGACCATATCCGACACCCGCACGCTGGACACTGATAGCAGTGGAGCCTACTTACAACAGGCGCTTGAAGATGAGGGGCATTATCTAGCCGACCGAAAACTGGTTATCGATGATGTTTATCAGATGCGCGCGGTGGTCTCGGCTTGGATTGCAGACCCGCAGGTGGAGGTTATTCTTACCACTGGCGGTACTGGGTTTACTGGTCGCGACAGTACACCAGAGGCACTGTCTCCACTGTTTGATAAGCATATCGAGGGCTTTGGTGAGCTGTTTCGGCAACTCTCTTACGAAGAGATAGGCACATCGACGGTGCAGTCGCGCTGTTTGGCCGGGCTGTCGAACAATACGGCTATTTTCTGCGTGCCCGGGTCCACCGGAGCCTGCAAGACTGCCTGGAATGGCATTATCCGACAGCAGTTAGACAGTAGTTTTCAACCCTGTAATTTTGTGCAGCATGTGCGCAAAAAGTCGTCTTGATGCTAACCGTTGCTGAGGCTGTAGAGCAGCTTATTCAAAGCGCTCAGCCCATCGTCGAAGAACGTCATCGCTCCGCTGTGCAACGGGTTCCGCTATTGCAGAGCCTGGGTCGCGTTCTGTCATCAGATATCACGGCTGCAGTGGATGTGCCGCCCGCTGCAAATAGCGCGATGGATGGCTATGCATTTTGCGTGGCTGAGGCCGAGGCAAATAATTGGCTGCTGCCAGTGTCCCAACGCATTCCTGCGGGCAGTGCGCCCAGCTCTCTGGCCGCAGGAACAGCTGCGCGTATTTTTACCGGAGGTGAAATACCCAGGGGTGCAGATACTGTGGCAATGCAGGAGGTCTGCACAGAACAGAGCGGCGCAGTGCGTATTGAGGGTAGGTTTTCGGCCGGTGATAATCTGCGTCCTCAGGGGCAAGATATACAGGCCGGGCGGGTTATTTTATCCGCAGGCCATAGGCTAAGGCCCCAAGAGATGGGGCTGTTGGCATCGGTGGGCATTGACTCAGTAGCTGTTTATAAGCCCCTTAAGGTAGGTATTTTTTCCACTGGGAATGAGTTAGTGGATCCCGGTACGCCTTTGCAGCCTGGTCAAATCTATAACTCTAACCGCGCTACACTGACGGGCTTAATCCAATCCCTAGGCATGGAGGTGGTAGATCTGGGTTCGGTACCTGATCGTCCGGAGGCCACTGAACATATCCTTAAAAAAGCGGCAGCCCAGGCAGATATTGTCCTTAGTGCTGGTGGTGTCTCTGTGGGTGAAGAAGACCATATTAAAGGCGCGGTAGAAAAGATTGGTCGCATCGAATTTTGGAAGCTGGCAATTAAGCCCGGTAAACCGCTGGCTTTTGGTAGCCTTTTGGGTAAGCCTTTTATTGGCCTGCCTGGTAATCCAGCCTCGGTATTTGTCACCTTTATGATACTAGCACGGCCGTTTTTGCTGGCCTGTCAGGGCAGCCGACACAGCTCTCAGCTGTTTGTAAAAGCTCAGGCGAAGTTTAGTAAGCCGGGCGAGACACGGGAGCTGTATCTGCGCGGGCGACTGACTGCTGAGGGCGTCGAAATACATCCCAATCAGAGCAGTGGTGTTTTGTCTTCGGCCTGCTGGGGTGAAGTCTTTGTCAGACAAGTCAGTGGTGTAAGCATCCAACAGGGCGATTGGGTTGATGTGTTACCCTATCAGCCTTAGTCACAGGTATTAGCGAGAATAGCTTGAGTTCGACCCTGCTTTCAGATCCTTTCGGCCGCGATATTAATTATCTTCGCCTGTCGGTTACCGATCGCTGTAATTTGCGCTGCACCTACTGCATGGCAGAGGATATGACCTTTCTGCCGAAGCAGCAGATCCTCTCTTTGGAAGAGCTGCGAGATATGGCGACGGCCTTTGTAAATTTGGGTGTTCGAAAAATTCGCCTCACTGGCGGCGAGCCATTGATCAGGCGAGATATTCTTAAATTAGTGGATGCGCTGGCCTCTCTCTCTGGTCTCGATGAACTGACCATGACCACCAATGGTGTCATGCTACCTAGTATGGCCCAGCCCCTTAAAGATGCAGGTATGTCGAGGGTTAATATCAGTATCGACAGCCTAAAGCCTGAGCGATTTAAGCAGCTGACTCGGGTGGGGAATCTCTCGGAGGTGGTGGCTGGAATTCACGCGGCTGCTGCCGTTGGCTTTGACCGAGTCAAACTTAATGCGGTGATTCTTGCTGGCTTTAATGATGACGAGGTGTTGGATTTGGCGCGCTTTGCGGTGGATCAGGGGATGGATATTTCCTTTATTGAAGAGATGCCTCTGGGCGAAATATCCTCACATCAAAGGGTGAATACTCAGGTAACCAGCCAACATATTCGAGAGCAACTCGAGGCTGAATTTAGCCTAGTCGATAGTACCGAGACTACAGGAGGCCCATCTCGCTATGTGCAGGTGGCCAATAGCGCCTCAAAAATTGGCTTTATCTCGCCCATGTCGAATAACTTCTGCGAGTCCTGTAATCGTGTGCGCTTAACGGCAGAGGGGCGGCTTTTGCTCTGTTTGGGCAACGAGCACAGCGCTGATCTAAGAGAAATTATTCGTGGTTATCCCGGTGATATTGCACGCCTGCAAGCCGCCATTCTCAAGGCGATTGAAAGCAAACCTGAGAGGCATTACTTCGATCCTGAGCAGGTGGATATTGTGCGCTTTATGAATATGACCGGAGGCTGAGTTAGGTGGCCGAGTTTTTCGCGCTGCAATACAGCCTTTGGTTATTAGCCGCCATTCTGCTGATGGCTGTGCTCTATTCTTCAGTAGGCCATGGTGGCGCGTCTGGGTACTTGGCGGCAATGGCGCTCTGGGGATTGGCTCCGGCTGAGATGCGTCCTGCTGCGCTGCTCATGAATATTCTGGTCACCTGCTGGCTGTTGTACCGTTTTCGACCCTACAAATTAATGCCTCAGGGGCTCTTCTGGCCTCTGGTTATAGCCTCAACGCCCATGGCTTTTATAGGTGGCATGGTTAAGATTGATGCCTCGGCCTACCGGATATTAGTGGCTCTTTTGCTACTTATCGCGGCGGCGCGCATGCTAAGCGTCACCCGTGAATCAATAGTTAGCCGGCGGCCTCAGTTGCCCATCGTTTTGTTGGTAGGCGGAGCTTTGGGTTTTGCAGCGGGACTCACTGGTATTGGTGGTGGAGTGTTTCTCAGCCCGATTCTGCTGATATTTGGATGGTGCAGTATGCGCCAGAGTACCGCTGTTGCGGCTGGGTTTATTCTTTTAAATTCTGTAGCTGGTCTGGCGGGATATTTGCTCAGTGACCAGAGCTGGCCTCTGGGCACAGGCTGGCTGCTTTTACCTGCCTTTGCAGGATGTCTGCTGGGTGCCGAATTGGCGTCCTCTAAAGCCTCTTCACTGGTTTTACAAAGGCTGCTGGCTGCTGTCTTGGTCATCGCTGTAGTAAAAATGCTCTACACGGCACTGCTGTGAACTACTAGTTACCCTTTAACTAGTAGTTGAGTATGTTATTCTTCTGCAAAGTATAACTATTGAACCCCTATGCAGCTGCGATGAATTCGATCAATATAAAAACTGTAGCCTCGCCATTTTCCAAGGGGTTTCAGCACCAGCTTAAGTTTCAGTCAATTCTGTCTGAAGCGGCGCAGCTGTTTAATTGGCAGGGCTCGCGGGCCACGACGCTCGCCGATATTGCGGGCAGCATGGAGCTGACCAAAACCTGCGTCTACTACTATGTAAAAACCAAAGAAGACCTAATCTATCAATGCTATGTGGCCAGCTGTGATATGTGGTTATCCAGAGCACAGAAGGCTTCTGATCTGCCCGCCACAGGTCTAGAAAAAATTATCGCTATGGTGAAGGGGCACTTTTATCAATACATAGATACCCTAGAGAGCAAGGCTCCACACTTTGCAATGCTCACCGAAGTATCCACTCTAAACAGGGCCCATGCCGATGATATAGGCAGGCGCTGGGGCAAGGTTTTTGATCTCTGCACTGCGATGGTTAAGCAGGGCATTGATGAGGGCGAAATCGAAGATTTGGATGCCACTATTATCGCTTCTGGCATTTTCTCAGTGCTTCAGTGGTTTCCCGTTTGGCTCAATCGCTCTCATGTGGCTCAGGCAGATGCAGTGATAGAGGGTGTTTTAGATATTTTAGTAAATGGCATGGCAGCACAGAATCACCAATTTGATGCGATTGATTTCCCGGCCTTGAATAGCCTGGTGCTGGATAGCTTTGATCGCGGTGTGCAAAACCGCCGCAAGCGAGAAGCCTTTTACCGCGTTGGTTCGATCTACTTTAACCAGAAAGGTTACAAAGGCACCTCGCTGGACGAAATAGCCAGCTCTCTGGATGTCACTAAAGGTGCGTTTTATTACCATATAAAAAATAAAGAAGAGCTGCTTTACCAGTGTTTTAATAGAACGCTAGATGTCGAAGATCTTCTGCTAACTAAGGTGGGAGCCACCCAGGCGACTGGGTTAAAAAAAATCGAGCTGTATCTGCGCTATCTGTTTAACGTGCAGTTTACTGAGGAGGGGCCTCTGATTCGCTACCGCGCGCTACCGTCCCTTGACGAAGAACACCGCAAAGCTATTTTAAAGGCCACAAAGCGCAATAGCTCAGGTTTGGGGGCCTATATTCGCGAAGGGTTTGACGACAACACATTGCGTGATATTGACGCGGATATAGCTCAGCATGTGCTGTCAGGGGCTGTAGAGGCCAGCCCTGATCTCGCCGACCGGGTGGCAGACTTTGAACAGCACGATCTCTCGGCCACTTATTTTAATCTGTTTATCAATGGGCTTTCTGGAAAACAATAATAACCATAAGAGTTGCAGGCTATGAATGAATTTACTTTTAGCACCGTTGCTGATGTCCTGGTGGGCCCCGGAACCTCAGCTCAGCTGGGTGATATGGCTAGAGGGATGGGGATAACGCGTGCCCTGCTAGTAACAGATCCAGGCATTGTACAATTTGGTCTGCTGGAGAATGCCGAGCAAAATCTGCACAGTAACCATATCGCGTATACCCTATATGCCGATGTGGTAGCTGATCCTCCTGAGGCAGTGGTATTGGGCGCGGTCAAGGCCGCCCAGTCGTTCGGTTGTGATGGCGTTATCGGTTTTGGTGGCGGTAGTTCCATGGACGTTGCCAAACTTTTGGCGGTCTTAATAAAGGGTGAGCAGACACTGCAAGAAATCTACGGTGTCGACCAGATCAGCGGTGGGCGTCTGCCGTTGATTCAGGTGCCCACTACCGCGGGCACTGGCTCAGAGGCAACCATGGTCTCGATCATTACCACGGGCGAGACAACCAAGGCTGGTGTAGTCAGCCGCAGTTTGTTAGCTGACAAAATTATTCTCGATGCCAACCTGACCCTAGGGTTACCAGCTGCTGTAACCGCAGCCACCGGTATTGACGCCATGGTTCACGCCATAGAAGCCTTTACCAGTGTGCGTTTGAAGAATCCGCTGTCAGATATGTTGGCCTGTGAGGCATTAAGACTGATGGCGGGTAATATAGAGACCGCCGTTAAGCAGGGTGATAACATCGAGGCACGCAGTGCCATGCTGTTGGGGGCCATGTATGCCGGACAGGCCTTCGCGAATGCTCCAGTGGCTGCTGTGCATGCGTTGGCCTATCCACTGGGCGGCAATTATCATATTCCCCATGGTCTCAGTAACTCTTTGGTGCTGCCCCATGTGCTGCGCTTTAACGCCCCCCAGGCCTCTGACCTTTATGCTCAGCTGGCGCCGTTAATTCTGCCGGCCACAGAGTTGCCTGATGATCCATTGGCTGTCTCTGAGATGCTTGCTGAGCACTTTTTGGCGCTGGCTGCAGATCTCGGTTTGCAAACCAGATTGCGCGATATGAATATTGCAGAGCAAGACCTTCCTATGCTGGCAGAGCAGGCTATGTTGCAGCAGCGTCTGCTAATTAATAACCCCAGAGATGTCAGCTACGACGATGCGCTGGCTATCTATCAACAGGCATATTAACCATGAGCAATCTCAGCGCGCAGGCCGACAGCCGTGAAGGCTACAGGTATTTCTCTGATATCACCACTAGGTGGATGGACAACGATATCTATGGTCATGTTAACAATGTGGTCTACTACAGTTACTTTGATTCGGTTGCCAATCGCTATCTGATCGAAGAGGGCGCGTTGAATATAGCTCAGGACAGCATTATTGGTTTTGTGGTCGCCTCTAGCTGCGAATATAAGTCGCCAGTTGCATACCCAGAGCTTTTGGATGCTGGGTTGAGAGTGAATAGGATTGGCAACAGTTCGGTGGAGTACGGCATAGGTATCTTTAAAAAAGGTGCTCACAAAGCATCAGCCTACGGTACATTTACCCATGTGTTTGTCGATCGCTCGACCGACAGTGCGGTATCTATACCAGCTAAGATCAGATCGGCATTAGAAGCCGTTTTAATTTAATAACAGTAGTTTTAGGAGGGGTTTTGGAGCTTACCAATCAGGTTGTGGTAGTCACGGGCGGTGCTAGCGGTATTGGCCGCGCACTCTGCGAAAAGTTTGCCGCTGCTGGAGCCAAGGTTGTAGTGGTCGACCTGCAAGCGGAGCGAGCTAAGCAAGTGGCCGCTTCTATTGGTGGTATTAGTCTGGCAGCCGATGTTGGCGTCGAGGCAGATATTCAGGCTGTCGTTGCGGCCACAGAGGCACAGCTGGGCCCCATTGATGTATTTGTCTCCAATGCTGGAGTGTCCTTTGGGGATGCGCCTGGTTGGATGGCGTCCTCAGCCCCTAATGAGCATTGGATGGCTAGCTGGAACGTCAATGTGATGGCCCACGTGTTCGCTGCTCGCGCTCTGGTGCCGGGCATGATTAAACGTGGTGGTGGCTATCTGGTCAATGTGGCATCTGGTGCCTCACTGCTCTGCCAAATTGGCGATGCAGCTTATTCTACAACCAAAACAGCGGCTGTGGGCTTTGCTGAATCTCTGGCCATTACCCACGGGGCTGACAATATTAAAGTCTCTGTGGTCTGTCCTCTGTATGTGGACACTGCAATGACTGCTGGTGGGCGTGGTGTGAGTGGCAACGATAGGGTCATCAGTGCTGAGGAAGCAGCTGATGCTGTATTGGCTGGTATGGCCGAGGAGATCTTTATGATCATGCCGCATCCTGAGCTGAGCAGCTATGCCAGACGCAAAGGGGAGGACTATGATCGCTGGTTACAGGGTATGCGTCAGCTGCGCAGCAGTATGCTTGAGCAGCATCCAGACTATGCGTATAAAGTTTAACTGGTTCCAGTCAATGCAAATACAGCTCTGTTTGATTGTGGTTGCTGTGGTCGGTTGCCTCTGGGTTAGCCAGACTCAAGCCATCGATTATGATGCCTATGATGAAGATGTTGCAGCCCTGCTGTGGGAATTTCAAAATGGCCCCGATAGCAATGTCGCTATCAAACCCTCGGTGCTCGTTTTCAATGATGCTGGTGAGACTGACACCATTATCGATTTTGAGAATGGCTTTGTGCTTGTCAGGGCAATCACGGTTGCACAGTTGCGAGAGGCGATTGTGCAGGTGCTGCTGACCCAGATCGACCCCTCGGTGATCGATGCTAAAACAGCCAGTGATTTCGGGTTGATCAACGACAGGACTCGCAAGCCATTTTTGTGGAAGCAGATCGTCGACCACAGCGGTCAGCCGATTGAGTTTGCCTGGCGGGCGGAGCGCTTTGCACAACATCTTACTCAAAATAGTCAGCCACAGAATGGGCGTTATAAAGTTCGTATTGACATGATTGCGCAGCACAAGGATATTGCTGGCGGAAAATATGTTCAGCTAGCTAAGGCGGCTGGTCGCCAGTACGGTGTGCCGGTATCGCTGATGATGGCGATTATGGAAACCGAAAGTTCTTTTAATCCCATGGCACGCTCAGGCTCCAATGCACTGGGCCTGATGCAGATTAAAGCCGACACCGCCGGCCGAGATTATTTTTCTATTCTCAAAGGCTACCAACATACCCCAAGTGCTAGTTACCTTTACAAACCGAGCAATAATATCGAGGTTGCTGCAGGCTATTTGCATATTTTGGGGAACCGCTATCTGTCAGGTATAAGGCACCCGGAGAAGCTTGAGTACGCGATTATTTCCAGCTACAACGGCGGTGCTGGCAATCTTTGGCGTAGCCTTGATTCCAAGGGCAACAAAGCCAAGTCGCTGGCGCGTATTAATAAGATGTCGGTCTCAGATTTTTACTGGTTTCTCACCCACAAACACATCCGCGCTGAGACTCGTAACTACCTTAAAAAAGTCACCGCAAAGCAGAAAAAATACAGCCATTTATAAAGTGTTTCGCGCTGGTAACCTGCGGATCAGTCGCTGTGTAACCTGATTAGTCCCTCTTGAATGGTGCTGGCCACCAAACGTCCGTCACTGCTAAAAAAGGTACCGCGGCTGAGGCCTCTGGCATGGCTGGAGCGAGGGCTGTCCATAACATAGAGCAACCATTCGTCGGCTCTAAAGCTGTCGTGAAACCAGATACAGTGGTCCAGCGAGGCAGGCTGTAATTTGGGGTTCATAATGCTAACGGCGTGGGGCAGCAGGGAGGTACCCATCAAATTAAAGTCAGAGGCATAGGCCAGCACTGCATTGTGGAGTGACTGAGAGTCATTCTTGGCTAGCTCTGCTATGGAGCCACTGGCTTTGATCCAGACAAGTTGCTCTGCCGGTCGACTGCTGGGGTTCATATAATCGATTGGCTCCACCGAACGCATTTCAATCGGTCTTAAACTAGGGCGGTGTGCTGCTACCTTGGCCTCGGTCTTTGCGGCCAGAGACTTGCGTAACTGAGCCCAGCGTTCGCCGTCATCCTCCAGACCCTCTGGGCCAGCACAGTCAGGCATATCAGCCTGATGACTGAGGCCAGCCTCCGGAATCTGAAAAGATAGCTCAGTATTAAAAATGGCCTTGCCACGCTGAGAGGCCACTACGCGACGGGTAGTGAATGAACTGCCATCTCTAATACCATCGACGGTATAGAGGATTGGTACTGAGGGGTCGCCGGGACGCAAAAAATAGGCGTGTTGCGAGTGCACAATGCGGTCTTCTGGCACAGTATCCTGAGCCGCACGCATTGCCTGAGCGAACACCTGACCGCCAAATACCCGCTTATTGTTGGTCTCTGGGGTTTGGCCGCGGTATATATTCTCGTCGACTTTCTCGAGGCTGAGAATATCGAGTAACTGTTGCAGAGCCTGGCTCATTAGCTATGTCCTTATCTGTGTGATTGGTCTTTATTCGTCGGCTATTTTCACAACAAGTTTGCCAAAATTTTTGCCGCTAAATAGCCAGCTAAAATACTCTGGTGCTCGTGCAAGGCCCTCGACCATGGTTTCCTGGTATTTAAGCTCTCCACTGGCAACCCAGTCCACTAGGGCAGCGTTTGCCGTGGCAAACTCGGCATAGTAGTCGAATACTAGAAAGAATTTGTGCGCTGGTGGGTTGGTTAATTCGCCGAGAATATGGAACGGCGTTCGCTCCTTGTTGATGTCTGGGGAATTGTAATTCGAAATAAAGCCACAGATCGGAACTCTAGCGCCTTGATTGAGCTGTTTGGCCACGGCTTCGGTAAGGGCGCCGCCAACTGACTCAAAGTAGATATCTATACCCCCGGGGCAGGCAGCAGCCAATGCGCTATCAAGATCATCTGCTTTATAGTCGATCACCGCATCGAAGCCGAGTTGATCTTTAACATAGGCACATTTTTCCGGGCCACCAGCCACACCCACCACGTGCAGGCCGAGTTTTTTACCAATCTGGCCAACCACAGAACCTACAGCACCGGACGCCGCTGAAACGACTAGAGTTTCGCCTGCTACGGGTTTGCCTTCAGATTGCAATCCAAAATAGGCCGTGCGACCAGGCATGCCGCAGACACCTAGGTAGGTACTTAGTGGCACTCGGCTGGGGTCTACTCTGTAGGTCATTGGGTCTTTGTCTGCGGAGATAAAATACTCCTGCCAACCTGAGCGACAGCAAACATGATCACCCACCTGATAGAGCTCAGATTTGGACTCAACAATCACTCCAGCCGTCTCCGCTGCCATCACTTCGCCGATCGCAACGGGCTCGGCATAGGACTTAGCTTCGCTCATTCGGCCGCGCATGTAGGGGTCAAGGGACAAATAAAGTACCTTGATTAGTACCTGAGCATCCTCAAGAGGCTGCACAGGGACAGTTTCCAGTCTGAAATTTTCTGCACTGGGCTCGCCTACGGGTCGGCTGGCTAATACGATGCTGTTGTTGCTGTAAATGGTCATAGAGGATCCTCGATCAATGACAGCCTCTGGGTGCGAACCCAATTTAGGGGACCGTAAAGGCCTGTGCTTAATAGCCTTATAAGATAGATAAATACTGGGCTTAAGCGCGTCTATACTTGAAAGTGACAATAACATACTGTAAGTTCAATTGCCTCAAAAGTCTGCCATGATGCTGGTTTTTTAAAGCTGCATTTCGACTCAATAAATTTCGTAACATTACAATATAGCAGGAGCCAAACGTGAGTGACCTACAAGCTTTTCGACAAGAGACTCGGGACTGGTTAGAGGATAACTGCCCGCAGTCTATGCGCAGCCCCTCTGCTGGTGAGGATATGTGCTGGGGTGGCCGCAACTTTGAATTTAGCAGTGAAGATCAAAAGCTGTGGATGGAGCGCATGGGTGCCAAAGGCTGGACAGCACCTGACTGGCCCACTGAATATGGTGGTGGCGGACTTGATCGCGCCCAGCACAAAATTTTAAAAGAAGAAATGGCGCGAATTAATGCTCGCTCACCACTGAGTAGTTTTGGTATCTGGATGATTGGACCTGCACTGCTCAAGTTTGGCTCAGAGGCGCTCAAGCAGCAACATTTACCGCCTATTGTGCGCGGAGAGGTTCGCTGGTGTCAGGGTTACTCGGAGCCTGGTGCTGGTTCAGATCTGGCTGGCTTGCAGTCTAAAGCGGAGGACATGGGTGATCACTTTATTGCCAATGGTCAAAAGGTTTGGACCTCCTATGGTGATAAGGCCGACTGGATGTTTTGCCTGCTGCGCACAGACCCAGATGCCAAAAAACAGTCTGGTATTAGTCTCGCGCTTTTCGATATGGAGACTCCCGGAGTAACCCCTAAGCCAATCAAGCTAATCTCAGGTAGTTCACCGTTCTGCGAGACCTTTCTCGACAATGTGCGCGTGGAAAAAGACCAGATTGTCGGGGAGGTCAATCAGGGTTGGACTATCGCTAAATACCTACTGACCCACGAGCGCGAGATGATTGGTGGAATGGGTATGGCGGCCACTGGAGCCGACAGCCTGGGACAGACCGCGGTTAAGGCCCTGGGAATGACAGAGGGTCGTCTAAACAACCCAATACTGCGTGCGGAGGTGGCCAAGTGGGAGATTGACGGCGCCTGTTTTGCGCTGACGGCAGAGCGCGTTACCGACGAGATCAAGTCCGGTCATGGCGTGGGCGCAACTTCAGCCATGCTTAAATATTACGGTACCGAATTAAACAAACGTCGCTTCGAAACACTGCTTAAAGTCAACGGCAGCAGAGCTATGCTGTGGGACGGCGAAGCCTCCAAAGGCGGCTGGCTGCCGCGTACCTGGTTGCGTACCAAGGGTAATTCTATCGAAGGCGGTACCTCAGAGGTGCAGCTAAATATTATTGCGAAAAATATCCTCGGCTTAGGCTAACAGGGCTCCCAGAGCACTAACAGAATTTAAAGGTATACAACAATGGCATTAGTTTTAAACGAAGAGCAGCAGATGCTCAAAGAGTCGGCACAGGGTTTCCTGAACGAATTTGCGCCAGTGGCCGAGCTGCGCAACCAGCGCGATGCTGGCAGTGAGACTGGCTACGCCGATAATCTTTGGGGACAGATGGCAGAGATGGGTTGGGCCGCTATTTTAGTGCCCGAAGCCTATGGGGGTCTTGAGTTTGGTCATGTGGGTATGGGCCAAATTATTGAGCAGACTGGCCGCACACTGACGGCTTCACCACTGTTTGCCACGGCAGTGCTTGGCGTCACGGCAATCAATAATGCTGGCAATGAAGCGCAGAAGGCACAGTTGCTGGCTGCCATCGCAGCAGGAGAGCTTACCACTGCACTGGCGGTTGATGAGACTGCTCATCATGCACCAGCGCAAATCAGTACCAGAGCCAGCTTAGGCGACGGCGGCTACAGCATTAGTGGCAGTAAATGCTTTGTCGTCGATGGTGGCACGGCTGACAGGCTGATTGTTGCCGCTCGCACTAGCGGTTTAGCAGGTGAGATGCAGGGTATTAGTTTATTTTTAGTCGACCGCACTGCGTCAGGCGTCAGTGTTGAACGCACTCAGATGGTCGATGGCCGTAACTACGCCAATATCCAGTTTGATAATGTTTTGGTGCCAGCTACTGACTTGTTAGGTGAAGAGGGCAATGGCTATGCAGCACTGTCGGCAACCTTGGATGCTGGTAATGTCTATCTGGCAGCTGAGTTGTTGGGTATTGCTCAGGAAAGCTTCGACCGGACTTTGCAATACCTCAAAGAGCGCAAACAGTTCGGTGTGTTAATCGGTTCGTTTCAGGCTCTGCAACATAGAGCCGCACATTGGTGGAGCGAAGTTGAGCTCTGTAAGTCAGTAGTATTAAAAGCGCTGCAGGCGATGGACGCAAACGACAGGCAGGCGCCTGCACTTGCCAGTATCGCCAAAGCCAAGCTGAGCGAAGTGGCCGAGTTAGCGACCAACGAAGCTATTCAGATGCACGGTGGTATCGGTATGACTGATGAATATGAAATAGGCTTCTTTATCAAGCGTGCTAGACCAGCTCAAACATTGTTTGGGGACAGTAGCTATCATACCGATCGCTTTGCACAGCTAAGTGGTTTTTAACCCCTAAAAGGGCTACAAAGAGGGTGGTCCGCAATGGCGACCCATTTTTGTATCGGGCCACCAAGCTTTGATTTAAACTGGCTGAAAGTCACAATAATTTTAAAATTTAGAGGGAACAGCAACATGGATTTAGGTATCAGTGATAAGTTAAAACCTATTCTCGAAGAGGTTAAGCATTTTATAGATAGTGAAATACTGCCATTGGAACATGAGTATCATCAGGAGGTTCGCAAGGGCGATCGCTGGACATTTACCGAGCGTCAAACGGAGATTCTCGAGGGACTAAAAGCTAAGGCCAAAGCAAAAAATCTGTGGAATTTCTTTCTGACCCATTACGAGGGTGGCCATGGGCTGAATACGGTTGAATACGCCTATATTGCTCAGGAGACGGGACGTTCGCATCTAGCCCCCGAGGTGTTTAACTGCGCTGCCCCAGATACTGGCAATATGGAAGTGTTGGCCCGCTACTGTAACGAAGAGCAAAAAGAGACCTGGCTGAAGCCGCTGCTGGCTGGCGAGATTCGCTCTGCTTATGCCATGACTGAGCCGGACGTAGCCTCCTCTGATGCCACCAACATATCTATGCCCTGTGTTGCTGATGGTGACGAATGGGTGCTTAACGGCGAGAAGATTTGGATTTCAGGTGCTGGTGATCCGCGCTGCAAAATTATGATTGTGATGGTCAACACCAATCCAGGTGGGCCCCGCCATGCTCAGCACAGTCAAATTTTGGTGCCTTTCGATACCCCCGGCGTTAAAAACATCCGTCCCATGGAAATTTTTAATGTGGATGATGCGCCCCATGGCCATATGCATATGCGATTTACTGACGTCCGGGTGCCTAAAGACAACATGATTCTCGGTGAGGGCCGTGGCTTTGAAGTGGCCCAGGGTCGACTGGGGCCTGGTCGTATTCATCACTGTATGCGCTCACTAGGTCTGGCCGAGGCAGCACTAAGATTAATGTGTGAACGCTCTCTTAACCGTGAAGCCTTTGGTCGCCCACTGGCCAAGTTGGGTGGCAACGTGGATATTATTGCTCAGGCTCGGATTGATATCGAAATGACCAGATTACTCTGTCTCAAGGCAGCCTGGTTAATGGATCATGAGGGTACCGATGCTGCTCAGCCGTTTATTTCCATGATTAAAGTTGCGGCGCCCAATATGGCCCTTAAAATTATTGATGAGGCTATGCAGATGCATGGTGGTATCGGTTTATCTCAGGATACACCGCTGGCAAGTTGGTATGGGGCGCAGCGCACCTTGCGATTTGCCGATGGCCCGGATTCAGTTCACCGTATGGTGATTGCACGACGTGAACTCAGCCAATACCGCTAGATTCAACTATTATTAGGTCCAAGGAGAAGCTGATGACTATTAGATACGATGGGCAGGTAGCCATAGTTACTGGTGCAGGAAATGGGCTGGGACGCTCTCACGCACTGGCCCTGGCGGCGCGTGGTGCCAAGGTGGTAGTCAATGATCTGGGTGGCTCAGTCAATGGTGTAGGTGGCTCTAGCGATGCTGCGATGGAAACTGTAGCCATGATTCAGGCTGCAGGCGGTGAAGCCATCGCTAACGGCGCTAATGTAGCCAAGATGGATGAAGTTGAAGCCATGGTTGCTCAGGCTGTCGAGGAATGGGGGCGTGTGGATATTCTTGTCAACAATGCAGGAATTTTGCGCGACAAGAGTTTTGCCAAGATGGATATGGCAGACTTTCAGTTGGTTGTTGATGTTCATCTTATGGGCTCTGCCAACTGCTCTAAAGCTGTCTGGGAACTTATGCGCGCGCAGGGCTATGGGCGGATTGTAATGACTACATCGTCGAGCGGAATGTACGGTAATTTCGGACAGGCTAATTATGGTGCTGCCAAAATGGCCGTTGTAGGGCTTATGAATACGCTATGTATTGAGGGTGAAAAATACAATATCCATGTTAATTGTCTGTCGCCTACAGCCGGGACGCGTATGCTGGAGGGGCTGGTGACCGAAGAACAGTCGGATATTATGACTGTAGAGTCTGTGACTGCAGCGCTGTTAACACTCTGTGACAATCAGGCACCAAATCGCAGTATTCTTTGCGCCGGTGCTGGTGGCTATGCGCGCACCCATATTTATGAAACCGATGGAATTTATCTTGCACCTGAACAGCAGACGCCAGAAAACGTCCGTACTCAGATGGCTGCCATAGATAATCCAGAGGGTCAGGAGATGCTCGTAGGCGGTTTTCAGCAGACCAATAAATTTGTCGCCAAAGCAGCGGCCTATCTAGCCAATAAATAACAATAAAAATCAGGACATGATTATGAGAGCATTAGTCTGTAAGGAATTTGGACCCACGGAAAATCTGGTTCTCGAAGAGGTGGATGCACCTGCACCGGGCAAGGGAGAGATTTTGCTGGATATCAAAGCTACAGGGGTCAACTTTCCCGATGTACTGACGGTGCAGGGAAAATACCAGTTCAAACCAGAGCTGCCTTTTATACCAGGAGCTGAGCTTGCTGGAGTGGTTACAGCTGTGGGTGAGGGGGTAACAAGCCGCAAAGTGGGTGACAGAGTTATTGCTACTACACAGATTGGTGCCTTTGCCGAGCAATGTGTGGTCAACGAGCACAGCTCTTTTGAGATGGGAAACAGCATGTCCTTTGAGCAGGCGGCAGGCTTCGCAATTACCTACGGCACGTCCTATTACGCACTTAAGCAGCAGGCTAATATCCAGCCGGGAGAAACGCTGCTGGTACTGGGCGCCGCTGGCGGTGTGGGCATTGCCACCATTCAGATCGCTAAAGCTATGGGCGCCACTGTTATTGCTGCGGCAAGTACCGAGGAGAAGCTCGACTTCGCCTGCCAAGCTGGCGCTGATCTGCGCATTAATTATTCTACCGAGAGCCTCAAAGACAGGGTTAAAGAACTGACTGGCGGCAAAGGTGTGGACGTGGTTTACGATCCAGTGGGTGGCGAGTTCTCTGAGCAGGCGTTTCGCGCTATAGCTTGGGACGGTCGCTTTTTGGTTATTGGCTTTGCGTCTGGCCCAATTTCGGCTATGCCACTGAATCTAGCGCTTCTTAAAGGGGCGTCATTGGTTGGTGTGTTCTGGGGTGCATGGGCTGCTCGTGCCCCCATGGAGTCGCGACAAAACTTTGTAGAGTTGATCGAAATGATCGACAGTGGCAAGTTCTCGCCTTTAGTCACAGAGGTCTATGCACTGGACGATTACAAAGCCGCTTTTGCCTCAATCTCCGAGCGCCGTGCTAGAGGAAAGGTGATTCTTTCCAATGCTTGAATAGCAGCCCGAGCCCATTGATAGTTAAGGGCAAAGGAGGCTGAAAAAGAACTCCGACTTCACAGATTGACAAGAAAGTTTTGAGATAAAAAAAAGGCCGGGTGAGTAACCCGGCCTTTTTTATGCAGTCGTTAGCTAGATGTTATTCATCACACCCAGGTAACCAGCGACGGTCAGCACCACAGTATAGGGTGCCGCCATAATGACCATTCGCATATATGACAGTCTTATCAGTGGGGCCAATGCGGAGGTCAGCAAAAATAGGAAGGCTGCCTGACCATTGGGCGTTGCTACACTTGGCAGATTGGTGCCCGTGTTGATTGCAATAACCAGCTTGTCAAAGTGGTCGCGAGTAATGGTGCCCGCATCAAAGGCTGCTCTTACTTCGTTGATGTAAACCGTAGCTACAAACACATTGTCACTGATCGCTGAGAGAACACCGTTGGCAAGGAAAAACATGCCGGGCTGAGCCGCAGGGTCCATTGCCAACACCCAGTCGATAACTGGGCTGAACAGGTGCTGCTCGTGAATAACCGCGACTATGGCAAAAAACACGACCAGAAGCGCAGTAAATGGCAGGGCCTCCTCAAAGGCGTGGCCGATACGATGTTCTTCAGTGATGCCGTTAAATGCGGTTAATAGGACGATAATCATTAGACCGATCAAGCCCACTTCAGCCAAGTGTAAGCCCAGCGCAAACACCAGAATCACGGCAATCACCGCCTGAGTGATCAGTGAAGCTCGGTCGTACTGAGTGCGCTTAGACTCATCATGTTCACTCGATTCTTTAAGAACCTGACGCACTTCCTCAGGGAGAGTCGCTCCATAGCCGAGGACTTTGGTTTTTTCCAAGACTATGCAGGTGATCAGGCCGCAGACAAATACCGGCATGGTAACCGGTGCCATACGCATAAAGAACTCCATGAATTCCCATCCGGCACGCTCGGCGATCAGCAGGTTTTGGGGTTCGCCAACCAAAGTGGTTACACCACCCAGTGCTGTACCCACAGCTCCGTGCATGATGAGGCTGCGCAGGAAGGCTCTAAAGTCTTCGAGGTTCTGACGATGGTTGGAGACAAGATTGTTATCGTCGCCATGGTCGTGGTCTTCGTCAATAATCTTTTTACCCGAGGCCACCTTGTGGTAAACCGAGTAGAAGCCAACAGAGATTGTGATCAGTACCGCGGTGACCGTCAGTGCATCGAGGAATGCCGAAAGCACTGCACCAGCAAAACAAAACAGGAATGACAGCAATGTCTTTGATTGCACGCCAAGCAAAATCTTAGTGAAGGTGAAAAGAAGCATGTCGCGCATAAAGTAGATACCGGCGACCATAAACATCAGCAGCATAATCACGGGAAAATTAGCGACGGTCTCTTGGTAAACTGCCCCGGGGCTTGTCATGCCTAGAGCCACGGCTTCAATAGCCAGCAGCCCACCTGGTTGTAGTGGGTAGCATTTTAGGGCCATGGCCAGTGTAAAGATAAACTGCCCAATCAGTATCCAACCGGTAACAAACGGGCCAAATAAATACAGAAAAACGGGATTTAGAACCAAAAATGCAATGATTGCTGTTTGGTACCATCCGGGAGAATTCCCCAAAAAGTTCTTTTTAAATGCCTGCGGCAAAGTTGGAGTCATTTAGAGTCCCTCAAGTAAATTGGCAAGGGTTTGATCGCGGTAAATATCTAGATCAACCCAGTGGTTTTTATTCATGTTAGACTTGCAAAAAAGAGCGTAGACCTTAGCTGGAGCGCCATAACATTGCAAGCTTGTCGAGTATAATTAACAGCGAAAATTAAGGCGTATTTACCATTGCAAAGCACACAGGTTTTAAACGGCTTTCACGCCAGCCCCAAACCCCTTAATACGGATAAAAAATGGATTCTTGCGGTTCTTGACGGCCAAATTTTAGTGCCGCGCAAGCCTATTGCTGATAACAGTATGTTGATCGATCAAAGTTCGGCTGATCAATTGAAATTTTTTTGCCAGCGACGACTTTGGCTGGGTCAGTGGCAGGGGATTGACTGTCAGGTCTGGGAGCTCTCAGCAGAGGCTAAGGCCGCGAGTGATTTCAAGCTTATTGAGCTGCGCAACCTGCTGTTTACCGCAGATGACCAGGCTTTTAGTATGGCTTGTCGGGCGGTTCAGCTTTTAGATTGGCAGGATAAGCATCAATTCTGTGGCACTTGTGGCCTAGCCATGGAGGGCTCAAGTAGCGAACATGCGATGCGTTGCGAGCCATGCAATATCAGCAACTATCCGCGAATATCGCCCTGTATTATCGTGGTGGTCACTCGCGGCGAGCACTGTCTACTAGCCCGACAGCCAAGCTGGCCTGAGGGGCGATTTAGTGCCTTGGCGGGATTCCTTGAGGCCGGTGAGAGTGCCGAGCAGGCGGTGCACCGCGAGGTCTTCGAAGAGGTAGGCGTTGAGGTAACCAATATTCGCTATGTGGGCAGTCAGTCTTGGCCTTTTCCTGGTCAGCTTATGATTGGCTTTCTAGCGGAGGCGGTTACTGAGAATATTCTGGTGGACGGCATCGAGATTAGTGAGGCCTATTGGTGCCACTACAGGGATTTACCCCATTATGTGCCGCCGCCGACCATTATGGGTGGCCGGTTGATCAAGCAATTTGTCGATGAAGTCAGTGCTGAGCAGTAGCCGTTTTGCAATTAATCTATACTTTATTGTTTAAATCTTTTTAACAACTATGCAGTTGGAGTGAAATTTGGAATTCTTATTTGTGTATGGCCTATTTTTAGCCAAGATTGCCACGGTGGTCTTAGCCGTGGCTCTTATCGCGAGTATTGCGGTGGGTGTCAGTCAAAAAAATAAACAGGGTGCTGAAAAGGGGCACCTTGAGGTAACTCCGCTAAATCAGCAGTTTGAGGATATGAGTGAAGCCATGATGTTGGCCACCATGGACCAATCTATGCAAAAAGCGGAGGAGAAAAAACTCCAAAAAGCTAAAAAGAAGCAGGCCAAGCTGGATAAAAAAGCTGCGTCAAGCACATCGGAGATGGTAGATGCGCCGGCCAAGAGTCGCGTCTTTGTGTTGAGTTTTAATGGCAACATCAGTGCATCGGCCACCAGCCATCTGCGTGAAGAAATCAGCGCCATCCTGACTCAGGCTACCACTGATGATGAGGTACTGATTAAGCTTGAAAGCCCAGGTGGTATGGTGCACAGTTATGGTTTGGCCAGTAGTCAGCTCGATCGCCTGCGCAAGGCCAAGATACCATTGACCGTCTGTGTCGATAAGGTGGCTGCAAGTGGTGGCTATATGATGGCCTGTGTGGCCGACAAAATTTTAGCCGCGCCCTTTGCCATCATTGGCTCCATCGGTGTGGTGGCACAGCTGCCCAACTTTAACCGAGTACTTAAAAAGCATAATGTGGATTACGAAGTACTTACGGCTGGAAAATACAAGCGTACCCTTACTATGTTTGGTGAAAATACAGACCAGGGTCGTCGTAAGTTTGTTGAAGACCTCGAGGATATCCATGGCCTGTTTAAGGCTCATGTATCCTCTCGCCGGCCCCAGGTGGATATCGAAAAGATAGCCACTGGAGAAACCTGGTATGGCTCTCAGGCCCTTGAAATGTCGCTTATTGACGACATACAGACCAGTGATGAGTATCTAATGTCGAGAATCAAGGACGCCAACGTCTACGAAGTGAGCTACGTACTCAAGAAAAAACTCCATCAACGTTTAGGGCTGGCTGCCGAAGAGAGCGCAGATCGCCTGTTGCTGAGATGGTGGGCACGTCTGACACAGGACAGCAACAAACATATCTAATGCGGTTTTGACCAAGGCAGGGCTAAAAACGCAGGGCTAGATAAGCGCCTCCGGATCTACATCGTAGGCGTCTGGAGGTAGGTTTTTAGCAATATCCACGTTGCCCTCTTTGCCGGTTAGTCTGAGCACTCGCTTTCTGGTCAGGCGTTGTTTATTGGCATCTAATATCACTGTCAGCTCTGGCTTTCTGCCCATACCCACCCGAAAATCACTGACTACAGCGACCTCACCACTGGTCAATTCTACCAGAGACCCTGGTGGGTAAAGACCAATAGCTTGAATAAAGGTGTCGACCAGTTCCTTTTGAAATAGGGTCTTACGCCAGCCGGCCAGTCGCATAATAGCTTCAGAATGGGCGATAGGGGTTGCATAGTATCTGGGGCTGGTCATTGCGTCGTAGCAGTCGACAATGCCAGCGATTCTCGCGTATAGGGGGATCTCGTTACCAGTTAACTGATCTGGGTAGCCGCTGCCATCCAAACGCTCATGGTGATGGCGGATCACCTGTAGCACTTCTTCGGGAAGTGTTGTCTGCGCCAGTGCGCTGAGGCCCAGTTCAGTATGTTTGTGGGTTTCCTGCTGCTCCTCTCTGCTGAGAGACCCAGATTTGCGCAATAGACTATTTGGCAACATTAGCTTGCCAATATCCATAAATAGGCCAGCTAGGCTAAGTTTAAACATCGACTCTTTATCAAGACCCAGCTGACGACCCATCACCGCACAGAGGATGGCGCAGGAAATGCAGTGACGGTGGGCGTAGCTGCTTTTGCTCTTTAGTCTAGCAAGCCAGACTCCGGCGGCAGGATTGCGAACAGTGCTATCGACCAGCGCTTGCAGCAGCGGTGTAATTCTCTCTACATTGGGCATAGTACCAGACACAACGGCTTTACCGATGCGGTTAAATTCTTGCTGAATACTAAAATAGGCGAGGGTGCCTACTCGCAGTTCGGAGGATAGGTCGGTGCTGATGCTGTATTCGCTGAGGTTTTTTTGGGCCAGTTCAGCCGCTAAGTTTGAATGGCTCGCATTTGCTACAGCCTCTGCAGTTTGATTCATCATTGAGAAACATCCAGTTTGTCTGTTTTGTTATTCCGTTAACCATTCAATTAATACCGCAATCAATATCAGAATAGCAGAAAATTGTTTTGCTGCAGGGCTACATGCCGCCCCGCAATGGCGTTAGAGCATTAATGTGTAATGGTGCGTTAAAGAATTGCCAGGGACCAGATTAGTCTCGGCGAAGCTTGCCACTTAGCGCTATAGGGCTTGGGAAGTTCATTACCACTATGTAGCTAGAGACTAGGAAAGTTACAATGGCAACAGCCTGAATCAAATGAGAGGCATTGGTTCCAATGAGTTGTGTGTTAAATGCCAAGTAGGCGATTAGTAGCGAGAATTCACTGTTTTGTCCGAGTCTGAAGCCGATATCCCAAGACAGTGCTTTGCTTTCGCTTTTAGCGAGCAAAAATTTGTATATCACTGGCTTGAGACAGAGCATCGCCGCAGCAAGCACCAGCACTGGAATAATAATATGGGGGATCAAGACCAGATCGAACGCCCCACCCAGCGAAAAGAAAAACAGAATTAAAAAGAAATCCCTAAGCGGCTTGAGATTAATGGCGATATATTGCGCAATGGGACTGGTTGCCAGCGCAATACCGGCAACAAAGGCACCAATTTCACGGGACAGTCCTATGATCTCAGCCAGTTCAGCAAGCCCTAAGCACCAGCCTATAGCCAGCAGAAACACATATTCGCCGATGCGATCGAAGCGCGCGAACAGTGGCTGAAGTATCCAGCGTACCACCACAATGGCGCCGCCAATCAGTAAGGGTAGGGCAAGCAGGCTTTTGCCAAAGATCAATAGGTTGTCAGTGCCGCTGCTAGAAACACCAGAAATCAGCATCAGAAGAACAAAGATGGCCAAAAAATCCTGCATCAGCAGCATACCGATCATCAACTCACCAGAATGTTTGTGGTGCAAGACTGTCGTGGGTAGCAGCTTGATACCGATAATGGTGCTGGAAAACATCATAGAGGTACCAATAATTAGGCATTCTAGTGCAGAGTAGTTAAACAAAACGGCAATTAGATAGCCTGTTGCTGCAAACAGCAGAGAGCTGATAAGAGTGATATGGGTAACCTGTCGTAGCACGTTAAATAGTGCCTGAGGCTGCATATCTAGCCCCAGTAAAAACAGCAAAAAGATAATGCCGATGCTGGAGATCTGGCCGATCAACTCGACATCTGTCACCAATCCAAGACCGTGGGGGCCGAGGATTGCGCCCAGTGCTATATAGGCAACTAAGAGAGGCTGGCGACCAAACAGGGCGAGCGACGCGAGCGCCGCAGCACCGCTAAAAATAAGAAAAAATGTCTGTATTAGATCGTGGGCCATGGCGCCTGCCTGCGGTTGGTTAGCGTCGCTTGAACAGAGGTACCTGCTGATCTACGGCGACCTGATAGGCATCAGTAAAGTCATTGAGAGACTTGCTGGCCTCAGCTACATCAACGCTATCGTCAAATTCATAGGAGGTAAAGCCGCAGCGCTGTAAAAAATATAATTGATCTCGAATAAAATCACCAGTTGCACGAAGCTCACCCTGATAGCCATATCGCTCGCGCAGTAGTCGGGCCATTGAGAAGCCACGACCATCGGCAAACTTACTAAATCTGATACCAATCACTGGCGCCTTGATAAGTAGATCTGCAAGCTGCTCAATTTCTTCGCTGCCGTCCAACCACAGGCCTATCTCGCCGCTGTGCTGCTCCGCGCCCAGACTTAACTGTTGCCAGAGCTCTACGGGTACTAACAGGTTGCCTGATGGCAGTTCTGTAGTACCTGTATCCAGTGTTTGCCAGTTGTTGACTGTTACCTGACCCTGTTTAAGAAGCTGTGCCATAGACCCTCTGTTTAAATTTCTCTATGCCTATACGCTGATAGGTGGATAGGAAGCTCTCCTGCTCGAGACGATTCTCCACGTAGACATCCAATAGCTTTTCAATACCGTCTGTCACTGCCTGACGCGATAGAGAGGGCCCCAGTACCTTGCCCAGGGCAGCATTGCTATTGGCGCTGCCACCTAGCTGAATCTGGTACCACTCCTCGCCCTTTTTGTCGACGCCAAGAATACCTATATGGCCAATGTGGTGGTGACCACAGGCATTCATGCAACCAGAGATGTTCAACTCTAAGTCGCCAAGGTCGTAGACATAATCGAGATCGTCAAATTTTCGTTGGATGGCTTCGGCGACCGGTATCGATTTAGCATTTGCCAGAGAGCAGTAGTCACCGCCCGGGCAACAGATCATGTCGTTGATAGTGCCTATGCTCGGGGTGGCAAGGCCGGCGCTCTTGGCCAGTTGCCAGAGGTCAAATAGCTCCGGTTGCGCAACGTCGGCCAGCACCAGATTTTGATTGTGGGTAGATCGGATCTCACCAAACGAAAAACGATCGGCCAGATCAGCAATGGTTTCTAGCTGCACGTCTGTCACATCGCCAGGCGCTACGCCCGCTGGTTTAAGCGATAGAGTGACTGAGGAATAACCCGGTTGTTTTTGGCTTCTTACATTGCGATCTAACCAACGGGAGAAGGCGCGGTTGTCTTTGGCCAATGACTGTAGGTCGGCAGCAGTTTCTCCAGCATCAAAGCTGAGATATTGCGGTGCCGTGAAAAAGCTTTTCATGCGCTCTATTTCTGTGCCATCTAGCGTGGCGGGGCCATCTTTTAAGTGCGCCCATTCCGCCTCAACACGCTCGGCAAATACCTCTGGTGTCCAGGCTTTTACTAAAATCTTAATTCTCGCCTTGTACTTGTTGTCGCGATTGCCGTAGCGATTGTAGACCCGCAGGATTGCATCCAGATAGCTGAGCAGGTGCTGTTTGGGTAAAAACTCACGAATTGAGCTGGCGATCACTGGTGTGCGACCTAGGCCGCCACCCACAAAGACGTGGAAGCCAATGTCGCCCTCTGAGTTCTCAACCAGTTGCAGGCCGATATCATGGAGCAAAAAAGCGGCGCGATCTTCCTCTGATCCACAGACAGCAATTTTAAATTTGCGCGGCAAAAAGGCGAACTCTGGATGCAGGGTGGACCACTGGCGAATAATCTCGCACCAGGGCCTTGGGTCCTCGATTTCATCTGGGGCAACACCGGCGAACTGATCGGTGGTGGTGTTGCGAATACAGTTACCGCTGGTCTGGATAGCATGCATCTCTAAAGAGGCCAGTTCAGCTAAAATATCTGGTACTTCCTCAAGCTTTGGCCAGTTGAGCTGTATGTTCTGACGGGTAGTAAAGTGGACATATCCCTTGTCGTAAACCCGAGAGATCTCAGCGATCTTACGCACCTGTTGGCTGGACATTAGGCCATAGGGCACGGCAATTCGCAGCATAGGAGCAAGGCGCTGGACGTAGAGACCGTTTTGGAGTCGCAGTGGCAGAAACGCTTCCTCACTGATTTCGCCGGCTAGATAGCGCTGTGTCTGATCGCGGTATTGGGCCACTCGTTCGTCAACGAGTTTGTGGTCGTATTGATCGTATCTGTACATAGAGGTTTGGTCTGAGCCCCACTGAATTTAGGGCGCTATGATAGCGGTAGGCGTTATTCTTTTGAATTATTATTTCCCTATATGTGGATATCGTTCTGGAATAAGGCGCGTTTTTGGGGTTTTGCTCTATGTAGCCTGCTTGGCAAGCCTATTTTGAAACAATAAACCTTCAGCAAAACGAGACAGTTGTTGGATTGGTTGGTAGAATGCAGGCGCGAAAAATACCGGGTATTTATGCATTGCTGATCAACGTCAAGTAGTGGATTTCCCGCAAACCATTTATAAAGGTAATAAATTATGAGTAATGATCCAACACCAAACAATGAAGGCGATTCTGTAGCCGATGCAATTGCAGCAGTCGTTCTGTTATCAATTGCTTTAGTGGCTGTAGTTTATTGGCTATCCACCTTTAACTAAGGGCTGTTTCAGACCCCCTAGGCATTTTTAAAATGGTAGACCAACAGCGCAACATTCAGGTAGTCGAAAATCATAGTCAGCGTGAGCTGGTAGAGGCTTATCTCAACCAGGTGCCCGCTGAGGCTGTGATTGATTCTGCCAGAGTCGCTGAGCTGCAGGCTCAGATCAAGGCGCTGTTGATCGAGAAAAATGCCGTTATTATCGCCCATTACTACACAGACCCACTGATTCAAGCGCTTGCCGAAGAGACAGGAGGCAAGGTGGCTGACTCTCTGGAGATGGCGCGCTTTGGCAACAGCCACTCAGCGCAAACTCTAGTGGTTGCCGGGGTCAAGTTTATGGGAGAAACGGCAAAGATCCTCACGCCGGACAAGTTGGTACTAATGCCGACTCTCGATGCCACCTGTTCTCTGGATGTGGGTTGTCCTGCCGATGAATTCGCTGCTTTTTGCGATCAACACCCTGATCGCACCGTGGTTGTCTATGCCAACACCTCGGCGGCAGTCAAGGCTCGTGCTGACTGGGTAGTAACCTCTAGCATAGCGCTGCAAGTTGTAGACTATCTGGATAGTCAGGGCGAGAAAATTCTCTGGGCACCGGATAAATACCTTGGTGCCTATGTGCAAAAGCAAACCGGCGCTGACCTGCTGATGTGGGATGGCAGCTGTATCGTTCATGAAGAGTTTAAGGCCAAGGGTATTCTTAACCTTAAAAAAGTCCACCCGCATGCTGCTGTATTGGTGCACCCAGAGTCCCCGGAGTCTGTGGTGGATATAGCCGATGTGGTGGGCTCTACCTCGCAGTTGATTGAGGCGGCTCGTCAACTGCCCCAGCAAGAAATGATCGTGGCGACAGACCAGGGTATCTTTTACAAGATGCAACAGGCTGTGCCGGATAAAACACTTTTGGTGGCTCCCACAGGAGGTAGCGGCGCGACTTGTCGCAGCTGTGCCAACTGTCCCTGGATGGGCATGAACAGCTTGGAGAACCTGCTGCAATGTCTTCAGCAGGGTAGTAATGCCATCGAGGTGGATTCAGAGGTGAGTCTGCTGGCTAAGCGCTCGCTTGAGCGCATGATGAACTTCAAGGCTTAAAGCTTTTTAATTCTATCTTCCATAGCCATGACATCTCTCAGTCGCTGGCTGATAATTGCTGAACGCTTGAAGTCAGCGGTGACTAGTTTGGCGGCAAGTACTAGCTGCTCGCGGGCATTATCGAACGCGCCGACCAAAATAAAGTACTCAGCTCTGGCCTGATGTACGCCAGAAATATTTCCAGCTAAACCGCGAACCTCTGCTAGCCGATACCATATCATAGGGTCTTCCGGCCGCATTCTACTCAGTTCTGTAAGCACTTCGGAGGCTTCCTCATATCTATGTGCCTGCCAAAGGGCCTCAGATTTTAAGCTGGTTAAGGGGTAGTTGTTTGGGCTAACGCGAAGCAGTCTGTCCAGCTTGGTCAGAGCAAGGTTGAAGTCCTGTTGCGCAATATTCAATTCTAGCTCCGCATAACGATAGCTGAGTTGGCTAGGGTCCTTTTGGAGAAGTGTTTTAAGTACGGCATCGGCCTTGGAAAATTGACCAGATTTTGTATAGGCAAGGGCGAGTCCATATCTAGCGGCATCCTGATTCTGTGTGTTGGCCCTGAGTTCGGCATTAAAGGTTTTGATTGAGTCTTGGTGATTTCCCGCTAGGGCGACTAGGGCGCGAGCACGCATCAGATAAAATTCAGGATTGATCTCGTAATGTCTGTATGCCTGAACCATGGCGCGACCGCGGGCGTCCGCGACCCGCTTTTCGGTTACCGGATGGGTGAGAAGAAATTCTGGCAGTCTGCTGCCTTTATATCGACTAGCCTTGAGGAGTGTTTCAAACATGTCCGCAGCGGCGCCTGGGTCGCGATTAGCGCGCTCCATAGTTTGCAGACCTATTCGATCCGCCTCTTGTTCATTGGATCTGCTGTAGCGCAGCTGTCCATCCATTGCTAAAGCCTGCGTGGCGGTTATAGCAGCCATGCCAGCATCGCTACCCGCAGTTGCCGCCAAGACAAGGCTGGCGAGCAGTCCAGCCAGACTTATCATGCTGGATGCTCGCTGTGCGTCCACACGCCGCGCAAAGTGACGTTGACTAAGGTGAGCCAGCTCATGGGCGAGCACCGAGACCATCTGATCTTCGTTTTCGGCTAGAGCAAATACGCCAGTATGAAAACCAACGATACCACCTGGTACTGCAAAGGCATTCATTGAGGGGTTGTTGACAATGACTAACTCCAACCTAGGGTCTTCAAGATCACTATAAGTGGCCAGGTTATAAAGGAGTTGCTCGAGATATTGTTGCATCAGTGGGTCATCGTGCACCTGCACCCGGCTGCGAAATGCTTTGAGCCAGGTTCTACCCAGCTCGTGTTCTTGACGCTTTGAAACTATCCCTGAGGTACTGTCTCCTAGGATGGGAAGCTTGATTTCAGCTGCTGCAGCTCTGTGCTGCGGCACAACACCAAGGCTGATAACCATCAGAGCGCTCAGGAGAAAGGATGTGAGTCTATTGGCTACCTGAGACTGCAGGGGTCGGGTATTGGCAAATGGTTTCAAAACTGAGGTTTACTTCCTGTATTTATACTTCGGTTACTGTAGCGAAAAATGACCCTCATTTCGACAGTTGAAATATTGACTGGTTTCATGTCAGATAAAGGCTCAAAGAGCGGCTGTTCGGCAGTGGTTGACTCTGTTAATTTAGGGCTGCCTAATAGGCCTATTATCTATTGGAAGAGGTTTGCATGAAGCAGGTAATTCAAAAGTGGCTAGAGCAGTATCTCAGCAACGAAGAAGCGGTTCTTTTGGTGTTGATACTGGCGGTTTCACTCGTAGTTATGGCGACCCTGGGCACTGTGCTAGGTCCCGTTTTTACGGCGCTGGTATTGGCATTTTTACTTCAGGGGGTCGTCAATACACTTCAGGGCATGGGTCTGCCACGTTGGGCTTCAATTGCGGTTAGCTATCTGTTGTTTATTTTTGGTTTTCTGTCGGTGCTGATAGGCCTGATACCAATTGTCGGCAGACAGACATCGCTATTGGTGGCTGAGCTCCCCAATATGCTAGGCCGTTTACGTGAATTGCTGGTGACTCTGCCGGAAAAATATGCCGACTATGTCAGCCCCGAACAGTTTCAGGTTATTGTCGCGCGTGGCTCTGAGGAGATGGCTAGTCTGGCAGAGCAGATTCTCTCTATGTCGATCAGTAGTTTCCCCGGGTTACTGGGTGTGATGGTCTATCTGTTACTGGTGCCGCTATTGGTGTTCTTTATGCTTAAAGATAAAGACCTGTTGATCGGAGCGCTGTCGAATATGCTACCCAAAGAGCGGAAAGTAATGACGGCCATCTGGTCAGAGATGGATATGCAGTTTGCGAACTATGTGCGCGGCAAGGCCATAGAGATTCTTATCGTCGGCATTGCTTCTTATATCGCCTTTTTGATTCTAGGTCTTAACTATGCTGCGCTGTTGGCGCTACTGGTTGGCCTGTCAGTACTGATTCCCTATATAGGGGCCACGGTGGTTACCTTGCCTGTGCTGCTGGTTGGCTATATGCAATGGGGTTATTCTCCCGATTTTATGTGGCTGTTTGTGGTCTACGGCACGATTCAATTAATTGACGGCAACATGCTAGTTCCTCTGCTGTTTTCGGAGGTGGTCAATCTGCATCCGGTAGCGATCATTGTGGCGGTGCTACTGTTTGGTGGCATCTGGGGTTTCTGGGGTGTTTTCTTTGCAATTCCGCTGGCTACATTGGTCAAGGCGGTCTACAACGCCTGGCCACGTAAGGACGTCAACATCAATCAGGTTGAGTTGGAGTTGGAGGCTGAGTAGTTCGTTAATTCGGCGGCTCGCAGCGCTTTAGGATTGTTGTTTTGGATTGTTGTTTTGTAATGGTGCTGGTGCCTTTTTCACTTTGATATTCGATTGGACCTATGCAATCTCGCTATCAAGCGCAGCAATGGGTCAAAACTAAGGTAAGAGAGATGATGTTTTTTTTGGCTAGAATTCGAACGCTGAGGTTTGCCACTGTCTTTTTAATGGGGCTAGTAGGACTCCTGCTCCAAGGTTGCGGCGATGATTCGCTGCCCGTTGGTGGTTCGGGAGTTACAGCGGAGTCCGGCGTTATCAAAAGCCCAAACGATCAGCTTGAGTACCGCCACATCAGGCTGAAAAACCAGCTTGATGTGCTGCTGATCTCCGACCCCACGACCGAAAAATCAGCGGCATCGCTGGATGTCTATGTGGGTAGTTACCAGAACCCCAAGGATCGAGAGGGGCTCCTGCACTTTCTTGAGCACATGCTGTTTTTGGGCACCCAAGCCTATCCTAATCCAGGCGATTACCAGACTTTTATCAGCGAGCACGGCGGCAACCACAACGCCATGACAGGCCTAGAAAATACCAATTACTTTTTTGATATCAATTCGGCCTATCTAGAACAGGCACTGGACCGCTTTGCGCCATTTTTCTCCAGCCCCAATTTCGATGCCAAGTATGTAGATCGTGAGCGCAATGCTGTTGAGTCAGAATATCGCTTAAAGATTAAAGACGACGGTCGTCGGCAGTGGGATGTTATGCAGGAGCAGGTTGATCCAGCGCACCCGATGTCCAAATTTACGGTGGGGAATCTGGAGACCTTAGCGGACTTGGAGGGTCGTCCGGTAAGGGATGAACTACTAGAGGTCTATCAAAGATATTACTCTGCTAATCTTATGAAATTGGTGGTTTTGGGGAGGGAAAATCTCGATCAGCTGCAGGCAATGGTCGAGCCTCGCTTTGAAATTATAGCCAATAACAATGTACAGATTGAGCCCCATACTGAGCGTCTCGTGCAACAACAGCGCCTGCCACTCGAAATTCAGGTCAAGCCGCTTAAGAATCTCCGTCAGCTGAGTCTAGATTTTCAGCTGCCAAAAATGCACGCTCATTGGCGACTGAAGCCCACCCAGTATATAGGCGGCGTAATTGGTTATGAGGGGCAGGGCAGTCTGGTTCAAATGTTAAAAGATCAGGGTCTTATTGAGAGCCTGAGTGCTGGTGCCGGTCTTGAAGATCGCAGCTCTAGCATGTTTTCAGTCAATATAGGGCTCACGCCAGAGGGCTATGCACAGCGTCATAAGATTATTGAGCTGTTGTTTGCCTGGATAGAGCTTTTTCGCCAAGAGGGCATTCAGGAGTGGCGCTTTCTAGAGCAGGTCACCATGGCTGAGGCAGGCTTTCGCTTTAAAGAAAAGCAGGACCCGATAAGCTATGTGCTCTCTCTGTCAGGAATGATGCAGCTCTATCCAGTCAATGATGTGTTGCGCGCTAGTTATTTAATGGAAGGCTGGGATAAAAAACTGATACAAGAAGTTGCGGCTGCACTGACCCCAGACAATGTTTATATCATGGTCACAGCGCCTGAAGTCGAGACTGACCAGATCTCGGCACGTTATTCAGCGGAGTATTCGGTCGCAGCTGTGGATGATGCCATTGTGACTGCCTGGGAAAAGCCTGCCACTGTCCCGCAGCTAAAAGTCCCAGCGCCCAACCCTTATTTGCCAGGCAGCCTAGAGCTGGCTATAGGCCCAGTTGAGGATCAGTTGCCTCAGTTGAGAGTTGCCCAGCCGGGGGTTAGAGCTTGGCACCTGCTGGATACCAGCTATGGTGTACCCAAGGCCCATGTTATTGCGTCTATTGGTACTCGTAAGACCGCTAGTATTGAGGGGCTGGTGAAGGCGGAGCTCTTTATTGATCTTGTGAAGGATCAGTTAAATGCCAAGATCTACCCAGCGTCCGAGGCGGGCTTAAGCTTTTCCCTGCAGGCGGACGAGCGAGATCTAAGTATTGTGGTAGGGGGCTATTCCGACAAACAGACTCTGTTGTTGAAGGATATTTTGTCTGTGTTGACCCAGCCTGAGTGGGACGAGCAGCGTTTTAATCAGCTAAAACAAGCACGTCTGCGGCGCTGGTCAAATTTTCAGCGGGAATATCCCTTTAGGCAGCTGATGTCAGGGCTCTACTCAATGCTCGGTGGCAGCTGGACTCCGCTGCAGAAGGTCCCAGTGTTAGAGAAGGTGGATATGCCGCAATTACAGCGCTTTGTCTCCGAGCTCTTTAGTCAGGCGGAGCTTAAGATATTGGTAAGTGGAAATCATACTCAGCAGGGCGCTACTAATTTTGTCGAGCTGATTTCAGACTCCTTGTCACTTACAGATGTCAGTAATCCAGCAAGAGTCGCCAGGCTAGAGGTGGGTGCTGTAGAGGCCCAGATGCCTATAGATCATGATGACGCCGCATTGGTGCTTTATATGCAGGCTAGCGACGATACTCTTGAGCAGCGGGCCCGTTTTGCGCTGCTGGGTGAAATGCTTTCCGCACCTTTCTACAATGAATTGCGCACCGAAAAACAGCTGGGTTATGTGGTTTCTGCCTTTACCAGCCATCTGGGGCCAGTGCCTGGCCTAGCTATGTTGGTGCAGTCTCCAACAGCTAACGAGGACGACCTTCGCACTGAGTACCTTGGGTTTTTGGCTGCGTATCAACAGCAGGTCTCTGAGCTCCAAGAGGACGATTTGCAGCGTTATCAGGCTTCGGTTTTGGGTCGTCTCGAGGAGCAGCCGAAAAATCTTGCGGAGAAGAATAGCCGCTTTATGGAAGCGCTGGGCTTGGGTTATGACGGCTTTGATTTTCGCTCTCAGCTCGCAGATGCTATTCGACAGCTCAGTGTCAAAGATTTGCAGCAGGCCTACAAAGACCAATTAATAAAGCAACCCCGGAGGCTGTGGCTTAAAACCGCTGATGTCGAAGAGATCAACAGCTTAATTGATATCCGAAAGCAGGCTAGCGACTATGCGCACGACTTTTAACTGATATAAAACAGTTTTTTGTAGTTAAACTAACTTATAAAGAGTTATTGTTAATTTTATATAAAGTCATATTAATCAATAAGATAAACAAGATATATAAGGTTATTTATAGTTTTTAGGGGATTCGGTATCTGGTCGACTGCCATTGAATTTGTAGCTCAGCTACATTAAAATGCTGCGCCTAAACAGACCGACCAATTGCTTCTTGGCAGCCAGCAGCGGTAACCTAGGACATACGGTCAGTCGACCTTACAGTTAACTAACAATGATTGGTGCCGCATGTCGCAGGATTTTGACCCCGCTGAAACTCAAGAATGGCTCGATGCTTTTGATTCAATTGTTCGCTCTCAGGGAGATGAGCGAGCAACCTATATACTGAGTCAGCTTCAGGCTCATGCTGCCGATGAGGGTATTCAGTTACCTCAGTCAGTCACTACGCCGTTCCACAACACCATTCCAGTCAGCCGCGAAAAGACCATGCCTGGCGATCTATTTATGGAGCGACGTATTCGCTCGCTGGTTCGCTGGAATGCGCTGGCTATGGTGATGCGTGCGAATAAAAAGAGTGAGGGTATAGGTGGCCATATCGCCAGTTTTTCCTCAGCAGCGACACTCTATGATATTGGCTTCAACTATTTTTTCCGGGGTTCAGATGGCGATGATATGGGTGATCTGGTCTTCTTCCAGGGCCATAGCTCGCCAGGCATGTATGCTCGATCATTCCTTGAGGGACGGCTGACAACAGATCAACTCGATAACTTTCGTCGTGAAGTTGATGGCACAGGGCTGTCGTCTTACCCTCACCCCTGGTTGATGCCAGATTATTGGCAGTTCCCTACGGTATCTATGGGGCTTGGGCCTATTCAGGCAATCTATCAGGCCCATGTGATGCGTTATCTGTCGGCCCGCGGGCTTGCGCCTCGTGGCGATCGCAAGGTTTGGGCATTCCTCGGGGATGGTGAGTGTGACGAGCCTGAAAGCTTAGGCGCGATCTCCCTTGCAGGTCGCGAGGGTCTAGAAAACCTTATTTTTGTTATCAACTGTAATCTACAGCGTCTCGATGGCCCAGTGCGCGGCAATGGCAAGATCATGCAAGAGCTTGAGGGTGTTTTCCGCGGGGCCGGTTGGAACGTTATCAAGGTTGTCTGGGGTCGCCACTGGGATCAGCTGTTGGAAAAAGACAAGAGCGGCATGCTTATCAAACGCATGAATGAAGTCTGTGACGGCGATTTGCAAAACTACAAATACAATGGTGGTGCTTATACTCGCGAGCACTTCTTTGGTAAATATCCAGAGCTCTTAGAGCTGGTTAAGGATATGACCGATGATCAGATCATGGCGCTTAACCGCGGCGGTCATGACCCCTATAAGGTGTATGCTGCTTATTCCGAAGCAGCCGCCAGCAGTGGTAAGCCTACGGTAATCCTTGCTCATACAGTAAAAGGCTATGGATTGGGTGTAGGTCAGGCGGCCAACGACACCCATTCGGTTAAAAAGCTCGATTTGGACGGTTTGAGATACTTCCGCGACCGCTTTGGCGTGCCAATCCCAGATGATCAGCTGGAGACAGTTCCCTATTACCGTCCAGGTGATGACAGTCCTGAAATCACTTATATGAAGAGACGCCGTGATGCACTGGGCGGACCTTTGCCATCTCGCAAGTCCCATTTTGAGCCCATGCAGGTGCCAGCACTGAGCGCCTTCAGTAAGCAATTAGAGAGCACCGGTGAACGTGAAATTTCTACCACCATGGCTTTTGTGCGGGTGCTGTCAACGCTGGTTAAAGATAAGAATATTGGTAAGTATGTGGTGCCCATTGTTCCAGATGAGGCGCGTACATTTGGCATGGAAGGCATGTTCCGTCAGCTGGGTATCTATACCTCTGCTGGCCAGAAATATGTGCCCCATGATCACCAGCAAATTATGTATTACAAAGAAGATAAAAAAGGCGTGATTCTGGAAGAGGGTATCAATGAGGCCGGCGCTATGTCTGCCTGGTTAGCCCTTGCGACATCCTACAGCACCAATGCGGTGCCCATGATCCCGTTCTATATCTTCTACTCGATGTTCGGCTTCCAGCGCATTGGCGATCTAGCCTGGGCCTCTGGCGATAGTCAGGCGCGCGGCTTCTTGATTGGTGCCACCGCGGGTCGCACCACGCTTAATGGCGAAGGTTTGCAGCATCAGGATGGTCACAGCTTAATTCTCGCTAACACGATCCCCAACTGCAAGAGTTACGACGCGGCCTACAGCTATGAGCTTGCAGTCATTGTTCAGGACGGCATCAAAGCCATGTTTGAAGACAAAGAAAATTGCTTCTACTACCTGACGACGATGAATGAAAACTACGTTCAGCCTGCAATGCCAGAAGGTGCCGAAGAGGGCATTATCAAGGGTATGTACAAACTGGCCGAGGCGGAGAAGAAATCTGACCTTTGCGTGACGCTGATGGGCGCAGGCACCATTCTTAATGAGGTAATAGCCGCGGCTGAGATACTCAAAGACAGCTTCTCGGTTGAGTCTGAAATCTGGAGCCTAACCAGTGTCAATGAGTTAGTCCGCGAGGGCCAAGCGATTGATCGCTGGAACCTACTGCACCCAACCAAGACACCTAAGAAGTCATATATCACTGAGCAGCTCGCCAATAGCCAGGGGCCAGTGATTGCAGCCACCGACTACATGAAAAACTATGCAGAACAGATGAGAGCCTATGTTGAGCAGCCTATGCATGTGCTGGGTACCGACGGCTTCGGGCGTAGTGATAGCCGCGAAGCGTTGCGTCACTTCTTTGAGGTTGACCGCTATTTTGTGGTGATCACAGCGTTAAAAGCTCTGGCTGATCAGGGTGCAATTAAAGCAACTGTTGTCGCTAAGGCGATCAAAGAATTTGGTATAGATCCAGAGAAGAGTAACCCGCTGTATCTATAGTGGGAGTTGCTCTGTACCAGTTTAATTTTAGAAGGAAGAAATGTGGCCATAGAAATCGTAACTGTTCCTGACCTTGGTGGCGCCGAGAGCGTTGATGTTATTGAGCTCAGCGTAGCTGTGGGTGATTCGGTTGAACAGGAAGACAGTCTGTTAGTGCTTGAATCTGACAAGGCGACCATGGATGTGCCCAGCCCAGTCTCTGGTGTGTTGGTTAAATTTCTGGTGGCTGACGGTGATACAGTTAAGGTGGGTGACCCCATAGCGGAAGTTGAGACCATCGACTCAGCTACAGGCGACGCCGTAACTATAGAAACTGAGTCGGCAGCCACGGAAGCCCCTGTGGAAAATATTGAGCCAGCGGCTGTTTCAGCCCCAGCTGAAGCTGCTGCGCAACCTGCGCCCAGCGCTGAAACCTCAGAGCAGCTGATTTTGGTGCCAGATATTGGAAGTGATGACGCTGTTGCAGTTATCGAAATATCTGTGGCTGTCGGAGACAGTGTCGAAGAAGGCGACACACTGCTGGTACTTGAGTCCGATAAGGCTACTATGGACGTTCCCAGCTCACATAGCGGAACAGTAGTAAAAATTATCTCTGCAGAAGGTGACATGCTGCGCACCGGTGATCAGGTGGCAGTGCTGCAAGTCAGCGCATCTTATGATTCAGTAGCTGAGGGTACGGTAGCTCAGACTTCAGACGCTCAGAGTCGAGAAGCTGACGCCAGCGAAACACCGATTATCGAGCCGCTGACTGCTAAGCCAGCGCCTGCTGCAAAACCAGCACCCGTCTCGAGTAACCAGCAACATGATGTAAGTTCAGATGTTTATGCTGGCCCAGCTGTGCGTATGCTAGCTAGAGAATTAGGTGTCGACCTTAAAAAGGTTTCAGGCACGGGCCCCAAGGGTCGAGTGCAAAAAGACGATGTAAACAGTTACGTGAAAGCGGCGCTGGCTGCTGAACCCAAAGCCAGCAATGGCGCAGGTATTCCAGCCGTGCCTGCTGTCGACTTCAGTCAGTTTGGTCCTGTCGACACTGTTGCTATGAGTAAAATACAAAAGCTGACTGCGGCTAATATGCAGCGCAATTGGCTTAACGTGCCACATGTAACTCATTTTGACGACGCGGATATCACCGAGCTTGAGGCGTTTAGAAAGTCACTTAAGGAAGAGGGTGAGAAGCGTGGTGTGCGGGTGACGCCAGTAGCTTTCCTGATCAAGGCATTGGCAACTTCTCTGCAGGCTATCCCGGAGTTTAACCGTTCTCTTGCCAGCGATGGTGAACACTACATCCAAAAACATTACTGCAATATTGGTATGGCAGTTGATACGCCAAGAGGACTTGTTGTCCCGGTTATTAAGAATGCCGATGAAAAGGGTATCTGGGAAATTAGCGCAGATATTATGCGTCTGGCCAACAGTGCTCGCGACGGTAAGTTGACGCCAGCTGAGATGCAGGGCGGCTGCTTTACGCTGTCTAGTCTGGGAGCTATTGGTGGCAATGGCTTTACGCCTATAGTGAACAGTCCTGAAGTCGGCATCCTAGGTGTTTCTAAATCACAGATAAAGCCCGTTTGGAATGGTGCTGAATTTGCGCCGCGTCTTATGCTGCCTCTGTGCCTGTCCTATGATCATCGGGTAATTAATGGCGGTGATGCAGGGCGCTTCATGACACATCTGGTAAAACTGCTGAGTGATATCCGCTACTTGGCCCTATAATTAAGCTTTTGCTTATTTGAGAGATGTAGATGCAGTTTTTACACAGCATGGTCAGGGTCTCCAATCTTGATGAGTCTCTGGCCTTTTATTGTGGTGCACTTGGTCTCACCGAGATGTACCGCAAAGACAGTGAAGCAGGGCGTTTTACTTTGGTATTTCTGGCGGCTCCAGCAGATATTCAGAGCGCTCAGCAGAGCAACGCGCCAGTCATCGAGCTAACCTACAACTGGGATCCCGAGGACTACCAATCTGGGCGCAACTTTGGCCATCTTGCCTACCAAGTGGACGATATCTACGAGACATGTGATCGTCTGATGGCCGCTGGTGTGGTGATCAGCCGTCCTCCAAGAGATGGTCATATGGCCTTTGTGCGATCACCGGATAACATTTCTATAGAGCTTCTGCAGCGAGGCGACAGCCTTCCCGTGCAGGAACCTTGGGCTTCTATGCCGAATATTGGCCAGTGGTAGGGTTCAATGCAGGCTTCTTGAACGGTAGTATTTCTCTTGCCTGAAGTATATGTTGCTCAATAGAGCGCTGTTCATCTGCTAAGAATCGAGCGATGGCATCGCGAAACTGCGGGTGCTCAATCCAATGCAGTGATTGGGTTTTTACCGGCTCGAAGCCGCGCAGTATTTTGTGCTCGCCCTGGGCTCCGGCATCATACCTGTTGAGACCCTTTTGTATCGCAAATTCAATACCACTGTAATAGCAGAGCTCAAAATGTAGGTACGAAAATTCCCCCGCACTTCCCCAGTAGCGTCCGTAGAGCGCTTCTGAATCAAAGAAATACAAAGCGCAGGCCACTGGAACCTGGTTCTGGTAGGCGACAGCCATGGCGATTTGCTCGGGCATGGTGGCCGCAATCTGCTTGAAAAAAGCCTCAGTTAAATAGCCTCTTGTGCCATTGCGTTTCGCATAGGTGCGCTCGTACAGCAGATAAAAGAGCTGCCAAATCTGGGGCTCAATCTCTGTACCTTCCAGTATCTTGATCGCAATTTCTTGAGATTTAATGTCTTGTCGTTCCTTGCGGATCATCTTGCGTTTGCGCGAGTTCATTGCTCCGAGATAATCCTCAAAACTGTCGTAGCCGCGATTAAACCACTGATACTGAACGCCATTGCGCTTTAAAAGCCTCGGGTCGTCGAATAAATCAGCCTGATGCTGGTTGGGAAACAACAGATGCCAGCTTGATGCGGCAGTGTCTTGGGCGACCACCAGAACCTCTTCAAAGAATTGCTGGCAGTGCGCCTGAGTCAGGCTGGATTGCGAGCCTTGAATGCGCGGGCCAGTCGACGGCGTAAAAGGAATAGAGCTCACCAGCTTGGGATAGTATTCGAGACCATTCTGGTGATATGCATTTGCCCAGGCGTGGTCAAACACATACTCTCCCATGCTGTGGTCTTTTAGGTACAGGGGCATCAGTGCCCGGTTATTAGCCTCGGTAAGAGACAGATGTATTGGTTGCCATCCGGTCTCAACACAGGCGCTCTGGCTATCTTCCAACGCATCGAGAAATTCCTGACGCAAAAATGGGTAGGGTAGTGATGACCTATTGTCTGTAGATGCCATTGAGCTGCGAGGCCTATTGAGTTAATTGAATTGGGGTTTACTCTATCTAGTTACGGCAGCGCGCCCTGAGTTGTTCATATCGAAGCCAACTGAATGTGCCGTCTGTAGGGTTTTATGTCAATAAAAAGCACCTAAACCAGGCTGAAAAAGTGCTCCCAACTGCCTGTTTTGGCCCGTATTAATGTATGATGCGCAGCTAAGTGGCAAGCCTGCCTTTGATGGGATTTCTCAATAGTAAATTAGGGAGACAGTTAGATGATTATCAAGCCCCGCGTTCGCGGTTTTATGTGCATTACCACGCATCCTCAAGGATGTGAGCAGAATGTAAAAAATCAGATCGATTATATCAAAAGTCAGGCAGACATTGATGGGCCCAAGCGGGTGTTAGTTATAGGCTCCTCTACTGGTTATGGTTTGGCTGCGCGGATAACATCGGCCTTTGGTAGTGGCGCTTCAACCCTGGGAATATTCTTTGAAAAGCCAGGCACTGACCGCAAGCCTGGTACTGCTGGCTGGTACAACAGTGCAGCCTTTCATAAATTTGCCGAGCAAGAGGGTCTTTATGCCAAGAGTATTAATGGTGATGCATTCTCTGACGAGGTTAAAGCAAAGGCCATCGCTACTATTAAAGAAGATCTGGGTCAGATAGACCTGGTGATCTACAGTTTGGCTGCCCCGCGTCGCCAACATCCAAAAACCGGTCAGGTATTTAATTCTACGCTCAAGCCTGTCGGTAAAAATGTCAGCATGCAGGGTATCAATACCGACAAAGAAGAAATTCAGGAATTTAGTCTCGAAGCTGCTAATCAGCAGGAGATTGATGACACTGTTGCAGTGATGGGCGGTGATGACTGGCAGATGTGGATTCAGGCTCTGGCAGAGGCCGGTGTGTTGGCTGATGGGGCCAAGACTACCGCGTTTACTTATATCGGTGAGAAAATTACCTGGGACCTATACTGGGACGGCACCATAGGTCAGGCCAAAAAAGACCTAGATACCAAGGTGTTGGGCCTCAGAGAGCAATTAGCTGTCACCGGTGGCGATGCGAGGGTCTCTGTATTGAAAGCCGTGGTTACTCAGGCCAGCTCCGCCATTCCAATTATGCCTTTATATCTGGCAATGCTTTTCAAAGAGATGAAGAGTAAAGGGACCCACGAAGGTTGCATAGAGCAGCTTTATCGCCTGTTCACAGAATGTCTCTATAGCGATACGCCGAGACTGGACGATGAGGGACGCCTGCGTGTAGATGAGCTAGAAATGGATCCTGAGGTGCAGGCGGTCGTCGCCGAGTCTTGGGCCAAGATCAGCACTGAGAATCTGCCGTTACTCAGCGATTTCAAGGGCTATCAACAGGAGTTTCTCAATCTGTTTGGTTTTGAAATCGATGGCGTTGACTATGATGCAGACGTCAATCCTGAAGTGGCCATCGCCCAACTTATTATCTGACCCGGACGAATAGATGAAATCAAAGGCCACAGCGTTTAAGGCTCAGCTGCTGCATCCTCGATACTGGCTTCTATGGCTGGCCTTTGGCCTTTGGCGACTGGTTACTCTGCTGCCTTACCGCGTCCTGCTGTGGCTCGGTACTGGTATTGGCCTGCTGGTTCACGCAATTCCAAGCCGGCGCAAAACCATCGCCTTGCGCAATATACAGCTGTGTTTTCCCGAGCTGACTGATCAGCAGCAAAAAGCTATGTTGCGGGCAAATATTATTAATGTTGGCATTGCGCTGATGGAAGTGGGTATAGCCTGGTGGTGGCCAAAAAAACGCTTCAGCAAGCTGTTGCAGTTTGAGGGTTTAGAAAACCTTCAGGTCGCTGAGGGTCGCGGTGTGATGGTGCTGGGTATCCATTACACCACGTTGGAAATAGGCGCCGCGGCGATTTCGACCCAGATGCAAATGGATGGTATGTACCGCGCCCACGGAAATCCCGTGTATGACTTTCTGCAAGCGCGAGGCAGGCTTGATAAGGGCATAGGCAATGGTGTGGTGTTTGAGCGCAGAGATGTGCGCGGCACCATGAAAGCACTGAAAAATGGCCGCTCACTCTGGTATGGACCCGATCAGGATTATGGCCTTGGCCAAGGCCTATTTGCGCCCTTCTTCGGTATTCAGGCAGCGACGGTCTATGCAACCGCAAGGTTCGCTGAAAAGACCGGCGCCGCGGTTGTTCCCTTTAGCCATATAAGGCTTCCCGGAGCTCAGGGGTATAAGATAACTGTTTATCCCGAAATGCAAGATTTCCCCACTGGTAATGATCTGGCAGATGCTACGCGTATCAATGAGATTATCGAAGGGTTCGTGCGCTTGCAGCCGGAGCAATATCTCTGGGTTCACCGACGCTTTAAGAACCGTCCTGAGGGCGAAGAGGATGTCTACAGGGTAGCCCTAAAGAAGAGAAGTGAAAGAAATAAATAACCGACGGCTGGTTTGGGAAGAGGGCACAGCAGGTTTCCCTTGTATCAGCAGAATGCCAACAGTACCATTGGGCGCTACTCACTGGCCCAGATTGAGCAAGGATTTGAGATGATTCGCGGAAGCATTGTCGCACTGGTAACTCCCATGCATTCAGATAGTCTGAAGGTGGATTGGGACGCACTGAAAAATCTGGTTGCATGGCATATAGAGCAGGGCACAGACAGTATTGTCGCTGTGGGCACCACCGGCGAATCCGCCACGTTAAATGTCCACGAGCACAGCGAGGTTATTCGCTTTGTGGTAGAACAGGCCGCCGGGCGTATCCCCGTGATAGCAGGCACAGGCGCCAATAGCACTCGCGAAGCTATAGAGCTCACTCAGGGTGCTAAACAGGCTGGTGCCGATGCCTGTCTGCTAGTGACACCCTACTATAACAAGCCCACTCAAGAGGGCCTGTATCAACACTATAGGGCCATAGCTGAGGCTGTAGCTATAGATCAGATTCTCTATAATGTGCCCGGCCGCACGGCCTGTGATATGTTGCCTGAGACCGTTATTAGACTCAGTGCTATCGCAAATATTATTGGCATCAAGGAGGCCACAGGCGACCTAGATCGAGCTCGACAACTAATCTATCAGTGCCCGGCAGACTTTGCGATTTATTCTGGTGACGACCACAGTGCGCGTGAGCTTATGCTGATGGGTGGCCATGGTGATATTTCGGTGACGGCCAATGTGGCTCCAAGGTTAATGTCCCAGATGTGCGCCGCAGCACTGGCGGGCGAAGCTGAGGCGGCCGCCACCATAGACAGGGTTTTGCAGCCGATTCACGATGCCATGTTTGTGGAGTCTAATCCAATTCCTGTTAAATGGGCTGTCAGCCAACTGGACTTGATGCAGGGAGGCTTGCGCCTACCCATGACGGTCTTATCAGAGCGGCATCACAGGACTGTCCGTGAGGCACTGCAAAACGCGGGACTGATTTAACAATTACTTAATGCTATCAGCAGCATGCTGGTAGATGCCGAAAGGGGCTGAGCACCACAATGAAAAAAATGCGCACGGGAATAAATATACTGGTTATTTCAAGTCTGGTTATTGGTCTGGCAGGCTGTAACTGGCTGGGTCTGCGTGACCGCTCCAAGGACTACCTGCTAGCCGAAGAGACTGAGCCGACTATAGTACCTGCTGAGATGGCGCCAATCAGCATGGGGCAGTTATATCCAATACCGCAGATTCCGGTGGAGTCTGTAGAGATGGAAGGCTTTGAAGTGCCGCGCCCGCAGGCTGCTTCGGTGAACACATTTGAACAATTGGTTAAGATTCAGTCGATCGAAGGGCGGCGTTGGATTTTAATTAATATCTCACCCAGTGAAACCTGGCCACGTATCCGCAACTTGCTCAATCGCAACGGTATTCCATCAGCCAAGGCTGAGGGATCCACCGGTATTATCGAGACTGTCTGGGTGACTTTTAACTCAGATGAAGAGAATAGTCATCGCTTCCGTTTTTCTATATCACCAGGCGTGCAACTCGACAGCACAGAGATAACAGCAGTACACCAGCAGGTACCGCGTGGCAGCGAAGAGCAGGCGGAATGGCCTGAGGGCTCGGATACTAACCAGCGCGAGCTAGATATGCTTACTATGGTGGCTAATGAGCTGGCTGAAGCCTCAAACTTTGCTAGCGTTTCGCTGTTGGCACAGAAAATTGGTGGCGAGGCCAAGGTGCAGGTGATAACCCCGGCAGCGGCAGACCCTTTTATTCTGGTCAAACTGGGTTTTGATCGCGCCTGGGCATCGATTAACTATTCTGCCTCTCGCGGTGGTTTCGCAACTGTCGATCAGAACCGAAGTGAAGGTCTGATGTATGTTAACTATACAGAAGAGTCAGATGTTGAAGAGGGTCTGTTTGGTCGCTGGTTCGGTGGTGATAGCTCAAGCGAAATACTAGAGACCAATTTCCGTATTCTAGTCCATCAGGTTGGACCAAACGTAGAGGTTCGCATGCTCGGTGCAGAGGGTGAGAGCTTAGGCCAAGCAGAGGCCCTGCGCCTACTCAAGGTGCTGCGCTCGAATATGTCTTAAGTCACAGGCTATGCGCTTTGCATCGCTAGGCAGTGGCAGCAGGGGCAATTCAACCCTTGTCGAATGGCGGGATACCTGCATTATGGTGGACTGCGGCTTTTCTATTCGAGACACCACTCAGCGGCTGGTTAAGCTCGGTAAAAAGCCCGAGGAGCTGAGCGCGATTCTGGTCACCCACGAGCACAGCGACCACTGGAAAGGGGTTGTGCCCCTGGCTAATAAATTTAACCTTCCTATTTACCTGACCGCCGGCTGTCTAAAGAGTCGGAATCTCTCTGTTACTGACAGCAATTTTCAAATAATTGATAGCCATAGCGCCTTTCAGGTGGGTGATCTACGGGTGACTCCAGTGCCTGTACCTCACGACGCACGAGAGCCAGTCCAGTACCTTTTTAACAGTGATGTGCATCAGTTGGGCGTGCTCACCGATATCGGCTCTCTAACACCCCATGTGGAAGCCCAGTACGGCCAGTGTGATGGTTTGTTGGTTGAAGCGAATCACGACCTAGATATGTTGGCTGCCGGACCCTATCCCGAATTTTTAAAGGACCGTGTGGGTGGCCAGTGGGGACATCTGAATAACCATCAAACAGCACATCTACTATCAAAGGTCGAGCAACAAAGACTCCAGCACCTAGTTATTGGGCATATCAGCGATAAGAATAATACGCTTGAAAAAGTACGTAGCGCAGTGGAAGCGGTGTTTGCTGAGCAGGAAAAAGTATTTTACGCCTGCCAAAAGGACGGTTTTGACTGGCTGCATCTGGTCTAATGCTAGTTGAAGCTGGTTGCTAGTCAGCATCAAATACTATTTAAGAGGGGATGCATTGTTCCTTTTTTTAAAAATTAAGCATTTTTTTAAAAGCATGGCAATAGGTTTTGATAATGTTTATATAGTTTTTTTTGCCAAATATAGTTTCTTTTCCACAGATAGCAATGCTTTCTAAAATCCATTTTAAGAAACCTCTCTAAGTCATTGATATTTAGTTCTTAAATCCATAAGTCATTGATATTAATAGGGTTTTATAACTGGTTAAAAATTAACCAATTTAACAAAAGGTGCCGATATTTGGGGGCTCAACCTAGTTGCCCAGTGCTTAATCCACAAAGTTATCCACAGGTTCTGTGGACATCTTTTTGAAACTCAGCACCAATAGGTCTGCCGCCGAATCATTTTTTGCAACTTTCTGCACCATTAAGGTGCTCCGATAGAAAATTGCTGAGCGCGGTGAGCTCCGAGCAGGCCAGATTGTCGTTACCAGCAAGGTTGATTTGACGTAATTCGCCCAAAAACATCAATGATTTGATGTCAGTGATTTGGTTGTGAGCTAGATTAATTGTTTGTAGCTTGGTAAATCTAGTGATGCCTTCGAGAGATTGGATGCCCCCATGAGAACAATTAATAGATCGGAGCTGTTCGGCTTCGACAATCTGGTTATCAAAAATTGCCTGTCTGATACAGCGGTCTAAGGCTGGATCCTTTACTTGATATTCGTTAAACAGTCGGGGTGGTGCATAGACCTCGCGATCATTGACAGTGATTTGATAGCGCTCGCAGGCTCCTAGTAATAATAGGCTTACAATGATGATAAGAATTTTCACGTTACTCGATCGCCTGTTCCAATGTTTGCTTGGTATCTGGTTAAAAGTATATGTGGTTAAATAACCCTATGACCAGTATTAAAATTTCTTACCAGCAAGTAGAGCAGCAATTGGTGGCAACGGAGCTTGCCGCTGCGCTTGGCCTTGAGATTATTGACCCCAGTGAACTAACCAGGTCCAGCAAACTTGCCCACAAAGCTGAAAGCTCTGCAGGTTATTTTCTAGAGGTATCATCTGATGGCATTGCATTGGTACCGTTTACGCGCAAGGCGCATGGGCCAATAATCTGTGACTTTGCTAGTTCGGCAAATAGCCATAGACGCAAATACGGTGGTGGTAATGGTCAGGCAATTGCCAAGGCGGTTGGTCTATCTGGCAAATTTCAACCCAAGGTTTTGGATCTTACAGCAGGTCTGGGAGGCGACGCCTTTGTACTGGCGTCTCTGGGTTGTCAGATTCAGTTGATAGAGCGCAACCCTATAGTGCACTGTCTGCTAGCCGACGGTCTACAAAGAGCGGGCTACAGTGGAAACGAGGATAGGGAGTTAGCTGATATCGTTGCCAGAATGGATCTTATTGAAGGGGACTCAATACATTATCTTGAGCACCTCAATACTCAACAGCTACCAGATATTATTTATCTAGATCCAATGTTTCCCGAGCGTAAAAAGTCCGCCAAAGTAAAGAAAGAGATGCAGGCATTCCACGGTATTGTGGGTGGAGATGAAGATGCAGCGGAGCTACTCGATCTAGCACTGCAGCGTGCTCAATATAGGGTAGTGGTGAAACGATCGGCCAGCGCTGGATATCTCGGTAACAAAACGCCCAGCTATTCGCTAGAAGGCAAGTCTACTCGTTTCGATATTTTTGCCCTGCAAAAACTTCCCGGTTAACCGTTATCTATTTGGGCGCCTACCCATTACGAGATAATTTCCGGCGGCTACCAAAATAAATCCAATGGCAGCCATTACTGTCCACTGATAGCCTTCGAAGACTGTGGATAGAAGAATGGCAAAGAAGGGAATCATCAATCCACTGTAGCCAGCCTTTTCTGGGCCTAGAATGACCAGCAGCTTTAGATAGGCACCAAACGCCAAGATGGTGCCAAATACCGACAGGTAAAGAAGTGATGCAGTATAGGCCAAACTGTTCTCGTAACTGAACTCGATGCCGGTAATCAGTGCGACAATAATCAGAGCAACAGTGCCATAGAGCGTTCCCCAGGCGTTAATTACCCACACGGAAGTGCCAAGCAGGCCGTTTCTGGTAGCCGCTATATTACCCAGGGATGCGACGAATACTGCGGTTATAGCTAACAGGAAACCTTTGATAGCGTCACCGCTTGCAGAGAATTTAATCAGCTCCGGATAAAACAGCATGCAGAGCCCCGTCAGTCCTATTATGCCGCCGATCACAGAATTAATGGTGATCGGGCGTTTTAGAAAAATGCGTCCGTTAATGATATTGAAGAAGACGATAAGGGAAAATATCACCGCGATAATCCCGCTGGGTAAATACAATTCTGAGTGATAAATAGCCCAGTAATTTAGCCCAAAAAGACATATACCCTGAAAAGCAATGAACTTGTGGTTGTCGGCAGTTAGCGCGAGGGATAGGCTCCGGAGCTTGCACAGCGCAAATAATAGCGCAGAGGCAATACCCATTCGATAGATAACCGATGCGAGCGGGTCTACAGTACCCAGCTGAAAAGTGATGGCTATCCATGTTGAGCCCCAGATCAATACCGTAGAGATGTAAAGGAAAACACTATAGCTATTCATTTACAGAAACAGCTTTGCTAACAGCAACTGGTAGATGCTGGTTAGACGGTCTAAGTCCTCAACATTAACGTTTTCGTTGACCTGATGGATGCTGGCATTGACCGGGCCCAGCTCAACAACTTGGGTGCCCATAGGGGCGATAAAGCGCCCATCTGAGGTGCCACCGGCGGTAGATAACTCGGCGTCCAACCCAGTCACCTGCTTGATGCTGGCGACAGCAGCCCCTACGAGAGCCCCCTTCGGCGTTAAAAAAGCCTGTCCGCTGAGATTCCAGTCCAGTTCATAATCTAGGCCATGCTTGTCAAAAATTGCTTCCGTTCTTTGGCGCAACTGTTGATCTGTGACTTCTGTAGAGAAGCGAAAGTTAAATACCACTTCCAGCTCACCAGGTATTACATTGGTGGCACCAGTGCCAGAGTTAATATTGGAAATCTGTAAACTAGTAGCAGGGAAAAATTCATTGCCATGGTCCCAGACCTGAGCGGCTAGTTCAGTAAGCGCTGGCAGCGCACTGTGTATTGGATTGCTGGCCAAATGAGGGTAAGCCACATGTCCCTGCAACCCTTTAACACGCATAACGCAGCCAAGGGAGCCGCGGCGACCATTTTTTATAACATCGCCGCATTTGGCCGTACTGGAGGGCTCGCCAACTAAACAATAGTCAGGGATCCTGTTGTGTTGCTTGAGCCAGTCGACCACCTTAACGGTGCCATTGACCGCTGGGCCCTCTTCATCACTAGTGATTAAAAAGCCTATGCGACCATTGTGTTGAGGCTGTTCCGCAACAAACTGTTCAACCGCCACAATCATGGCCGCGAGCGAGCCCTTCATATCAGCTGCGCCTCTACCGTACAGTTGGCCGTCATTTATGGTTGGCTCAAAGGGCGGATAAGTCCAGTTTTCATGAGGGCCAGTAGGCACCACGTCAGTATGTCCTGCAAAACAAAGTAGGGGACCTGTGGTACCGCGAATAGCCCAAAAGTTGTCGACATCACCAAAGCGCAGGCGATTAATTTCAAAGCCCAGCTTCTCTAAGCGCTCAATCATTAGCGCCTGACAGCCATCGTCAGCCGGCGTTACAGACTGGCGCGAAATAAGCTGCTTGGTTAGGGAGAGCGTGGCTGAGTCAGATGACATGGCAAAAACCTTTGGCGAGTGAGCTCTGTATTGTAGTGATCATTTAGTGGCGCGGCTATATGCGCACCTGCTTGTTTTTGTTCTAATAGCCGAAATTTTCAAGCGCCAGCAAGATATGACCATTACCCATGATAGAAACTTTGATGACCTTGCGGAGAAATTCGCTCGTAAAGTCTATGGCGGCTTGAAAGGCGAAATACGACAGGCTGTGATCTGGCGTGATCTCGTGGCAGCGGTTCCAGCGTTAGAACAGAGCGGATCTCTTCGTATATTGGATATTGGTGGAGGTCTTGGGCAGTTTGCCGTGCGCCTAGCAGAGCTCGGGCATCAGGTAACATACAACGACCTCTCGGCTAATATGTGTCTAGCCGCCAAACAACTGGCTGCACAGGCCAACTTGGCGGAACAGATTGATTGGCGTCAGGGCGCTTATCAACAGGTAATTCAGGAGGTCGACGGGCAGTTTGATTTAATACTCTGTCATGCCCTGATGGAATGGTTAGCCAAGCCCGAGCTATTGGCAGCAGATCTTAGCTCGAAGCTTGCACCCAATGGGACGCTTTCTCTGACATTTTATAATGCCCAGTCTCTTGTCTACCGCAACCTGATCCGTGGCAATTTTAAGATGCTGCAAGCTGAGTTTAGGGCCCATCCTAAAAGTCTGACGCCGGGCACTCCCTTAGAGCCAGAAACTGTGCAAAGGTGGATAGTAGAAGCAGGTTTGAAGATAGAAAATACGACAGGTATTCGCGTCTTTCATGACTATGTTAGCGATACCAGAGGCGGCCATCAGGATCCGCAGTCGGTAATAGATATGGAGCTAGAATATTCCAATCAGCAGCCCTATAAATGGCTGGGTCGCTACATTCATGTGCTAGCCACCCGTCTAGATTAGCAGACACAAAAAAGGCCCTTGCGGGCCGATTTTGTTAGCTTAGGAGGAGCTGTTTTTTTTAACGCTAGCAGCAATGGCAGTTAGGCTTGCATAACCGAACTGCTAGGGTTGAATCTCAGGATGCCGATCAGCCCAAGGAGCATGGAGCCGAAGAGGAATACCGCGCTGGGTAATGGCGTTGCTATAGGTGCAAGCGGAGCAAAGAATTCAGATTTTCGGTCGGTAGAGGTAAACACCAGCATGCTATCGCTCCAGTTGTAATTGTCGATGCTTGGGTTGCCGGCTACCGCCTGTGTATAGAGGCTGTTTGCCTTGCCTTTTAGGCGTCCTTTTTTACCCATGATTTTCCAAATAGCCTTGCTGATTGCGGTATTGAGATTTCGGCTGGCTCTACTGAGAGTGTCGGCGATCACCATCTGCTCGAACAGCCAGCCAGCCTGATTGTATTTTTTAGCACCACCGGCGCGGCGGTTGTATTTTCCAGCGCCTGCCTGTACGTCTGCGTAACTGTTTACTGTGGCTGTCCAGGTTTTGCCCGGGCTGGTTCTCGCTGATTTTGTATTGACTGCGAAGGTGGTTTGGCCATCTATACTGAGTTCGTGTAGGCCGGCATTTTTATGTGAGGTTGCAGTGTTTTCGTAAGTAATTTCAACGGTGCCTGCGAGGCTAGTAGAGGCCGCTGATAAGCTTAAAATCGCTATACCTGTTACTGTAGGTAGCCAACTTAAACCTTTGCCCATAATAGTTCTCCTTGTTAGCATCCTGCCAACTCAATGTTGTTGATTGCGGAGAGTTTATGGGGCTACTTTGTTTGTGCAACCAGTAGTAAGTGAAAAAGCGAACCAGTTATCTTTTTAGATGCCAATAGGGCACTGATAGGCTTTCAAATAGGTGGTTTATGACGAGGTTTAAGTTAGTCGCTATGGCGCAGCTGAGCGGACCATAACTCAGCATAGCGACCCTGAGTCTCAAGTAACTGTTGATGATTCCCCTGTTCAATAATACGGCCTTGGTCCAATACTAGTATGTTGTCAGCATCGATAATGGTCGATAGCCGATGGGCTATCACTAGACTGGTGTGGCCCTGAGAAATTGCATTGATGGCTGCCAATATTGAGCGTTCAGATCTACTATCCAGTGACGAGGTTGCCTCGTCAAAGACCAAAATAGCAGGTCGTTTAAGAATAGTTCTGGCTATTGCTACCCGCTGTTTTTCACCTCCGGACAGTTTCAAGCCTCGCTCACCAACTAAGGTATCGGCCCCCTCTGGTAGCTGGTCGACAAAATGTTGTAGGTGGGCCAGTCTGATGGCTTCCATTACCTGATTATCGCTGGCATCGGGATTTCCATAGCGGATATTTTCAAATATGCTGTCATTAAAGAGCACGGTATCCTGGGGTACCACGCCAATAACTCGACGCAGTGAATCGGGATTAACGCTAGAGATATTCTGACCATCTATGCAAATACGCCCAGATTGGGGGTCGTAAAAACGAAACAGCAGTTTAACCAGTGATGACTTTCCAGCACCGCTTGCACCAACGATTGCCACTTTTTGCCCCGCTTCAACAGTAAAGCTAATACAGTCCACTATCTGGCGGTCCCTGCGGTAGTGGAAGCTGACCGACTCGAAACTAATCTGTCCTCTATCTAGCACAAGGTCAGGGGCGTTCGCTTGCTCATAAATCTTAGGTTTGAGATCCATCAAGGCAAACATATTTTCAATATTAGCCATGGAACCTTTGATTTCACGGTAGACAAAACCTAGGAAGTTAAGCGGCACAAACAGCTGCATCATAAAGGCATTAATAAGTACAAAGTCACCAAGGGTCATGGTCTCTTCAGTCACTCGAATGGCGGCCAACCACATCATCGCGGTCATGGCTAGAGTAATGATCAATGCCTGTCCAGTGTTCAGCGATAGCAGTGAAAGGCGATTTTTCCGTCGTGCGGTTTCCCATTCAGCCAGCGACTGATCGTAACGACTGGCCTCAAACCGCTCATTGGTGAAATACTTGACTGTTTCATAGTTGAGCAGGCTGTCAATTGCTCTTGTACTAGCTTGATTGTCTGCCTGATTGGCCTCCCGAACAAAGCGAGTGCGCCAGTCGGTAGTGATCATGGAGAACGCGATATAAAGCACCACTGAGCTCAGTGTAATAGCAGCAAATGCGGGGCCATAGTTAAATAACAGCAGGCCAATAACCAGACTTATCTCAATTAGTGTTGGCGCTATATTAAAGACAAAAAAGCGCATCAAAAAGCTGATGCCATTTGTGCCCCTCTCAATATCGCGGGCGAGTGCGCCGGTGCGACGATTGAGGTGGTAGTCTAGGTCGAGATTATGAATATGCTCGAACACCTGCAGGCCAATGCGACGCATCGCGCGTTCAGTGACTCTACCAAAAACAGTGTCGCGTATTTCACCAAGTAGGATCATTGAGAAACGCGCAAAACCATAGGCAAGAACTAGGGCTAGTGGCACTACGAGCAGCGCCTTCGCGCCGGTTTCTGGCGTTAAATTGTCAACTAAATGTTTGAGCAAGAAGGGGCCGCTAACGCTGGCCGCCTTTGACAATACCAAGCAGGCTAGGGCCAAGCCGACACGGGTTCTATACTCTAGTAAGTAAGGCCAGATAACCCTGATTAGCTTCCAGTTAAATCTGCCCTCTATGTCCGAGCCTGAATGTCCATACCGCATTTTAGCGCTTAAACCAGGTGGTCTTTAGCAGCATTGATTTTGGCGGCCAGATAGTCACTGCCACCTCGATCTGGATGGAGTCGCTGAACCAAGCGTTTGTGAGCCTTGTTAATATCTTCCTTGCTGGCACCCTTTTTAAGGCCGAGGATCTCTAGCGCCTCCTCGTCCGAGAGTGCACCAAAGCTAGACGACTGATAACTATCTTGGGATTGATTACCGGGGTTCTGACTGTTGCGCAGCATATAGGCCTGCAACAGTAACGCTGATTCAGGATCACCTTGCGCTTTAAGGCTGGTTGCTAACTGCTGTAACTGCTCGCCCGAGAGGGAAGACAGACGCACGCCTTTGAATTCACCCTGCAGCACTTCGCCGTCCATCTGTCGGCTGGCAAAATTAATTTCTACAAGTAGTGACTTGGTTCGGAACTGAGAGGGGCTAGTTTTGAATCTACTTAACACATTCAGCCAGGGTAGGGCGCGCATAGTCAGACCAATAATGACTTTACCAATAGGAATTAATGCGGCCAAACCAGCACCAAGCCAATGCATGCGACCGCTGGCGACCAGACCTATAGAAATCGCCAGTACTGCCCAGAAGGCACTGCGCCATAAAAATGACCTGCGTTGATCCTGAGGTAAGTTTTTCTGTAGTCGCCACCAATACCAGCCGGCAATTATTAGTGCCGCTAAAAGTAATATTCTGACCATGGTTGGTAATCTAATCTCCTGAGTTTGTTAAACAATACAACGTTATAGGGTTTAGAGCGAGTCCGATGCAACGCTTTTAACTAGTTAATAAAAAAGCCCCTTAAAAGGGGCTTTTTTTTGAGTAAGTGGCATCTGCTTTAGCGGCTCTTGAGGACATCGCGAAGTTTGTCGGCCATTTTTACCAGGGAGGCTTCAGTCGTGTCCCAATCGATGCAGGCATCGGTCACTGAAACGCCGTACTCCATTTCCTCTGGGTTACTGGAAAGTTTTTGGTTGCCCCCTTTGAGGTGGCTCTCAATCATAACGCCGATAATTGATTTATTGCCCTCGAGTATCTGGTTAGAGACATTGGCCAAGACCAGTGGCTGTAGGTTGTGATCCTTGTTGGAATTAGCGTGGCTGCAGTCCACCATGATGTTGGCTGGGATACCGGCGGTTTCTAGTTCCTGCTCACAGATCGAGACGCTAACGGAATCGTAATTGGGTTTGCCATTGCCACCACGGAGAACCACATGTGCGTAGGGATTGCCTTTTGTGGTGATTACTGACACTCGGCCATCCGAGTTAATACCCAGAAATCTATGAGGGCTGGCAACTGACTGTAGAGCATTAATGGCAACGGTTAAGCTGCCGTCTGTACCATTCTTAAAGCCCACTGATGAAGAGAGCCCGGAAGCCATTTCGCGGTGAGTTTGCGACTCTGTTGTTCGGGCGCCAATCGCCGACCAGGCAATCAGATCCTGAAGATATTGCGGAGATATTGGGTCCAGTGCCTCAGTCGCAGTTGGCAGACCGATTTCCAATACGTCATGCAAAAGCTTGCGCCCAATATGAAGGCCATCCGTGATTTTGAAAGAATCGTTCATAAATGGGTCGTTAATCAGACCTTTCCAGCCGACAGTGGTACGCGGCTTTTCGAAATACACGCGCATGACAATCAGTAGGCTGTCTGAGACTTTATCGGCTAACTTTTTTAGGCGCAGAGCATATTCGTTAGCGGCCTCCAGATCATGAATTGAGCAGGGGCCCACAACCACAATAATGCGGTGATCTTTGCGTTCGAGTATATTTTCAATCGCTGTGCGTCCCTGTGAAATAGTTTCTCGAGCCTTGTCAGAAAGCGGTATTGCTCGCTTCAATTCTGATGGCGTGATCAGAATTTCTGGTAACTCGATATTAATATTTTCTACTGCATGGGCATCCATGTGAAAAGTCCTAGGGTAATCGTTACTTTTAAAGGGAAGCTATTGTACTGAAAAATTTAGGATTATGAAGATTATTAAGCGTCCACCTCGATAAACAGTGGGATCCGTGGAAAATACAGTGCACAGTTGACAGGGTCTGGGGCGATTTTTTTATACAGATTTGCGTAATGCTGTAGCTGCGATCTATAACTTTCAATCTGTCTTTGAGAAAATATCTCAACAGACTCTCCCTCTGCGGGCTTGGCATATTTATAATCAATAATCCAGCGTACGCCCTGATCCATAAAGGTGCGGTCAATAACTGAAGTCGCTACCTGGCCATCCGGTTTTAAGTATCCTAAAGCCTGCTCACAAAAGGCCTGAGTTGTTGCAGTCAGTATCCACTGGCCCCGTATATCGGCGAGCATGGCCAGTACGGCCTGTAACAGATCATTCAGTTCAACTGCTGTGGCTACAGCCCCCAGTTGCTTTAGTTGGCTTGACCAGCCTTTGGGTAAACCTTGAAGGCGCGACTCCGGCCACTGATCTAGACCTTCATTTGCGATTTGCTTGAGGGTTCTGTGCAGAACAGTACCTAGGTGTCTAGAGCCTGAGCTGTCCGAAATCTCTATTGTTAAATCGCCAGGTGGCGTGGCACTGGCCGCGCTAGGGCCATCTCTTGCGGTACCGAAGGTCATCCTTTCAGCCGGCATGGGTGAGGGTATAAAACCAATGGGCAATCGTCGCAGATAGCTCAGAGTAGGACTGGGCTCTTGGCTGATATTATTTTGCAGATCAGATTCAAGTTGCTGTAGATGATAATCACCTGCCTCAAGTCCCGCCTGTATGTCTTTCCAGATTGGAGCCAACAGTGAACCTGCACTGGGTTGTTGGTACTGATCTTTCTTCATAGTCAGAGCGCTAAACAGATAGAGTTTGCTGACAGCTCTGGTAGCAGCAACATAGAGGATTCTGGTGTTTTCGAGATGGGATTTAACCTTGTCTTCATACTTGAGATAGCGGTATAGGGAGTCGTCATCCTCATCATGAGGGCCAAGAGTCGCCATTATCAGAGAGGAATTATTCTGCTCGTCAACCTGAGCGTGCCAGCGCAGTAAAGGCTTGTCACTTGACCTCGATCGCCGAGTAAGTCCCGGCAAAATAACATGGTCAAACTCGAGACCTTTTGCCTTATGAATAGTCATAATCTGAATAACAGAGCCACTGTGATTATCAAGACCGTTATCCGGAGATGCTGCTGCATAGAGTTTAGAGACCGCCTGTTGGAAACCGCTCCAGTCCGAAACAGTGCCACCTATTTGCCAGCCCTCTAGAAGGTCGAGAAAGGTACGCACGTCGGTGAGATCATTACTGTTAGCTAGGGTCGCTGGGCCGCCAAGATTCATCCAAAGGGTTTCGACGCGATTGCGCAGGCTGTTGCGGTTGCGTTCCTGCCAGTCATTTAACAGAAGAGGCACCAGCCGCAGCAGGCATTGTTGCCCATGATCTGAGAAAGCATTATCTGAGCCCTGAACAGCGAGCTTCTCTAGTTGCGCCAAAATAGCTTGAGGGCCTTTAAAACGTCTAGAGCTGGTACTTTGCTCGTCCTGTAAATAGTTGCTCAGCACCAGTAGGTCCGCCAAACTCAGACCACAGAAAGGCGCGCGCAGCAAAGCTAGCCAAGCAATTCGATCTGCAGGAGAGATTAGAGCCCGAGTAAGGGACAGCACATCGACAACAGGCATACGACTGGCCAGTGGGTCAATGTCTATGGCCTGCCAATTGAGTTTCGCCTGTCTAAGCGCTGGCACTATCGCCTTGAGGTGACTGCGACCACGCACCAATATGGCAATGGATTCTTCAGGCTGTTGTTCTGTGAGCCGCTGACAAAGAGTGGCGATCTCGTTAGCTTCTGCTTCGTCATAGAGGTCGTCACTGCTTGAGTCAAAGCCACAAAAACTTACTGCGGGCCCAGCTTGAGCAGGTTTGTGCGCTTTCGATGGGCTGTAGGGAATTGCACCGCGACTACTATCTGCTCGGGCAGGGAAGGCCGGAGCAAACGCCTGATTAACCCAGTCAATCACTGCTTTTTGAGAGCGAAAGTTTGTGTTCAGACTCAGAGGCTTACACTGGACAGGACCAATAGGATGTCGCTGAGCATTCAGAAACAGTCCGACATTGGCGTTGCGGAAACCGTATAGAGACTGCATAGCATCGCCCACTAGGAACAGAGTGCGTCCATCATCTGGTTGCCAGCCGGCAATCAGCCGCTCAAGCAGGACGATCTGTGAGCCTGAGGTATCCTGAAACTCATCCACTAAAATATGCCGCAACTGGTAATCAAGTCTCAGAGTAATATCCGATATCGATTGATCGTCGGAGTTCACCTGCAGCGCCTGTAGCGCCGCAAGGGTGATAGCTGAGTAATCGCATTGATTCTGCTGTTTAAAGCGGTTCTCTAAATAAGCGGCTAAAAGCGGCAGAAGGTGGGCTAGGGCGTTGAGTAAACGTTGTTGTTCCTGACTAATCTCGCTATCGGGCAAATGCAGGCAGTTGGCTATCAATTCCTGTAATTGCGGGTTGTCAGCACTCCAGTCAAGCAGTTCAGTCATTCGAGCCTTAGCTGCTTTTTGATCTTTGGGGAACCCTTCACGGATTGTTAGCTGCTGACGGGGTTTGAAGTCCTTAGTCACAAGTAGACTCAGTAGGCCTTGCCAGGCTGGCATTGCCTCTAAGCTTGGCTCAGGCAAGTCTTGAATGCCGGCGAGGTTACATAGCGCAGGATTCTTGTCTACATCAGCATGGCAGGCCGCAAAGTCTGCCATGGCCAGTAGTTCGGCCGATATTGGTGCTAGGGCTTGGGTCAACAATATCAATCTATCGGTAAGGGTCTGTTCTATGACCTGCTGGAAATAAGCATGGTTGTCACGGGCGCTGTAGATATGTGGCAGCCATTGATCACGATTTGCCAACATTTTGGCTAGCAGAGTTTCTGTACGAACCAGATCATTACCTAAATGGGCAAGTAGTATCTGAAGCTCCTCTGCAGTTTGCGAATCTTCTTCAATACTTGCCAGTAGGCTACGAGCCGCCGCAAGATAATGGCTATCAGGTTGCTCGCTGGGCTCCGGCAGTTCACCCAGATTGGTTTCTAGCGCAAACTGGCTAGCGATATAGCGACAGAAGCTGTCGATGGTTTGAATGCGCAGGCGGCTGGGCATGTTGAGGAGATCCCAACCAAGCGCTTTATCTCGCTCAAGCGCCTCAGCGGCAAGGTCCCAGGTCTGAGCCTCATAGGCGGCGCTAGGTCTTGTCTGTTGCGCTGCTGCCTGCAGGGCACTGTGAACTCGACTGGCCATTTCACCAGCTGCCTTGCGGGTAAAGGTAATGCAGAGTATTTCCTCTGGGTTTTCCACCGTGCAAAGTAGCTTTAGCAGTCTTTGTGTGATCAGGCCAGTTTTGCCAGACCCTGCTGGGGCACTGACGATAAAGCTTTGTTCCGGGTTGAGTGCCTGCAACCTTTGGTGGCTATCACTCATAATAGGTCCTCTGCTTGGGCACTGCTTAATATGGCCTGAATATCAGCCTGTTCTGACCAGCGATTGAGGGGTAAAAGATGTTCCTGATACGCAAAGGATTCATTGTCAAACACTTGCATGCTAGCCTGACCGGAGGTGAACTCTGAGGCAAGGTTGAGTAGAGCCTGTTGCCATTGCTGTACCTGCACTGGCCAGTCATTCTGCGGCTTTTCGTCGCCAATTAACTGGCTGTCGCTTACTCCTGTAAACTTAATTTTACCCCCTTTGATCTGCGCAAACGCGCAGCCATTGGCCTGCGGCTGGCTAGCGAACAGGTAGAGTGGTAGCTGTGGATCGCTGGGTCTGGGACCTTTCCAGCTAGAGGGTTTGACATCGCCAGTTTTATAATCAATAACCAATTGTTTTTCGCCGATTTGATCAACACGGTCAAGGCGCAGTGAGATATTGAGATCGCCAAAGGTAATACTCACTGGCTGCTCACGTGCCACTACAGAGAAAACAGGCCGCTGCTTTTCCAAGACTAACCATTGTCCCACTAGCTTTTCTAAACGTTCCTGCTCTAATGCTCTGTATCTCAGCCCAAGTAATACTGGCTGCTTAGGTGCCATGGCAGTCAGAGCTTCGGCGATAGTGGCGCTGAGTTGCTCATTTAGCTGGGATTCGGATAGCTGGTGAAGTGTTTGGGCATCTTGCCAACGGTCCCATAGGCGAAACATTACATCGTGCAGCAGTGAGCCACGGTCCATCGCCGAGAGACCCTGTTGAGGCTCATCTAAAGGCTGAGCCCAGAGTCGATGAATGGTAAAGGCATTAAAGGGGCAGTTGGACTGGTTCTTTAGCAGGCTAGAACCAGCTGATATGCGTTCTTTAGCTGGGTCATAGCAGGGGCCCTGATCCTCAACTAGCTGAGTCGCATTAGCTTGCTGTAGCCATCGAGGTTGAGCGGTAACTGCATCCATACTGTGCACCGACACAGACGGTATGGTGCTCAGTAGCGGGCTGGGATTGAGCAACTCTTCACCGCGCTGTGCCGGGTAGCTGATAATCAACTTTTTAGCGCTACTGCGATAGCCGTTTAGCAACTGTTGGGCGATCTGAATCTCTTTCGCAGGCAGACTGTGCGGCATAGCCAGTTTTCGTTGGAAATCTGCCGGTAAAAGTGGGTTTATGGCTACCGATGCTGGGAAATTTTGACTGTGCATACCGAGTATCCACAGCTGGTCGAATTTTAGCCCAGAGCCCTCAAGAAGACCTAGGATCTGTAATGGGGCATCACCGGTTTGCGGATGAAAAACTCTATCTTGGGCCAGCTGTTGTAAATGCTTAAAGGCATTAGCATGACCCAGTTCAAACCCTAGGTTGTCGAGCTCGCCGAGCTGCTCTAAGAGTCGCTGCCACTGCTGATGTTGCTGATATTCGATACTATTAATGCTGCGCGTTCCGGGCCAGCCAAGTCTATCGAGCATATCCTGAAAGTACAGGCCCCAGTCGCTAAAGGTACGCAGGCCAGAGGCCTGATGTCGAAGGTCCCGCTGCAGATCAAAGAGAGGTTGCAGTTGAGACTCAGCGTCGCTGTCGGAGGATAAATCAGTGTCCCGCAGAGCATTGAGAAACTTATCGAGGTTAAAATCAAAGCGCCTTGTGGCGCGCAGCGCCAGCTCCATGTCAACTCGTTGCTGCAGGGTTAATGCTGAAAACAGATTGTGCGGTGAGTAAATTAACTCGATCCATTCCTGTAATGGCCTCTCATACAGTTGCATACTGAGTAATTGCATGGCGGCGCGTACCAGCGGCATATCACAAAGTGCTGCGCCAGCAGAGATATTTACAGCGATTTCGGTCGGATGGGCTTTAAGTGCCTCGGCAACCACGCGAGCGGTCTGCTGCAGTTGTTGGTTAAGCTCTGGCACTAGGATGCCCACTCGCTGACTGGGGTTGTTGGCGAGTTGCTGTGCTGCCCAGCCCGCGGCATAATTTAGTTCCTGCAGTGCGTCCGCGCAGCGCAGTTGATAGCTCTCGCCTTTGGCCGACGGTGGCTCAATAAATTCTGATTGGTGACTGGCGTGCTCAATAATTACTGACTGTATCGGGGGTAGTGATTGAAACCCATATAGACATATCAATGGTTCGATACTCAGTAAGCCTTGGCTAAATGCCTCAGCGACTAATTGCCAACTTTGGGCCCTAGTTACCAGTTGGTTTCTATCTAAAAGGCGCTGATAGGCAACTCCCCAGCGCCTGAATTGCACTACAGCGGGAGTATCTGTTGGCAACTGCTCAAGCGTTAGATTCCAGTTTTGAACTGTTCTTAAGCTGTCTTCTGCTAGGCGAGAATAATTGCCCTCTAAGTCTGGATCCTGCTCTTTGATTGCGCGTTCCCAGTAGTAGCGACTCTGTTGTTTGCCAACAATACTCAAGCCGCTAACTAGACTGTGGTTCTGGTCCTGAAGTTCATCCCAGCAATGATTTAGCCAGTGATCGATGGCAAAAACCCGAGGTGCCTGCCAGACTGGTGTTTCGCGTGCCATTTCGAGTCCCCAGGCCTGAGAAATCTGTACGGCCAAGCGCTGATTCGAAGTTAAAATCAGCTGGTCCGCTTTAATGGCTTGGCGAAAGAGGTCAATGTCTATCAGTGGTGGCAACATCCGTGGTCGGGCAACTTTTAATTTTACTCAAAGGGATCAGTATAATCGCAAAACTGCGGTGTAATTGACAGCAGACTGATACAATAGCGCAATGGAAATTCAGATAACCACAGGCTTCATCCTTCTTGCTCTCGGGCTAATCCTCAGCGGTATGGCGCTAGGCTGGCTGCTGGGCCGTAATCAGGCGGCACGTCAGACTACCGAGGTAAATACACTTAATAGAGTGCTAGAGGAAAAACTAGTTGGTCAGCAGTCGCAATACGAGGCACAACTCAAGCTTCTTCAGGACGCTAAGTTATCCATGGGGCAGGAGTTTGAAAACCTCGCCAATCGTATTTTCGACGACAAGCAAGCCAAGTTCAGCGCTCAGAGTAAAGAAGCCCTAGAGGTGTCGCTAAGTCCACTGCGACGTGATATCGGCGATTTCCGCAAGCAGGTGGAAACCGCTTACGACAAAGAAAACGCCGACCGCAATAAGCTAGTGGGTCAAATCAGTGAGTTGCAAAAACAGACGCTGCAGGTGTCGGCGGATGCGGTCAGTCTGGCCAACGCTCTGCGAGGAGACAACAAGGCTCAGGGTAATTGGGGTGAGTTTGTTCTCGAAAAATTGTTGGAGGATTCCGGCCTCACCAATGGGCGCGAGTACGATACTCAGGTAGCGTTAAAAGACGAGTCAGGTAAACGTCGTAACCCTGATGTTATTGTGCATCTTCCTGAGGGACGAGATATTGTTATTGATGCCAAGGTCAGTCTGATCGACTACGAGGGCTATTTTCACGCTCAGGACGATGAGACCAAACAGCAGTGCCTGCGACAGCATTTGGCCTCATTAAGGGCTCATATCAAGGGCCTTAGTGGCAAGGATTACGAGAGTCTTGAGGGTGTTAATAGTCTCGATTTTGTGCTGATTTTTGTGCCTGTAGAAGCGGCGTTTATGGTGGCGCTAGATCAGGATCCTGAAATGATGAGAGACGCCTATGACCGTGGAATCATTTTAGTGAGCCCCAGTACACTGATGGTCACGCTGCGTACAATTAAAAATCTTTGGCGCTATGCTGATCAAAATCGCAATGCGCAGCTAATCGCTGATAAAGCCGGTGCTCTCTACGATCAGTTTGTACTCTATGCGGATGCTCTAAAAGATGTGGGGCGACACCTAGATAAAAGCAAGGACGCTTGGGATAGCGCATATAAGCGTCTGTCTACTGGGCGCGGCAATCTCGTGCGTCGCACTCAAGAGCTAAAAAAGTTAGGCGCAAAAACCAAAAAAACTCTTTCTGCGGAGTTACTGGCCGATGAGTCTTTTGACGATTTGGCGCCAGGTTTAGAGCATCAGGAAGGCGATGAAGTGGGTGACTCTAAATAGAAAAATGGCTCAGTTTTGGGTCGCAAAACCATTTTTATCCCTCAGTGATTTGATCCTAAGAGGTCATATTGCAGTCCTTCAGGCGATCGTTTTAATGCGCAAAGGAGTGCAACATTGAACCTATTCCAAAAATGCAAAATAAGGTTGGTGCCGGTCGCACAGGTTATTGATTTGACCTATCTCTGGGATGTTTTACAAGAAGTTGTTATGGACGCTAAAGTCGTACCCCCTGAGTAACCCATTTAAAAGAGAGTAATTATGAATTTAACCCTGATTGTTAGTTTGGCTTCTCTACTAGTTTTAGTTTTGGCCAGTTATGCCGCCTATTTGTTTGTTCAGTTGCGTGCCCAGAGTCGAGCTCAGGCAGACGCAAGAGAGCAGCTCCAACAGGAGTTAAGTGATAGGGATCAGAACGCGAGAGAGTCGGTTCGAATTATCGCCAGGGCCCTTATTCAAAAAGATTTATCAGAAACAGAAGCCGCCATGCGTATCTCGTTTCTTTCAAAACAGATTGTTGCCTCAGAGCAAGAAGCTGGGTTATTTAAAGTCTTTGACCAGCTGGCAGAGGCCACTGCTTATATTCCTATACTCGATGACTGGGCTATGCTTGAGCGTTCTGAAAAACGCCGCCTTACTATTGAACGAGAAAGCATCGAGGCCAAGTACAGGGATTTTATTCAGGCTGGCGCTACTCGGTTGCTGGATATCAAATAGACCCTAGTGTTAGTTCTCTTGCCGCTTTCTGAGCAGTACCCCAGACTCAACATGATGGGTCCAAGGAAACTGATCAAATAGGGCAACCGCCTCTATAGCATGGGTCTTAGTTATGGCCGTCAAATTATTGGCTAGGGTTTGCGGATTGCAGGAAATATATAAAATATTATCAAAACGGCTCACTAATTTTTCTGTCGCCTGGTCTAGGCCCGCTCTGGGTGGGTCGACGAAAATAGTCGAAAAGTTATACTCAGCTAAGTCGATATCAGCTAGGCGGCGAAAGGGCCGCTCCCCGTTGAGCGCCTGAGTAAACTCCTCGCTGGACATCCTCACCACAGTGACATTATCAATCTGGTTGTTGGCAAAGTTAGTCTGCGCTGAATTGACCGAAACCTTTGAAATCTCTGTGGCCATAACATGTTCAAAGTGCTGGGCTAGGACCGCAGTAAAGTTTCCATTGCCACAGTAGAGCTCAAGAAGATCTCCTTGAGACTGTGATAGACAGTGACTGGCCCAGCTGAGCATCTGTTGATTTATGCCAGCATTAGGTTGGGTAAATCCTGACTCGACCTGCTGGTAGCTGTATTCACGACCATTAATGCTCAGTCGCTCGGTGACAAAGTCCTGATCCAAAACCAGTTTCTGCTTGCGACTGCGACCTATGATTTTTACCCCTAGCTGTGTTTGCAAAGCGCAGGCTTCCCGCTCCCAGTCGTTATCTAGCGGTCGATGGTATATCAGGGTTATCAGGGCCTCTCCACTTTTTGTGGTCAAAAACTCGGCTGAAAAACACTTGCGACTGAGTATCTGGCTATTATTAAGTGCATCCAATAATGGTGGCATTAGTTCAGCAATTAGCGGCGCACCAATGGGAAAATCTTCAATAATGAAAGGGCGTTTTTCGCCAGGCCTATTCATGGCGTAATGGACTGAACCCTGCTCATGCCAGATACGAAATTCTGCGCGCATTCTAAAGCCAAGTGGCTCTGAGCTATGTACTGCTATATCGGAGATCGAAATCCCGGCAGTAGCCATGGTTTGTCTAAATTCTATAACCTTGCGATCTAATTGCTGCTGGTATTCTAGAGGGTCGTTTTGATTAACGGTCATGGCTTAAATAGACTCTATCTGTTTTTGCAGCCATCACAAAATCATTCTGGTGTAGGCCGCTAATACTGTGTGACCACCAGGTTACAGTGACCTGACCGTATTCTACTAGCAGGGCTGGATGATGGTCGTTTTGTTCAGCGATCTTACTCAGGTGATTAGAAAAATTGATTGCCTCGACGAAATTTTTAAAGGCAAACCGCTTTTGTAACTGATTGACCCCTTCGGTATTGATCAGTTGCCAATCTGGCAGCTGTTTAAAGAGGTTTTTGATTTCAATAGCGGAGAGTTTAGCTGCGTCTTTGGGTGTTGCCTTGCACTGTAGCTGCCAGAGGGCTATTGAGTTTTGGGAGCTCATAGGCAGTTCTTTGGCTTGGGTAGGCCACCTAGTTGTGCAACCAGCTTGGCAGGGCTGCCCGGAAACTGCTGATTCAGATAGATACTCCGGCCCATTTCTATTCCCAAGGCGGCTGCTACTGACTTGCACAGAGGTCTCATTGAGGGGGAAAAGCCATACTGATTATAAAAATCTCGAGCAACCAGCAGAATATCAATCTGTGCAGCAGACAGGCTAATATTATGCTCGGCAGCCAGTAGCTGAGCTCGCTCCGGATCCCAGGCGTCTAGTTGCTCAAGATAGTTTATTTGGCGAGTCATAGGCTAGTTGCTGTACATTAATTGTGCTGTTGGACAAAAAAAGCCCTGCTATTTAACAGGGCTTTTGAGCGTCCCCAAGGGACCGCCAGCTGTCTAGTCGTCGCCACCCATGATGCCAAAGATCTGCAAAAGACTTAGGAACAGGTTGTAGATCATCACAAACAGGGTAACCGTAGCAGAGATATAGTTACGCTCGCCGCCATGGATGATTGCACTGGTCTGCCACATAATCATTGCAGATGAGAGCAGTGCAAAAACTGCGCTAACTGTTAGTGACAGGGCTGGAATCTGTAAGAAGTAGTTGGCAATTGCAGCGACAAAAGCGACTAATAGACCAGTCATTAAAAAGCCCGTCATAAAGCTCAGGTTCTTTCTAGTGGTCAATACGTAGGCTGATGCGGCAAAGAAAATCAGAGCGGTGGAGCCAAGGGACATCAAAATAGGTTCAGGTCCACGCATTGCTAGGAACATGCTGAGAATTGGCCCAAGCGTGAATCCCAGCCAACCAGTTAGTGCAAAAACCCAAAGGATACCACTGGCGTTGTTTTTATTTTTCTCGGTCATCCAAAGGCAGATAACATAGGGAAGGAGCGTCCACAGACCGAAGAAGGGCGCGTTGACAGCCATTGCCAGGCCCGCCATTAGAGTGCTGAAGGCGAGGGTAGCGGCTAGCATCATGTAGGTGCTGCGCAGGACCTTGGCAACAGCGGGGTCCAGAGCCGTGCTTTGAATGCCGCTTGGCATAGTTTTAGTGCGATTGTTACTGTCCATATCAAAGTCCTAAAGTAAAATTTACAGGGTGAAAACAGGTTAATAATACCGATTACATGGGAAATATCCAGTCAGCTTTTTGACCAGTGAGCTGTCTATTTGTTCAGGTTGTTGTTAGGGAGAATTTTTGTAAGTCAAAGTGGCCATTCTCCAGCGATAGTGCCCAGCCATAATCATGCCAGTCTCCTAGTACAATACGTTCTCCGCCGTCAATCAGCCTATGTCTGTCTGGTCTGTGGGTATGACCATGGATTAGAGTTTCGACTGACCACTTGCTCATAACTGCCGCTACCGCTTGGGCATTAACATCCATTATAGCGCTTGGTTTGTTACTGTTAGCCGCCTTGCTTTTAGCACGCCAGTCAGAGGCCAATCGCTGACGTCGTTTGACCGGCAGTTTGGCCAGAAGCCAGCGATATACGGGGTGCCTGGCTTTGCGTCTAAAGCGCTGATAGTCAGCGTCGTCTGTACAAAGGCTGTCGCCGTGCATAACCAGGGCGCGGCAGCCTTGGTAACTGATCAGATGCTCGTCTGGTAACAGTGTGGCGCCAGTGTTTGCCATAAAGCGCTTGCCGAGCATAAAGTCACGATTGCCCTGCTGAATAAAGAGTTCTGTACCTGAATTACTCAACGCCCTAAAAGCCGATTGGACTTGCAGAGATAGGTCACTGGGATCATCGTCGCCAATCCACGCTTCAAAGAGATCACCCAAAACATAGAGGGCTGATGCCTGTGCGGCTCGCTGCTGCAGAAAAACCAAAAACGCCCGAGTAACCTCCGGGCGCTCTGGTGAAAGGTGTAAGTCTGAAATAAATAGAACAGACATTAAAGATTGGTTACCTGTCGGCGTAAGCTTCGCCGATCTCTGTTGCGGTGATTTCGATCGCGTCAACAGGCACATCCTGATGACCGGCATAGCTCCCAGTCTTGGTACCTTTAATAGCCTCGATAACATCCATACCCTCTACAACTTTGCCGAATACCGCGTAACCCCAGCCCTGCATATTTTTACCGCTGTGGTTAAGGAAACCGTTATCTGCAACGTTGATAAAAAACTGTGAAGAGGCAGAATGAGGCTCGCCAGTGCGGGCCATTGCCAGAGTACCAATCTCGTTTTTAAGACCATTATCGGCTTCATTCTCAATGCTGTCGCGAGTCGCTTTTTGACGCATATTTGAATCCATGCCGCCGCCCTGAACCATAAAGCCATTGATCACTCGGTGAAAAATCGTGCCGGTGTAAAAGTCGTCGCGAGCATATTGCAAGAAGTTAGCAGCGGTAATAGGTGCCTTGTCGAAATCCAGTTCTATTGAGAAATCGCCCATATTGGTGCGGAAGGTAATCATAAGAAATCCATATTTGTAGTAGTTAAATTTTCTGCTGCATATTTTAGTTTGATTAATGTCGGATTTAAACAGATGTTTGATATTTTCAGGGTTTATCTGGGCTTTTTGTTTATTGCGCTGCCACTCAAGGCTATAATCTGCGGCTTTATAGTCCAGCCATAATTCGATCATGACCCATAGTCAAAAACCAAACAATTTTATCCAGCAGGTAATCAATTCAGATATTGAATCTGGCGACGTGAGTCAGGTAATTACCCGCTTTCCACCGGAACCTAATGGTTATCTGCATATAGGCCATGCCAAGTCTATCTGCGTGAATTTTGGGCTTGCAGAACAGTACGATGGCGTCTGCAATCTGCGATTTGATGATACTAACCCTGAAAAAGAGGATCAGGAGTATGTTGATGCAATTATCGAAGATGTTCGCTGGTTGGGTTTCAATTGGCAGAATGACGTTTGCTATGCCTCGGATTATTTCGATCAGTTATACAGCTGGGCCCAGTTTTTAATAACTCAGAATAAAGCCTATATCTGCGAGCTCAATGCTGAGCAGATGCGCGAGTATCGAGGCACCTTAACCCAGGGCGGTGTGAATAGCCCCTTTCGCGAGCGACCAGCCGCAGAGAGTTTGGCACTGCTTGAGCAGATGAAAAATGGCGAGATTGATGAAGGTCGTATGACATTGCGGGCTAAGATTGATATGGCTTCGGCAAATATTAATCTGCGCGACCCGGTGATGTACCGCATCAAAAAAATGGCCCATCAGCGCACCGGCGATCGCTGGAATATCTATCCTTCGTACGATTTTGCCCATGGTCAAGAAGACGCAATTGAGGGTGTTACACACTCGATCTGCACTCTGGAGTTTGCCGCAAACCGACCGCTGTATGAATGGTTTGTAGCCAATCTGCCACTGCCGTCTAAACCGCGCCAGTATGAGTTTGGTCGACTCAACCTCAACTATACGGTTACCAGTAAACGTAAGCTCAAGCAATTGGTAGATGAAAAGCACGTAGAGGGCTGGGATGATCCCCGTATGCCAACTATTTCTGGTCTGCGCAGGAGAGGGGTCAGTGCTCAGTCGATTCGCGACTTCTGCAACAGTTTAGCGGTAGCCAAAACTGATGGTGTGGTTGACATGGCTCAGTTTGAGCATTTTATACGCGACGACCTCAATAACAATGCGCGCCGTGCTATGTGTGTCTTGGATCCGCTGCTGGTGACCTTGACAAACTATGGGGCAGATAAAACGGAGCAGTTTACTGCACCCGGGCACCCCAATCGCGATGACTTAGGCGAACGGCGCCTGCCATTTACACATCAGGTTTACATTGACCGCAATGATTTCAGCGAGGATAGCAGCCTTTCGCGCAAGAAATTTAAACGTCTGGTCATTGGTGACTATGTGCGGCTGCGGAGCGCTTATATTATCCGTGCCGATCAGGTGAAAAGAGATGCGAGCGGTGAAATTAGCGAGATTATTGGCTCAATAGTGCCGGACACTGTCGGTCAGGATGCTCCTGAGGGTATTAGACCTCGAGGTGTTATCCATTGGGTCTCAGCCTCCAGTAGTGCTGACTGCACCGTAAAAATGTACGATCGACTGTTTAATAAGGCAGCACCGGATGCGGGTGAGGGTAGTTTCCTTGACCACATTAACCCAGAATCGCTGCGGATTATTAAAGGCTGCAAAGCGGAAATTGGCCTTGCCAGTGCCTGTGCTGGTGAACACTACCAGTTTGAGCGCGAGGGTTATTTTACGCCCGATAGCAAGAGTTCAGAATTGGTGTTTAACTGCACTATAGGTCTGCGAGATAACTGGAATTCTTAGATGAGTTTAGCCTTATATAACAGCTTAACGCGGCGTAAAGCCCCATTTACTCCTCTGAACCCTGAGCGGGTCACAATGTATGTCTGCGGGCCCACCGTCTACAATCGGGTGCACATAGGCAACGCGCGGCCCGCAGTAGTATTTGATACGCTGTTTAGGCTGTTGCAAACTCAATATTCCAACGTGGTTTACGCCCGCAATATCACTGATATTGACGATAAGATTATGAATACCGCAGCAGCATCAGGGGAAGATATTTCTGAGCTTTCCACACGCTTTGCTCAGGCTTATTTTGATGACATGGCAGCGTTGAACTGTCTTGAGCCAAGCATTATTCCCTATGCGACCCAGCACATTCCTGAAATGATCTCTATGATCGAGCGCCTTATCGCCAAAGGCCATGCCTACAGTGCCGATGGACATGTGCTTTTTGCAGTGCAGTCTATGCCTAACTATGGAGCCCTGTCTGGTCGATCTCTTGAGGATATGCTGGCTGGTGCACGGGTTGAGGTCGCCGAGTATAAACAGTACGCCGGCGATTTTGTTTTATGGAAACCCTCTGCGGACCACGAGCCAGGTTGGCAGAGTCCATGGGGTTACGGTCGGCCTGGGTGGCATCTAGAATGTTCTGCAATGATCGAGAAACATCTGGGTGAAACTATTGATATTCATGGTGGAGGTCAGGATTTAATCTTTCCGCATCATGAGAATGAAATAGCCCAGAGTTGTTGCGCTAACGACGGTCAGCCAGTTGCCAGATACTGGCTACACAATGGCTTTATCAATATAGATGGCGAAAAAATGTCCAAGTCGCTGGGTAATTTTCGTATGGTAAATGATCTGTTGAAGCAATATCCCGGTGAGGTGTTGCGCTACGTCATTCTGTCCTCCCACTATAGGTCTGAGCAAAATTTTGGCAAGGAGCTGCTGGATAGCGCCTGGCGTTCCCTGGACAGTCTGTACGGCTACCTGCGGGGCGTACCTGCTGGTACTGCAAAGCTCAATAAGGCGAGTGCCGGCTATCAGGCCCTTCTGGATGATCTAAACAGCCCGGTGGCAATTAGTGAACTGTATCGCCTAGGCAAAGAGATGCATGCAGCCGAGGGTGAGCAGCAGGCGCAGTTGCGCGACGAGTTATTGGGCCTGTCAGATATCATGGGCCTGTTGCAGCAGGACGCAGACCAGTGGTTTAAAAACATCCGTGGTGATCAGGGCATCAGCGAAGCTGATATTGAAGCCTTGATTGTCGAGCGTCAGCAGGCCAAGGCCAATAAAGATTATACCGGAGCCGATAAGGTACGTCAGGATCTGCTTGATCAGGGTGTCGTGCTGGAAGATAGCCGCGAGGGCACTAGCTGGCGGCGCAGCTAACCAGTCAACAGACTCTCTATTTCAAAGGTCTCCAAAATATCTACTCCGCGCTGCAACAGTTGCTGTGCAAGCGCTTTGTTGCCAACCTCATAGGCAACCAGTTTGGTGTCTGCCAGCGCTGGGCTATTACGAAGATCATATAGGTCTGGGATGATGTGATAATCGGTATAAATAAAATCAGGCCGTGCTTCAATCACCTGCGGGTGCTCGAGATCTTGCCACTGTTTTAAAACAACGCCCACTCTTGGCCAGTTGGCGCGCCGCGCCTCTAAGGCGAGCTGGTAATCAAAGCTCATTATTACCACCTGTGCGGAGACTGGTTGCAGAATATTTTGTACCCTTGTGTAAATTAGTTTCCGTCCACAATGCGCTATAGATTCCTCTTTTAGCTCGACGAATGCAGTGACCTTTGGGTTATTTCGCAATAGGCCAACCAGTGATTCGAGAGGCGATATTTTTTCCTCTATAAACTGTTCGCCAAATCGCTGGGGCTCGAACGCCGATAGCTCTATGAGTCTGTACCGCGGGCTTTGTAACAGCGAGCCTGAGCAGCCGCTAACGCGCTTTAGGTCTGTGTCATGGTAGATCACAGGAAGTTTGTCGGCGCTAAATTGAACATCGAGCTCAACCATGACCGCGCCCTGTAGAATGGCTTGGCTTAGTGACAGAATAGTGTTTTCTGGGTATTTTGCCTGATACCCTCTGTGCGCCACCAGTTGCTCTGCTGCAATCATTTATGTGCCTAATTTATTACTGATCTGGCTAATGGTATCCTTGCCCCAATGGAAATAAAAGCCCATTCTCTGGCCGCCGCTCTTTCGAGGAATCTCAATGTCTCTAGTGCTTTATGAAGTCCGCAATAATATAGCTATTCTCACCATGAACAACCCAGATAAGCGCAATATGCTGAGCCTTGAGGTCTGTGAGCAGATCGTTGGCTACGTGGCGCAGGCAGAACAGGATCCAGAGGTGAAGGCGCTTATAGTGACAGGGAATGGAAAAGTTTTTTGCGCAGGGGGCCAACTCAGTGACCTCACGCCTAACAAGGACGTTTTAGAGTCTATTTATAGCGGTTTCTTGAGTGTTGCCAACTGTACTCTGCCGACTATAGCAGCTGTCAATGGCCCTGCCGTGGGCGCCGGCTTTAACATGGCGGTGGGCTGTGACGTGCGTATAGTTACTCCGCAAGCAAGGTTTGAACCGAGATTTTTCGGTCTGGGGCTGCACCCGGGTGGGGGTAATACCTGGATGCTGCGTAAACTTGCCAACTGGAATACAGCGGCCGGTATGCTTTTGTTTTCGCAGCCTCTAAGTGGTCAGGAGGCCGTGGATAAGGGATTAGCATGGAAATCTGTGGAGCCAGGTAGTCTATTAGATGAGGCATTGGCGTTTACTTATCATATCCAGGCGCTACCCAAGGAACTTTTACTGCGCACCAAGCAGACATTGCGCACAGCAGGGGGGACTAACAGTCATTCAGATATTTTGGCGTTAGAAACCGAGCAGCAACTGTGGTCCATTAATCAACCCTATGCCAGAGACTCAATCGCCGCTATGATCGAAAAGGTCAGTGGTGACAGAGGTTAGTGTTGTGATTGCCGCTGACCAGGCTCAGTGGTCATTGGCCTCTGAGGTGTCGACTAATTCAAAATAACTAAAGTCAGCACTCCGGTCGCTGCCTGATAAATCTTGGCAGCAGACTCCCAGAAAAGTCCCGGTAAAATTAAAAGCATCACCACTGCCTGATTCATCTGAGAGCAGACTGTAATCCAACCTTAGGGGTATGTCCTGCCAGTTGCTCTCATCTAGAGACCAAAGGAAGGCAAGCTCGGCATAGCGAATCACACCGCGCAGATAGATAGGGGCATCCTCTGGGACAGGAATTACTGGATTGTTGGGGTCCTTTTCATACAGGGGAAAACTAGAGAGAGCGCTGCTGTCCCCCGAGCAGCTGATAATACCCAGATGTCTGCCCTTATCCTGATCCTTAGACACATAAAGATAATGGAATTTACTGGCGTTGTAATAGCAGACTAAACCGGCCATCTGTTGAAAATTATCAGGGTTAAATTCTATCAAGGTGGTGGCGGTGCAGCAGACTGATTGCTGACGCCTCGCAATCAATGCCTGTTCAAACAGGTTGCCTATGGATTGCTTGCCTTTCAGGCGCAGGTAACCCGGCCGATCCTGCAAGCTGCAAAAACTGTCAAGATCTGGCGTGCGCAGCCAATTGAAGTGGCTGGCTAACTCAGAGGTATCGAATTGATCTCTCTCTGGTAACACTGGCCAGGGATGCCTTGGCAGGCTGATGTCGGGCAGATTGATACTAGGCTGGTTACCTCCCTGTTCCAAGCGCAGCCAGCCCTCATTATTCCAAGACACTTTTTGCAAGCTGGTTTCCCTGCCGAGGGGGCTGCGTCTGAGGCCAGGTAGTGGCCGGCTGCACAGGTGCACCATAAATAGCTCACCATCTGTTGTGTCTACCAAGTCTCCATGACCAGATCGTTGAAGGGCAAGCGCCGGCGCGTCCTTAGAGGTTAATAAATAGCCCTCTGGATCAACCTCATAGGGCCCCTCAATGTTTTTAGAACGCGCTAACGTTATACAGTGGTCATAGCCAGTGCCGCCTTCAGCTGTGAGTAGGTAAAAATAATTATTGTGCCAGTAAAGGTGTGGAGCCTCGGTGCAACCCATCTCTGTACCAGTGAAAATATTGTGCACTGGACCGATCAGTGTTTGAGCCTCCGCTGAGTATTCCTGTAGCACTATCCCGGCAAAGGGGTTGTGGCCTGGGCGGTGGTCCCAGAGCATATTGAGCAACCACTTTCGCCCATCATGATGAAACAGTGAGGGGTCAAAGCCACTGCTATTGAGATATATCGGGTCGCTCCAGTCACCATCGATACTGGCGCAGCAGGTTAGGTAGTTTTGGCTGTCCTTAAAACTGCCTTGAAGCCGTTTTGTGTCTGTATAGATTAGGTAGAAAAGGCCATTAGAATAGCTTAGGCAGGGAGCCCAGACCCCGCAGGAATCTGGGTTGCCACGCATATCTAAGAGCTTCTGACGATTGAGCGGTCGACTGATTAGGCGCCAGTTAACTAGGTCTTTTGAATGATGGATCTGGACACCGGGGTACCATTCAAAGGTCGAGGTCGCAACATAGTAATCAGACCCAACGCGTATGATTGATGGGTCCGGATTAAAGCCCTTTAAGATAGGATTAGAGGTCATGCTGCACAGTATACTGCTTACAGAGCAGCATTAGGCAAACCTAAACTCTGTTTATTCGCTGGGTTAGCTGCCCATGGGATGACGTGCTATTTTACGTCAAAACTTTTCTCGGCAGCTGCTACAGACTGTAAAATCAAGGTGTTGATGGTCATTGGGCCGACGCCACCTGGAACTGGGGTATAGGCACTAGCGCGCTCTAGCAGAGGCTCAAGTTCAATATCTCCAACGCCACCAGGATGATAACCAGCATCGACAACCACAGCGCCGTCTTTGATCCACTCTGCCTTAATAAATTCAGGCCTGCCAACAGCGCCAACCAAAATATCAGCCTGCTTAATTAGGCTTGGCAGGTTCTGAGTTTTTGAGTGGCAGATTGTGACCGTGGCGTTGGCATTAAGTAGCATCAAGGCCATCGGCTTACCGAGTATGGGGCTGCGACCAACAACTACCGCATGCTTGCCGGACATCTCAATATTATAGGCTTCAAGCATACGCATGATGCCCTGAGGTGTGGCAGATCCGTAGGCTTCTTCGTCCATAGCCATACGTCCAAAGCCTAAGCAGGTAACGCCATCGACATCTTTTTCTAGAGCAATAGCGTCAAAGCAGGCGCGCTCATCGATCTGAGAGGGCACAGGGTGCTGCAATAGAATGCCATGGCAGTTTGGGTTGGCATTTAATTCGTGGATTTTTTCTAGAAGCTCTTCTGTGGTGGTGTCCTCAGACATCTCAACCTTAGTCGAGTCCATACCGATGCGCTGGCAGGCATTTTGTTTCATCTTGACATAGGTTGCTGACGCTGGATCGCCTCCCACCAGAATGGTCGCCAAAATAGGCGCCTGTCCACCATTCTTTTCTTTTAAAGCGGCAACCCGCTGGGTGAGTTCAGCTTCTGTCTGAGCTGCGAGAGTTTTACCGTCAAGAACCAGTGCGGACATGCTTTTACCTGTGAGTATAGAAAAAATAAGACGCCTAAAATAGGCAAGGCGAGTGCGTAACGCAAGTACTTTTCAGGAAGATTAGAAAAATTTATATCTATGTGGGATAAATGGGGTGGACGACGGGGATTGAACCCGCGACCACCGGAATCACAATCCGGGGCTCTACCAACTGAGCTACGTCCACCATTGTCTTGCTTATGACTAACTTGATTTTGAGCGGCTAAAAATGGCGCGCCCGGCAGGATTCGAACCTGCGACCCACGGCTTAGAAGGCCGTTGCTCTATCCAACTGAGCTACGGGCGCATTTTTAAAGCCGGAAAGTGGTCGGGGATGAGGGATTTGAACCCCCGACATCCTGCTCCCAAAGCAGGCGCGCTACCAGACTGCGCTAATCCCCGAATGTCTTACCATGCGGTCTCTCTAGAGAGCGCGCATAATACTGATCAGGCCGGTTTCCGTCAATGCGAAATTTTACATCTCGGCAGATTATCTGCCAACAACAATCAATATCTATTATTCCCGTTTAAAACGCAGCCCTTTAGCTGGCTTTTGATCCTGTAATCGCGCTTGTAAATGGCCAGAATAAACTGCATTGGCAATGGTACCAGGTGCTTTGCAGTCACCCACATTTTCTAGGGTGCGAATACCGCTCTCTAGCCATTGCTCTGAGCCTTTTAGCCGCTCAGCCTCCAGGGTCAGATAGAGCGCCTCATTTGGCAGTTTTTCGGTAACTAACATCAGGGCATTATTGGCCAGAGCGGTTGTTTTGCCAGTATATATGCAGCTAATTACAGACTGATCTGCGGTGACAGAGGCGAGGTTGTTCTGGGTATAAATAGCAACCCCAAGCTCTATCAGCCTTGCTTGAATGCGATGTTGCTCCATGGTGTAAACGGTCCAGGGAGACACCAGTGCATTATTGGTAACAAAATTAACCTCACAGCCAGCCTCAATGAGTTTTTCGGCGATAACCCCGCCCATATAAAAGTTGTCTTCATCAAACAATGTAACCCGGCCCCTGGGCATATTTCCTGCAAAGATGTCATCAGGGGTAAATAGATTGGCACAGTCTATGCCTGGAACCGAAAACGGGGTGGCTCTACTAATACCATCCCGTCGCCAGCTAGCACCGGTGGCCAGATAAACATGGGGGATGGCAAAGCTCAAAATATCCTGTGCCGTTAAATGACTATCAAAATAGAGCGCCACATTTGGTGCTCGACGCAACCATTGCTCACGATAGTCTGCGACTCGCTTCCATGCGCTGAGACCCGGCAGGGCGGACTCTTGGTTGATGCGACCGCCAAGACAGTTCGAGGCTTCCGCCAGGCTAACCTGATAGCCTCGTTTACCGAGCGACATGGCGAGCTCCATACCTGCCGGCCCAGCACCAACCACTAGTATATTGTCATTGGATTGCCTTGTTGGAATCTTTTCAGGATGCCAGCCGCTGCGCCACTCTTCGCCCATGGTGGGATTTTGGGTACAGCGGATTGGCGAGCTATTTTGGTCGCCGGAGACGCAGATATTGCACCCTATACATTCCCGAATGTCATCGAAACGGCCTTCTCGAATTTTGTTAGGCAAAAAAGGATCTGCGATAGATGGACGCGCAGCGCCAATCATATCCAACATGCCAGTTTTAACCAGCGACAGCATCCGATCAGGACTGGTATAGCGGCCAACCCCCACCACTGGCTTGCCGGTTTGTTGTTTAACAAATTGAGTGAAGGGCTCCTGATAGCCTTCCTCGGAAAATCTTGAGGTCTGAGAGTCATTCGACCAGTCGGATAGATTAACATCCCATAGATCAGGTATCTCTGCGAGCATCTGTACTACCTCTTTGGCCTCATCATTACAGCGTAAACCGCCGTTGGCCAACAGTTCGTCGACTGCAAACCTGCAGGCTACCGCGCAGCGATCACCTACAGCTTCTTTAGTGTCCTGTAAAACCTCCTGCAGCAGGCGCACACGGTTTTTTAAGCTTCCACCATAGTTGTCCGTGCGGCGATTATGCCTGGGGGATAAAAAGTGCTGAAGAAGGGTTAGGTCATGTCCTAGGTAAACGTAGACTATATCAAAACCGGCCTGCTTGGAGCGCAATGCAGCTTGACGGTGCCAGTCTCTAAACTGAGCAATATCTTTTTTGTCCATGGCGCGAGCCGAAAAGGGCAGGTTGTCATAGCAGGCAGTATGGCTTGGTGCCAAAGGGGTTTCTCGAGAATAAAGATTACCTGTAGAAGAGCCGCTATGGGCTAGTTCAATACCGGCCAGAGAACCAAAACCATGCACGGCATCGGTCATTAATTGCAGCTTTGCTATATCAGAATCATCCCATAGGCGGCCCTCAATATAGGGCGTAACATCAGAGGTCGGATGAATTTCCATCATTTCAGTGCAGACAACACCCCATCCACCCTCGGCCTTTACTGCACGCATTGCTGCCAGAGACTGGGGTCTTAAATGCCCCATGCCGTTGCAATGAGGCACCTGATAAAATCGATTCGGAGCAGTTACAGGGCCAATTTGGATGGGGGAAAACAGGGGATCGTATCTATTATTATTCATGGGCTGAGCAGGTCTTGGTTATTGAATCTCTAGTGTCAGCTACATGGTGCAATATCTCAAGCACTCCTATGTGGTAGGCAGCTGGTTACTGTACTGTGCTACATTGGCTGCGCTGGGCTTAAACGCCCTGGCCAGTGGTGTCTGGACTAAGATTGAATGCTGATCGCAGCTTAGGGGCAGAGACAGTTTAGGGTGCATAAAAGGTGCTGAGAGACTAAAGGGTGGCAGATGGACGAACTGACGATGGCTGCGCGGGGGAACTATGGTTGCCCGCTTTGTGGAAATACTGGTTGTACCGAATTTTATCGTGATCGGCAGCGGCCCTACAGGCAATGTGATCAATGCGATCTAGTATTTGTTACTAACCAGTTTCAGCTGACAGCCGAAGCTGAAAAAGCGGTCTATGATCAGCATCAAAACTGTCCCGAGGACGCTGGGTACCGTGCCTTTCTAAGTCGCCTTGCTGCCCCATTATTAGAGCGTTTAGCCCCAGATTCAAAGGGGCTGGATTTCGGCTCTGGTCCGGGGCCGACGCTATCGGTGATTTTTCAGGAGGCCGGGCATGATGTGGCTTTGTTTGATCCCTACTACGCCAATCATCCCGCGCTATTGCAAGCACATTATGATTTTATAACCAGTACTGAAGTTGTTGAACACCTCTCTCAACCCGGTAATGAATTACAAAGACTTTGGGCTCAGCTCAAGCCGGGCGGCTACCTTGGCCTGATGACTAAGCTGGTTGTTAGCCCTGAAGCCTTTGCTAGTTGGCACTATAAAAACGACCCTACTCATATAAGCTTCTTTTCTAAAGCCACTTTTAGGTTTATTGGGACACAGTGGGGTGTAGAGCCGCAATTTTTGGGAGATGACGTAATAATATTCCGCAAGGCCTAGACTTGTTACAGCACCTCACAGCTATGAGAGCGATAACTGCGAGGCGGTCACTCAGGCTGTCAGAGCTTCATCAAATAGGCCATCAACTCAGGTTGGTGCCTACTGGAAGCTTTCTAATACGCTTGCCAGTGGCATTAAAAATTGCGTTGGTCAAAGCAGCCGCTATGGGCGGAGTACCTGGTTCTCCTGCTCCCCCAATGGTCGCACCACTGTTGATAATATGGGTTTCAATATTGGGTGACTCAGGCATGCGAAGCGACGGATAGTCATGGAAATTGCTCTGCTCGACCGCGCCGTTGCTTATGCTAATCTCACCGTAGAGCGCTGCAGTAAGCCCATAGATAACCCCCGATTCTAGCTGAGCTGCAACACCATCCGGCGACACTGCAAAGCCTGCGTCAATGACTGCTACAACCCGATCCACGGATAACTCGCCATCTAGCACCGTTACCTCTACAACCTCGGCGACCACTGAGCCAAATGAGCTATGCAGAGAAATACCGCGGCCTCGTCCCGCTGGCAGAGGTTTATGCCATTGCGCCTTTTCGGCCGCAGCTTTTAGCACAGCCAGTTCCCGTGGCCTGTGCTGCAAAAGAGCTGCTCGGTATTGATAGGGATCTTGCCCTGCCGCTGCGGCAGCCTCGTCGATAAAGGACTCGGTAAAGAAGCCCTGATGTGAATGGGCAACACTGCGCCATGCGCCAAAAGGAATATGAGTTGGGCTACTGACATGGCCTATGTCCTGTGCCGCTATCGCGTAGGGAATCAGTGAGGCTTCGAAGGGATCGTGCTTGTCCACATAGGTGTTTTCCCAGGCGATAATATTCCCCTCTGCGTCTAGCCCTGCGCGGAAGCGGCTCATGATGGCGGGGCGATAAAAATCCTGTTGCACATCTTCTTCACGGGTCCAGAGAAGCTGTACCGGTCGACCTACCTGTGCCGCAATTTGCGCCGCCTGAATCGCATAATCTGGGCGTGACTTGCGACCAAAGCCGCCACCCATTAGGCAGTTGTGTAAGATGACATTGTCTACATCAAAGCCAAGCGCATCGGCGACAGACTTTCTGAAACCAAGAGGATTTTGACAGCCAACCCACAGCTCGCAGCGACCGTTTTTAACCACCGCAGTGGCATTGAGAGGCTCCATACAGGTATGGGCTAGGAAGGGCACCTGATAGTCAGCTTCAATTACTGTAGCTGCATTAGCTAGGGCCTGCGGGACATTACCCTGTTGAACATCTGAGCCTCTGTCCACCGATGCCCCAATGTCACGAGCAAATTGCTCAAAAATTGTCGCACTTGAAACTGCGTTGTTATCTGTGGTGGACCATTGAATTTTCAATGCATCAAGCCCCTGTTTGGCAGGCCAATAGCCCTCAGCCACAACAGCCACAGATTCGGAGAAGGTAAAGTTACCGAACATAGAGCTGACTTCTTCGCTGGCCAGCCTTATAACATCCACCACACCTTTGATGGATCGAGCACCAGTCTCATCGAGTTTCTCGATACTGCCAGTAAAGGTTGGCGAACGCTTAATTGTTGCATAGAGCATATTTGGCAGTCGCACATCAGCAGCAAATACCGCTGAGCCATCTACCTTTGCAGGAAGGTCATGCCGATCGACATGGCGACCCATAATGTTGTATTGATCAACGCTTTTTAATTTAGGTGATGATGGTGGCACCATCTGTGCCGCTAACTCGGCAAAGGCGGAGTAGGGCGCAGATCGACCAGATGCTTCATGTGCCATAACGCTGTTGCGCGCTACAATCTCATCAAGCGGGACATTCCAGGTCTGCGCAGCGGCCTCCCGCAACATCTGTTTCACAGCGGCACCAGCCACTCTCATGCCGTAGGTACCAGTGCTGCGAATGCTCAGACTGCCGCCGGTAATCTGCAGGTCTAGCATCTGTGCGGTTTTAATAAGAGCACCATCTACTGAAGGCATAACAAAACTGGGGACCTCTGCATCAGGCATCAATATAGCTTGACCCATAGAGTAGTTAGCGAACCCACTGACGGCTGGAGCCTCTTCGAACCTTACTAGATTCCAGTCTGCATCTAGCTCATCTGCCAACATTTGCGCCAACGCAGTGCCAGCGCCCTGTCCCATCTCAGAATGCGGTACAATTGCAGTGACCAGATTGTCACTATCTAACTTTACCCAGGTGTGCAGAAAGGTCTCACCATCATTAATAACGTGCTTAGAGAGCTCTTCCGAACGGTTTCCAGGGCGGATTGCAACGCCAATTAACAGTCCACCACCGGCGACAACACCCGCGCCTATAAAGGCTCTTCTGCTCCACTTACCCATTGGTCAGCTCCTTATTCAGTGCCAGCGGCGCTGGGTCAAAATGCTGAACCCCTGCAACGGTTTTGATGGCATTCTTGATGCGACCGTACATACCGCAGCGGCAGATATTACCTGCCATCGCCTTATCAATATCTTCATCGGAGGGAGTTGAGTTGGACGCCAGTAGGGCGGCCGCAGACATCAATTGGCCCGACTGGCAGTAACCGCACTGAGGCACCTGCAGATCGATCCAAGCCTGCTGCAGCGGGTGGAGCTGATCTGGGCCTGGGGCTAGCCCCTCAATTGTGGTGATCTCAAGTCCCGCAACCGCTGCAATGGGTGTGACACATGAACGAACTGGATTGCCTGCAACATGGACAGTACAGGCCCCACATTGCGCCATGCCGCAACCAAATTTTGTGCCAGTAAGATCTAAGGTTTCTCGCAGCACCCAGAGTAGGGGTGTGGATGGGTCTACTTCAAGCTGTTGCGTAATACCGTTAATGGTGAGGGTAGTCATGCCCAGGGTCCTTTTTATTATTAGTCTTTATATCAACACCAGCTGAGCCATTGCTCGCTCGGTCTATCAACTGCTGTTCGCAGTTACAAAGTTAGGGATGGGCAAGATATAACCAGTTTTATGCTCTGTCTGATATTCGCTGACGCGCCGCAATAAAAGCTCGTACTGAACGGCTAATATCCTCCTCAGACGTCACCCAAGAACAGACACTTATGCGAATGACTTTGCGACCCTGCCAGACAGAGGTGCCAGCCCAACATTCTCCGGATGACTGAACCTCAGTGATCATTGCCTGAGTAAATTGGTCGTCAGTACTTGGAGATACAATTACCTGATTAAAAACCACATCGTTGAGTATACGGAAGCCGGCAGCATTGAGTTCTTGGGCAAACTGCTGCGCCCGCTTATGCATACCGAGCACCAACTCATCAACACCCTGTTTGCCAAGGTATTTAAGCGCTGCCCAGAGTTCGATCGCTCTCGCCCTTCGTGACATCTCTGGCGTGTAGAGCATGCCATCCCTGGTCTCGCTATAGCTGGATGTCAGATAGTCACCAGTAGCCTGCAGAGCAGTTACCAGAGCCTCCCTGTCGCGGCACAGTAGAATGCCATTGTCATAGGGTGTGTTGAGCGTTTTATGACCATCTACCGACCAAGAGTGAGCCATATCCATGCCCCGAGTAAGATACTTCAGCTGCTCGGTGGCTGCCGCCCAGAGCCCAAAGGCACCGTCGATATGAACCCATGCTCCTACCTGATTGGCTCTTTTGCATATGGCTTCGAATGGATCGAAACAGCCAGAATTTACATTGCCAGCTTGCAGCAAGACTATGCAGCTACTGTCGAGCTCAGGAAGCTGATCAGGGATAATTCGTCCCTGGTCATCGGCCTCGACCCACTCAATATGCTGTAGTCCCAGTCCGAGTAGGGCTATTGCCTTAATCACAGCGCCATGGGTTTGACGGCCGGCAATAATACGCAGTTGTGGCGCACCGTTATGACCCTGCTGGTTAAAGTCCCAGCCCTGGTTGCGGCAGAGTCGCCAACGGGCAGCGGCAAGACTGCAAAGAATTGCTGCTGAGGTACCGCTAACGAAACCGGCGGCTGTACCTGCAGGAAGCCCAAACACTTGCTGCAACCAGTCCTCGCAGACTTCCTCCAGCTTGGCGCTGATGGGAGACATAACGTTGAGTGCAGTATTTTGGTCCCAGAAATCTGTGAGCCATTTAGTGGCAAGGCTAATCGGAAGAATCCCACCGTTTACGAAACCGAAATAGCGACCGCCAGTCTGGGCAACGCTAGCTGGCGAGCCAACCTCATGAAGTTGCTGAAGAATTGCTTCGGCATTACCGGTCTCGGCTGGCATGGGCTCATCGAATTGCTTGAGATCATTCAGGGCTTGGGGCGTTGGAAAGACATTGCGCTCAGCGGCCCTATCTGCATAGTCAAATGCGTAGCGTTGCGCCTGTTTAAACAGCACCTTTTGCTGTTGTTCTCTGTGCATCTGTCTGCGCACGCTCATGCTTCCCCCTTATCGCTCGTCTATGCAGAAACCTCTAGTCGCAGTAAACCATAGACTAAATTGTTTACAAAGATAGAATGTCCTATCTTTCAATTACCACGCCTCAGGAACCCCTATGTACAGCGGATCTACACTCAGTCTAAAAACTATTGAAAACGGTTTTGTTGAGCTTATCTTTGACAATCAAAATGGCTCGGTGAATAAGTTTGATCAACAGACGCTTGCTGAGTTAACGGAGGCGATTGCAGTATTGACCTCTGCCTCTAGTGTCAGAGGCTTGCTAGTCACTAGCAACAAGGCAGTGTTTGTCGTGGGTGCTGATATTACCGAGTTCTTCGATATGTTTGCGGTATCAGAAGAAGAGTTTTTACAGGCCGCTCAGCAGGTCAATACTCTGTTTTCCCAGATCGAGGACCTGCCTTTTCCCTCGGTGGCCTCAATAAATGGGTTTGCTCTGGGCGGCGGTCTCGAAATCTGCTTGGCCTGTGATAGTCGAGTAATATCTGACACTACAGCAGTGGGACTGCCCGAGACTGGCTTGGGAATTTTGCCAGGCTGGGGTGGCACGGTACGGCTGCCAAGACTAGCAGGGTTTGCCACCGCGGCGCAGTGGATTACCACGGGCGCCCAACAGAAACCCGATTCTGCGCTGGCCGTGGGCGTTGTTGACGCGGTGGTGGCTGCGGCCGATCTGCGGGGGCATGCAATACAACGATTGCAGCAAATGGCTGATGGTAAGCTGGATTATCTCAGCCGCAGGCTGAAGAAAAAGGCGCCTGTTGCGGAGAGTGCAGCAGAGTTGGAGGCCATATCTGGTAAGATTGAGGCCATGATTGAAGCCAAATTTGGGGACAATTATCCTGCGCCCCTTATTGTTTTGGAACTGCTTAGAAGCGCAGCAGATAAGAGCAGAGATGCGGCTGTTGGCTTAGAGAATCACGCTTTCTTTAAAGTGACCAGAACCCCGCAGGCCGGGGCTCTGGTGGGTCTATTTCTGAACGATCAATATATTGCCAAGCGTGCCAGAGGCTTTAACAAAGGACTGAGCGAACAACCCAGTAAGGTGTCACAGGCTGCGGTAATAGGGGCTGGCATTATGGGCGGCGGCATTGCCTATCAGAACGCCATAAAGGGGTATCCGGTGGTTATGAAGGATATTAATCAGTCCGCTTTAGATTTAGGGCTGTCCGAAGCCACAAAGCTATTGGCCAAGTCGGTCGCTAGAGGCAAGTTCGGCGAGGAGAAAGCCCAACAGATTCTGAGTCAGATTCACCCGACGCTATTGGATGACGATCTTAGTAACTGCGATATGGTGGTTGAGGCAGTTGTTGAGATGGAGTCGGTAAAAAAACAGGTTCTGTCCGCGGTCGAATCTCTGCTGGAGCCTTCTGCTGTGATTGCTTCTAATACATCGACTATCTCTATTAACCGACTCGCCAGCTCATTGCAGCGACCAGAAAATTTCTGCGGTATGCATTTCTTTAACCCTGTTCATGCAATGCAGCTGGTGGAAGTTATTCGAGGAGATAAAACCTCGGATCATACAGTGGCTGCACTTTGTAATTACGCGCTTGCTCTGGGTAAAAAGCCAATAGTGGTCAACGATTGTCCGGGATTTTTGGTTAATCGTGTGCTTTTCGCGATGCTTTTTGGTCTAGAGATGATGATCAAAGAGGGCGTAGATTTTCAGCAGATCGATCAGGTGATGGAGGATTGGGGATTACCCATGGGGCCAGCCTACTTAATGGATGTGATTGGCCTAGACACCATCCATCACTGTTACAGCACCATGATTGATGGGCTTCCAGAACGCTTTGTTAAAACTGACAGCTGGCCAACTGAGACTCTTTTTAATGCTGGAAGACAGGGTCAAAAAAATGGCCTTGGGTACTACAGGTATGGGCTGAATGACAAGGGTAAACCATCGAAAGCGGTAGACCCGGAAGCCATCGCCATGATTGAGGCAATCGCCAGCCCCGCTAAGCTAGTGAGCGCAGAGGAAGTAATAGACCGGCTGTTGATCGCCATGGCTATGGAAATGGTGCACTGTTTAGAAGAGGCCGTGGTTGCCTCTCCAGAGGAGGCGGATATGGCGCTAATCTATGGCGTTGGGTTCCCCGCATTCAGAGGTGGCATCTGTCGCTGGATGGATGAGCAAGGGCTGGACTCAATCGTTGAGCGGGGTGATCGCTATGCTCATCTCAGTGCCCTGTATAAGCCTACTGACAGGTTGCGAGAGATGGCAGCCAGGGGAGCATCTCTCTACAGCAACTAAGCTTTGCTAATCGATGCGGTGAACCAAGCTCCCTGATCTACAGACGTAAAAAAGGCGCAGTAAACTGCGCCTTTTTTACGCCTGAGTTGACAGCCACTGCCAGCTAGCGACTAGCTACCTTCTGGTCTATCAGGTGTGCCCTGCATAAATGGCCCATCGACACAGATGCGCCGACCATCTGGAGAGGCGCAGGCGCCACAGATTCCTACGCCGCACTTGGTTAGATAATCGATAGCGCTATATATCTGATGGTCTTTACAGAACTCCCTTTGCACTGCCGCTGCTGCATGTACCATAGGTGCTGGACCGCAGTTGTAAAACACCAATTTGTCCAGCTCAGCTTCGGACATTTCTTGTAACCTGCTGCGGAGCAATTCGGTAACCACACCTTTATAGCCCTGGCTACCATCATCCGTGGCAACATGCACTTGGGCGATTTTCTGGCATTCCTCGAGGTAATAGAGGCGCTCTGCGGTTCGCGCGCCAGTAAATACCTCGGCGTTACCGAAGTCGCGAGCTAGCTGATAGACAGCGGCAAGGCCTGTGCCACCAGCAACCGCCATTATTTTTGCGTCTTCTGGTGGCGTGGCAGCAATACCATGTGGGCCTCTGACGTAGACCTCTGTGCCTACGGCTAGATCCATCAGCTCATGGGTAAAGGTTCCAACATCTATAACGGCAAGCTGGAAAGGGTCGTCAGCGAGTGCAGAGAAGGGTTTTTCGCCTAGCCCCGGAACCCATAGAAAGACAAACTCACCGGCTTGAATATTAATCTTGCGATCAAAGGTAAGAACACAGATGTCATCACAAACGCGCTTATTTTCCACCAGGATTACGGGTTCAAAATCCATATCAATATCATAGCGTATATGGCCCTCTGCCTTGTTGGAGTCAAAGCAGATGTCCGATTCGAGCTGGTTAAAATAGCTGACCATATCATCTGTAGTCATACCGGTAAGCGCTGATCCAACCCCTACAATTGTCGACCCTGCATTGAAGAATTCTCTTACATCAGCTGCGCTGCTTACGCCGCCGCAGCCAATAATTGGCACCTCAGTCACTTCGGCAATCTCGCGCACACATTTGAGGGCTATAGGCAGAACGCCTTTGCCAGACATGCCACCTGCACCGTTACTGAGCACCGGGTGGCCGTGTGAAGATGTATAGCCCGGGCCAACGGTATTGATTGCGCAGAGTGCGTCGGCACCACCGTCGACAGCCGCCAAAGCTATTTCGCGAATATTGGGCGTGTTAGGGGTCAGTTTAGGAATCACGGGAATATCCACAACCGCCTTGACCGCGGCCGTAACTTCCCGCACAAGCTGTGGGTCCTGACCCATGGCCATGCCATAGCCTTTGGCATGTGGGCAAGAGAGGTTGAGCTCAAGTCCATTGGCCACGGGGGCCATTATTTTTGCAACCTCGACAAACTCATCAACGGTTCCGCCAAAAATTGATACCAACAGAAAACGATCCTCTGGTATTCGCAGCTTAGCCATGGCTTCAGCAGCAGCTCGTGCGCCGGGATTAGTCAGGCCAACAGCGTTGACGAAGCAGCCAGGAGCATATTGGCTATAGACCGGCTCCCGGTTACCGGCTCTAGCATCTGGGCCTACACTCTTGGTGGTTATAACACCAACCTGCGGCATATGATCGAAAAAATATTGGATAATAGAGGTGGCTGTGGTGACAATTCCGGAGGGAACTGTAAATGGGCCTGAAAGGGTCTTGCCGAGAAATTCTGTATTCAAGATAGCTCGCTCGATACTGGTTTTAATGGGCTAATTACGCAGCAAGCAATTATACCGATTTTAGAAGATTAGTCTGCCTTCATTTTTACCCGAGCACAAAAAAGGGCGGAGAAACTCCACCCTTTTTGTCCATCGCTTTAACACTAGAACTGATTCATGGTGTTGTCTTTACCAGAGGCTTTGAGTGCTGCCTCACCAGCAAAATATTCTTTGTGGTCATCACCAATATCTGAGCCAGCCATGTTCTGGTGCTTTACACAGGCGATGCCCTGACGAATTTCCTTGCGCTGAACCCCAGCAACGTAACCTAGCATACCCTGCTCGCCAAAATACTCTTTGGCCAAATTATCAGTCGACAGGGCCGCCGTATGATAGGTTGGTAGGGTAATGAGGTGATGGAAAATACCGGCCTCTCGAGCAGCGTCCGCCTGGAAGGTGCGTATTTTTTCGTCTGCTGTGCTCGCCAGTTCTGTACTGTCGTAGACAGCATTCATCAGGTCGGAACGATCGTAGGCTGACACGTCGGTTCCAGCTTCGGACCATGCATCTAAAACTTGCTGTCGGAAGTTCAGCGTCCAGTTAAACGATGGCGAATTGTTGTACACCAGCTTGGCATTGGGCACCACTTTGCGAATCTCGTCCATCATTCCACCGATTTGTCCGATATGCGGCTTCTCGGTCTCGATCCATATCATATCTGCGCCATTTTGCAGGCTGGTAATACTGTCGAGGATACAGCGCGCTTCTCCCGTGCCAGGTTTGAATCTAAACAAATTGCTGGGCAGACGCTTGGGCCGGACTAGTTTACCCGCCCGATTGATTACCACATCGCCATTTTGCATTTCCTCTGGTGCTATCTCTTCAACATCTAAGAAGGCATTGTATTGGTCGCCCAAATCACCGGGCTCCTGTGTCACTGCAATCTGCTTGGTTAAACCGGCACCCAGGGAGTCGGTGCGAGCTACGATTACGCCGTCATCGACACCCAGCTCTAAAAACGCATAGCGAACCGCATTAATTTTTGCCAGAAAGTCTGCATGGGGGACAGTGACCTTGCCGTCCTGATGGCCGCATTGTTTCTCATCAGAAACCTGATTTTCAATTTGAATGCAGCACGCACCGGCCTCTATCATCTGCTTGGCCATCAGGTACGTGGCCTCTGCATTGCCGAAGCCAGCATCTATATCAGCGATTATTGGCACAACATGGGTTTGATGGTTGTCAATCTTGTCTTGTATCGCTTGTTTGGCCGCGCCCTCGGCAACGTCCAGCTCACGGAAGAGGTCGCCAAGTTCTCTTGCGTCGGCCTGACGCAAAAAGGTGTAAAGCTCGCCGATCAGCCCGGCAACGGATGTCTTCTCATGCATAGACTGATCTGGCAGAGGGCCAAACTCTGAACGCAGCGCAGCAACCATCCAGCCTGACAGATAGAGATATTTGCGATCAGTGGTACCAAAATGTTTTTTGATTGAAATTAATTTCTGCTGGCCAATGAACCCATGCCAGCAACCCAGTGACTGAGTATAGGCAGATGAGTCAGCATCATAGGCTGCCATGTCAGCACGCATTACCGCGGCTGTGTATTTGGCTATATCAAGCCCGGTTTTGAACCGGTTCTGAGCGCGCATACGCGCTACAGACTCAGGGTTAATCGCATCCCAGTTTCCAGACTGGCTTTCTTTTAGCTTCGCCATAGTGGCAATATTGTCGGCATAAAACGTCATTGGTGACCTCTGCATCATTGTGTGCTGTTTGACTGTGGACGAAGTTTAGGTATGATGCCTATATTAATCTAATTGATAGTTTCTATTTTGGGCATTTTTCTTATGAATATATCAAGAGTTGATCTGAACCTACTTGTATACCTAGATGTGCTGCTGCGAGAGTGCAATGTTACAAGGGCTGCAGAGGAGCTAGGTATCAGCCAGCCAGCAATGTCGAATAGTCTGCGGCGCTTAAGAGACCTGTTTGATGACCCTGTTTTGGTGCGAACTAGCGATGGAATGACACCCACAGACCGCGCACTAGAGTTGCAACCATTGGTGCGAAAAGTCCTATCTGCCGCCGAACAGGCCATACTGCCCAAGACAGAATTTGACCCTAGTGCATCCGCGCGTATTTTCCGCATTATGGCTAGTGATTATACGGAATCTACCTTATTGCCAGGGCTTCTCCGCCAGCTCCGTGATCAGGCGCCGAATATTCGTTTGGATATTATGACCCCTAGCGATGTGAGCTTTCATGATGTTGAGAGAGGCAAGGTTGATCTGGTTATAAACCGGTTCGATACACTGCCTCAGTCGTTTCATCAGGTGCATCTGTGGGACGATAGTTTTTCCTGTGTGGTTAGCAGAGAAAACCCAGTTATAAAAAGTTGGAGCCTTGAATCATACCTTGCCAGTAAACATGTATGGGTTAGCAAAACGGGAATGGGCGTCGGCGTGGGTATGACTCCCGACGATGTTCAGCGGCTGGGGTGGGTCGATGAGGCATTGAGTAAGCTGGGTGTAAAGCGAGAGATATCACTGTTTACTAGGCATTACCAAGCTGCGTTGTTGCTGGCTGAACAGCGCGATTTGATCGTGACAGCGCCCAGTATGTCAGCTCAGTCAGCGATTGACAGTCCAAGGGTGGTGATACTTGACCCGCCATTTGAAATACCACGTATGCGCCTAAAAATGGTTTGGAGTCCGCTTTTACAGCATGATCCAGGCCATCGTTGGTTGCGGCAGCTTATTAAATCGGTGTCTGAGGATATCCGAAAGTAGCCGGCCTAAAGAGTATTTACTAAATAAATAGCAGAGATCAAATCCATACATTTGGCAAATTTTTGTTCGAGGAATAGACTCTGCCCTAGTTAGCGATTTCTGGAGATACAGCAAATGACCAACCGAGTAGAGCGCTCTGGCCTGCAGATTGCAAAACCGCTTTTTGAGCTAGTAAGCGAACAGATTTGTCCTGCCTCTGGGGTAAAGCCTGACGAGTTTTGGTCGACTTTTTCAGCGATCGTCCATGAATATGCACCCAAAAACATCGAACTTCTTGAAAAGCGAGAAACTCTTCAGGCACAAATCGATGCCTGGCATCGGCAGCAGGGTGCAGATTACGACTTTTCGGAATACAAGTCTTTCCTAGAGCAAATTGGCTATTTAGTCCCTGAGGGTGAGGATTTTGAAATTTCTCCGACTCAGGTTGATCCTGAAATTGCGCTACAAGCAGGACCGCAGCTTGTTGTACCCATTATGAATGCAAGGTTTGCCTTAAATGCGGTAAACGCTCGCTGGGGTAGTCTTTACGACGCGCTTTACGGCAACGATGTAATTGCTGAAGACAATGGAGCCGAAAAGCAGGGCGCTTATAATCCAGTCCGCGGCCAGGCTGTGGTTGACTACGGACGCCAGTTTCTTGATCAAGCTGCGGCTCTTGACAATGGGTCTCACGCGCAGGCAGTTCGCTATTCCGTTGAGGATGGGCAGTTAGTGGTTTTCTTGGCGAGCGGAACCAAACAGAGTCTCGAGATGCCATCGCAGCTGGTTGGGTATAGGGGAGGTTCAGAAAACCCTTCGACTATTCTCCTAAAAAACAATAGCTTACATATCGAAATTCAAGTCGATTCTAGCCATCATGTAGGTGCAACCGACATGGCTGGCGTAAAGGATATCGTGCTCGAAGCTGCACTTACTACCATTATGGACTGTGAAGACTCTGTAGCGGCGGTCGACGCGGAAGATAAGGTACTTGCTTACAGGAACTGGCTGGGCCTGATTGATGGCAGCCTCACTGAGACCATTAGTCGTGGCGGTAAGAGCTTTGAGCGTTCCATGAATTCGGACCGAGAGTATGTCAGCCCAGCGGGCAAGCATCTTAAACTTAGCGGCCGCAGCTTGATGTTTGTTCGTAATGTGGGCCATCTAATGACCAACCCGGCGATTCTCTATGGAAACGGCCAAGAAATCCCTGAGGGCATCATGGATGGCATGATTACAAGTCTTATTTCCATGCAAGATCTGCACCCCGGTAGCCCCGTTGGTAACTCCGCGACGGGCAGTATCTATATCGTAAAACCCAAAATGCATGGACCAGAGGAAGTAGCCTTTACCGACAGTTTATTTAATGCCATTGAGAACGCTCTTGGCCTTGCGCGTCACAGTATCAAAGTTGGGATTATGGATGAGGAGCGGCGCACCTCGGTTAATCTAAAAGAATGCATAAGAGCCGCCAAAGACCGCGTTGTGTTTATTAATACAGGGTTTCTAGACCGGACAGGCGATGAGATTCATACCAGCATGCAGGCCGGACCGTTTGCGCTCAAGTCAGACCTAAAATCTATGCCTTGGATACTGGCCTACGAAAACCAGAACGTAGATGTGGGTCTCGTGTGCGGTTTTAAAGGTAGGGCGCAGATCGGTAAGGGGATGTGGCCCGTGCCAGACAAGATGGCAGATATGATGACAGCTAAAATAGCGCACCCACAGTCTGGTGCTAATACGGCCTGGGTGCCTTCACCAACTGCTGCCACATTGCATGCAATGCACTACCATCAAGTCAATGTCCCTAGTCTTCAGGAACAACTGTTGAAGCGTCCTCAGGCCAGTGTCGATGAGATACTAACTGTGCCGCTATTGGGTAATAAGCACCTGAGTGATGAGCAGATACAGCTTGAACTCGACAATAATGCCCAGGGATTGCTTGGCTATGTGGTTCGCTGGATAGACCAGGGTGTGGGGTGCTCTAAGGTGCCTGATATAAATAACGTAGGGCTAATGGAAGATCGAGCTACTCTGCGGATCTCTAGCCAGCACATGGCCAACTGGTTACATCATGGTATATGCAGTCCCGAGCAAGTCCTTGAGACATTACAGCGAATGGCTGCAATCGTTGATCAGCAGAACTCTGGGGATTCAGATTACATCAATATGTCGCCTAACTTTAGTCAGAGCATTGCCTTTCAGGCAGCCTGCGACCTTGTATTTAAGGGGGTAAAGCAGCCCAGCGGTTATACCGAACCCCTGCTGCATAGCTACCGCCAAAAAGCCAAGGCAATCCGTCTGAAGCAGGGGATTTGACCTTGAGGTCCACACCAGATCTCTGTGATGAGTACCCAGATTTAATACAGGTTCTCGAGCCTATCCTGCGCAGCTATGGTGGTCGCCAACAGTTTTCTGGACAGGTCATCACCGTCAAGTGCTTCGAAGATAACTCTAAGGTTAAAGAGCTTGTTGGTAAGCCCGGAGAAGGGCGCGTCTTGGTGGTGGATGCTGGTGGTAGCATGCGACGCGCCTGTCTCGGCGACATGCTTGCCGCCCAGGGTGCCGCGAATGGCTGGTCTGGCATCGTTATCTTTGGCTGTATTCGAGATGTTAACGAAATTGCTGAGATAGACCTTGGGGTTCAGGCTCTAGGTACCCATCCTATGAAAACGGATAAGAAAGGCGTTGGGGATATCGGAATCCCAGTCACTTTTGGCGGTATTACCTTTAATACGGGTGATTATGTCTATGCCGATAACAATGGCCTGATACTCGCAACCGTGCCACTGGAGTAGTCTAAACCTACCTAGGCAGGTCTAAGGCCAATGCGATGTGAGGGATCCCAGCATCCATAAACTCTTCTCCATAGGCGCTAAACCCCAATCGCCGATAAAATTCGGCGGCGGTCAACTGAGCATGTAGGTAGAGCAACCTTAGATCTGTAGACATCGCTTGAGCAATGATGCCCCCCATGATTGCACTACCAACACCTTCTCCACGGTGCGGCCTGAGTACTGCCATTCGGCCGATATGACCATTGCTCAGCAGTCGAGCAGTAGCTATGGGTTGCTTCTGGCTATTGTAAGCTAACCAGTGATTTGCGGTTTGATCTAAACCGTCAAATTCTAACTCAAGCGGCACCAGCTGCTCTTCGACGAAAACCCGTATGCGAATGTCAGAGATTTCGGCCTGAGCCTCCTCCCAGCTGCGCTGCAGTACACAGATGTTGGACATAAATTTACCCTTATTTGATCGCCGAGTCTGACCAGTCTTGAGCGCGACTGCAACCATCAGTAGCTGTTTGCGTCCTAGCTATTGCCTTGGAGTCGGTTTTGATAAAAAATGCCTACAGTTAAACTTCTCCCAATTCAGTAGAGACCAGTATGAGTAAACATCTTTCTAGCATCAGTGGCTTTATGGCTGCCACTTTGATTGGCTATTCGCAACTGGTCGCTGGTTCGCCTACGTTAGATCCTGAGGCTCGCTTTCATCCAGTAATCAGTGACACTGGGCTTGTGGTGTCTCAAGAAATGATCGCAAGTCAGGTGGGCGCTGACATCCTAGCTCTTGGTGGCAATGCGGTTGATGCTGCCGTGGCCACGGGTTTTGCTTTGGCGGTTACACTTCCTCGCGCCGGAAATCTTGGTGGCGGTGGTTTTATGTTGGTGCATATGGCCGAGGAAAACAAAACTGTAGCCATAGACTATCGCGAAATGGCACCCTCGACTGCAAACAGAGATATGTTTCTCGATGCCGAGGGCGATGTAGACAATCAAAAGGCACGCTTTAGTATTCAGTCTTCCGGTGTTCCGGGTACTGTGGCGGGATTACTGCATGCCCAGAAGAGTTATGGTCTACTAAGTTTAAAGCAGGTCATTCAGCCTGCTATAGAGCTGGCTAGTAACGGCTTTCCAGTCAGTTATGATCTGGCGGATTCTCTGGCAATTCGCGCCACTAGAATGCAGCGAGACCCTGGCTCCAAACAATATTTTTATAAATCTGATGGCGGCGTTTATCAGGCCGGCGAGACATTAGTGCAAGCGGATTTAGCTGAGAGTCTGTCGCGTATTGCTAGCGCTGGCAGAGAGGGTTTTTACTCGGGTAAGACCGCCGACTTGATTGTTAGTCAGATGCAGCGCTCTGGTGGTTTGATTAGCAGGCAGGACTTAGCCGACTACAGAGTTGTAGAACGGCAGCCCGTCTGCGGGCTATATAAAGATTCGCAAGTCTGTGCAATGCCGCCGCCGTCCTCTGGGGGCGTGCACCTTCTGCAGATGCTTAATATCCTAGAAGGTTGGGATCTTCAGGCAATGGGGCATAACAGTGCCGACTATATTCATCGCCTAGTTGAATCCATGCGCCGAGCCTATGCAGATCGCAGCCAATATCTGGGCGATCCAGACTTTTTTCCAGTACCTGTGGCGCAGCTAACCGATAAAAAATATGCAGCTGAATTACGGAGCCAGATTGATCTAAACAAATCCAGCCGCTCAGCGGATGTAAAGCCGGGCCTGAGTGACAGGCTGGTAAATAATAGGGTTCAGGAGAGTACAGAGACAACGCACTACAGCACCTGGGATCAATGGGGCAATGTCGTCAGCAATACCTACACTCTGAATTTTTCCTATGGCAGTGGTATCTCTGTTGCAGGGGCAGGATTCTTGCTAAATAACGAAATGGATGACTTTAGTTCCAAGCCCGGGTTTCCCAATGGCTACGGCCTTGTGGGCGGTCTAGCCAATGCTATTGAACCAGGTAAGCGGCCTCTGTCCTCCATGACGCCAACAATCGTTTTTGATGGGCAGGGTACCCCTGTGTTGGCTACTGGAAGTCCTGGGGGCAGCACAATTATTACCATTGTGATGCAAATGGTATTAAACGTACTGGAATTCGAGATGGGAATCGCCGAGGCTGCTGCTGCGCCGCGCATCCACCATCAATGGCTGCCTGACAACATTTACTATGAAACTGGGCTTTCTGTAGATACTCTTAATCGCTTGCGAGATATGGGCCATATTATTAATAACAAGCCGGGCAGGCTGGGCTCTACTCAAAGCATTCAGCGTATTGATGCAGAGCGCCTTGGCGGAGCAGCAGACTCCCGTAGTCAGGGCTCGGGAGCCGCGGCACAGGGACAGTCAGTTAAGGTTCAGGAATAAGACTTAGAATTATGGCTCGGGGCTTCTTTAATCAACTTTGAGGCCGTTTTCAAAGTAACTGGGCAAAGCTGCATTGCCTCCATGGCCCCGATTGGTCTCGCTGGGCTGGTTGATGCTTGCCACTCTTAGCTCACCTGTGGTGTCTACATGTTCGGGGTACTTTGGTTGTGTCATGTACTGGGCAAACCATTCTCCGAGCATCTGATCGTCGTCTAGTAAATTTTGCAGCAAGGATCTAACTTGACCTATATAGGCAGTTGGTATTTGAGCGCTCGCCATTGCTGGCGTCAATGGTGGATCCATTAAATGGCAGGGATTGCCACCTTTGCTCAATAGCTCCGTAGCCAAGTCGTCGAGCATCTCTACAGCGGTCGGGGCTCTAAAACCCACCGAAAACGTTGTGCAATCACCTACAGCGACACCATGGTGTGCGATTTTAGGAGGTATATAGAGCATATCTCCAGTGTTGAGTAGCCATTCATCGGTTGCTTGAAAGTCCGACAGAATTTTGAGTCCGCTATGTTCCTGCAATGGCGTGTTGGCGTCACATAACTGCCCGAGTTGCCAGCGACGCTGTCCGGCTCCCTGAATCAAAAATACATCGTAGAAATCAAAGTGAGGACCGACGCTACCGCCATCTTCAGCATAGCTAACCATAATGTCATCGATTCGCCAGGGGGGTAAAAATCGAAAATACTCGAGTATCTGAGCGACTTCTGGCACCCAGAGGTCCACGGCTTGAACTAACAGCGACCAGTGACTGCTGGGCAGGGTGGCAAAGCGGTTTTCGGTGAATGGGCCCTGTTCCAACTTCCAGTCACTGCCCACTACAAGCCGCGACTCTACCTCCGGCTCAAGAGCCAAGCCTGCCAGCTCATCCCCATCAATAGGTGGTTCAAAATTGGCAATGGCATTGCGTACCAGTAGTGGTTTTTTCTGCCAGTAATCAGCTAGAAATTCCTCTGCACTGAGATTGCCTAGTACCTGATCACTGGATGTCATATACAACCTTTAAATAGACTTTGCCTGTTGTTCAGCGCTGCCAATATAGTTTGCTGGCGTTAACGCCTTGAGATCTGCTTTTGCCTGCTCAGGCATGTCTAAGCCGTCGATAAAGCTTTGAATGGTTGACTGATCCATAACATTACCCCGAGTCAGCGCTTTGAGCTTCTCATAGGGCTCTTCGATCCCATAGCGGCGCATCACCGTTTGAATGGGCTCAGCCAATACTTCCCAGCTCGAATCTAAGTCAGCTGCCAGTTTATCTGTGTTTAACTGCAGCTTACTCAGCCCCTTATCTAGCGAGGCATAGGCGATCATGCTGTAGCCAATACCAACACCCATATTGCGCAATACCGTTGAATCAGTGAGATCACGCTGCCATCGCGAGATAGGCAATTTGGTGGCAAGGTGGCCATACAGAGCATTGGCGAGCCCCATATTGCCTTCAGCATTTTCAAAGTCGATAGGGTTAACCTTGTGAGGCATAGTAGAAGATCCTACTTCGCCTGCAATGGTTCGCTGTTTGAAGTATCCCAGCGAAATATAGCCCCAAATATCTCGGGCGAAATCGATTAATACGGTGTTTGATCGAGCCATGGCGTCAAAAAGCTCAGCCATGTAGTCATGGGGCTCGATCTGTGTAGTGTAAGGATTAAAACTAAGTCCCAACTGCTCAATAAATTGTTGTGCACCAGCAGCCCAATCAATATCTGGATAGGCCGAATAATGTGCGTTGTAGTTGCCAACTGCGCCGTTAATCTTGCCCAGCAGTGGTACCTCTTTGATCTGCTTAATCTGACGTTGCAGTCTGAAGGCGACATTGGCTATTTCTTTGCCGACCGTGGTTGGAGATGCTGTTTGTCCATGGGTTCGGGATAACATGGGCACAGCTGCAAATTCCCTGCCCATAGCTGCCAATTGATCGGCGATATCCTGTAGGGCTGGAAGCACCACCTGATCACGACCTTCCTTGAGCATCAGAGCATGTGAGAGGTTGTTAATATCTTCGGAGGTGCAGGCGAAGTGAACAAACTCACTGACCGCATTGAGCTCTGAGTTATCAGCAATGGTCTCCTTTATAAGATATTCCACTGCTTTAACATCGTGGTTGGTGGTTCGCTCGATCTCTTTTATGCGTAGCGCTTGCTCTAAGGTAAAGTTGTCTACCAATTGATTGAGCAGATTATTGGCCTCAGCAGAGAAGGGCGCAACCTCAATAACACTCGGATTGGCTGCCAGATGTTGAAGCCAGCGCACCTCCACCATCACTCGATAGCGAATCAAACCAAACTCACTAAACACCGTGCGCAACCGTTCGGTTTTGGAGCCATATCGACCGTCTATGGGTGAGATGGCGGTGAGAGATGATAACGCAGTGTTGTTCATGCTGGATTCCAAAATGGTGGCTAAAGTAAGCCGATTATAATACCGGATTTACAGTGTAATTTCAGAATTGAATTATTCAAATAGACTGATTTTTAGTCGCTTAGATAGTCGGGCAGGGCGCGAACTAAAGCTTTGCGTTGGAGCATAAGATGGCTTCGACTACCGCCCAGTTGCTGCCATAAAAAGGCGTTTCTGATCGCGGCAAACAAAAGACAGCGAATACGAGTGGCTACAGCAGTTTGTTGCAGGTATAGACCATTGCCACTGACCTGTATGCGCAGGCGCATGGTAGACACAGTTTGCTGGTAGAGTGACGCGATGTTGCTAAAAACGTTTTCATGGGTCACTGAAAAGTGCTCTGCCTGTCGCACGCCGTTAGCTATACCTTCGGCTATTTTCTGCAACATCTTGGGATCCTTTGACAGCTTGCGAGCTAGATACAGGATCGAAATAAGGTAGCGCAGTGCCTCAGGTCGCGCCGAGTTTTGCCTCATCGGGGCTTTACCTAGGTGGTGCGCCATGGATTGCATGCCCCGCGTGAGGTTCTCTGGCGGCCCATACAGTGCCTCTAGGGAGGCCGGATTTTGGTTGAGCAGGCTTTGCATGGCAAGTTCTAACGAATGGGCTTCTGTGTCACCATTCTGAGCAAGGTCTGCAACCATTTCGCAAGCCTGAAACACTGCAGACAATGCTAATGCCTGATCCTGTGTGGGACGGGAAAATATCAAGAGTTAATCCTACTTACTGGCTCATCTTGGGTATCGTTATTCTGCCAGGCTCTGTCTATGGTGCCGCCCCCAAGGCATAAGTCATCGAGGTAAAACACCACAGACTGCCCCGGTGTGACTGCACGTTGCGGCTGATCAAAAATGACCTCACATCCACCGTCAGAGTTCGGTATTACCCAGCATGTTTGGTCGGGCTGCCGGTAGCGTGTTTTGGCAGAGCACTGCAGTGGCCCATCAGGTACGCCATTAATCCAATTGATATCGGTAGCTGCAAGCTGGTTAGTAAATAGCAGTGGGTGATTGACTCCCTGACCCACAATTAATCGATTATTTTGCAGGTCTTTGCCGAGACAATACCAGGGCTCGTGCCCAGTGTCTTTAACGCCACCTATGCCAAGCCCCTGGCGTTGACCAAGGGTGTAAAACATAAGCCCCTGATGCTCACCCATAAGCTCTCCCTCAGGGGTGCGCATCTCTCCTGGTTGGGCCGGCAGGTATTGCTCGAGAAAGTCTTTAAATCGACGTTCGCCTATAAAGCAGATGCCAGTGCTGTCTTTTTTGTTAGAGGTTACAAAGCCCTGTTCTTTTGCAATTCGGCGTACTTCTGGCTTTTCTAGTTCTCCGACAGGAAATAAAGATTTACTAAAAGCGCTTTCTGGCACAGCGTGTAGAAAGTAGCTCTGATCTTTATTATTGTCGAGCCCCTTTAGCAGCTGACTTTGACTGTTGGTCGAGCTGACCCGAGTGTAGTGCCCCGTGGCAATAAAGTCTGCCCCCAGTAACTGGGCATAATCTAAAAAGACTTTAAACTTGATTTCACGATTACAGAGAATATCTGGATTAGGGGTCCGGCCGGCACGGTACTCTGCAAGAAAGTACTCGAATACATTGTCCCAATAGTCGGCTGCAAAATTGGCTGTGTGTAGCGGAATCTTGAGACGATTACAGACTTGCTGAGCATCAGCGAGGTCTGCTTTGGCCGTACAGTATTCAGAGCCATCGTCCTCATCCCAGTTCTTCATAAACAGGCCTTCGACCTGATAGCCCTGCTGAATGAGCAGGTAGGCGGCTACCGACGAATCGACACCCCCAGACATGCCAACAATTACTTTTTCTACTTTATTCATTTAAGTCTGATGCCAGAGTAAAAAAGACGGCTAAGTTTTACAGCGGCCTCAATTGAACGAAATCTACTATGGGCGCTTTTTTGCACTCTCATTGGCCCCGTACTATAAGCGGTTGCGAAATATTTCCAAAGGAAAAATGAGATTGGCAAGGTAATCCTCAATACAGACCAGCACCATGTTGCTGCGCAATCGATGCTTTTGTGATCGAATTTCCTCTAGGGTCATCCAGAGAGCACAGTCAATATCGCTGTCTAACTCTGCGGTGGCATTAAATTTTAGTGCCTCTCCCAGAAAGCTCATGCGGTAGTAGGTAACACCATTTTGTGCTGCCAAGTGGGTAGAAATCCCAAGAAAGCCAGTGATGCATATATCCCAACCAGTTTCCTCTAGCGTCTCCCTAACGGCAGCCTGTAATATGTCCTCGCCAGGTTCCACATGGCCAGCTGGCTGGTTGATGACCTGCTCACCAAATTTAGTTTCCGCTACCATTAAAAAACGCTTATCTCTCTCGACTACGGTGGCCACGGTGAGATGAATTCTGTCTGGCATGCCTTGCTCCATTGGGTATCAGCGGTCTGAGACTTATTACAGTAGCGCTTATTTACGGCGAGATTTGTACCTTGGCTGTTTGGTTGCAGCTGGAGAATCGACAGCTTTCACGCTATATTCACCGGGTTGCAGCCCATCAATTGTCCACTCGCCTATGGCAGACCGCACCAGTCGTAGCGTAGGCAGTTCCACCGCAGCTGTCATGCGCCGAACCTGTCGGTTGCGGCCCTCGTTAATAACCAATTCAAGCCAGCTGTCAGGTATGGATTGCCTTACCCTTATCGGCGGAGTGCGCGGCCACAGACTGGGCTCGGATATAAGCTTACAGGTTATGGCTGTGGCGGTACCATCTTTTAAACTGACACCGGCGCACAGTTGATCGCAATGATCCTGAGTTGCGATGCCCTCGACCTGTACCCAATAAGTTTTGGTTAATTTGTACCTTGGGTGACTGATTTGCGCCTGAAGTTCACCGCTATCGGTAAGTAGCAGCAGCCCCTCAGAATCAAAATCTAAACGTCCGGCAGGGTAAACATTCTTTACAGGTATAAACTCCGACAAATTTTTTTTGTGGCCGTCAGATGTAAATTGGCTAAGTACCTGGAAGGGTTTGTTAAATAAGATCAGTTTAGCCAAGGTTTTTTCTCCATTTAGCCCTATTGTAAATGAAACAGGGTTACAAAAAAGCGCCCAAATCGTGTTAAAATTCGCGCATTCGGTAAATATTTTACAAAATACTCTATAACTCAGCTTAAACTTCTCGGAGACAACAATGGGATATCAACATATCCAGATCCCCCAATCTGGTGAAAAAATTACAGTCAATGCCGACTTCTCGCTTAACGTTCCCAGCAATCCAATTATTCCTTTTATTGAGGGTGATGGTATTGGTGTAGATATTACGCCAGTTATGATCAAGGTTATCGATGCGGCCGTTGCCAAAGCATACAGCGGTAGTAAGGAAATTTCTTGGATGGAAGTGTACTGTGGTGAGAAAGCTGCAGAACTCTATGAAGGTGACTGGTTCCCAGCTGAAACTCTTGACGCAGTTAAAGAGTACGCCGTGTCTATTAAGGGCCCCCTGACCACACCTGTAGGCGGTGGTTTTAGGTCGCTTAACGTTGCACTGCGACAGGAATTAGATCTATTTGTCTGTCAGCGCCCAGTGCGTTGGTTTGAGGGCGTTCCCTCTCCAGTAAAAGAGCCACATAAAGTTGATATGTGTATTTTCCGTGAGAACTCAGAAGATATCTATGCAGGTATTGAGTGGCGTGCGGGCACTGATGAAGCCAACAAGGTTATCAAGTTCTTGCAAGAAGAAATGAGTGTAAGCAAGATTCGTTTTGACCAAAACTGCGGCATTGGTGTTAAGCCAGTCTCAGAGCAGGGAACAAAGCGCCTTGTGGCTAAAGCGATTCAGTACGCCATTGATCAGAACAAGCCTTCTGTGACTCTTGTACATAAAGGTAACATCATGAAGTTCACCGAAGGTGCTTTCTGCGACTGGGGTTATGAAGTCGCTGCTGAGCAATTCGGTGGTGAGCCACTTGATGGAGGTCCTTGGCACGTGGTTAAAAACCCAAATACTGGCGACGACATCATTATTAAAGATGTAATTGCTGATGCGATGTTACAGCAAATTATTTTGCGTCCGGATGAGTACAGTGTTTTAGCGACACTAAACCTTAATGGCGATTATATTTCTGACGCTTTGGCTGCACAGGTGGGCGGTATAGGGATTGCCCCCGGTGCTAACCTCTCAGACGATGTGGCGATCTTTGAAGCTACTCACGGTACCGCACCTAAGTATGCAGGCCAAGACAAGGTGAACCCTGGGTCATTGATCCTTTCTGCGGAAATGATGCTACGTCACCTAGGTTGGGGCGAAGCTGCCGATCTAGTTGTGAAAGGCATTGAAGGCGCCATATCTGAAAAGAAAGTCACCTATGACTTTGAACGTCTTATGGATGACGCCACGCTGATGTCTTGTTCAGAATTTGGCGATGCAATGATCGAAAATATGTAAGCGCCAATAATGCTGCAAACTTAAAAAACCCGGCACTACCCTGCAGTGCCGGTTTTTTTTGTTTTAGAGACATGCTCGTTGGATCTAAGCCAGCTCCGGTTTTGAGATGCTGTCGCTATTTTGGACGGAGGGGTCATCTTCAGGCTCAACAGCAGGATCAACAGGGACGATGTTTATGGCATGCAAGCCTTTATCGCCGCGTTCGGTTTCGTACGCCACAAGCTGACCTGCCTTCAATGTCTTGTAACCTTGAATATTAATTGCGCTATAGTGAACGAAAATATCGCCTTCTCCGTCTTCTGGGAGAATAAAACCAAACCCCTTCGCGTTACTGAACCATTTTATTGTGCCTTTACTAACCATAACCTGTCGCCTTCTTCCATTTAAGCGTGTCAAAAAGAGCAAACCTCTAGTCGCTTGTACCTGCTTTCTGTGAGTGAAGTGCAACTCTAAATTGCCACAGGTTCCTGTCAAGTACCGCTCATCGGTTCACCGGCGGTGGTTTTCTGATGTAAGATGCAGGCACACTTTTATTGATAGGTATTCGGCTGTTTTACATGAGTAAAGAAAAAAATATCCCAGATTGGCAACAGGATAGTAATACTGTTGTCGAAGAATCAAGGCCAAAGTTAAAAAAGCCCCGTATGTTTCAGGTAGTACTGTTAAATGATGATTACACACCAATGGAATTTGTGGTCGAGTTAATTGAGCAGTTTTTTTATAAGTCGCGAGAGAACGCGACTCGAATCATGCTTAAAATACACACCGAGGGAAAGGGCGTCTGTGGCATCTATACTGAAGATGTAGCAGAGACGAAAGCGGCATTAGTAAATCAATACTCGAAGGACCATCAGCATCCGCTTCTGTGTGAAATTGAACCCTGTAACGACGACGATGAGACATAGTTATGTTAAGTAGAGAACTTGAAGTCACCCTCAATCTTGCATTTAAAAATGCGCGAGATAAACGACACGAGTTTATGACCGTCGAACACCTATTACTGGCACTTTTAGACGATGCTTCTGCTGCTAATGTGTTAAGAGCCTGTGGTGCCGACATAGATATTTTACGCCAGGATTTGACCGAATTTATCGATTCAACCATCCCGACAATTCCCGACACACAGTTAGAGCAAGAGACCCAGCCAACACATGGGTTTCAGCGGGTTTTGCAGCGCGCTGTATTCCAGGTTAATTCCGCTAATCACAGCGAGGTGGTCGGAGCCAATGTGGTGGTGGCAATTTTTAGCGAGCAGGAGAGTCAAGCTGTTTATTTTCTGCGCTTACAGAACATTGCTCGCATAGATGTTGTTAACTATATTTCTCACGGTATCTCCAAGTACGCTGATCAGCCAGAACATGGGCACGAGCAGCCAGAAGAAACTGGGGCTGAAAACGCCACTGGTGACAAACAGGAAGAGAGCCTTCTCAGTCAATTTGCAACTAACCTCAACGAGCGCGCCAGCTTGGGTCAAATTGACCCTCTGGTGGGACGTGATGCAGAGATTGAGCGCGTTAGCCAAATTCTAATTCGCCGCCGTAAAAATAACCCGCTTTTGGTTGGTGAGTCTGGCGTTGGCAAGACCGCGATTGCTGAGGGTCTTGCCAAGCTAATTGTTGAAGAAAATGTTCCTGAACCCATGCTGAACAGTACGGTTTATAGCCTTGACATGGGATCTTTGCTGGCGGGCACCAAGTATCGTGGCGACTTTGAAAAGCGCTTAAAGGGCATTATTAGTGAATTGGTAAAGAAGGAAAAATCTATCCTGTTCATTGATGAGATACACACTATTATTGGTGCTGGAGCAGCCTCAGGCGGTGTTATGGATGCCTCTAACTTGCTCAAGCCGCTGCTCTCTTCTGGTCAGTTGCGCTGTATTGGCTCTACAACCTATCAAGAGTATCGCGGTATCTTCGAAAAAGATCATGCCCTGTCTCGTCGCTTCCAAAAAATCGATGTTCCAGAGCCCAGTATTGCGCAGACATATGAGATCCTTAAAGGGCTCAAATCTCGCTTTGAAGAACATCATGATCTCAAGTTTACCAATCCTGCTCTAAAGGTGGCTGCGGAGTTAGCTAGTCGCCATATTACTGATAGGTTTCTACCCGATAAGGCCATTGATGTTATTGATGAGGCTGGTGCATACCAGCGTCTGCAGCCTGAGAGCCGTCGCAAAAAGAGTATTGGAGTCAGTGATATTGAGCTGGTGATTTCTAAAATTGCCCGAATTCCAGCAAAAAGTGTCTCCAGCTCTGACAAAGCGCAGTTAAAAGACCTTGCTGGTAAACTTAAAATGGTGGTGTTCGGTCAGGACCCTGCCATTGATGCATTGGCTACTGCTATTAAATTAGCACGAGCCGGTTTACGGGAAGGAGAGAAGCCCATAGGGAGCTTTTTGTTCGCTGGGCCCACAGGTGTAGGTAAAACAGAAGTTAGCCGACAGCTGGCTAATGTCCTGGGTGTTGAGCTGGTGCGTTTTGATATGTCTGAGTATATGGAGCGCCACACAGTATCTCGACTGATTGGTGCCCCCCCTGGCTACGTTGGCTATGATCAGGGCGGCCTGTTGACCGAGGCCGTTACCAAACAGCCTCATTCGGTAATTTTGCTCGATGAGGTTGAAAAGGCTCATCCGGATGTTTTTAATCTGCTATTACAGGTTATGGATCACGGTACGCTAACCGATAACAATGGCCGAAAAGCTGATTTTCGCAATGTCATTCTGATTATGACCACCAATGCTGGCGCTGAGTTGATGAGTCGAGCCTCTATCGGCTTTTCTAACCAAGATCACAGTACAGACGGCATGGAAGCGATCAAAAAGATGTTTACGCCAGAATTCCGTAATAGGCTGGATAGCATTGTGCAGTTTGGGGAGCTTAGTCTCGATGTTATCAAAACAGTTGTCGATAAGTTCTTGGTACAGCTGCAATCACAGCTCGATGATAAGAAAGTTTTTCTCGAGGTCGATGATGATGCTCGGCTTTGGTTGGCAGAGAATGGCTATGACGCCAAGATGGGTGCTCGTCCGATGGATAGGCTCATTCAAGAAAAGATCAAGAAGCCATTGGCCGAGGAAGTTCTATTCGGCAGTCTTTCCGAGAAGGGCGGCACAGTCTATGTCACCGTAGAGAGCAACGAACTGATTGTCACGACAGAGCCAAAAGAAGAGGTTACAGCTTAGGAGGTTTTGGCTGCAACTCACTAGCTACAACCAACTAGCTAAAACCAATCAGCTACAACCAACCAAAAGAAAGGCGAGAAATTTACATTTCTCGCCTTTTTTATACGCAGATTTTGTCGCAGAAACGCAGTGCTTTTAGCGCTCGCGGAAGGTGATGCGACCCTTGGTAAGGTCGTAGGGAGTCATTTCAACCTTTACTTTGTCACCCGTCAAAATACGGATGTAGTGTTTGCGCATCTTGCCTGAAATATGGGCAATGATGATATGTTCATTTTCGAGCTTTACTCGAAAAGTGGTGTTGGGCAGAGTATCGATAACTTCGCCTTCAAACTCAATGTGGTCTTCCTTCGCCATACGCTTATTTTCGTGCCTGTAAAAAAGGGCGCAGTTTGCCCTAAATTGAGCCTTTTAGCAAAGTCATTCGCTAAGTTGCCAGGTATTTTCCTGCAATATCTCCAGTGGTTTGTATTTTGCTTTATAGCTCATCTTTTGGCAGTCGCTAATCCAATAGCCAAGATACAGGTAGTCTAGCGATAATTTTTTGGCTAACTCTATCTGAAATAATATAGCTAAGGTGCCTAGGCTGCGGCCGGAATGCTGGGAGAGAAAATAGGTATATATGGCAGATAGCGCTGTTGGCAGTTGATCCACGACTGCGGTGCCAATTAGTGTCCCGTCTAGACGAAATTCCAAAAACTTAGTACAGCCCCACTTATTAACGAGAAACTGCTCAAACTGCCCGCGGGACGGTGGGTACATATCGCCGCCGTTGTGACGTTCAGAGATATAGTTTTCATAGACAGGGTAGTGCTCTTCAAATGAGATGCTGTCCACAGGCGTTATCGATATATCAGCGTTTCGCTTTAGACAGCGTCTCTGAGAGCGATTTGCCCTAAACTGATTAACTGGGATTCTGGCTGAAATACAAGCGTTGCAGGCTTTACAAAACGGCGAATATAGGTAGGGTCCGCTGCGGCGAAAGCCCATGGTACTTAGCTGGGCGTACAGCTGCGTATCCATGGGTGCATCAGGATCCACAAAAGCCGTAGTAGCCTGTTGATCACTCAGGTAACTACAGTTATGAGGCTGTGTTAATAGCAGCCTAATTTTACCTATGTCTGGCGATATATCTCTTGTCATAGCCATTCAGTCATCAAGGTTAGGGATTTTCAATGGTTAATCCTAGTTTATAACCTGATTAATCACCACCCCAGTCAATTGCAGCGGGCTGAGGCCAAGCCAGTGGAGTTGACCTACTGGTCTCAAGCAGAGAAAGAAAAGCCTTTCGCGATATGTCCCGCGCGCCGAGACTTAAAAGATGATCGTTCTTTATTTGGCAGTCCACTAGGCTATAGCCTCCAGCTTGTAGCCATTGGCATAGGTAGGCCATGGCAATTTTTGAGCCATTGCTTACAGCGCTGAACATTGATTCTCCGCAAAAAACTGAGCCGATCGTGACACCATAAATACCGCCAACAAGCCTTGTTCTATCCCAGACTTCAACAGAATGAGCATAACCAAGCTTGTGGAGCTCCACATAGGCAGAAGCCATGCTGTCACTGATCCAAGTTCCCTCCGCACCTCTAGACTCGGCACAGGCACTCACAACCGCGGCAAAGTTGATATCAGTGGTAATTTGATAGGCGTGCCGCTTGAGCTGCTTGCGCAGACTTTTAGAGATATGAAACTCTGCTGGTGGTAACACACAGCGTTTGCTTGGGCTCCACCACAGAATAGGCTCACCGTCCTGATACCAGGGGAAAATACCCTGAGAATAGGCGGAAATAAGCGTGCTGGGGTAGAGATTGCCACCGACTGCAAGGAGCCCATCTGGCTCCTTGAGTGCGGCGTGGGGGGCTGGAAATTCTGGGTTATCTGCCTTCACTAAAGCGAGATGCATTAGCTGTCTAAGAAGCGCTCAGCATCAAGGGCTGCCATACAGCCACTGCCTGCGGAGGTCACCGCTTGGCGATACACGTGATCAGCTACGTCACCTGCAGCAAATACGCCTTTAACACTGGTTTCAGTCGCGTTTCCAGCTAGGCCGCCAGTAATGGTTAAATAGCCATCTTTCATATCGAGCTTATCAACGAAGATGTCAGTGTTAGGCTTATGACCGATGGCAATAAATACCCCAGTCACATCAATGGTCTTGCTCTCGCCTGACTCTGTGCCGACTAACTGAATACCGGTCACGCCAGTATCATCACCCAGCACTTCGGCTAGGTTGTGATTCCACTCAATGCTGATGTTGCCGTTCTGTTCTTTTTCGAACAGCTTGTCCTGTAGCATCTTTTCCGCTCGAAGAGCATCGCGGCGGTGCACTAGAACGACCTCAGAACATATGTTAGATAGATAAAGCGCCTCTTCTACTGCGGTATTTCCCCCGCCAATAACGGCTACTTTTTGGTTTCGATAGAAGAAACCATCACAGGTCGCACAGGCCGAGACACCTTTGCCCATAAAAGCTTCTTCAGAGGGAAGGCCGAGGTATTGAGCCGAAGCCCCAGTTGCAATGATCAGTGAATCACAGGTGTAGGTGTTAGATCCCACCAACGTGAAAGGGCGCTTAGAAAAGTCCACCGAGTCAATATGGTCAAAAATCGTCTGAGTATCAAAGCGCTCTGCATGCTTCTGCATGCGCACCATTAGCTCAGGGCCCTGAACACCGTCTGCATCTCCTGGCCAGTTATCAACATCTGTGGTAGTTGTCAGCTGGCCGCCTTGCTGAATACCAGTAATTACAACTGGGCTTAGGTTAGCTCGCGCAGCATAGACGGCTGCAGTCCAGCCGGCGGGGCCGGAACCAAGAATAATAAGGGAATGATGCTGTGACTCTGACATAAAAGGCTCTCTAGAAAGTATGTTGGCCAACAAAATGGGGTTGGCAAATGATCTTGGCCGCTATCATAAAGAATAGTTTGATCATCACCAATTGCTTTTTTATATACAGGGGATAGTTGATCAATATCGGCCTCGCTGCCATGGCGTTTGCTAGAGAATAGGCTACAATTGGCCATGGCAAAAATTACAGGGAAACGATCCGTTGAGTACCGATCACAAAAAATCTCGAAACAACCAGTCTGCAGTAACGGGGATACCAGCCTCAAAAAGTAAACGGCTGCTGGCAGATGGTGCTCTTATTGGATGGATAGCCCTCTGCCTGGTGCTGCTACTAGCACTGGTGACCTATTCATCTCAAGATCCGGGTTGGTCACATACAGCATCGAGAGCGGAGGTTAATAATGCCATTGGACCAGCAGGGGCATGGCTGGCCGATGTCTTCTTTTCCCTGTTTGGTGGCATGGCTTATCTTTTCCCTCTGCTATTAGCAATCAGAGCGCTGCAAATACTGCGTACTCATTTTCTTCAGGAAGCCGGGGGTTTTGACTCAGCCACCTTTATTTTACGTTTTATAGGTTTCGCTCTGGTTATGATAAGCGCGACCTCGTTGGCTAGCATTCAGTACACGGAGATGGCTCTCAGCTATCCCTTTGGCAGCGGCGGAATGTTGGGCAGTAAAATTGGCGAAGCTGTTTTAGCAGCCTTTAGTTACACAGGTAGTACTCTCATACTGCTGGCGCTGTTTCTCTTTGGTTTGACGGTATTTGCAGATATTTCTTGGATCAAGTTGATCGATAGCCTCGGTGGCTGCGCATTGAGAAGCATTGATGCGCTAAAGTTAAAGTTAGCGGAACGCGAGCGTCGTAGAGCTGAACTGCAGGCATCTAAAGATGCGATGTCAGAACGTCTAGTAAAAGTCGAGGCTGCGGTTAAGCAAAAAAAGGAGCGCAAGCCCCCAACAATTCAAGCACCCAAAGTCAAACCAGTGGTCAGCCCACGAATAGAGCGAGAGAAACAACAGACCCTGTTTAGCGACACTGAAATAGTGGGTTCTTTGCCACCACTGAACTTGCTAGATCCCAGCGATAAGAGTGGTGATACCGGCTATTCGGAGGAGTCCCTAGAGCATCTGTCCCGGTTACTTGAGCACAAGTTAAAAGATTTTGGTATAAGTGCCGAAGTAGTCGAGGTGCTCCCCGGCCCTGTAGTAACCAGATTTGAAATTCAGCCCGCACCAGGGGTCAAAGTGAGTCGTATCAGCGGCCTTGCTAAGGATCTGGCGCGCTCCATGGCTGTAATTAGCGTGAGGGTGGTGGAAGTTATACCGGGCAAGTCCGTGGTGGGCATTGAAATTCCGAATGAAAAACGAGAGATGGTGAGATTGTCGGAAATTCTCTCATCAGAGGCCTACGATCGATCCAGCTCTCCCCTGACACTTGCCTTGGGACATGATATTGCCGGAGTGCCTACAGTGGCGGATCTGGGTCGCATGCCACATCTGTTGGTGGCTGGCACTACAGGCTCAGGCAAATCTGTGGGTATTAATGCCATGCTGCTCAGCCTGCTGTTCAAAGCTTCGCCAGAAGAGGTCAAACTAATTCTGATTGACCCAAAGATGCTCGAGCTCTCTGTGTATGACGGGATTCCGCATCTATTAACGCCAGTTATTACCGATATGAAAGATGCCGCAAGTGGCCTGCGTTGGTGTGTTGGAGAGATGGAGCGTCGGTATAAATTAATGGCTGCCCTGGGTGTTCGTAATCTGGCCGGATATAACCGCAAGATTGAGGATGCAATCAAGTCTGGTAACCCCATAGTAGACCCACTTTGGACGTTTAACCCTGATGAAATGGGGTGGGATGCTACTCAAGAGCCGCCGGAGGCTCCAACCCTTGAGACCCTGCCTTATATTGTTGTTGTCATCGATGAATTCGCTGACATGATGATGATCGTAGGCAAAAAGGTTGAGCAGCTTATCGCGCGCATTGCCCAGAAAGCCCGTGCAGCAGGAATCCACTTAATTCTGGCCACTCAGCGCCCCTCAGTAGATGTAATTACCGGCCTGATTAAGGCAAATGTGCCATCGAGAATCGCTTTTCAGGTGTCCTCTAAGATTGATTCGCGGACCATTCTCGACCAGGGTGGTGCAGAGCAACTTTTGGGTCATGGTGACATGCTTTATTTGCCACCTGGCACCAGTGTTCCAGAGCGAATTCACGGTGCCTTCGTTGACGACCATGAGGTACATAAGGTGGTTGCCGACTGGAAGCGACGTGGTGAGCCGCAGTATCTTGAAGAAATTACAGATGAGGGCTCTGTATCGTCAATTCCGGTGCCCGGATTTAGCGGTAGTGACGAGGGTGATGACGACCCGGAATCTGACCCGCTGTATGACGAAGCTGTCGCCTTTGTGCTAGAGAGCCGCAAAGCGTCAATATCATCGGTGCAGCGAAAGCTGCGGGTCGGCTACAACCGTGCTGCCCGTTTAATCGAGCAGATGGAAGAAGCAGGGGTTGTAAGCCCTATGGGCAGTAATGGCAGCAGAGAGATTCTGTCACCTAAGTCATAGGTGGCAGATCGACAACCTGTCCGTGGGAGTCTAATGCAGTTAACTGTGAGCCGAGTTCAATATGCCTCTGATTAGAAATACAGTCATAAACCTTCTCCTCATTGCGAGCTTGAACGCTCAGGCGAGTGGTACTTCGGTTGATCTGCAACAGTTGCGCGACCTACTGCAGCCGATTACCAGTCTGTCAGCTCAATTTGAACAACAGGTAACCGACGCCAACGGGTTTCCCGTCCAGAATTCCAGTGGGCTTTTTCAGGTTGCTCAGCCCAATAATATGCGCTGGATAGTCTCTTACCCCATGCCACAGCAAATGATCTCAGACGGGACAACGCTGTGGCTTTACGACCCAGATCTTGATCAAGTTATTGTTCAGCCGTTTGACGCTAAACTTCAGTCGACGCCAGCAGTCTTGTTTTCTGGTGAACTTGACGAGTTGGGTCGAGCCTATGAAATCAACCAGTCGACTCCGGGGGTTTTTGACTTAGCGCCAGTGCGAGCTGATAGCCTTTTCCAAGCCTTGCAGATCTCATTCACTGACGGCGTACCTCAGTCCATCGTGCTGACCGATGGTCTCGGACAGACGACTTATATCAATTTCAAAGAGGTAGATGTCAATCCCGTTTTGGCCTCAGGCCTTTTTAAATTCGATATCCCGCCTAATGTCGATGTGATTCGCAATGACTGACCTATTTAGCCAGCAGCTTTATCAACCGCTGGCGGCGCGAATGCGACCAGGCACATTGGACGGCTTCTTCGGCCAGCAGCATCTAATCGGGCCAGGTAAGCCTCTGCGCGAAGCAATAGAAAATGGAACCTTGCATTCGATGATCTTCTGGGGTCCGCCTGGCGTTGGCAAAACCACCTTGGCAAAGATTATTGCCGCCTCAGCGGATGCGCACTTCGAGAGTATTTCCGCGGTGCTGTCTGGGGTAAAAGAAATTCGCGCATCCATTGCCAAAGCTGAAGAGCAACGAGATCTGCGTGGCCGCAAAACTATTTTGTTTGTTGATGAGGTGCATCGCTTTAATAAGTCCCAGCAGGATGCTTTTCTCCCTTACGTGGAGGATGGGACTGTAGTATTTATTGGCGCGACCACCGAAAATCCATCCTTTGAGTTAAATAATGCACTGTTGTCACGCTGCCGCGTCTATGTGCTTAAGAGCCTAGATAAGCCGCAAATTAAGGTGCTGATTCAGCAAACACTAGCTAATACTGAGTCTGGCCTGGGACAGCGCAAGCTGAAACTAGACGAGACCGCGCTAGAGCTATTAGCCAATGCAGCCGACGGTGATGCGCGGCGAGCGCTGAACCTTCTTGAGATCGCTAACGATCTGGCCAGCGAGCAAGGCGATCAGGCAATAATTGACGGCGCTGTGCTCGAGCAGGTTTTGGTGGGAGATACCCGACGCTTTGACAAGAGCGGAGAGTATTTTTACGACCAAATTTCTGCGCTACACAAGTCTGTGCGAGGTTCATCGCCAGACGCGGCGCTGTACTGGCTCTGCCGTATGCTTGATGGTGGCTGTGACCCTCTGTATATTGCACGACGAGTGGCACGCATAGCCTCAGAAGATATTGGCAACGCAGACCCCAGAGCCCTTGAGGTGGCGTTAAATGCCTGGACTATTCAAGAGCGGCTGGGCAGCCCGGAGGGCGAGTTAGCCCTAGCTCAAGCAGTAACTTACTGTGCGGTGGCAGCTAAGAGCAATGCACTGTATAACGCCTTCAAGGCAACCATGGCTGATGTTAAGTCGCTGCCAAGTTACGAGGTGCCCATGCATCTGCGCAACGCGCCTACTCGACTGATGAAAGAATTAGATTACGACAGAGATTATAGATACGCCCATGACGAAAAGGGCGCCTATGCCGCGGGGGAGACCTATTTGCCTGAGGAACTCACAGATAGGCAGTACTACGTCCCGACGGGAAACGGTCTGGAAAAAAAGATCGCGGAAAAGCTAGCCCATCTGCGCTCGCTCGATGCTCAACAGAGTAAGGACTAAATTTTGATTAACTGGATCGCTGTTGCTATGGGTGGCGCACTGGGCGCTATGGCCCGTTATGGATTGAGTACACTGGTATTTGATGCGGACAGCGCTAGGTTCCCCTACGCCACGCTTACGGCTAATGTTTTAGGTAGTTTGCTGATAGGTGTCCTCTATGTAGTCATTATTGAAAAGGCTATGTTACCAGCAGAGATGCGCAGCATTTTAATGATCGGTTTTCTCGGTGCCTTTACGACTTTCTCAACATTCTCGCTTGATGCCCTAGGTCTGTGGCAAAATGGCGACCTTTTTCTAGCGCTGGCATATGTGCTGGGATCAGTTATTTTATGCTTGGCAACAGTGAGTGCCGCTGTTTGGTTAACGCGTTTGCTTTTGATTTGATTTGATTTTAAGGATTACACCATGCTCGACCCGAAGCTACTACGTTCGGATTTAAATGCCGTCGCCGCTAGCCTGAGCATCAAGCGTTATGAGCTTGATACGGCTGCCTTTGTGGCTCTTGAGGCACAACGCAGAGAGTTGCAACTATCCGCAGAGAGCTTGCAGCAAGAGCGCAACAGCTATGCCAAATCCATGGGCAAGCTAATTGGTGAAGCAAAAGCCAAAGGAGATGATATTGAGCCACTAAAGGCGAGAGGTGAACAGCTCAAAACAGATTCAGCCGCCGCTGATGCCGCGCTTGCCGCGATACAGGACCAGTTAGACGAACTGTTGCAGGGTATTCCCAATATACCCCATGAGTCAGTGCCTGCCGGTAATGATGAGCAAGATAATGTCGAAGTGCGACGTTGGGGCGAGCCTAGGGTTTTTGATTTTCAAGTCAAGGATCATGTAGATCTAGGAGATGCCCTTAATGGCTTGGATTTTGATACAGCCTCCAAGATTACCGGATCAAGATTTTCACAGATGCGCGGTGGGCTAGCCAGTTTACATCGAGCACTAACCCAGTTTATGTTGAACACCCATATTCAGGAACACGGTTACGAAGAGGTCTATGTACCCTACATTGTTAACCGTGATTCGCTCTTCGGTACAGGCCAGTTACCGAAATTTGAGGAAGATCTGTTTAAGCTGGATGATGAGCGTGAGTTTTATCTTATCCCGACTGCTGAGGTGCCGATAACCAATATCTATCGCAATGAAATAGTAGATAACCTGCCAATAAAGTTCGTCTCCCACACGCCTTGTTTTAGAAGTGAAGCTGGCAGCTACGGTCGGGATACCCGCGGCATGATCCGTCAGCATCAGTTTGAGAAGGTCGAGATGGTTCAATTTGTTCATCCCGATGAGTCTTGGGATGCCTTAGAGGGCCTTGTGGGGCATGCAGAGGCCATTTTGCAGAAGCTCGGGTTGCCTTATCGGACGGTAATTCTCTGTGGTGGTGATTTGGGTTTCTCTGCAGCCAAGACCTATGATATCGAAGTCTGGTTACCCTCTCAGGAGAAATACCGCGAAATATCCTCTTGCTCGAACTTTGCCGACTTTCAAGCTCGTCGCATGAAGGCTCGGTATAGAAATGCCGATGGTAAGCCTGAGTTATTGCATACGCTCAACGGCTCTGGCCTGGCGGTTGGTCGCACCTTATTGGCGGTAATAGAAAATTATCAGCAAGCGGACGGCTCCATAGCTATACCTGAGGTGCTTCAGCCGTTAATGAATGGACAGACTGTCATCAGCTAATGGATTACCTGCCGCTTTTTCACAACCTTAAAGGCCGCCGCGTTGTTGTGGTTGGTGGTGGTGAAATCGCTCTGCGAAAGGTGCGATTAGTTCAGGAAGCCAGCGCATTAATTACGATTATTGCCAAGGATTTCTGTGTGGATCTTTTGGCCATGGCGGCCAGCGATGAGGCTGCTGGTTGTAATGGTCTCGAGCTTATCACTGCATCCTACGAGCACAGGCTTCTGCTGCAATACCCAGACACCGTGTTAGTGATCGCCGCCACAAATTACCGGGCATTAAATCGTACGGTGTCGGAGCACGCCCAAGCCGCTAATATTCTCTCGAATGTTGTGGATGACCCAGGATTTTCCACCGTCATCTTTCCTTCGATTGTTGATCGATCTCCTATTCAGGTCGCTATTTCTAGTGGTGGCGACGCCCCTGTGCTTGTGCGCCTGTTACGAACGCGCTTTGAAAGTCTATTGCCCGCTGGCATGGCCAAGTTAGGCGCGCTCGCAGGCCGCTTTCGAGAGAGAGTGAAGGACAAGTTTTCTAATGGCGCAGACCGAAAAGCATTTTGGGAGGAAGTGTTTTACGGTGCTGTTGCTGAGCAGGCCTATGCCAATAATCTTGAGGAGGCTGAGCGCCTGTTAGTGGACAAGTTGGAGCACAGCGACCGGTTTGAAACCGGTGAGGTGTATTTAGTCGGGGGCGGCCCCGGTGACCCTGATCTACTGACATTTAAGGCACTGCGTCTAATGCAGCAGGCCGATATAGTACTGTATGATCGCCTGGTGTCGCCGCAGGTGCTAAATTTAGTGCGGCGCGACGCCACGCGCATCTATGTGGGTAAAACTGCTGGTGATCATCCGGTGACCCAAGACAATATTAATCAAAAGCTCGTTGATTACGCCCTTGAAGGAAATCGCGTTGTCCGTCTGAAGGGCGGGGACCCATTTATTTTTGGCCGCGGTGGCGAAGAGATTGAAACTCTGGCTGAGCATGGCATTCCATTTCAGGTGGTGCCAGGAATAACTGCCGCTTCAGGCTGTGCAAGCTACGCAGGTATTCCTCTCACGCATCGCGATCATGCTCAGTCGGTACGCTTTATTACTGGCCATATGCGGGGTGGCAAGCGAGATTTAAATTGGCCTGAGCTTGTACTACCCAACCAAACATTAGTCTTTTATATGGGCTTGAGTGGCTTGGAGACTATTTGTCAGGGGCTCATAACCCACGGCTTAGATGAGACTACGCCAGCGGCATTAATTGAAAAGGGCACTACTGAGGCGCAACAGGTATTGGTCGGAGACCTGAGTAGCTTACCTGATATAGTCCGACAAGCAGGGCCTAAGGCGCCAACCTTAATTATTGTTGGTCATGTTGTGAGCCTACAGAGCAAACTAAGTTGGTTTAACAATCCCGCCAATAGAATCGAAGGTACGATTAACAAAAACAATGAATCCTAATTAGGGATCTGAGGCTGACATATGACGGATAGCTTTGACTATGATCTGTTTGTAATTGGTGCTGGTTCAGGCGGCGTGAGAGCTGCGCGTATGGCAGCATCAAAAGGCAAGAGAGTCGCAGTAGCGGAAGAGCGCTTCCTAGGGGGTACCTGCGTGAATGTCGGCTGTGTGCCTAAAAAGCTATTTGTCTATGCTTCCCAGTTCCCAGAGCTGTTGCATGCCAGTGCTGGATTTGGTTGGTCCATATCGTCACCGCCAAAGCTGGATTGGCGGACCCTAAGGGACAATAAAACCGCTGAAATCGAGCGTCTCAACGGGATTTACAATCGTTTGATTGATAACAGTGGTGCAGATCTGTTTGATGGCCGGGCCACCATTGCGGGCCCCCATCTCGTGTCGGTCAATAATCAGACCTACAGCGCACGAACCATACTTGTAGCCACTGGCGGCTGGCCTTATATTCCTGAGTTTCCTGGTAGTGAGCATGTGGTTAGCTCCAATGAAATGTTTTTTCTCGAGGATCTTCCAAAAACAGCGATAGTCGTGGGTGGTGGTTATATTGCCGTGGAATTTGCAGGTATTTTAAACGGCCTAGGGGTAGACACTCACCTGATATACCGAGGTCCTGCGCTGTTGAAATCCTTTGATCGAGAGATGGGCGTCAAGGTAACAGAGGGCATGACTGCTAAAGGAGTCAATATTCTCCTCAACACTGAGATAAATGAAATTACTCAACATGACAATGGCCTGTCTGTAGATCTTAATACAGGCTCTAGCCTAGAGGCAGGCCTAGTGCTCTACGCTACTGGTCGCCGAGCCAATACTCAAGGCCTTGGGCTAGAGACTACCAATGTAGTGATGCATAGCAATGGCGCAATTCAAGTAGATGATAACTTTGCTACTGCGGAGCCAAGCATCTATGCACTGGGCGACGTGATTGATCGAGTTCAATTAACCCCCGTTGCGATTCAAGAAGCTATGGTGCTAGTTGACCACCTCTATGGTAATGGCTTGGCAAAGATTGACTACAGCGATATACCCACCGCAGTCTTCTGCCAGCCAGAATTGGGGGCTGTGGGGCTTTGTGAAGAGCAGGCGAGGGCAGAGTATACTGAGATTGATGTGTATGTCTCGGATTTTAAGCCCATGCTACACAGCCTAGGCGGCGGCTCTGATCGTATCACCATGAAATTAGTAGTGGATAGACTGTCAGACAGGGTAGTGGGTTGTCATATGGTAGGCGAGCATGCGGCTGAAATCATACAGGGCATGGGTATTGCATTAAAAGCGGGCGCCACTAAGGCCCATTTTGATGCCACTGTAGGCATTCATCCATCGGCCGCAGAAGAATTCGTTACTATGAGAGAAAAGACAAGATAATCAATAGCTTGAAGAGCTATTTGAATATAGTACTTTAAGTAATTTCAGTGCCAAATAAAGACTAAAAGGCGCTTTTAGCGCGCTCAAGCAGGGCCAGACTCAGATGTTTTAGCTCGTTCAGGGTTTTAATGCCGTCTGGCTTATTTTGATTAACCACAACCAAAATTAAAGCATGACTGAGCTCTAGGTAGGTACGACCAAGGCGGCGTAATTCATGGGATTCCGAGCTTATATCCATACGCTTAAACATGCGTGCCATCGATGCAATAATTAACTCATCATGCATAACATCAAGCTCCTTGAGCTCTGGCACACCATACATAGCCTGAACTAGGGGTAGTAAACCCTGCTGATTGCGATAGACCCCCAGCATGCGCTCCACACTGCGCTCAACGAACTTCTTGACGCTATAAGCTTCGATTGCCTCTGACTCAAGGGCTTGAAGTGCTATATCCATTTCGCCCAGCCACTGTTCGGCAAGAGCGTGCATGATGGCGTACTTATTGGGGAAGTAGTGATAGAGGGTGCCTACTGAGATGCCTACGCGCTTAGCGACCAGGATAGTTGTTAAGTCGTCCTGCCCAACCTCCTCAAGCAAATCAGCCGTGACGGTCAGTATTTGACTACGACGGGCCATGGCGCGCTGCTGAATGGGCTGGTTGCGCGGCGTGAGCTTACGTTGGCCGCTCATTAAAAGCGATCTCTAAGGGCGTAATAGAGCATTCCCGCCACCATGCCGGGCCATCTAAGTAATGTACCCCCCGGAAATTTTTGGGTAGGCAGGTTAGCCATTAAATCGAAGCGCTCAAGCTTGCCGCTTATAGCCTCAGCAACCAACTTGCCAGCAAAGGTTGCCGTGGGCACTCCGTGGCCTGAATAGCCGTGCATGTACCAGATATTGTCTTCCAATCTACCAAAGTGGGGCATGCGATTAAGGGTAATTGCTAAGGTCCCGCCCCAGCCGTAGTCTATTCTGGTATCCGAGAGCTGGGGGTAGATGCTCAACATATATTTACGTACAAAGCCCTTGATGTCCGCAGGAAAACCCCGTCGGTAATTCTCTCCACCACCGAACAATAATCGGTTATCAGCGGAAAGTTTCCAATAATTGATCACGAAGCGGCTATCTGACATAGAGGTATCAAGAGGGCATATCTGCGCTGCAAGCTCGTCGGATAGGGGCTCTGTGGCGAGCATAAAATTATTGATTGGCATTATTCGGCCATTTATTCTTGGCTCTAATTTTCCGATATAGCCATTGCAGGCCAGAATCATTTCCTTTGCAGTAACCTGCCCACGAGCGGTTTTTATCAGTAGGGGCGTCCCTGAATAACCAATGACAGCGGAGTGCTCATAGATTTCAACGCCAGCATCCACGGCCGCCTTGGCAAGCCCCTGAGCATATTTAAGCGGGTGAAGATGCTTGGATGCACGGTTTACCAGGGCGCTATGAAACACCTTGCTGCCAATAACCTCAGTAAGCTTCTCTTTGGGTACGTAGTCGAGCTGGTCAAAGCCGTAGCGATCATGAAGAAAGCTGATTTCTTCCTGTAACTCCTGATTGTATTTCGCGCGGTGGGCAAAGTGAATATTACCCTGTTTGAGATCACAGTTAATTTTGTGTTTTTCAATTAACTGCTGGACCGTATCTAGCGCCTCAAGTCCCATTGCCCAGAGGGCAGAGGCTACTTCCGGGCCAAACTTTTCCTCAAGATATTGCTGATCCTGCCGCTGACCTACACCCACATGGCCCCCATTGCGTCCAGACGCACCATAGCCCACTGTGCGAGCTTCTAGAACAATGACCTTATATCCTCTTTCGGCAAGATGCAGGGCAGAAGAGAGGCCCGTATAGCCCGCTCCAACGACACAGATATCAGCTTTCAGATCGCCTAGCAAAGGAGGATAGCTCAAACGCTGGTCGGCACTGTCTTGATAGTAAGAACTCACATTAAACCCATTAGTTTTTTTCGACGATTGACATTATGACGTTTTCGAATAATAATTCAATATTAATTGAACAATAATTCGAAAAATCCCTTTGATCTACCTAAGGGGTTTTCGAGAAACCATAAAACCAACGCAGGTGCATCATGCAGTCGCAAAAGGAAATCGAGAGCTGGCTTAAAAAGAATAAAATCACTGAGGTGGAATGCCTTGTGCCAGATATGACCGGTAATGCGCGAGGAAAATTTATTCCCGCCAAAAAGTTTCTAAAGGAAGATAGTCGTTTGCCAGAGGGTATTCTGGCTCAAACAGTAACTGGAGAATACTCTGAAGATTACTGGGATTTACTTGACACCATTGACGGAGACATGCTGCTAGAACCTGACCCGCGCACTAAGCGTGTCGTTCCCTGGGCTAATGAAACCACAGGCCAAATTATTCACGACTGCTACACAAAAGATGGAAAACCGCACCCGTTTAGTACTAGAGCTGTTTTAAAGCACATTCTCGATCTCTATGACAAAGAGGGTATGACGCCGGTAATTGCTCCAGAAATGGAGTTCTATTTGGTTGAACGCAACACAAACCCAGATATGGCGCTGAAGCCACCGCTGGGGCGCTCAGGGCGCCCCGAAACAGCTCGGCAATCCTATAGTATCGACGCGGCCAATGAGTTTGAGCCCTTTGTAGAGGACATGTACGCCTATGGCGAGGCGATGGGCCTTGATATTGACACACTGATTCATGAGTCTGGCGCTGCCCAGCTAGAGGTGAATTTTATCCATGGCGATGCGTTGGATTTGGCTGATCAGGTATTTACCTTCAAACGTATGGTGCGCGAGGTCGCGCTTAAACATAATATTTACGCCACCTTTATGGCCAAGCCGATGGCAAATGAGCCAGGCTCTGCTAAGCATATTCACCAAAGTATTATCTCCAAGGCCGATGGCAGCAATATATTTGCCACCAAAGAGGGTGATTATAGCCAAGCTTTCTATCACTATCTGGGTGGAATGCAGAAGTACACGCCTTTTGTAATGAGCTTTTTTGCCCCCAATGTGAACTCCTATCGACGTTTTACCCGAGAGGTTTCAGCGCCTATAAACCTGCACTGGGGCTATGACAATCGCACAACAGGACTGCGAGTTCCAGATGCCAATGCCAAAAACTATCGTATCGAGAACCGCTTCCCCGGTGCCGATGTCAATCCGTACCTCTCGATTGCTGCAACCTTAGCCTGTGGCTATCTGGGCATGAAAAACAAGATCGAGCCCACTGCGCCTCATGCCGGTAATGCTTACGACGAAGAATTAGTTTTACCCAGAACCTTAGAAGAGGCGCTGCGTGGACTGGAAGAAGACGAGGATATCGTAGAGCTGTTTGGCGAGAAATTTATTCAGCTTTACACGTCCATTAAACTGGTTGAGTTTGAGGAGTTCAATCGGGTTATTTCTTCGTGGGAGCGTGAGCATTTGCTCTTAAACGTTTAGGTTGTTAAGGGCTACAATGGGGGGGTCAGCCATCTGTAAATGTTTAACTAGGCCTCTCCTATTGCTTAAAACGACTTTAAAGACATTCTTTTTTCTCTGCGCTTTGGCAAATAATATTTGTCAGGCGCAGGGAGACTATGCTGGCAGTACTACCTGCCAGGGATGCCATGATAAGGAATATAAGCAATGGCAGAACTCACATCATGCCTGGGCAATGCGTGAAGCCAATGCGAGCACGGTCTTAGGTGACTTCAATAACGTTACCTATAGTCACCAGGGGATCATCACTGAATTTAGTCAATCGGATGGGCAATACTTTGTTCGGACGCAGGGGGCCGACGGTAAAACCCATAGCTTTAAAATTGCCTATACCTTTGGTGTCGAGCCACTCCAACAATATCTAATAGGCTTCCCCGATGGGCGTTATCAGGCGCTCACAGTCGCCTGGGATAGCAGACCAATGGAAGAGGGCGGGCAGCGCTGGTATCAGTTAATGCCCAACGATATGGGGCAGCCAGGAGAGAGCCTGCACTGGACTGGTGTCTATTACAACTGGAACAGCCAATGCGCCGCCTGCCATTCCACAGGTTTACAGGAAAATTATTCACCGAAAACCAATAGCTACAGCAGCAGTTGGACTGAGATAAATGTTAGTTGCGAGAGCTGCCATGGCCCAGGATTAAAACACAGCGCGAGCCCCGCTACTCCTATGCCAGTGGCCTATAGAGAGCAACTGCAATGGCTAATCGGAGATGGTGCAAGTATTGCGTCCCCACTGGGATCGCCCCATGAGGGGAGCAAAGTCGAAATTGAGTCATGCGCCGGATGCCATTCCAGACGGGTTAAAATAAGCCCATACGCAGTTAACAACTACCCATTAGGCACAGAGTTTCTCGATCATTATCAGCCACAGATATTGAGGGAAGGGCTGTATCATCCAGACGGCCAAATTCAAGACGAGGTCTATGTCTACGGCTCGTTTATCCAAAGCAAAATGCACCAGCGCGGTGTGCGTTGCAGCAACTGCCATGAACCCCACAGTCTCGAGTTAAAAGCACCAGGCAATGCAGTCTGTGCCGGCTGTCACGCCCCAAAGGTCTATAACAGCCCAGCGCATCACTTCCATAAACCCGCAGGTAGCCCTGGCGCTCAATGCGTGAATTGCCACATGCCCACGACAACCTATATGGGAATAGATCAAAGGCGTGACCACAGTATGCGGATCCCAGATCCTGTCTTATCAAGCCAAATTGGAGCGCCAGACGCCTGTACTAGTTGTCATACGAATAAGAAAGCTAGCTGGGCAGGGCAGGCCATCAACAGCTGGCTAGAGGCTAAGGGGGCGGCTGATAGGCGCCAATCTAATGGTTACGCCAAGGCTATGCATGCAGCTAGAGCCCAGCATCGGGATGCCGAGAGGTTGCTTATTGAAGCAGCCAGCGACGGCCGCATTAATGCTATTGCGCGGGCAACAGCCCTTGGATTATTGGTAGATTATCCCAGTCAGAAAAGCTACGAAACTGCGCTAGGGCAGCTAAAAGATGCGGATGCAATAATAAGACTCGGTGCCCTCGAAGCCCTTGAGTTTCTGCCACCTCGGCAGCGCTGGGACATCATATCGCCACTATTAAATGATCATATAAAAGCTGTACGGCTTGCGGCGACCCGATTATTGCTGCCCAGTAATAACACCCAGCTTGGCAGTAATATTGATGAGTATATGGAGAGCTTAGGGCTTCAAGCAGATACAGCCTTTGGACAGCTAAAGCTTGCTGAGGCCTATTTGGCACAGAATCTTTATTCGCAGGCCAATAGCGCTCATCAACAGGCTCTCAATATAGACCCCCATAATATTGCAGCAATAAGCAATTACGCCGACAGTCTTCGTATTCAGGGGCAGGAGCCTGAGGCGCTGGATCTATTAGCTAGAGGCAACCAATCAGTGCCTAATAACCCAGTGCTGCTACATGCGCTGGGTTTAGCGCAGATCCGTAGCGGGCAGCCAGCGCTTGAAAGCCTGCGAAGGGCAGCTGTACTAGAGCCTCATAATAGTAGATTTAACTATGTTTATGCTCTGGCGCTTAACAGTGGAGGTAAGCCTGATCAGGCGATTGATGTGCTTAATAGAGCGCTTGTGACAAGCCCGGAAAATCGAGATTTATTAACCGCCCTGGCAACTATTAACCGAGATATTGGCAAGCTGGCTAAGGCGAAGTACTTCGCGCGTCGGCTGGTGGAAGTTTTCCCTAGTGATGCGAGGGCAAAGCAGCTACTCCAGTCGCTATAAATTACATTAATTAGTCGCTATAACTAATTGAATTATATAACTTATACTTCTCTCGATTTTCCTGATCTTGCTCGCTCTTTCATATCTGACTGGATGTAAACCTGGTCAGTCGTCCCCATGCTGGCATGACCTAAGTCATCCGCCATATGCTTGAGCGGCCTTGTTGCGATGTCCTGCGACGCGCCAGTATGCCTCAGCCAATGGGTCGTAGCCTCACGAAGCGCTTTGGCTTCTTCTTTAAAGCCCTCTGCATGCATCCGCTGGTAAGCGAGATCAAATCCTTGCTGGACTATCCTGCGCAACTGCCGAGATGTCATACCGCCAGTACCACGATTTTTAGCTACTAACGCAGAATTAACCCCAAAATTGGCACTCAAGCCAGCGCGGTAGCGCTGATAGCGTTCTATGTAGGGGGAAAGGGCGCTTGGAACAGAAATATCCCTGATTTTATTGCCTTTGCCAAGCACCTTTAGCCATTGGTTACCGTCGGTATCCTTCCAGAAATGCTTCCAGGCAGGCTGCCAGTTGGGCCGCTCCGAAAGCTCCGATATTCTTAAATACAAAGCTTTTAGCATGGCAACAATAAACAGCATGCGCTCATGACTCTGGTCTTGATCAGCGGCTCTCTGTGCGCACTCAAGCACCGTTTCCCACTGCAAGTCCGACAGCCGTTTAATGTTTTTCTGAGTTGCGCCTTTAATTAGATACGCTGACTGCTTGCGAATTGCCGGTATAGGGTTACCAAACGCATAGCCCTCATCAGTGAGGTAGTCATAAAAGCATGAAATCGCCGAATAACAGATTTTCATGGCCTCATGGGATAATAGGTGCCCGTCCGTACTAATTTTTAGACTCAAACCCTCTGCCAACGCCTCGGCACGGTCTTCCTTGGCAATTTTGGCGGCAAATGGCCGCCAGTTTCCATTTTGACGCAACTCTCCGCCGATTAATTTAAAGCGATCTTGCACTGAGCCTGCCACCCAGCTCGCGCTTGGGCTGTGCACAAAATCAAAGTATGCCTCCAAATCTGGGCGTTTAAGCTGGATTACGGATTTATTGGCAACAGTCCAGGCCCAGAGCAAAAGGCGTTCGACCTCATTGCGATAGCCTCTGAACGTGGCTTCAGACTTTCTGCTGTAACTCTTTAAGAAAGATTGCGTGTGCAGCACATCTTCACGAACCTCTGGTATGGTTTCACCAAGCTTGAGAATAAAATGTTTGGAGTCAGGATAGTCATCAAACATTGCCATCCCCATAGGTAACCGCACAAAAGTTTTGTGGGCATCAAATAATGGTGAAGCGTTGAACTGTTTAGACATAGGATCCTGATTAAGGGCTGCAGGCCGCGGTTTACAGAATACATTGGATGATTGGCACTTTAACAGCCTATTTACTTACTGTCTAGCTATGTCCACTAATTGAGATTAGAGGACATTACATTAAGGCATGACAGAGCAGGCTTCAACCCTACCACCCCAGCCCGGTGATAGTTGAAATTAACATTCATTCCTGTGGTCTATATTCTCTAATTGCAGTTCTTGCTATGCTCTGCCTCAAAGACAAGGAAAACATTATGCCAAGGGTTATTACCACCATCGTTCTCAGTATTATTACCAGCGCATTGTTACTCACCAGTGCCGCCAGTTCGAGCGTTGCGCCTATTGAGCAGCAATCCGAGCAGACTTCGTTGTACCGTGAGATTTTCGACCGCTTAGCCACCCGCCACTACCGAGGCCAGGAGATAGACGATGCCCTATCTCAACGCTACCTCGAGCAATATATCGATCAGCTTGACCCGCTCAAGAGCTACTTCTTACAGTCTGACATCAACGAATTCCAGCAATGGCAAACAAAACTAGATGATCTCGCCAAGCGCGGTGACGTCAGCCCTGGATTTATTATGTTCAATCGGCTGCGAGATCGAGTAACCGTCCAGCTAGAGTCCAATGTGGCACTACTCAAGGACCCAGAGTTTAGTTTTGATTTCACGGTAGACGAAAACATCGTTTTAGATGGCGATAAGCGCAATTGGTTTGCATCCGAACAAGAAGCGCAAATATTTTGGAAGAAACGCCTCAAAGACTCGATGATCAGGCTGTTACTCAACGACAAACCTGAGGCAGAGGCCCGCGAATTACTCATTAAACGTTTTCAAAATCAAATTAAGCAGTTTGCACAGCGTGACAGTCAGGACGTCTTTCAGCTTTACGTCAACGCCCTAGCCTCACTTTATGACCCTCACACTGCGTACTTTTCGCCTCGCACCACGGAGAACTTTCAAATCAATATGTCGCTCTCGCTCGAGGGTATTGGCGCCGAGCTCAATATGGAAGATGAATACACCAGGGTCGCCAGAATCATCCCCGGTGGCCCAGCAGACCTTCAGGGCGCACTAAAAGCCTCTGATAAAATCGTTGGCGTTGGCCAGGAAAATGAAGACATAGTCGATGTTGTGGGCTGGCGTATTGATGATGTTGTCGCGTTAATAAGAGGTGCCAAAGACTCCGTTGTTACGCTAGAGGTTATACCCTCTAATGGCAATACTAGCTCTGACAGCACCAAATTGATCTCCATTGTCAGAGACAGAGTAAAATTAGAAGACAAATCCGCGCAGAGCAAGATTTTAGAGATCGAGCATGGCCAACATAGCTATAAGCTTGGCGTTATCGATATACCAGCATTTTACATGGACTTTGAGGCATATAGGGCTAGAGACCCCAACTATAAAAGTACCACTAGAGATGTTGCCAAGCTGGTTGAAGAGTTAAATCAACAGCAGGTCGACGGTATTGTCCTGGACCTACGCAATAATGGCGGCGGTTCCTTATTTGAGGCCACCGCTCTCACCGATCTATTTATTGGCTACGGGCCTGTAGTCCAGATTCGAGACGCTAATAAGCGAGTCTACCGCAATCAGCGCGCCACTATGCCTGCAGTCTATGACGGGGCCCTATTGGTGATGATCAATCGGCTCAGCGCTTCAGCGTCAGAGATCTTTGCAGGCGCTATGCAGGACTATGGCCGAGCTCTAATTGTCGGCAGCCAAAGCTATGGCAAAGGCACGGTACAGGATGTCACTGGCTTGAGTAGCGGGCAATTAAAGTTAACAACAGCTAAGTTCTACCGAGTTTCTGGGGACAGTACGCAGCATCGCGGTGTTTTGCCTGATATTGCTTTTCCCTCCGCCTATGATCCAGACGAAGTCGGTGAAGATCAGCAGGATCACGCCCTCCCCTGGGATCGCATTCATTCGGTACCACACACCAATACAGCTGCCCTGAGACCTCTGGTGACTGCTCTTACGGAAGCTCATAATCAACGTTCAGTGACTGACCCCGACTTTGCTCATATGGTTAGTCAACTCGAACTTAGCAAGGCCTGGGAAAACCAAAGTGCTATATCACTTAACATGGAGAAACGTCGCCTGCGCAGTAAAAGCTGGGATGAACAGGTATTCAAGCTTGAAAACAAGCGGCGTCAGAACAAAGGATTGACTGTTTACGCTGATATAGAAGCATGGAAGAAATCATCAGATACAGACGATGATAGTTCCGAAACTGAGCCCGAGCAGGTCAATATTGCAGAAACTGACCCAATGCTTCAGGAAGCTGGGCGTATTTTAGGCGACCAGATAAGATTGCAAGCAGAGGCTGCTAAACAACGATTTAATACCGAACGACTGGTTCAGGTACAAAAACAAAAAGCGAGCTAGAAATAAGTGAAAGATCAATCGACACGCATTATTTCATTTAATGTCAATGGGTTGCGCGCACGCCTACATCAGCTAAGGGCGGTAATCGAGCAACACTCACCGGATATTATTGGCCTTCAGGAAACCAAAGTAAGCAACGACGAATTTCCGTTCGAAGCTATTGCAGAATTGGGTTACGAGGTTGATATCCATGGGCAAAAAGGCCACTACGGAGTAGCTTTACTCAGTAAGATCAAGGCGAGCTCTGTCACAAGGGGTTACCCTGATGAAGATGAGGATGCGCAGCGCCGTATGATTCATGGTCAATATCAGCTAAATGGTAAGACACTGAATGTCATCAACGGCTATTTCCCGCAGGGTGAAGGACGCAGCCACCCTACCAAGTTTCCTGCCAAAGAAAAATTTTATGCTGATTTACTGTTGTATCTACAGACGAATTTCACTCCAAACGATTTGATTATTGTTATGGGCGACATGAACGTAGCGGCTGAAGATATTGATGTTGGTATAAAGCCAGAGAATGCCAAGCGCTGGCTTAAAACCGGCAAATCTGCATTTTTGCCTGAGGAGCGAGAATGGTTGCAGAACCTGCGTGACTGGGGCTTAGAGGATAGCTTTAGGTCAATGAACCCTCAAGATGACAGATCATACAGCTGGTTTGACTATCGTAGTCGTGGTTTCGAACAAGATCCTAAGCGAGGCCTGCGTATCGACCTTATTCTCGCGTCACCAGCTGCGATGGAGGCCCTGACAGGCACAGGTATAGATTTCGCGGCTAGAAGCTCAGAAAAGCCCTCAGACCACTGCCCTATCTGGGCGGATTTCAGCCTGTAGGCCTCAATGTTCAGGTTCGCCGTCAACCTATAGCGCGGGTATTCGTTGTACTCAGCGAATAAGAGCAAAGGAGACGGCAATGAAAAAAGGACTAATAACCACAGCGGCAGTTTTGGCCATTTTATTCTTCCCCGTTCAGGTGATCGCGGAGCACAAAAGCAACAAAGGCTTTGATCAGAGCAATCAAAAATGGCAACACTACAGATCCCATGTGCGGGCGTATAAAGAGCACTCACAGGATCGCAAAAATCTTCATAGAGGTAGTGGGCAACAGGGGTACCAAGCTCATCACAGATCTCTAGAGAAAAGTCAGATTAGGCACAGACGGGCTGAGCGACGACAGCATAGGCGCTGGCACAGGCAGGAGGCTTACGGTGGCCTCAATGACCGTCTGTTGCTAAGGTATCATCATCATTCCCATTGGCGGCACAGTACTCGGGATAGAGACGAAATAGCTTGGCTGACGGCAATGTATTTGCTCAATGATATTTACAGCCACGACCATAGGTAATCAATGACCTCTGCGACAGGAAATAACAACACTGCCCAGAAAACGCCAGTAATGGCTGACAAGGAGTACCTGCCTGTGCCTGACTCAGATTCCACCACTATGGAGGAGTTTTTGAAGTCAGTTGAACGTCGAGCCTTTCATATGGCGAGAATGCGCACCGGCTCTGCTGATGTTGCTATGGATATAGTTCAGGACAGCATGTTTAAGCTGGTGCAAAAATACAGCAATAAAAGTTGCGCTGAGTGGAGGCCCTTGTTTTACAGGATTCTAAACAGCAAGCTAACGGACTACTACAGGCGCAAGGCGGTTCGTGATCGAGTTTTTTTCTGGTCTGGCCAGGGAGACAGTCAGGATGACTTTAAAGATATCATTGAGAACTCGCCAGGATTAGCCTCTGAAACACCCCACAAAATGTTAGATCGTCAGCAGCGTATAAAGCAGATTGGTGCGGCGCTAGAAAGATTACCTAGACGTCAGCGAGAGGCCTTTATGCTTCGCTGCTGGGAAGGTATGAGTACGATTGAAACAGCCAAAAGCATGGACTGCTCTGAGGGCAGTGTAAAAACCCATTATTCGCGAGCCATGCATTCTCTGCGAGATTATTTAAAGGATTATCAACATGACTGAACAGACAGATTTTGAAAAAAAATTAGCACAGCAGCTGCGCTCGACAGAGACTGAAACCCAAGCGGCAGACTTATTTCGCCTTGCACAGGGTCGCAATCGAGCACTGTCTCAGCGAAAAGCCACCAGCTTTAGACTATCTTGGCCCGCTGCCGGTGCAACCCTTGCCTCTATCATAATGTTTGCGGTGCTGTTACCAGATCAACCGAGCACCGACCAAGACAGGCCGTTGATCAGTGGCGTGAGTACTGAACAACTGGCTGTCAGTGACCCGATTGAGCTCTATCAAGACCTCGATTTTTATTATTGGCTGGCAGATATTGATGAGGGCGATAGTTTTTAGGTAACCAATAGGCGGCAGTGTTTCTAGTCTTAACGGGGTTACTAGGATCATTGCCTATGCTGGCCCGAAGTCGCCAGATTTTCCTTACCCTTCTCTCTACCCTTTTCCCTAGCCTTCTACCTAGATATTCAGTCTTTGAATTGTTTTGAGGTATAAAAAAAGCCCCATAAGGGGCTTTTTTTTTGCGGAACACAGTCTATAAGCTAGCTTCAAATTCAGGCAGAGCTGCAAACAGGTCTGCCACCAGACCATAGTCAGCGACCGAGAAAATCGGCGCTTCTTCGTCTTTGTTGATGGCAACAATCACCTTACTATCCTTCATTCCGGCTAGATGCTGTATGGCGCCAGAGATACCCACGGCAATGTAGAGATCAGGAGCCACGATCTTACCGGTCTGCCCGACTTGCATGTCATTGGGTACAAATCCAGCATCGACCGCTGCTCGAGACGCACCTACGGCAGCGCCCAGCTTGTCGGCGATGCTATACAGCATGTCGAAATTCTCACCATTGCCCATGCCGCGACCACCAGATATAACAATTTCAGCCGCAGTCAGTTCAGGGCGATCTGATACAGCAACCTCTTCACCCACAAAAGATGAACCAACAGCACCGTGCGCAGACGCCAAAGACTCAATGCTCGCAGATCCACCCTCAGCAGAACTAGCGTCAAAGGCAGTGCCTCGCACTGTCATCACCTTAATCGCATCAAACGACTGAACTGTCGCAATTACGTTACCTGCATAAATGGGACGCTTAAATGTGTCCGCACTAACTACGGCACTAATGTCAGAGATAGCTTGAACGTCTAACAGCGCCGCTGCGCGAGGCATGATGTTTTTCGCGGTAGTAGTAGCGGTGGCCAAGATGTGGCTGTACGCAGCCCCAACTTCAGCGATCAACGGCGCTATGCTTTCAGCGAGTGCATTGGCATAGGCAGCATTATCTGCAACCAGAACTTTATTCACACCCGCAACCTTTGCCGCTTGCGCAGCTACATCTTGACAACCTTCACCGGCAACCAGAATGTCAATATCACCGCCGATAGCCTGTGCTGCTGTGATTGAGTTTAGAGTTGCAACATTTAATGCGCTGTTGTCGTGTTCAGCGATAACTAGAATACTCATGAGATCACCTTGGCTTCATTTTTCAATTTTTCAACAAGCTGCGCTACATCTTCAACTTTGATACCGGCTTGACGTTCGGCAGGAAGCTCGACGCCCAAAAGCTTAGTACGTGCAGCTACATCAACACCTAAATCAGCTGGTGTTGTTGTATCCAGAGGCTTTTTCTTGGCTTTCATAATATTGGGTAGTGATGCGTAACGGGGCTCGTTAAGGCGCAAGTCAGCAGTCACAATGGCTGGAAGCTCTAACGCTAGAGTCTGGAGGCCACCGTCAACTTCTCTGATTACCGTAGCCTTACCATCAGCAATGGATAACTCTGACGCAAACGTCGCCTGCCCACAGCCCATTAAGGCAGCCAGCATTTGACCAGTTTGGTTATTGTCGCCATCAATAGCTTGCTTGCCCATAAGGATAATGTCGGGCGCCTCTGAATCACAGATGGCCTTAAGGCACTTGGCAATTGCCAATGGCTCAAGAGCCTCATCTGTAGTGACCAGAATGCCTCGGTCTGCACCTAGAGCCATAGCGTTTCGCAGCTGATCCTGAGACTGCTGTGCGCCAACAGAGACGGCAACAACCTCGGTCGCGACGCCCTTCTCTTTAAGACGGACAGCTTCTTCAACTGCGATCTCACAGAATGGGTTAATCGACATTTTCACATTAGCCAAGTCGACATCAGTGTTGTCAGCCTTGGGTCTAACCTTGACGTTGTAATCGACAACGCGCTTCACGGCTACCAGTACTTTCATGGTCATCCTTCTAGACTAGTTAAAATCAAATTTGTAGGCTTGCAACAAGGTGCAAACCCCGCCATTTTTAAGGCGGTCATAGTGCCTAGATAACCCAGATAAATCAAGCGCATGCAGTATATATTTCGACCAATCAGTCAGCTTAAACTCGGCGTATTTTGGGCTGATTGCGGTAATTAATATAGAGTATGGCTATGGCTAAATGTTGTGTATAAAATGCGAACTCTAGTTATAAAACACTCTTTATTCAAAACACTCAGGGGAGATTAGGTTTGGAACGCGAATATATGGATTACGACGTGGTGATTGTTGGTGCAGGGCCATCTGGCCTGTCCGCTGCATGTCGCCTCAAGCAGGTCAACCCAGACATCTCTGTCTGTGTCGTAGAAAAAGGTTCTGAGGTAGGTGCACATATTCTGTCTGGGGCTGTTTTAGAGCCAAGCGCGCTAAATGAGCTGTTCCCTGACTGGGAAGCCATGGGTGCCCCAGTACTCACACCGGTAACTGACGACCATATCTTTATTTTTAGAAACGCCGAGAAGCGCTTTAAAGTACCTGGTCTGTTTGCCCCTAAAACCATGCACAATCACGGTAATTACGTAATAAGCCTCGGCAAGCTATGTCGCTGGCTGGCCGAGCAGGCCGAAAATCTTGGTGTTGAGGTTTTCCCAGGATTTGCCGCCGCAGAGGTGCTCTACGGCGATAACAATGAAGTCTTGGGCATAGCTACAGGTGATATGGGTGTTTCTGATACTGGCGAGCAAAAGGATTCTTACATGCAGGGCATGGAACTGCGTGCTAAATACACTCTCTTCTCAGAGGGTTGCCGCGGTCATCTTGGAAAACAAATCATCGCAAAATACCAATTGGATGCCGGCAAAGACCCACAGCACTACGCTATTGGCATCAAAGAGCTTTGGAAGATACCTGCGGAACAACATAAGCCTGGCCTGGTAGTTCATAGCGCTGGCTGGCCGCTTGATGAGACTGATTCTTTGGGCGGCGGTTTCCTTTATCACCTCGAGGACAATCAGGTTGCGCTTGGTTTGATCACCAATCTGTCATACACCAATCCGCATGTCAGCCCATACGATGAGTTCCAGCGCTACAAGCACCATCCAGAGATTAAGCAGTATCTCGAGGGTGGTGAGCGCCTAACCTACGGTGCGCGGGCCCTTCTCAAAGGAGGATTGCAGTCGCAACCTAAGATGTCTTTCCCTGGAGGCCTTTTGATTGGTGATGATGCCGGGACTCTCAACTTTGCAAAAATTAAGGGTACCCATACCGCCATGAAGTCTGGCATGGTCGCTGCTGAAACCATTGCTGAAGCATTGGCAGCTGATAAAAGTAATATGGACCTAGTGGAATATGCTGCGGCATATAAGGCTTCCTGGGCATATAAAGAGCTACATATGCAGCGTAACTTTGGCCCGGCACAGCATAAGTTCGGCAATATTATTGGCTCTGCTTACGCCTTTATTGACATAAATATCTTTAACGGCCTTTTGCCATGGACTATGAGCGATAAGATCGCTGATCACGAGACATTAAAGCCGGCGAGTGAATGCGCCAAAATTGACTACCCCAAGCCCGATGGCAAACTCAGCTTTGATAAAGCCTCTTCGGTGTTCATGTCCAATACGAACCACGAGGAAGATCAGCCCTGTCATCTAGTGCTGGCGGATCCGGACTTGCCGATTAATAAAAATCTTGAGCTCTATGATGAGCCCGCTCAGCGTTATTGCCCTGCCGGAGTTTATGAGGTTTTGGAAAACGATGACGGCAGTAAACGCTTTCAGATTAACGCGCAGAACTGCGTGCACTGCAAGACCTGTGACATCAAGGAGCCCAGCCAAAACATTAATTGGGTAACTCCAGAGGGTGCAGGTGGCCCCAACTATCCCAATATGTAACTGCGAGAATCAAAAAAGGCGGCTCTCTTAGGAGAGCCGCCTTTTTTTTGTTTAACAAAAGCCTTAGTTACTCTAAGGACCCTAGCCGAAAGTATTGGCCCATGCTTTCTACATAGAGCCCCGGCGTACCCTCATCCAGCTGAAGTTCCTGTCCCCACTCAACCAATTGATAGTAAGTCCCCCGACTCAGTAGGCCCGTTAAATTTCCCCTCACCTTGACCAGTGGTGTAGGTGCGTCGCTATCGGCTTCAAACTCCACCCATAACGGATTGTCATGTCCAAGAACAATAGACTCCCCAGTAGAGGTTGTAAGTAAAATAGCCTGCCGGGAGTGCCGCATCTCTCTCTGGGCAGAAATAATAAAAAACGGTGCCACATCAACCTGTATTTGCCACTTTTCTACTGGGGTTACCAGATAGTAGAGCCCCGCTTCACGCTTAATAATTCTCGAAAAAAGCTTCACCAGTGGCCGGCGCTTAATCTCCCTTCCCTCGTGAATCCAGCGTCCCTCACGATCCACCCGCATATCCATATCCCCGCTTTTATCTGGGTTCCACAGGTGAACTGGCGGCAAATCATCAGAGGATTTATTTTGTTCGTTGAGAAGATCGGCAAACAGCAGTTCCAGACTGGCATTGCTAGTGCCACTGACTGCATCGGGCTTATAAGACCGGCTCATTTTTTTGGTTTAGGTGTTTTAGCAGATTTAGACTGTCTGGCATTGGCGTGGTATTGGCCACGATTGCCCATGGTCACGCCAATATTGGTAATAAATTCCATCAGCTCTTTAGTGTCAGTGCGGTAGTTCCAGCTACGGTTAAAGCATAGTTCTACTGCACCCTGAGCCAGAGCCCAACAGGCAAGGTAATGAAAATGAGGGGGAACATCTTCCAATACGCCCTCACCTATCAAGCCAGTCATTAGCGTACTCAGAGATTCCTCATTAGAGCGTCGGGTTGCGTGCAATTCCTCGAGCTGTTCGGCGATATCAGAGGCATCTGCAAGCCTGACTTCGAGCTGCTGCACCAAGCGATCCAATTCAGGGCGCTCCAGACGAGCTTGAAAATAACCCTTGGCGGCGGCACCAGAGTCTCCACCTTCGGCTTTGACAATACCCTCTGCCAATACATTGGTGATATTGCGCTCATAGTCGAGCATGATTCGGGCAAGAATTTCATTTTTGGTGAGAAAGTGTTTGTAGACAGTACCCTTGCCTATTCCGGCTACAGCAGCGATTTTAGACACGGTAACTCGGTCTATGCTCTCCTTAAGAAACAGCTCAAGCGCGGCATCAATAATCTTCTGCTCGCGAGCTAAGAATATTTTCTTTTTCTCACGAATCCGATCAGCGCTGGAGGTTTTGTTACTCATAATACAAGGGCATCTTCCGTTTTGGCGTCTCAACTATAGACTTAGACTGCGATTGCTGGCACGAATAAACTCTTCTTTCAATGCATCGAAAGTCTGTACAGCCGGAAACTGGGGGAACTCATCAATCACATTTTGCGGCGCATGAAACAGGATACCGGCATCAGCCTCGGCAAGCATTGTTGTGTCATTATACGAGTCACCAGCAGCTATAGTTCTATAATAGATGCTTTTAAAGGCAACAATTGCCTGACGCTTGGGATTGGCCTGACGCAGTCTGTAATTGGTCACTGTGCCATCAGCATCATATTCTAGTCTGTGGCATAGCAATGTCGGATAACCCAGTTGTTTCATTAGGGGGCTGGCGAATTCATAGAATGTGTCAGAGAGGATAACCACTTGAAAACGTTCCCTCAGCCAGTCGATAAAATCACGTGCGCCGTCCAGCGGCTGCAAGGTCGCAATCACTTCCTGAATTTCATTTAGCCCAAGACCATGCTCTTTTAGAATCTCTAGGCGATAGTTCATTAGGACATCGTAGTCGGGCTCGTCTCTTGTTGTCTTTTTAAGAGCTTCTATGCCAGTCTTTTCCGCAAAGGCTATCCAAATTTCTGGGACTAAAACCCCTTCCAGATCTAAACAGGCAATTTCCACAAAATCTCTCCAAAAAAATGATCACTGCATGCTACTGAAAATCACCGCAGTCCGCAATTAACCAAGAGCCAATGCATCTAAAATACCGGCTATTACTGAGGATTCAGCGCAAAAAGTTATAAGGCTATAGCCCCTAATTCTTTTTACCCCCAGAGCGACTTTGCTATAGTCGCGCCAAAATTTGCGAGGCTTGTCACTGAGCCTCTCCTAAACTGAAAATCTGTAAAAGAGACCTTTAAATGAGTGATTCCGCGTCCGCCATAAATTTAATCGACATCGACAGTATGCTCTCTAGCAAAACACCGCAGGAAATCTTGCGCTATGCCTTAGAGAATCACGACAACATCGCGATTTCGTTTAGTGGCGCAGAAGACGTAGCACTTGTCGATATGGCACATCGTATACGTTCAGATATCCAGGTCTTTTCGCTGGATACTGGCCGCTTGCATGCCGAAACCTACCGCTTTATCGAAAAGGTGCGCAAGCATTACGGAATCGCAATAGATTTGGTCATGCCAGAGGCTTCAAAAGTGGAGGCGTTAGTGAAGAGCAAAGGTTTGTTTAGCTTCTATGAAGATGACCACAAAGAATGTTGTGGAATTCGAAAAATTGCCCCATTGCGAAAGCAACTACTGACCGTTGACGCTTGGATTACCGGGCAGCGACGTGACCAGAGCCCCGGTACCAGAGCTGCCGTTCCTGTGATTCAGGATGACAAAGCATTTGCCCGACCCGAAGATCAGCTAACTAAGTTCAATCCGTTGGCCAACTGGACCTCACAACAGGTGTGGGATTATATTCGCTCCAATAACGTACCCTACAATGAATTGCATGATAAAGGATTTGTAAGTATTGGTTGCGAGCCCTGCACCAGACCTACGGGGCCAGGCCAGCATGAGCGCGAGGGTCGCTGGTGGTGGGAAGAAGCGACCAAAAAAGAGTGCGGCTTACACGCCGTAAATATTGAGAGCTAATCCATTTGAAGATTACGCTGGTTAAAAAGATACTTGCAGACGGCTCGGCGTGCAAAAAATGCGCTGAGGTTGAAGCCAAAATGCATCAGGCTGATCAGTTTAAGTTTATTGATCGAGTGGTGCTGGCTGATGAGACTGACCCTAAGTCCGAAGGTATGTTGTTAGCGGGCAAATACAATATCGACCGCGCGCCCTTTTTTATCGTTGAATCTGAGAGCGCGCCGGCCAAGATCTATACCGTCTACTACAGGTTTGTAAAAGAAATACTCAATGGTCAGATGACCGAGGACCAAGAGTTGCGAGAAATTCAGGATAATCACCCCGATCTGGATTTTATCTAAACGGTGCTCTGCGGCTTAGAACCGTCAGTAAACCGGTAGGTCTATTCCCTCAAAAAACTTCTCCTGCGCTTGCTTGTTAGGCAGAGCCATTGCCTGATCAACTACATTTCGCGTCAGATGCGGCGCAAAGGCATTTATAAAATCATACATATAGCCCCTGAGGTAGGTGCCTTTGCGAAACCCAATGCTTGTCACGCTAGAATCGAAGAGGTGAGATGCTTCAATGGCTACCAGGTCTGTGTCTACCTCTGGATCATAGGCCATATGAGCCACGATTCCGATTCCTAGACCAAGCCTTACATAGGTCTTAATTACATCAGCATCGGTGGCAGTAAACACGACTTTGGGTTTTAAGCCTCGATTACCAAAGGCATCGTCTAGTTTTGACCGCCCAGTAAAGCCAAATACATAGGTAACAATCTGATGTTCGGCGACATCTTCGAGCGATATCCTATCCAGCTTTGTAAGAGGATGATCCCTGGGCACCAAAATGCAACGATTCCATCTATAACAGGGCATCATTAGCAGATCCGAAAACAGCTCTAAGGCCTCAGTCGCGATTGCAAAATCTACTGTACCATCAGCGGCTTTTTCAGAAATTTGGATTGGTGTCCCCTGATGCATATGCAGTGACACATCAGGGTATTTACCAATAAAACCCTGAATCACCTTAGGCAAGGCATAGCGGGCCTGAGTATGGGTGGTCGCTATAGATAAGCTGCCCTGATCTGGGCTGTTATGTTCTTGGGTGAGCTGTTTGATGCTCTCTACCTGCCGAAGAATATCCCCCGCTATTTTAAGAATCTCTTGGCCCGTAGGGGTGACTCTTGTTAGATGTTTGCCACTGCGGGAGAAGATTTCTACACCTAGCTCATCTTCAAGAAGACGGATTTGCTTACTTATACCTGGCTGAGAGGTATATAAACTGGCAGCAGTGGCGGACACGTTTAGGTCATGATGAGCCACTTCCCAAATATAGCGCAGTTGTTGCAACTTCATAATGGTGCCCTCAGGCTTTTCGGTGGACATTCCCAATATACTCTAAAGCTATAAAAATATACAAATTTATTCCTTCTTAGAATACCGCTTAGTTGATAGAGTACCGCCTCCTTAAAAGAGTAGTTGCCCACTGTGATTGATATTTTGTTCTACATAGCCGCCGGTGCTGGCGTAGGCCTAGCTATAGGATTGACTGGCGTTGGCGGTGGGTCCCTGATGACGCCGTTACTTATACTCTTCGGCTTCCCCTACAACGTCGCCATAGGCACAGACTTGCTCTATGCCGCGATTACTAAAGCCGGAGGTATGGTCTCGCATACACGGCGCAAAACGGTCGAGTGGCGTATTGTTGGCTATCTGGCGGCGGGTAGCTTACCTGCATCACTATTGACAGCGCAGTTACTGAGCAGTTTTTTCTCCGACTCATCGGAATATCAAAGCCTTTTGACGCGCAGCCTTGGGGTCATGCTGGTATTAACTGCCACTGTGATACTTCTAAATGGCCGGCTACGCAAAACCGCAGATACCAGCAGTGTCAAGACAGGAGAATTCTTAAAGCGTCACAATCATTGGGTAGTTTTCTTTGCCGGTATATTCCTGGGGGTCTTTGTTACCCTCTCCTCGGTGGGCGCCGGCGCTTTTTGCGCTGCTATTCTGCTGGTGCTTTACCCACGACTACCCGCCTTGCATGTTATAGGCACAGACATATCCCATGCTGTGCCCCTGACATTAATTGCCGGTCTCGGTCATTTCATCTTGTTAGGCAATGTCGACTTTATGCTGCTGGGCTGCCTGTTAATAGGGTCTTTGCCAGCTATCCATCTTGGCACTGCCCTAGCCTCGCGAATCCCGGGCAATATTTTACAGACCACCATAGCCACAGTTCTGTTGGCTATGGGTATTAAATTTGCGGTATTTTAGATCGATTCGCCGTTAGAAAGTCCCAAATCCAAAGCGGCTCCAAAACAGGGCAAATAGGCATAGATAAAAAAGATAGTAGAGCGGTGAATGACGAGACAGTTTACGTTGATCTCGACTCTGGGATGCGAGCTCATCCTCCAGTTGACGCTGCTCAATTTCGACCATTAGGAAATAGCGGTCCTCCCCACGAGGACTGTCTAAGTACCGTCTAACGACCTCTGGGTCAGACAGACCCTGAAATTTCTTCGATCTTATCAATGGTCGTCACTATTCACTTCATTGGCAACCCCGTGGGGTACGTGACCGGTAGCGACGTATTCGCTAGCTGATGTGCAGTGAACTTGCTGATCGTCGAAAAATACGTCGGCACCAAATGAATTTAAAAAGTCCCCTTTACTCAGGCCGCCAAGAAATAAGCTTTCATCAATACGAATGCCCCAAGATCTAAGTGTGCGCACCACTCTCTCATGGGCTGGTGCCGCTCGAGCAGTCACCAAAGCGGTTCGAATCGGACATTCGTCAACCGGAAACTCTGCCTGCAATCCATGCAATGCCTGCAAAAAATTTTTAAACGGGCCAGCGTCCAACGGTTGGCGTGCAGATGCCTTTTCATTGGCAGTAAACGCATCTAAGCCCTGCTCCTTGAAAATTCTCTCAGAGGCGTCAGAAAACAGCACGGCGTCACCGTCAAAGGCAAAACGCAACTCGTCTGACTCACTTGGACCATTCTTAGAGGGCAGCAATGTCGCTGCGGCCATGCCACTATCGAGTGCTCTGCGGACATCATCAGCATGAGTAGATAGAAAGAGGTGACAGGCAAAGGCGGAAACATAACGATAGGGGCTATTGCCACCAGAAAACGCTGCCCGTGAAATATTGAGGCCGTAATGTGCGATGGAGTTAAACACCCTTAGGCCAGTGTCAGCAGAGTTTCTCGATAGCAGAATAATCTCTACCCTCGGATCACCACCAAGTTTTTCATTAATCCTAAGTAACTTAGTGGCTAGCGGAAACGCTTCACCAGGCTGGAGGATGTCGTCTTCATGTTCTCGCTGATACTCTGCATAGGCCGCAACGCCCTCATTTTCGTAAATGCTGTGGCTTTCACGCATATCAAAAAGTGCGGTCGAAGAAATGGCAATAACCAGTTTTGGGCCTACAGACATTGGCATATTAGTCTCTCGCGGCATCCTCTGAATTGAGTTCTTGCGTGTTCTCCTCAGCAAAATACTCCTGAGTTAGCTTAAATACTACTGGTGCCAGAAAAATTAGCGCAATTAGGTTGGGGATCGCCATTAGTCCATTGAGGGCATCAGTCATTTTCCACACCAGCTCTAGACTCATCTGAGTGCCTACAAAAATGCCTATTACCCACAGGACTCGGAATGGCGTGATCACCTTGGGACCTAGCAAGAACTCTGCGCAGCGCTCCCCGTAATAACTCCATCCCAGCATGGTGGTAAAGGCAAACAGTGCGACACAGACGGACAAAATCATATCGCCTGCAGGCAATGCGCTGTTGAATGCGGCCAACGTCATGCCTGCACCCTGCGTCTCGCCACTCCAAACACCGGTTACAATCAACACTAGTCCAGTCATGGTACAGATGATTAACGTGTCTATAAATGTACCCAGCATCGCAATGGTGCCCTGACGTACAGGACTATTTGTCTCGGCGGCAGCATGGGCTATAGGCGCAGACCCCAGTCCCGCTTCGTTTGAGAAAATACCTCTCGCAATACCCATGCGCAGTGCAAGCATAAGCGTTGCCCCTGCAAACCCACCTGTCGCAGCCGCGCCATTGAATGCGCTATCTACGACTAGCACTACGGCTCCGGGAATGGCCCCGGCATGGGTTATTAAAATAACTAGTGTCGCAGAGATATACAGCAATGCCATGAAAGGTACTAGCTTACCCGCAACCACTGCGATTCTCTTGATACCACCTAGCAGCACCACTCCCACTAGGGTTGCCATTACCAGACCACTAGCAATGGTTGGTATCGCAAAGTTAGTTTCCAGAACCTGAGAGACAGCATTGGATTGCACTGTGTTCGCCAGCCCAAACCCTGCCAGCGAGCCAAAAAGAGCAAATGCCATTCCGAGCCATTTCCAATTGGCACCCAAGCCGTTTTTAATATAATACATTGGCCCGCCGACTTTGCGCCCTAGCTCATCGGTCTCGCGATAATTAACCGCCAATACAGCTTCTGCGTACTTGGTTGCCATACCTACAAAAGCGGCGCACCACATCCAAAACAGCGCCCCCGGGCCACCGAGGCCGATAGCTGTAGCAACACCGGCAATATTCCCCATACCAATGGTGGATGACAACGACGTCATTAGGGCATTAAAGGGGGTAATCTCGCCTTCACCGCTGCCTTTGCGGCCTTTAAATAACTGTTTGAATGCGTAGGGAATATGACTAATAGTCATGCCCTTAAGGCCAATTGTCAGATAAATACCCGTACCCAAAAGTAGGCACAGCATTACCGGACCCCAAACAAACCCATTGACCGCGTCAATTACCTGTTCAAACATATTAAATCCCTATTTATTATTTTAGTAAGCTAATTTGTCCTGCTGTGCCAACAGGCCAAATAAACCCCCTGTATGCACAAACACTATATCGCTGGCGCCGGAATAACGCCCAGCCTTAATCTCTTCAACCATCCCGTAAAACGCCTTGCCGGTATAAACCGGATCCAGGATCACACCTTCTAACGCAGCTAAATCTTTGATCATGGCAAATACCTCCGGGCCGGCAAGTCCATAATCCGGACCGATATAACCATCATTTGTAGCTATCTTCAGTCGCTCTATTTCAATCGGTATCTGATACTGCTTAATCCACTGCTGAATGTCCTCGAGGACCCGTCGCTCAAAGTACGCACTATTATCACAGACCGCATAGCCTTCAACCTGCGCGGAGAGACCCAACAGTTTGCACCCCACCGTGAGCCCAGCCTGAGTGCCCCCAGATCCCGTGGCATGAATAATATAACTAGGCTCAATCTTTTCTGTAGAAAAGTCAGCCATTAACTCTTCGGCCGCTGCCACGTAGCCCCAAAGACCAGTGCCATTACTACCACCGGTAGGAATTGAATAACAGCACCTACCCTGGGCTGCATACTGCGTCTGCCAAGACTCAAAAAGTCCATCAAGCTGTTTGAATTCCTGTTGACTGTAATGGCTGATAGTTGCCCCTGCTAGCTGGTCGAGCAGAAGATTACCAACAGGCTGCGGCTTTATATCTGAACGCAGCAACAGATGCACCTTCAGCCCCAGCTGTGCGCCGAGAATTGCCACAGCCCGGCAGTGATTAGACTGAACGCCACCAGAGGTGATAATAGTGTCACAGCCTTTGGCTAGGGCGTCTGCAAGGAGATATTCGAGCTTGCGAACCTTATTACCTGAGGTTACACAGCCAGTCTGATCATCGCGTTTGATCCAGATACGTGGACAATCAGATGCTCTTTTTGCGAGCTGCTCGGAGAGCCGATCCAACGCATGAAAAGGCGTTGGCGCCTGGGCTAGATTAAGTTTTTTTGGGTAGGGAATCATAATGATGGAGCCCGTGGAGCGGGCCCCATGACCGTTGCTGAAATCAACAACTAAATAGCTTTGATGGTGCCCTTGGGCAGCACTGCATGAACAGCCGCCTTCTGGAACTTAAGTTCAAGATTATTGCTGACTTCAATTACCACGTAGCCACCGTCAATCTTGGTGACCTTGCCAAGCATACCACTGGTCATTACAACTTCATCGCCTTTAGCCAGAGCTTCAACAAGATCGGCGTGCTCCTTTTGACGCTTGCGCTGCGGTCTAATCAGCATGAAGTAAAAGAAGACAAACAGACCACCAAACATGACCAGAGTAAACATTGGGTTAGCTTCTGGGGCACCAGCAGACTGAGCATAAGCGCTTGAGATAAATAACATAGGTAAATTTCCTTGAACTAGTTTTAACTAAATAATAGAGGGGTTAACTGAGGTTTTCCTGCACCCAGCTAAGGGCGTCTTCATGATGTGTTTTGGTTTTGACCTTATCCATAACATGAGCAATACGACCGTCTTTGCCGATAATAAAAGTCGACCTAAGGACGCCCATGAATTCGCGACCCATAAACTTCTTAAGACCCCAGGCTCCAAATTTTTCTGTAACCGCATGGTCCTCATCAGAGAGAAGAGTAAAATTGAGTTCTTGTTTATCTTCGAACTTAACTAGCCTATCTACAGAGTCTGGGCTTACCGCCAATACCACCGTATCCAGCGCATCAAAGGCCTTCTTGCTGTCGCGAATACCACAGGCTTGCACTGTGCAGCCAGGGGTCATGGCCTTTGGATAAAAATACAGTACAACGTTTTTACTGTTTTGAAACTCTTTAAGGCTGACCTTTTTGCCTCGCTGATCTAACAATGAAAACGCCGGAGCGACCTTTCCCACCTGAGCAAGTGCCACAGTTTTCTCCCAACAGAATAACCAATAAATTAGCGCAGTACTTTAGCAAACTTTTCTGGCGCATCGCTAATGAATACTGGGTTTATTTTTCTCAAAGTAAAAAAAAGGCCACTGAGAATTACTCAGCGGCCTTTTTAAGCATTGCTCGAAGGCTAATTATGGCAGTAGATGTTGAACAGCGTCACGCTCTTCTGTCAGCTCTTTTTCTGTTGCTGACATTTTATCACGAGAGAAATCATTGATTTCCAGACCCTGAACAATCTCCCAATCGCCATTTTTGCAAACGCAGGGGAAGGAGTAAATCAAACCCTCAGTAATGCCATAGCTGCCATCGCTGTATACCCCCATGCTAACCCAATCGCCTTCTGCTGTACCCAGCGCCCAGCTGCGCATATGGGCAATAGCGGCATTAGCGGCTGAGGCCGCACTCGAGGCGCCACGCGCGTTGATAATAGCCGCACCACGCTGCTGGACCGTAGGAATAAAGTCAGACTCGTACCAGCTCTGGTCGACCATGCTCATGGCAGGCTCGCCATTTACCATAGCCTGATGCAAGTCAGGATACTGAGTCGCTGAGTGGTTACCCCAGATAGTCATATTAGTTACATCATTGATACTGGTACCTGTCTTGTTAGCAATCTGCGTTAGGGCGCGATTGTGGTCAAGACGGGTCATAGCAGTAAACTGACGGGGATCAATATCTGGCGCATTGCGCTGGGCGATTAATGAGTTAGTGTTGGCAGGGTTGCCTACTACTAGCACCTTAATCTCTTTTGAAGCGTTATCATTGATTGCCTTGCCCTGAGCAGAGAAAATTGCCGCATTGGCTTCTAACAGGTCCTTGCGCTCCATACCAGGTCCACGAGGACGCGCGCCAACTAACAGAGCATAGTCTGCGTCTTTAAAAGCGACCGCAGCATCATCTGTGCAAACCATTCCAGCTAGCAGTGGAAATGCGCAATCTTCTAGTTCCATGGCCACACCTTTGAGAGCCTCAAGGGCCGGTGTGATTTCTAACATCTGCAAAATTACAGGTTGATTTGGGCCAAGCATTTCGCCAGCGGCGATGCGGAACAGAAGGGAATAACTAATTTGCCCAGCTGCACCTGTAACAGTAACGCGAACGGGTGAGGTCACAGTGAATCTCCGTAAATGAATAAAGTTGGATTGGGAAAGCTTCGTTTCGGGCGCCATTATAATGGCGCCTCAGAAAAATGCATCACTAGCGGGAGTCAAAGCGGCTAAACCACTATTACCCAGGGCATCTATTGGACGATAAGGGCTTTATGAGGTAAGTCTTTTGTAGACTATGTCCATTTCGCTGTACAACTGGTCTTTAAAATCAGCTGCACTGGTATCTAAACGGGCCACAATCTCGACGAGGTGCTCGTTGTCTTCCCGCCCACCCCACTGCTTATGGTAGCTACCATCCTGGTAACCATTGTCCTGGCGGAAGAAATTCAAAACATTCTTGCCGACATAGCCAACGTAAAGGCTTTCAAAATCCATGTTAATGCCGTTCATCAGTCGGGCAAATCCGGCAACATCAAAATCTTTGCTGATTAATGTCTGGGCTGTAAATTGCTCTAGATCTTCAGCAAAGTTATCACCACCCTGCTGCTGTGCAAATTCAGCAACAACTAGCTCAGCAATGCTGTTATTTGAATCACCTTTAAGTAACAGCAAGCTCAAACCGAAGTGCCAGATATCAACTAGCTCAAGGGCAATTTGATCCACATCTGGGGTCTGCTTTTTCCACCACTTCCAGCCGTAATGATCCAATAGCTCGGCGCATTCGACCCAAATCGCTCTGTACCATTCGAAGTTTTGTTGAGTCCAGTCTGCATGCACCTTTGTGTTCATATCACCCTGCAGTTCCAGCATGGTTACAATCTGTTGTTTCATAATGCTTCCTTATGCGCGGACAAAGCCATTGGCCATTTTCTCGTAGCCTATGCTGGTATTTGGGCCGTGGCCTGTTACCACCACTGCGTCATCGTCGAGACTATAGATTCGCTCTTTGATAGAGGTAACGATCTGATCAAAATTACCCCCCGGTAGGTCTGTACGACCAATGCTGCCCTGGAAGAGAGTATCCCCTGCTATCAGAGTCTTGTATTCCTCAAAATAAAAACTGATCGATCCGGGTGTATGTCCAGGTGTGTGAATGGCGACACCACCACAGCATCCAAGTTCATGATCATCTTTAAGGTAATGGTCAGGCTCTGGAAGTTTTACCGCAGGCACTCCGAAACGAGCACATTGCTCCTCGACCATATCCCAGAGAAACTGATCGCCTTCATGCAGATAGATAGGCGCACCAGTAGCATTTTTAATCTCGCCTGCAGCAAGAATATGATCAAGATGAGCATGCGTATGAATTATCGCTACAGCTTTGAGATTGAGCTCGTTGAGCAGAGCCAGAATCTGATCCGCATTACCGCCTGGATCCACCACCAGAGCTCGGCCCGATAGTCGATCACCAATGACTGAACAGTTACAACCCAGAGGCCCCACAGGGAATGTGCGGATAATAAATTGTGATTCTGGGGTTGCTAAATCAGGCATACAGTCTACTCGGTAAGTTCTAATTGGTGGGTATTCTAAACAATCGGTGGAAATTTTGTGTGGTAATTTCAGCTAATTCATCCACTGTAACACCTTTAATGGCGGCTACAGTTTCCGCAACCTCGCGAACATACTGAGGTTCATTTTGCTTTCCCCTGTAGGGTACAGGCGCAAGCCATGGTGAATCTGTCTCTACTAGAAGTCGATCTAATGGTACCTTTGCTACCACCACGCGCAGTTCATTGGCGGTTTTAAACGTCACAATCCCAGAAAACGAAATATAGAAATTTAAATCTAGCGCCGCTTTTGCCATCTCCCAGTTTTCGGTAAAACAGTGCATTACGCCGCCAGCAGGCAAGGGATATTGACGCAGTAAATCAATGGTTTCGGTTCGCGCATCTCTGGTGTGAATGATAATCGGCTTATCGGTCAACTGACTAGCTTTGAGATGATTTATAAAGCTATCACGCTGCCACTGATGGGTCTCTGCACTGTAAAAGTTATCTAGCCCAGTCTCTCCAATAGCCACCACAGAGGGTGCCTTTGATAGGGCCACCAGCTCTTCGACGCAGGGGACCGGCCGATCAATCTTCTGTAGAGGATGAACACCGACCGAGGAAAAAACGTTGTCGTATGCAGCAGTAATTTTGACCAGTGAGGCTGAGGTATCTAGGTCAACTGCAACCGTTAGAAACTTGCCGACACCCCGCGCCTGGGCATCTTCAATTACCGACCTGAGGCCGCCGTCTCGATCACTTAAATCTAAATGGTCAAGATGACAGTGGGAATCTACCAACATAGGTTTTTATTCTTTTATTACATGGTTAGGGTAGGATGAAGGGAGGTCACCTTACCAGTTAATGCCTGCTCAATCTGTATCTTAAGCTCTGCTTGATCTGCAGTAAACTGTACTCCCACTCCCTCGCGTTGTGAACTCCCCGACCCGCGGTGTGCAACCCAAATCACTTTCCCCGTTAAAGGAATCGGCTCGCTGTGCAGATATATGTTTAATAGAAAGAAAATATCATCGCCTAACTCATGATTTTTCCTGGTTGGCACGAACAGGGCGCCACCCTCAACAAAAGACATATAGTGCTCGTAAAGCGCAGTCTCATCCTTGATCTCTAAGGCTAAAATCCCGCCCTTGCCACCACTAAAGCCGCTCTTACCTGCCATAAACTCTCTCCCTGCAAACCCTGGTGCTCCTAACAGCTCTAAGTGCTGCCTAACATTAGTAAGAGATTAGCACATGCTGTCCAAACCATTGTCCGGAATAGGTATTTGTCTACCTTGATCATTTAGCGACGACGGAATACCTGCATCCAATCCATAAACAGCTCCTCCAGAAGCAGCTGTGCATTGATATTTGATTTAGAGAGGGCCCAACCGCGAGCCTTTTGTAGCTTATCTGCAAATGTGAAAAGCGCTGCATTAGGACTGTTTTGCAGCTCGCCAGTTACCAGTCTATGGAGGTAGCCAAGAAACCACTCTAACACCTGATCGAGATTGAGCTTTTGGCACTGCTGGGCTGCATCTAAGGGCGAGAGGTCGGCCTGGCGTACAAGGTCAATCAGGGCCTCAAAATCCTGTCTCTGTTTAAGGCTATCGCCCTGCATATACTCCAGAGCAAGCAGTGGACGGCCTCCTGCAAGCTGAAGACAGTTCTGAGTCATAGCGGCATCACCGCTTACTTCGGCGAGCCATCGAGTAGCGGTCTCGGAGTCTGGTATTGGAAGGCTCTCGACCTGACAGCGACTTCGAACAGTGGCGGGAATATCACTGGGCCTGTAGGAGACTAAAATCAGTAAGGTATTTTTCTGTGGCTCTTCCAGATTCTTTAGCAACGCGTTAAACGCATTACGGTTCATCGCTTCGGCCAAGGTGATTAGAGCCACTTTCCAACCGCCCTGCTGGGCTGTTTTAGACAGTTTATTGATAACCTGTCGCACTTCATCCACCTTGATAGCTGACTGCTTGGGCTGGTCAGGTTCTGACTGAGAGCTCAAGGGCCCTAATATGGACAGATCTGGGTGGTTACCTGCCAGCAATAGGTGGCAACCCTTACAGTTGCCACAGGCGTACTTACTCATTTCTGCGGTGCACAGCAAGCGTTGAGCAAAGGCAATGGCTATGCGCTCAACGCCTATGCCTTTTGGCCCTGTTAGCATAAGCGCATGTGACAGGCGCGATTGCTCGAGCTGACGATTAAACCGCTGCCAAACGGGCTCCTGCCAAGGCAGCGGCAAGGCCAGAGGCATCGGGCCGGCAGGCTGTTGCTCATCCATTAACCGGACTCCTCTGAGGAAAACCAAAATGCCTCTAGGGCAATACTAATCTCGCGCTGCACCGACTCCAATGACTGCGAGGCATCAATAACGACACAGCGATCCTGATTTTGCTGTGCAATTTCTAGGTAACCTTCGCGTACCCGATGAAAAAATTCTGCCTTTTCGCGCTCGAAACGGTCCGGCTCACTGCGTTCGTTGGCACGTTGCAACCCTATTTCTACGGGTATATCCAGAATCAGGGTAAGGTCAGGCCGCAGGCTGCCCTGCACAATAAGTTCTAGCTCAGCAATAAGATCACTGGGCATATTGCGCCCTGCGCCCTGATAGGCATAGGTGGCATCGGTAAATCGATCGCACAGCACCCAGGCCCCCTCAGCCAACGAAGGCTCAATAACCTGATTAAGATGTTGGGCGCGGCCGGCAAACATAAGCAATAACTCTGCCGTATCACAAACAAGCTCCTCTCGAGGAGTTAGCAACAACTCACGAATCTGTTCAGCCATTGGAGTGCCGCCGGGCTCTCTAGTACAGATGTAGGCCAGCTGTTTTGACTTCAGCCAATCCTGAATAAACTGGATGTTGGTGGTTTTACCCACACCCTCCGTACCCTCAATGGTAATAAATTTTCCGCGCATGTTATTTCCGTGACTCTGATAATGCCTTGGGCGCAGACTGGTAATTCTGCACACGTTGGTTAATTTGATACTTCTTGACCGCCCTGAGGTGCTCTTCAAGGCTATCGGAAAAATAATGCCCGCCATCTCCCCGCGCAACGAAGTATAGGCTAGAACCGGGCTTGGGATGAAGCGCTGCATCGATGGCTGCGGCACTGGGCATCGCGATTGGCGTTGGTGGAAGACCATTAATCATGTAAGTGTTATAGGCGGTACGTTGTTTTAGGTGACTGCGGCGAATATCGCCCTGATATTCATCGCCAAGCCCATAGATAACGGTTGGATCTGTCTGTAGACGCATGTTAGTTTTGAGTCGACGGATAAAAACCCCTGCAATCTCATCTCTTTCAGCAGCGAGCCCAGTCTCTTTTTCAATGATTGAGGCCATAATCAGAGCATCGTAGGCTGACGAATAAGGGAGATTATCATCGCGTCCCTGCCACGCCTGCTCAAGCTCTAGACGCATTTTTTTGTGAGCGCGACGCAAAATGTCTGCTCGACTATCTGTACTTGTGTAGCTATAGGTATCCGGAAAGAACCACCCTTCCGGATGATCAACGTTAACTCCGGCCTCCTCAAGCAGGTCAGCAACAGCCTGTTTACTTTCAGCTGCAAACTGTGGCACAGCATCAAATTGTGCTTGCCACTGTTCAAAAGACCAGCCCTCTGGGAAGGTAATCTGATACTGGATGACCTCGCCACGGTTGAATTTATCGAGCAATGATCTCGCACTATCGTCGGCGGTAATCCAATAACTGCCGGCCCGAATGGAGGCACGGTTGTTTAGCTTGGCATAACGCGCCATTAATTTTGGTTTTGAAAGGATCCCCCGATTGAAGAGCCGGCGATTGACCTCACTGAGGTTACTGCCAGTCTCTATCGTCCACTTGAGCCGGTTGTTTGCATCTAGGTCCTGCTGCCCAACCAAATTTACAGGTCGATCAAGGTGCTGGCCCATAGAAGACAGCAGCACAACAACAGCAGTGAGCAGCGCAATTAGAGCGACGGACAGGCCTGTTAAAAACTTAGTCATTGGAAGCAGGTGTATCGCTGCGCCAAGGCCTGATACAGCGCCTTACTTTGATCGCCAATCTCAAGCTTTATGGGATCAGTTTTGAAATGCTCAGATTGGGCAATTCCAACCACCGGAACTATGCCTCTGATCGCGTTGCAGACGAAAACTTCACGTGCCGTTTCCAGGCTTTTTAAAGGCACAGATGTGACTGTCAACGCTATATTTGCGGCCGGGAATAGTTCCTCAATCAGCACGGAGCGCATTACGCCGCTGACGCCTGCCAACGACAGGCAGGGAGTCTGCCAGCCCAGTTTGTCGGTGCGAATAAAAATATTTGCCGCAGTGGCCTCAACTATATTGCCTGTTTGATCTAACATTAATCCTTCAGCATAATCAGGCGAGCTCCATTCACGCCCTGCCATCACCTGATCAAGGCGATTAAGGTGCTTAATCCCAGCTAGCTGAGGGTTGCTGGGCAGGCGATACTCACACCGCCATAATTTGATACCCTGGGCTATCTGCGCAGTCATCTCGCCCGAAAGCTCGGCGTAGAGACAGATAACCTTTGGAATGATTGGATCAGGGCTCTTATAGCCCCTCCCGCCTACACCAGCCGTGAGAATCATTTTTACCACACCAGCTTCAATGTCCTCAGCTTTTAGCTGGTCTTGAAAATCATTCAGATAGCTATACAGCCTTTCAGCCTGAATCTGGATACCTAGTCGACTGGCATCTTGACAGATGCGTTTTACATGGCGCTTCTGCAGTGCTATGTTGCCACCAGAGAGCAGCATAGACTCAAATAAGCCATGGCCGTAGGCAAGACCACGATCAAGCAGTGTCTCTCTAGTCGCTGGCGTAGCAGCGAATTGGCCATTAATACTGTGGTAGAGCATAGATTTCCCTGTGGCGGGGCTTAAGGCACCATTATAGGGCCCATTATGACAAAACTAACAGGCATAAAAAAACCGCCCCAAAAGGAGCGGCTTTTCGAATAGCTCTAAATCAACCGTTAGCGTTGATGTAGGTGATCGCATCCTGAACTGTTGCGATTTTCTCTGCCTCTTCATCAGGAATTTCAGCATCGAACTCCTCTTCCAGAGCCATGATCAGCTCAACGGTGTCCAAAGAATCAGCGCCAAGATCTTCAACGAAAGATGAAGTTGTCTTTACATCTTCTTCTTTAACACCTAGTTGCTCTGCAACCATTTTAATAACGCGTTCTTCAATGTTGCTCATCGTGCTTCCACTCCTATAAGGGATATGATGTCTAACCTGCTATCTAGCTAGTAACGCTTGGACAGCGATATTCTGTAAATTATGGGCGCGCATTTTACCTGACAATTCTGAAAATGCTAGTGCCCTTTGTAAAAAAGCTTGAGACCCCAACGAAATCAGGGACTTAAGCCATATACATACCGCCATTCACATGGATGGTTTCGCCGGTTATGTACCCAGCCGCGTCGGATACCAAAAAGCTTACCACTGCAGCAATCTCTTCTGGCTGCCCCAACCGCGCAAGTGGAATCTGGCTTAACATCATATCCTTGCTCGAATCTGGCAGCTCTTTCGTCATATCTGTATCAATAAACCCAGGGGCCACGCTGTTTACAGTGATACTTCTTGAGCCCAGCTCCTTGGCTAATGCGCGAGCAAACCCCTCAACTCCAGCCTTAGTGGCGCTATAGTTGCTCTGCCCGGCATTTCCCATGGAACCGACTACAGAACTGATATTGATAATACGGCCCCAGCGCGCTTTGGTCATAGCTCGCACGCAGGCCTTCGAAAGACGAAATACAGCACTAAGATTGGTGTTTACCACATCCAGCCATTCTTCCTCTTTCATGCGCATAATAATGTTGTCTTTGGTGATTCCGGCGTTATTGACTAGAATCGTAGGAGCACCAAACTCATCGGTAATAGTTTTTAAAACAGCCTCGATCGAGCCTGACTCGGTAACATCAAGCGCGAGACCACGACCAGCAATCTTCTTCTCAGCAAAACGCTGACTGATCTTCTCTGCACCAGCTTGAGTGGTGGCGGTACCTATAACAACTAGACCTGATTGGCCAAGTTGATCTGCAATAGCTGCACCAATTCCGCGGCTTGCACCAGTGACTAAAGCCACCTTTTGTTCAACTGTCATGCTCTACTCCAAATTGAATTTAAACTGAGGTTAATGCGTTATCGAGACTGGCTTCATCATCAGTGGAAAATGAGGTCAGTTCACGGTCTATTCGTTTAGTCAGACCGTTAAGCACACGGCCAGGACCGCACTCAACAAACAGCGCAGCACCTCTAGCCTTCAAGCCTTGGATGCAATCAACCCACATAACTGGCCTGTATATCTGCTCAAGCATTAGTGCCTTTATTGTTTCTGGATTGCTTTCTAGCTGCCCGTGAACATTGTGTACGACGGGTATCACTGGGCTTGAGAAAGCTGTGCTATTGACTAGCTCTGTTAACTTCTCTGCCGCTGGCTGCATCAACAGCGTATGGAACGGCGCGCTGACAGGCAACGCCATAGCACGCTTGGCTCCTGCCTCTTTACAGATTTCAATAGCGCGATCTACAGCTGTCGCTGATCCGGCAATAACGACCTGCCCCGGCGCGTTAAAATTGACAGCATCGACTATTTCGCCCTGCCGTGCAGCTGCACAGGCATCCATAATGATGTCATCGGCCAAGCCTAAAATAGCCGCCATAGCACCAATACCCACTGGGACTGCTTCCTGCATGTAGGCGCCTCTGGCGCGAACTATGTTAACTGCATCAGCAAAATCTAAGACATTGGCGCAAACCAAAGCGGACCATTCACCGAGACTGTGGCCAGCCATCTGAGCTGGCAGAGGCCCACCCCTCTCGTTCCAAAGGCGCCAAATTGCAATACTACTGGTGAGCAGTAGCGGCTGCGTGCGCTCAGTTAGATTGATATCCTCTTGCTGACCTTGCTGAATCATTTGCCAAGCGTCGTAGCCCAACACATCAGAAGCTTCTTCAAAGGTTGCTTCCACGCTAGGGTTTGCGGCAGCCAATTCAGCCAGCATGCCTATCTTCTGAGATCCCTGCCCCGGGAAAACAAACGCCAAATTACTCTGTGTCATAGATCCTCTATTGGTTTTGATTACTGTCTAGCTTGCTCTGAAGTATAGGCGACAAAATGTTCGGTAGATTATGTTTAGCAGCATCGATAGCCACATCGATCGCATGACCGAATGCAGTTTCATCGGCGCTGCCATGGCTTTTAACCACTACTCCCTGAAGGCCAAGCAAATAAGCGCCATTATACTGTGCTGGATTAAGACGCGAACGCAGATTATTGAGCGGTCGCCGCAAAAATAGCGCCCCTAGTCGTGAAATACAGCCGGTTGTAACCGAGCTCTCAAGCATCTCCTCGACCATACGGACAACACCCTCGCTGGTCTTTAGTGCCACATTTCCGCTGAAACCATCACAGACAACCACATCAGCTAACCCCTGAAAAATACCATCTCCTTCTACGAATCCTGCGTAGTTTAACAATGGCTCCGACTCTAATAACTCAGCAGTTTGCTTGATTAGTTGGCTGCCTTTGCTGGCTTCACTCCCCACATTAAGAAGTCGCACCACTGGCGCATTAATTCCTTCGAGCTCTTTGACCGTCAAAGAGCCCAGCAACGCAAAATCAGCGAGCTGTTGGGCGTTACAGTCAACATTGGCGCCGAGATCCAAGATATATGATTTGCCGCGACTGGTTGGAAAGGTTGTGCAGATTGCCGGCCGGGATATACCTGGCAGTTTTTTTAGGGTCACCATCCCAAGAGCCATCAGTGCACCTGTATTACCGGCACTTATACAGGCTGACGAAGAGCCTGTTGCAACGGCACTTAGGGCGAGCCCCATAGAGGAAGCGCGTTTCTCTCGGATAGCACTGGATGGCAGATCAGAGTTAGAGACATGGGTATGACAGTGCTGCACCTCAATTCTCGACAGCAAGGCGCTGTCATGGCACAGAGACAAGGCGGCCTCCAGCTTGGGCTGGTCACCGAATAATAGCGCAGAGACACCAGGGTGCTTGCGTAGCGAACTTAACAGCGCGGCTACTATGACGCGGGGACCATAGTCCCCGCCCATAGCGTCAACGGCAATTCTAATAGAATCTGCCAATGAAAGTAATTCAGTTAGTCGACGCTGGTCTCAACAACTTTGCGACCGCGGTAAAACCCGTCGGCAGTCACATGGTGACGCAGATGCTTCTCACCACTTACCGCGTCAACCGATACGGTTGCAGCAGTCAGGGCGTCGTGTGAACGGCGCATGCCGCGCTTTGATCTTGTCTTGCGACTCTTTTGAACAGCCATAGGAACTCCTAAGCAAAAAATTTTTGCAGTCGATTATTTCTTCAACTGCTGTAAAACATTAAATGGATTGTCAGCGACAACCTCATCACCATTTGGCTCTACCTCCGCTACAAAGGTATCGCCTGTACACTGACCTGAGTCATGGTAGTTAACCAAAGGCAGAGCCAATAAAATTTCGTCTTCAAGCAATTCATTAAGATTTGCCATTTTGTCGACAACGAGCCAGGGCTCGTAGTTAGCGGCCACCCTATTCAGGTGCTCCTCAGACCAAATTACCTGAACCGCAAATTCTGCCTGCACCTGAATCTCTACAGGGTCGAGGCAGCGTTGACAGACAGCCTCTACAGGTACGTTCGCACTACCTCGGACAACTTTGGCCTTTGACTCATCTAGCTCAAACTGCACCCTAGCCTCAAGGGGCCCACAAATTGATGTAACAGAAGAGGCTAATCTGGGTAGATCAGCCGCATTCACCAAGCCTTCAAGCAGGTTGCCCTGAAGAGCGAGTTTTCGCGGATCAATTTGAGTCGGCAGTGCCATAATATCGGTGGTACCCAGTTAGGCGCGCATAATAGGGTCAAGACCATGATCTGTCAAAGAAAAACTCGTAAAAGACCCAGCTATATTGCACTACACAGCAGCGCTAGTCAGGGTACTATAGGCGCTGATACAAAACTGAGCTATCAAGCCAAAGTCAGGAGCTGCTATGAACAAACTTATTCTTGCATCCTCTTCGGAGTACCGGAGAGCGATGCTGCAGCGATTAGGGTTAGAATTTAGCTGTTATGCAGCTGATATTGACGAAACGGGCTATCCTGCAGAGAACGCAACGCAACTAGCTGCCCGCTTGGCCAGCGAAAAAGCTCGACAGGTTGCCGAACTATTCCCAGAGGCTATGGTTATAGGCTGCGACCAAACCGCAGAGCTAAATGGACTTATTTTAGGTAAGCCCGGCAACCATCAGCAGGCAACCGAGCAGCTTGCCATGCAATCTGGCAATACAGTGTTGTTCCACAGTGCGCTTACAGTTCTAACCTGTTCGAAGGCAGGCGAGATCAAGCGTTTAGACGCCATTGAAACAACCAGAGTTAACTTTCGCCAGTTAACCCTTCAACAGATAGATCGCTACCTACTTATTGATCAACCCTATGACTGCGCTGGTAGTTTTAAAGCTGAGAGCCTTGGCATTAGCCTATTCAGTTCAGTAGAGAGTAACGACCCGAGCTCATTAATCGGCCTACCATTGATAGCCCTGTGCTCTATGCTTGAAGAGTTTGGCCTGCCTATTATCTAGACTACGCCTTAACATTATATTCTAACCTATTGTTATTTATAAGTATTTCTTTATATCGGAAAATTTATTTATGCAGGCAATAGGCTCAAACTTGGAGAGTCTAGAGATATCATGAGCACCATAACTTACCGCGATACGAGGCATACTAGCATTCACCGCCATTTCCATATCAAACTCTGTATCGCCAACCATTACTGCATTGTTGGCGCTGATGTCGAACTCGGCCAGTAATTCTTCTAACATCAGCGGATGAGGCTTTGAGCGGGTCTCGTCGGCACAGCGTGACCCATGAAAGAAACCGTTTAAATCGGTAGCCGCAAACACCCTATTCAGACCATTGCGACTTTTACCTGTCGCGACAGCTAAGAGATAATTCTGCGCCCGCAGCTCCTCTAGTGTGGATAGCACCTGAGGAAAAAAGTCACAGGGTTTACTGTCCTCACGGCGGTAATGTGCTGAATAGGTGGCGCTAAACTCTGCGATTACCTCTTTGTTTAGAGCAGGGAAAAGCTGGGTAACAGCTTCCTGCAGGCCTAAACCGATAATATCTTTTGCCTCATCATAGCTTGGTACCGGCAAGCTCATATCCATGGCGGCAAGCTGAATACAGCGAGAGATGCGCGCTACAGAATCCGAGAGCGTGCCATCCCAGTCGAAGATAAGAAGTTTTCGAGAATTAGACAGCACCTTCTATACCAGCTTGGTTAATACAGACTTAAGATCACCGGGCAGATCTGCCTGAACCTCAACCCAATCATCAGACAGCGGATGTCTAAATCGTAAAAAGCTTGCATGTAAGAATAGGCGTCTAAGCCCAGAATCTCGCAGACTTTCGTTATAGTGCACATCGCCATACTTCGGATCACCAGCAATTGGCTGCCCTGAAAATTGGCAGTGCACCCGTATTTGATGCGTGCGCCCGGTCTCGAGCTTTACGTCCATTAAGCTAGCATCCTTGAAGCGCTGCAGTATCTTAAAATGGGTTACTGAGGCCTTACCCTGCGCATCGACACGAACAATGCGCTCACCACCAGATAGCTGATTCTTTTTCAGTGGAGCATTAATGGTTGTCTTGCCCTTAGGCCATTGCCCCTTGACCAGCGCTGTATAGCGTTTTTCAACTTGATTGCGCTGCATGGCCTGCTGCAGAGCCAACAAAACAGAGCGCTTCTTGGCTAGCATTAAACAGCCTGATGTGTCCCGATCGAGGCGATGCACCAGCTCAAGAAACTTTGCGCTAGGTCGCTCCGCCCGCAAAGCCTCAATAACGCCCATTGATAGCCCGCTGCCACCATGGACAGCTAGCCCGCTAGGCTTGTTGATAATGAGTAGCCCGTCATCTTCAAAGAGAATATTTTCCGCTAAATAGCGCTTTAACTGCTGACCTGGCACCGCAGGCGAGCCGCGCTCAGCGACCCTAATGGGTGCTATACGAAGAATATCCCCCTCTTTTAGACGGGTATCCGCCTTGACTCGACCCTTATTAACCCGCACCTCGCCTTTTCGCAGCAACCTGTATATCCGCGACTTAGGAACCCCTTTGAGATGCCTAATCAGAAAGTTATCCAGCCTTTGGCCAGCGTACTCGGCGCCAACCTCCGTATAGGTAACCTTATCGAACTCAGACGTAGAAGATGATGTAAATTCAGAATCAGACAAACTATAAAACAACTATGGGCTATTGAAATCGGCGCCATTGTACCTATCTCGCGAAGCTTCGCCCAACTAAATTCATTGTTTCAATTGTAGGTACCGAGTTTTATTGTTATATTGCCGCGCCAAGTCCCATAGGTAGAGAACAGCTTGCGCTGTTTTCCCATGGTAGACCCGGCCCCAAAAGATTGATTGGGTAAAGAATACATGATCACTTGCGCGATCTAAGAATGCAGATGATCAAAAATAGCTGAGCGAACTCAGCCAGTGAAAGACAGGTTTAGAAACAGGTTTAAAACCAGCTACTTCCGTTAGCAGGGTGCGGCAAAAATGCAGAGCATTCAGATCTTAACGTTGAATTAGGGTAGCTGATCGTAAAAAGACTTAAGAATTTAGTCCTATTGTGCAAATTCAACGCTGCCCGAGCACCAAGGGCAACTGCGAACGGCAAGTCTTAAAATACTTTTACAGCCATGACTCCATACAAGAAGCTAGGCTGATGAGAAAGACTGCAAAGACAATATGACATTAGGCTACAGAGTCGCCGAATGTGCGCTACGGCCATTTAAAACAGGGGTTCACTGGCTTAAATGGGCTCCCAAAGACCTTCTAGGGTCGGCGCTAGCACGGTTATATGTAGCTTTCTTAATGCTTTACCTTCCCTTCCTTGCCCTGCAATTTCACGGTCTATCGCTCTATTTGAAATAGTAAAGGTGAAATATGAAACGCATGCTAATTAACGCCTCGCATACAGAAGAAATGCGAGTTGCAATGGTCGATGGTCAGAGACTTTACGACCTAGATATCGAAAACAGAACCAGAGAGCAAAAAAAATCAAACATCTACAAGGGCAAGATAACCCGTGTAGAGCCAAGCCTAGAAGCGGCATTTGTTGACTACGGCGCCGAACGCCATGGTTTCCTCCCCCTCAAAGAAATCTCTCGCGAATACTTTAAAAAGAAATCCTCAGACGGTGGCAGAGTCCGTATTCAAGACGCGGTCAAAGAAGGCCAAGAGGTTCTTGTACAGGTTGAAAAAGAAGAGCGAGGCTCCAAAGGCGCAGCTCTGACAACCTTTATGAGCCTAGCTGGACGCTACCTGGTATTAATGCCCAATAATCCTCGCGCCGGAGGCATCTCTCGACGTATCGAGGGTGACGAGCGCGCAGATTTGCGCGAGGCAATGCGGGGTCTGAATATTCCTGATGGTATGGGTGCAATTGTACGTACGGCAGGTATTGGAAGAGCCACAGAAGAGTTACAGTGGGACTTAGACTACCTTCTGCAGCTGTGGAACACCATTACCGAAGAGGCCAATGGCTCCAAGGCGCCCCACTTCTTATTCCAAGAAAGTAACGTTATCGTGCGCGCCATACGCGACTACCTGCGTCAAGATGTGGGCGAAGTGATTGTCGATAGCGAAGAAGCTTATGCATTGGCTGCAGCCTTTATCGGCACAGTTATGCCCGACTTCACTAGCAAGGTAAAATTCTACCAAGAAGAGATTCCATTATTTAATCGCTATCAAATTGAAAACCAAATCGAGACCGCGTTTTGTCGTGAAGTAAGCCTACCCTCAGGCGGCTCTATCGTAATCGACGTGACAGAGGCCATGGTTTCGATTGATATTAACTCCGCTCGCGCAACCAAAGGCGGCGATATTGAAGAGACTGCGTTTAATACCAACAAGGAAGCGGCCGAAGAAATTGCTCGTCAATTACGATTGCGTGATGTCGGCGGACTAATTGTTATCGACTTTATCGATATGCTTAACAGCCGTCATCAAAAGGAAGTTGAAAATAAAATGCGTGACGCTCTAGTGGTCGATCGCGCCAGAGTTCAGGTGGGCCGTATTTCTCGTTTTGGCCTACTGGAAATGTCGCGCCAACGTCTGCGTCCTTCGCTCGAAGAAACCATGTCCAAGGTCTGTCCACGCTGTAAGGGCCAGGGAACTATTCGTGGCACCAGATCCTTGGCGCTCAGCATCCTGCGCCTTGTAGAAGAGGAAGCCCAGAAAGAATTTAGCCGTGAGATACGTGCCATTGTTCCAGTGCCTGTGGCTACTTTCCTGCTTAATGAGAAGCGCAGAGAGATTTCAGCTATCGAGTCGCGCAATAAGATTCAGGTCACTGTTCTTCCAAATACCGAGATGGAGACACCGCACTTTGAAGTAGTGCGTATTCGTACCCAAGACGAGGACACTACAGACTTTAGCTACAAGTTGGCAAACGAGCTTAGCAAACCAGATATGGAAGTTGTAAGCGACAGTGCTGATAGTGCTAAAGCCATAGCACAGCCAGCGGTCAAAACGATTGTACCCTCGTCGCCCGCGCCAACCGTAGCACCAGCAAAGCCTGTTGAAGTTAAGGCTCCCAGCCTGGTTAAACGTCTGTGGGATAGCATGTTTGGTGGCTCAGAGGCCGAGGAAGAAGAGGCACCTAAATCACGCCCCAGCAACCGCAATAATAGAAGCCGCGGAGGCCAGAACAATCGCAACCGAAATAACGGTCGCAATCGCAACAGCCGCGGAAACGACAACCGCTCTGAAGGCAATAGAACTGACGGTGATGCAAAGCGCGATGGTCGCAAGACTAATTCACGCGGTAAAACCAACGAGCCCCAGGGCAATGAACAGCGTCGCAATAAAAATAATCGTCGCAATCAGCCTAAGACTGCGGATTTGGATGCACCTGCAGCCGGCAGCGAAGCGAAGCCGGCAGAAGCGGTCGAATCTAATACTGGTGTCGCTCAGAGTGACCAACTAAAGCGCAGACCAGATGATAAGCGCAGAGGCCCACGTCGTCGTCGCCAGCGCCTAGATATGCCTCAAGAAATGCTTCAGAATAGTCCTGAGACCACGGGCACAGACGTAGCCGCTGCTGAGGTGGCAGAAGTGAAGGACAACAGCCCTGCCCTCGAGCCTACAAGCCTGTCAACGGAAGCCAAACCTGCACCTGCAGTTGAGGTTTCTGACACTGCGGCTCCCGAAAAGCCTGCAGCCAAGCCCAAGCGCAAAGCGTCGCCTAAACCAAAGGCTGCGGCTAAAAAAGCACCTGAAACCAATGCCGAGACCCAGTCACCCAATGCAGAGCCTGCACCAGCTGCTGAAGCTGAGAAAAAACCAAAGGCAAAAGCTAAGGCTAAACCCAAGGCAAAGCCAGCTGCCAAAAAACCAGTAGCTGAAAAAGCTAGCGAGGAAGCGAAGCCTGCCAGCAAGGCTCAGGACAAGCCCGCAATCGCGCAAGAGAGCCCCAGAGCGAGCAATGACCCACGACATAACCCCAAGCCAGTCAGTAAGGTAGAGGTTAGCACTGAACGTCGAGAGGCAGCGCCAGCAAAACCATCGGAGACCAGCGCACCTGCAGCTGCTGTAGCGCCGAAGCCAAAACCTGCTACTCAGCGCGCGTCCAATGATCCACGCAAGAAGAGAACCCCAGAGAAAGCTGCTTCAGCAGCCCCATCTGAGCCAACTTCTGCACCTCAAGATGGACAAAAAGACATAAACGAGTAATTGTTACTTGTCAGTGAAAAAAGGCGCTGTATAATCAGCGCCTTCAAAGCGGAGGGGTAAATTAAATAGCTCCTCCGCTGCGAGAATAAGGTGGGATGGCAGAGCGGTTGAATGCACCAGTCTTGAAAACTGGCATACGTTAATAGCGTATCTAGGGTTCGAATCCCTATCCCACCGCCATATAGATCAAATAAGCCTCTGTTTTTAAAGGGGCTTTTTTGTTTATGACGCAGAAATAGCCGCAGGAGTTACAGCAAGAGTTACAGTTGCGAGGGCTAAACTTCTTTTTGAGGTCCTTGTGGGCTGTTTTCGGATTGGTATTTCGCGATCGCTAATCCATCATAGAGAAAGAATTTCCTAAACCAATTTAGCCTTGTCTCGGGAGCTTCCCAATTCTTTTGTCTACATATCGATCCAAAACCTATATTTGCAATAGGAATGCCGAAATTAGTAGACTCGGTAGGAGTCGATAAAATAGTCAGAGATTAGTTCAATGCCTTCCCAAAGTGACAGCTGCAACAATAGGCCGCCGAAACAGAATAGCCTCGTTCGACAATCTGCTTAACGGCCTCTTCTTTAAACTGCTGTGTGTAGCGTTTTCCCTTGCTCATATGACCCCCTCTTTGAGTTACATTTTAACTCTTTTGGGTGTCTAGCAAAGTCTGGGAAGTCCACCCTCTTAATTCTGGACCGGCGCAACATTGAATCGCAGGGTTTTGTTAACCAGATCCAGTTTGCCTGTTGCTACGTTGATAAGTCCGTTAGAGACCGCATCGAAAGTGTAGAGATCAAACACCGTACCATTTTTTTTCCAAACACCTTGGAGTGTTGCGGTTACAACGTCTTCGCCGCTTTGTGTCCAACCATATCCGGTGAACTCCCCCATATCCTCGAGGCCCAATTTATTGGTAAACAACCAGTTGCCGTAAACTCGTCCGTAAGGGCCTGCATCGCCTGAGGCTGTTAGGTGGTAATTAACACCGTCTGTGGTCGACACTGAGTCGACGGTAAAGTCACCCACAAAAGATTCACCTAATTTCAAGTCTTGACCAAAAACCACCGGTGAAAGCGCCAGTACTACAACCGCAGCTATTAACTTCACAATATTCATTTCATGCTCCTTTTTTAAAGTTTTTTCTTGTCTTTCCGAAACTCAAAACCATGGTGCTCACTCGCAAAGCCCTTGACCAAAGAAGCCAGATGTCGATCGGAAAAATTACCCTGGGCTCAAGTGGAGGGCTAAAAAAAGGGCAGTCACTGGCCGCCCTTTCTAGTTTATTTCACCGAGTAATAGAGAAACCCCGTTGCTCCAAGATAAACCGGTCTTCTCGTAAATTAGCAATCGCTACTATCTTGCCGTCTGCATTAAATTGAAAGCGAGTCACAACGTGCGTTTCAATCATCATACCGGTGGCCTCTTCGGTATTAGCAATCGTAGTCCATGCGTATGCGACGTCCTGGTTTGCGACAATTTCGTTGAGAGTAAAGGAGTCATCACCCCAATCCTCACCATTACTCGAAGACATCCAGTCAATCATGTCGGCTTTTGAAACAGTAGACTCAATTTTGCCTCGTTTTACGCTAACGTCGATTAACTCTTCACCACGCTGAATGACGGCGGCTACCTCTTCACCCGCCGCACCTCTAAAGCTCAAGTTGCCCGAATCTTGGTTGTCAGCGTTCACTTCGACACCGCGAACCGATTTGAACTCATCACCCACTTGCAACACCGATGCCGCCGGGCTCCCCGGAACGATGGTCTCAACAATCATCCGGCCTAATTCATCGTCGTTGTCATAGGTAAATCCAAGTCCAATGTAACGCGGGCGATAAAACAACCCGTCCTCGGCCATATGTTCTTTAACAGCATTAATGCTCGCGTCCTGACCGGCTTGTCCCGCTTCCAACCACGCCTTTACGGTGTCCGCGTTAGCTGAATCGGTCGGTACCTCACTGCATGCGGCGAGACCCAGCAAACTCGCTGTCAAGAAAATTGCGGCTCCAATCTTGTGTTTCATTACTACCCCCTTTCATATTCTTATAAATGTTCGAGGTTCGTGTGGCGCCTTAGCGATTCATGATTAACGATAAATCGTCAAAAATCAGTGCCTGGTCAAATATAGACGACAAGCTACCCATTTCTTCAGAAAAACGAATGCGTTGGTGCACACGCCTGAAAACAATTTAGCGAGATATGCTCAAGTTTTCAAGTAATGTATGACCTTTATCTGGGTCTATATTGCCCTAGAGTTACAGTTCGAGTTACAGTTTTAAACCAATATGCAGCAGCATAGTACAGGACGGTATCGGAATAGTAGTTGTTTATAGTTAGTCTATAAGACAGTTGTAGCGGTTATTACAGCATTCTAGAGTAAAGTATAGGTATATAGTAGGTCGGTCTATCCCACCGCCAATTCTAAAAAGCCTCCTCTAAGGAGGCTTTTTTATTGTCTACCGAAAACTGCACTATTTAAAAAATACTTTGAAACGCAGGCGCCTTTAAAGCTATGGCTTTGGCGCTAAGCCCTGCGGTGGTGGTTAAGATTAGACTGTGTCCCGTGAGGGACTTGAACCCCCAGCAGTCGCTTAGGAGGCGACGGATTTATCCAGTTAATCGAACGGGACATGCCTGTATTATAGGTTAATTAGGGTAATGCGCCAGTCCCTACCGCCCTAACCTGCTGATTATCTATTACAATGGTTGCCATGAATTTACTACTGCTAAAAAGTGAGCAAATAACCGATAACAGGGCCATTGTTACTGGTCGACAGCTCGACCATCTGATCAAAATACAGCGCGTTGCTGAAGGCGACTGGGTGCGCACAGGTCTTATCAATGGGGATATGGGTCGGGCACTTATCACCCAGTTAGATAGTCACTGCGCCGAGCTTGAACTCGAGCTTGATAGGCGTCCACCTGCGCCATTGCCACTCACCATTGTATTGGCATTGCCGCGCCCAAAAATGCTGCGCAGGATATTACAAACAACGGCAGCTATGGGTGTAAAACAACTTTATTTAATCAACTCTAGCAGGGTTGAAAAAAGCTTCTGGCAAAGTCCATTATTGGAGCCAGAGGCGCTTCAGGAACAGATGATTTTAGGACTAGAGCAGGCACAGGACACACTCCTGCCGGCAATTCATATCCGTAAACTGTTTAAGCCATTTATCGAGGATGAGCTGGGCGGAATTATCACAGGGACTCAAGCGCTGGTTGCGCAGCCTGGTACAGACATTGCCTGCCCTATCAATAGCCAAGTGCCGATCACCCTTGCTATAGGCCCTGAAGGTGGGTTTATTCCCTATGAGGTTAAAAAGCTCAATGAGGCAGGCTTTGAATCAGTTCATCTTGGACCGAGGATTCTGCGTGTAGAGAACGCCGTACCTGCGTTGATTTCTCGCCTATACCCGGCCTAGGTCTGCCGTCTGACGGATAAGCACTGGCAATTAACGGCGCCTAGGTGTCGCTCGAGAGAATCTAGCCTGAGGCCGCTGCTTCTTGGTTTCACGCTTTTTAAGTTCTTTTTCACGGCGGGACTCCCCTGGCACTAAAAACCCATCACCAGAACCGATCAAATCAGCTCGGCCCATGCGCCGCAATGCTTTGCGTAGCATCGGCCAGTTATCGGGGTCATGATAACGCAGAAACGCCTTGTGCAAGGTTCGCTGCTCCTTACTTTTAGCGCTAAATATCTTTTCGCTGTTATTGCGCCCAAGGGGCTTCAGTGGGTTTTTTTCCGTGTAGTACATAGTCGTAGCTGAGGCCATGGGTGACGGATAAAAATTCTGCACCTGATCAACACGGAAGCCATTTGTTTTAAGCCACAGCGACAGGCTCATCATATCTTCGTTAGTAGATCCCGGGTGAGCTGAGATAAAATATGGAATCAAATACTGCTTCTTACCGGCCTCTTTAGAGAAGCGCTCAAACATTTCTTTAAATTCATAGTAGCTGCCCATACCCGGCTTCATCATTTTGCTGAGTGGGCCATCTTCAGAATGCTCAGGAGCGATCTTTAAATAACCACCCACATGATGGGTTACCAATTCTTTAACATATTCTGGGTCTTTGACAGCAAGGTCATAACGCAGCCCAGAGGCAACTACGACCTTCTTAACACCCTCGAGCTCACGCGTCTTGCGATAGAGCTGTGTGGTATGTTTGTGATCGGTCTCGAGATTTACACAGATCGTTGGATAGACACAGGATGGTCGCCTACAGGTCTCCTCGATCTTTTTATCCTTACAGTTAAGCCTATACATGTTGGCAGTGGGGCCGCCAAGATCAGAGATAACGCCGGTAAACCCAGGCGTCAGATCACGTATCTTCTCAACCTCATTAAGAATCGACTGTTCAGAGCGGCTTTGAATAATCCGGCCCTCATGCTCTGTAATGGAGCAAAAGGTGCAGCCGCCAAAGCAGCCACGCATGATATTGACTGAGAACCGAATCATCTCATAGGCGGGTATTTTGCTATCACCATAGGCCGGGTGTGGCACGCGCTTATAGGGCTGTTCAAAAACCCAGTCCAGTTCTTCTGTCTCCAGCGGTATAGGTGGTGGGTTTACCCAGATATCATTGCGCCCCTGATTCTGTACCAGCGGCCTAGCATTACCTGGATTAGTCTCGCGATGAAAGATGCGGTCAGCATGAGCATATAGCACCGGATCCTCGGACACCTGATCGAATGAGGGCATGCGAATATAGGTACTGGTTGGATCTGTCTTGATTGCCTGAGTGTCCGGGATAATCGCCAACGGCTTTGGCTCTGCCTCGGGCATGGCTTCTGCCATCGCCTTGTCTGCTTTTATTCGTATATCTTTGGCATCATCGCATTGCGTAGGATGAGCCCCCTCGTAGGGATTTTTAGACTTCTCAATTCTGCCCGGCTGATCCACCGAGGTAGAGTCTATTTCGGTCCATCCCTTTGGGATTTCACGGCATAAAAAAGCACTGCCACGCAGGTCAGTGATATCACGAATAGACTCACCAGCGGCCATCCGGTGGGTCAGTTCCACCATGGCTCGCTCAGCGTTACCATACAATAGAATATCTGCTGTCGAATCCATAAGTACCGAGCGCTTAACTGACTCAGACCAGTAATCGTAGTGCGCCAGCCGGCGCAAACTGGCCTCAATACCACCGGCAACCACAGGCACATCAGAATATGCCTCGCGACATTTTTGACTGTACACGGTCACTGCTCGATCTGGACGCTTACCACCCTCATCACCCGCAGTATAGGCATCGTCATGGCGTAAACGACGGTCTGCAGTATAGCGATTGATCATCGAATCCATATTGCCGGCAGTGACACCAAAATAAAGATTGGGTTTGCCTAGCTCTTGAAACGATTCTTTTTTGCGCCAGTCAGGCTGTGACAGAATACCTACACGGTAGCCCTGCGACTCAAGCACACGACCTATAACCGCCATGCCAAAGCTTGGGTGGTCCACATAGGCGTCCCCAGTCACTAGGATCACATCACAGCTATCCCAACCTAATTGGTCCATTTCATTGCGAGACATGGGTAAAAATGGCGCGGGGCCGAAACATTCCGCCCAGTATTTTGGGTAGTCGTAGAGAGCTTTTAGGTTGTGATTAGCTATGGCCATGACGTAAATACGCTCTATTTATGGTGTTTAGGCTTCGAGGGCGCCATTGTAGCCGATTTGCCCGATACTAGAACAAAAACTAGAGCCAACCTGAGCAAAACTATTTTTGCGAATGAGAATCAATATTATTAACATTTAGCAATTTAAGGCGTATGATGTTTCCATCAGCCAAATCAATTGGAATCAATAATGACTCTTTGGGATCTTACACAGGGCGCTAGCGCCAAAGTTAGCCGGTTTAAATCCAGCACTCAGGGCAGCTATCGCACCCGTTTGAGCGAACTGGGGTTTCATCCGGGCGAGCAAATCGCCTGCGTGCTGTCCCCAAGTATGGGAGCCCCCAAACTCTACAGAGTAAACAACACTGTTTACTCTCTTGACGACAGCATTGCTTCATTAATCGAAGTTGCCTAGGCATTAGCCTGCCCTAATGTTTCAGGCTCAGCTCTCCAACCTCACTAAGGTCGCACTGATTGGCAGCCCTAACTCAGGGAAAAGCCTCCTCTTTAACCGCTTGACCGGCCTCAATCAAAAAGTTGCTAACTTTCCCGGTATTACGGTGGATATAGCCTCCGGCAGGAGTCTTGAGCAAAAACATATTGAATACCTCGATTTTCCGGGCGTCTATTCCCTAAGAGCTATTTCTGGTGAAGAGCAGATTGCTATCCAAGCCTTTATCAGCGCTCTGGAAGACGACCTGCTTGATACAGTAATCTGTGTTGTAGATACCACGAGACTCGAAAAAGGGCTTATTTTTGCTCTTCAAGTCCTTGAGACATGTCTGCAATACAATAAGCCCCTTGTAATTGCTGCCAATATGGTTGATGTGCTGGACCAAAACGGCATGAAGTTTGACGCCGAGGGGCTTGCCCAGGCATTGGATGTCGCCGTGGTGCCGCTCTCCGCAAAGTCAGGTGCGGGTTTGCAGCAATTGGGTGAGGCTCTGAGTGCAGCGTCCGCACCCTCTAAAAAGTTCGAGAGCGATATTATCGCCAGCGACGAATCTATCAATCATTTGCATGCACAGCAGCTCGCAGAGCAATTTGGCCCCAAGGGCGACGTATTGATTGATACTCAGACCCGCCTAGATAGCTTCTTTCTGCATTCTTGGTTCGGCGGCCTTAGCTTCTTTTTTATCATGTATCTACTGTTCCAGTCGATCTTTACCTGGGCTGCCCCGGCGATGGATGCCGTAGAATCTAGTATCCAGTGGTTGGCCTCCGCGGTACTCCCGCTGGTTCCGGTCGGCGTAGCCAGTGACTTTACCTCTGATGCTCTATTTGGCGGTATCGGTGCCTTTCTGGTATTTGTGCCGCAGATTTTTGTACTTACCCTTGTAGTGGGTATACTCGAGGACAGCGGATATTTGGCACGGGCCGCGGTGATCTGTCACAAGCCATTGCGGGTCTTTGGCCTGACCGGCAAAAGCTTTATCCCTATGTTATCAGGGGTGGCCTGTGCTATCCCCGGCGTGTATGCAGCGCGAACGGTAGACTCGCCACGCAAGCGCTGGTTGACCTATCTGGCCATCCCGCTAATGCCCTGCTCTGCCCGCCTACCTGTTTATAGCCTGATAATCGCTGCGTTTATCCCAGCTCAAAAAGCCATGGGCGGCTTGATCGGCTGGCAGGGTCTGGCGATGTTTTCTATCTACCTATTTGGCATTCTTTGCGCTTTATTGGTCACCGCCGTGGTCTCTCGTAGCAATGCAGAACTGCGTAGTGACCTACCCTTCGTGCTGGAGATGCCGCCTTACCGTCTGCCCTCTTGGCGGCCGCTATTTCGCAACGCTTGGAATCGCAGTAAACATTTTGTCACCAAGGCAGGCAAGGTCATTTTCTTTGTTACCGTCGTTATCTGGGTACTAGGGTACTTTCCCAATCAGGGCGCATCTTTAGGGGAGTCTTGGCTGGGCAGCATGGGTCAGTGGATTGAACCAATATTTGAGCCGATCGGCCTAGATTGGCGCTATGGTGTGGCTATTCTGACCTCATTCTTAGCTCGGGAAGTCTTTGTGGGCACCTTGGGAACTATGTTTGGCATCGAGGGATCCGAGGACTTCGCCTCTCTGGCTCAGCAGATTCAAGACAGTGGCCTGCCTTTGGGCTCAGGCGCGGCGTTGCTGGTGTTTTTTGCGATTGCTCTGCAATGTGTTTCAACCTTGGCTGTGCTGCAAAGGGAAACAAAATCCTGGCGACTACCGATACAGCTCTTTATCAGCTATAGCATCTTCGCTTATATCGCGGCTCTATCGGTTTTCCATGTCGTTGAGGCCTTAACCTAGCCCCTGCTCAAACATAATGTAGTCGCAGACATGCATTCCATTTTTTTTGTAGGTAGCCTGAGCGCTATGGTTGTCTGTTTCAGCGTAGAGCCTAAAACCACAGACCTCAATCGCAGAGGCCTCTGCCATAACCTGTAGCTGATCATACATAGCAGTGTAGATTCCCTGTCGTCTGAACTGCGGCTTCACATACACCGACTGAATCCACCAAAACAGGCCGTTGCGCCAGTCAGACCATTCATAGGTAACCATTAGTGTAGCTGCAGCCTGGCTGTCTACCTCAGCAACCAGATAGAAACCAAACTGCGGGTGCGCAAATAGCCCTTGGACACCAGCCATAGCCTTTACTGCATCTAGCGTTTTACCCTCAGTTTCAAGGGCCATTGCACAGTTATGACCAGTTAATAGGTTGGCGTCCTCAGGCTCAGCAGTGCGCATCGTCAGCATTTTATGCTCCTCAAAAGATTGTCTTGTCGAACTCAGAATTAAACCACTCATCTCCTTATTAGGCCATTGCGTAATTAACACAGAGCGCATAGAGTACCGAGCTTTATCATGCCGTTAAGCACAGCCATGCAAAGTATTAGAGTCAAGGATATCCCCTATCAGGCAGATAGCGCTGAGCTGTTCAACCGACTGCGCGATTTACCAGAAGCAATTTGGCTAGACAGCGGCAAACCGCGAAGCTTGCAGGGCTGTTTTGATATTATTTCTTCGAACCCAGACAGTTTGATTGAGACTCGAGGGGCTGAATCTACTATCACTGATGCCTCAGGCGTGCGCACCTCTACCCAGGACCCCTTTGAACTGGCCAAACAACTCCTAGCTCCCATGCTTCAGATATCAGATCCTCTGGATGCTCCCTTTGTTGGAGGTCTTCTGGGATATTTCGGCTATGATCTGGGTCGTCAGCTAATCGATATAGAGAGCATTGCTGCGAGCGCGGTAGATTTGCCTGATATGCGCCTTGGCCGCTACCTCTGGAGCCTAATCGTTAACCATGACGCACGACAGACTCAGCTGCACTTCCACCCGCTTTGTCCAGCGACCCTTGAAGAAGAAATATGCGCTAGGCTAGCTGCTACCAATGACCAATCCAGTGAAACTGAACAACGCGAGAATTTTCATCTAGGCGCTAATTTTCGCCCAACCCTAAGTCGCGAGGCTTACAACCAGTCTATTGCTCGCGTCAAAGACTATATTGCCAGCGGCGATTGCTATCAGACTAACTTTACTCAGCATCTGTCAGCACCCTACTCAGGCGATCTCTGGCAGGCTTACTTAGCGTTGCGAGAGGCAGCGCCATCGCCCTACTCAGTATTTTGGCAGTGGAAAGATCGCTCCGTGCTATCCATCTCACCGGAGCGCTTTCTCAAGACTGCAGTTGACACAAGCGATACCCGAGTAAGAGTAGAAACCAAACCCATCAAAGGCACGTTATTGCGCGGTACCACAGTCGAAGAAGATCAAGAGAACGCGATTAAGTTGCTTAATAGCAGTAAAGATCGCGCAGAAAATTTAATGATTGTTGACTTGCTGCGCAACGACCTAGGCAAATGCTGCGAAGCCGGCAGTATTCGGGTTCCGAAGTTGTTTAATCTAGAGAGCTTTCCCAATGTGCACCATCTCGTAAGCACAGTGACTGGAGTGCTTCGACAGGACAGCAGTAATTTGGACCTACTTCGCGCATGCTTCCCAGGAGGCTCTATCACTGGCGCTCCGAAAAAGCGCGCCATGGAAATTATTGAAGAGCTAGAGCCAGTAAGGCGCTCCCTTTACTGCGGAAGTCTTGGTTATATCAGTGCATCCAACCGCATGGACACCAACATCGCTATCCGCACTTTGGTTGCAGATGAGTCCTACCTCCATTGCTGGGGCGGCGGAGGCATTGTGGCGGACTCTGAGGCCAGCGCGGAATACGAAGAGTCGTTAAATAAGGTACGAGCTCTCCTAGCCGCCCTAGAGGCGCTTTAAACTCTGATAACTAGATGCTCCAGTTTAGCTGGTGTGGCTTTCTCTCCAATCTGGATTTGCAATATCGCCCTTGGCATCCAGTGCTGGATAGTCGAGATCGTGCTTTTGACAATAGGCGGCTAACAATGGCTGGGTCCATTCGAACAGCAGCCGATAATAGCGCTGGTCGCTGAGTCTGCGCTGTTTATAAAAGCCCGCTTTTTCCCGCTGCAGGCGGGCTTCGGCTAGAATAATGGCGCAGGCAACACTGACATTGAATGACTCGACCATACCCATCATCGGCACAGTAATGCGCTGATCTATATATCCAGCTGCCTGATCACTGATGCCGTATTTCTCGGCACCTAATAACAGCGCCGTCGGCTTGGTAAAGTCCACCGATCTATAATCTAAGATTTCACCTGAGGTATCAGCTGCAACTATTTGATAATTATTGTTTTTAAGTTTTTCAAGAGGGGTTCTAACATCTGGGTATACCTGAGTCTCAACCCATTTATGAGTCCCCATTGTCGTGCCAGTGTGGGCCCGAAATGTACGCTCATCCAGCGCGGAATGAACCTCCATAATACCCACAGCATCGCAGGTTCGCACAATGGCTGAGAGATTTTGGCCTTTGTGTACAGAATCGGTTACTACAGTGAGATCAGGCTGCCGCTGCTCTAATACCTCAACCACCCTTGCAAAGCGTTGTTCAGTCATCATAATCCCTCTAAATAAAAGCCCTGACGGCAGCTTTAATAGGATCTAGGCCTGCTTGTATGCTATCGCGACTTCTTCGGCAATAATTTTTATGCCCTGCGCAACGGTTTTACCATCCTGAGCATAGGAGACGCGGATGCACTCTTGCTGATGGCGCCATTCAGATCCCATCCCGGGGAAGAAATTATGCCCCGGCACCACTAGAACGCCTCTACCTTTTAGGCGCTCGTATAATTCCTGACTACTGATGGGCAGGCCTTCAAACCAAAGCCAGAGGAAGATAGCGCCCTCAGGTCTATGGATATGGTACGGCAACCCCTTCAACTCAGCCCTAAACAGGTCTACTGCCTCCAGAGCCCTTCGCTTATAAAACGGCCTTATGGTATTTCGGCTAAGGCTGAGTATCTCACCAGAGCTAAACAATTCCCGCGCGATGGTCGGCCCGAGATTGCCGCAGGCAAGGTTAACCACAGTATTAGCATTTGAATAGGCCTCTATAAGCTCCTCATTGGCGACAATAATTCCTGTGCGCACCCCAGGAAGCCCAAGCTTGGAGAGACTTAGGACAAGTACAGTATTGCTATTCCAATGTGGGCTCGCGTCGTTAAAAAGGATGCCAGGGAATGGTAGACCATAGGCTCCATCAATGATTAGCGGAATCCCAGCTTGCTGGGCTATCTCGTCAAGATGCGCCACCTCTTCGTCAGTAAGAACATTGCCTGTTGGGTTGGTGGGCCTTGATACACAGAGCGCCGATGTATGCCGAGTTACCCTAAGCTTGGAAAAATCGACGTGATACTTAAACAGGTGGTTATCCAACAGCTCAATTTCTGGCTTGGTAGCGGTGAAAAAGTTATCACCTAAGCCAATGTCGGTATAGCCTATGTATTCTGGCGCCAGAGGTAAATGTATGCTGTTGTTACTGCCGTCAGGCATAGCACCCGCAAGCATGTTGTAAAGGATAAAGAATGCCGATTGACTACCATTGGATACGGCAATATTGCGGTCGGTGAGTTGCCAGCCAAACTCCTTGCGCAACACATCGGCCACTTGGCGCCGAAATTCCCTATCTCCCTGAGGTGACTGATAGATACCCATAAGGCTGTGCAGCTGCTGGGGATCAGCCAGCACAGACTCTAAACGCTGCTTAAAAAGCGTCTCTGCCTCTGGAATGCGCCCTGGGTTTCCGCCACCCATGAAAATCATATCGGGATTTTCATTAAGCGCGGAGCCAAGATCATCCATTAGCTCGACAATCCCTGTGCTTCCTGCAAACTTTTTACCAAACTGCGATAAATTCAAAACTCACTCCGTAAATGCCCTATCCCATATACCTAAATGTAAAATTCACCCTAGGCTCCTGTAAATCTTTCACCTTAGCAATACGATGCTGCCAGTGAGCCTGAATACCAGCACCCATTAACAGCAGCGATCCGTGGGGCAAACTAATCGACAAGCGTTGCTTACTGCTATTGTGACGCATCTGAAACTGACGCTCAGCACCAAGACTAAGGGAAGCGATAACAGGCGCCGGTCCCAGCTCTGACTCGTCATCTGCATGCCAATCGACGCTATCCTGCCCGTCTCGGTAGTAATTGACCAACGCTCGATTAAATGGATGCTGGGTATGCTGCTCAACAGCAAGCCTCAAGGATTCCATCCAGTCAGGAAAAATCACCGCTTGGAGCCGAATACGACTGTACGTGTAGCTGGTATTTGGATCGCCAAACCAGTTTTGCAAGCGCGGGATAGGAATAGTCTTACCAGCTATATTAATCTGGTCATGGCGCCAGGGAGTCTGTGCAATGGCAGTCGACAGCAGCTCATCCGATGCACTAGCGGCCAACCAGTTTGGCCAAAAATAGATTTCGCCACTACCCGCCTGATCACTCAGAGGCACTGGAATTATTTGCTGATCAAAAAGATCCATAGAGAGCCCGCCTATTCCCGCCCGTAAACTCTCGGCTCAATAACCAAATCAATCCCAAATTCATCAGCTACCGCCTGCACGATCTTATCAGCCAGTACCAGCACCTCAAGGCCTGTACCACCATGATTAACTAGCACTAGTGCCTGATGCTGGTGCACAGAGACATTGCCATAGCGTTGGCCCTTAAACCCGCATTTTTCAATTAACCAGGCAGCCGGTATTTTGTAGCGGCCATCTGGTTGCACATGCCAGGGCATATTTGGGTGTAGCGAGATTAGGCTCAGGGCCTGTTCCTCGCTAACTTTAGGGTTGGTAAAAAAGCTGCCTACATTGGCGGTAACGGCCGGATCTGGCAGTTTTTGCTGACGAATTTGACATACCGCATCGCTTATTTGCTGTGGGCTAGCCTGTAACCCGCCGAGGGCATCCTTTAATGCAGGATAGTTAATATTTATCTGAGGCTGTCTGCTCAAGCGCAGAGTCACGGCAGTAATCAAATACTGATTTTGCAGCCGTTGCTTAAATACACTATCGCGGTAGCCAAATTCGCAGTCTTCGCGATTAAAAACCCTCTCCTGACCTGTCGCTATTTCAATCGCGTCCAGCGATACAAAAAGGTCGCTGAGCTCTACCCCATAGGCACCAATATTCTGAATCGGCGCTGCACCCATATTGCCTGGAATTAACGATAAGTTTTCTAATCCATACCAACCCTGGTCTAAACAGTGCTCCACCATGGTATGCCAGCACTCTCCCGCTCCAAACCGCACATCTAGCCGCTCATTCTCAGATGCCAGAACATCAATACCTTTGATATCCAGAACAACCACTAATCCTTTAATATCGCCAGCGAGAACCAGATTACTGCCTCCACCCAGCGCAGTGACTGTTAACCCTCTGGCTCTCGCAAATTGCAGTACTGGCTGAACCAGGTCCACAGAACTGAGACGACAAAAATACTCAGCTGACGCAGAAACCCTGAGCGTATTCATATCTGTTAGCGCCACATTAGTGGATATTTCTGGTGCTACTGCATCCATCACAGGTTGGCCTTGATTTGCCGAAGTAAGCCTGCCGACGCGTCCTCCACGAGATCTAGCACAAAGGTAAATCCCTGCTCGCCGCCATAATAGGGGTCGGGGACCACCTGCTGATCGCTATACTGGGGGTCACAGCTGTAATCTAAAAACAATCCCAACCATCCCTGATAGTTTGGGGGGATCATAGCTTTGAGATTACTGAGGTTTTCATGATCCATAGCCACAATATAATCAAACTGTTCAAAGTCTTGGGGCTCAACTAATCGTGCGCGCAAATGGTGCATTTGATAGCCGCGCTCCGCTGCTGCTGCGCTGGTGCGCTTATCCGGAGCATGGCCTATATGCCAGTCACCTGTGCCAGCGGAATCAACCATAATATGCCCTCCTAACCCCTCAGCATCGACCATTGACTGGAACACCGCGTGGGCAGTTGGCGAACGACAAATATTGCCAAGACAGACAAATAAAACCGAAACCTTATGCATAACTCACCAAACCAATAATTCTGCCCAAGGGCAACTAGTTTACCGGGACTTTATTAAAGCCTCAGCTGCCTGTAAATCTTGCTCCGTATCTATGCCACCTGGCACGGATTCAACAGCATCAGCCACATGAATACCAACGCCGTGGTAGATAAACCGAAGCTGCTCAAGTGACTCAAGCTGTTCAATCGCCGCCACCGGCCAGCTAACGAAGGCTGCAAGCTCCGCCACCCTGTAGGCATAGATGCCTATATGGCGTCTCGCCAAAGCATCGGCAGGCATGCTGTCACGGCTGTTAGCAAAATGATCTCTCGGCCAGGGAATCGGTGCACGACTGAATAGCCTTGCCAAGCCATGCCGGTCTCTGACCACCTTAACCACGTTGGGGTTGAGAAAATCTTCAACGGACTCTATGGGTTCGCTGAGCGTGGCCACACCAGCCTCTGTATTTACCGCAAGATTCTCGGCCACCTGATTGATAACCGCAGGTGGAATGAGAGGCTCATCACCCTGAACATTGACCAGGATTTGCTGCTGACTGAGGCCAAGGTTGTCCGCCACTTCCTGAAGACGGTCCGTGCCGGAAACATGATCGGCCCTCGTCATTACAACCTCGGCACCGAAGTTCTGTGCTACTAACTGGATACGACTATCGTCTGTGGCGATTATCACTCTCGCAGCAGCACTCTTGGAGGCCTGCTGCCATACACGTTGTATCATCGGCAACCCAGCGATATCGCGCAGAGGCTTACCAGGAAGCCTGGTAGAAGCGTAACGAGCAGGAATTACAACAATAAACGACATAGGCTGTCCCTAGGATTTTTTATTTTTACGCTGATGGATACAGCTCACCAGGCGGTCGACAAACTGGCTCTGCAAAGTCATTTCAACATCCAGCACCCAGAGATTATCAGGCACATCGCCTGACAGTTTGATTTCATCTTTGGCGGTGATAACCACTGGCTTATCGTCGCCAAAGCTAATATCGGAAAGGCTAAGTTGATGATGATCATCCACTGGATGCAGTCTTACTTCAAGTCCAAGCGACTCCAGAGTTGCGGCAAAGCGCTGAGGGTTGCCCAGCGCGGCAACGGCATGCACTGCAGAGGACTGACTCCAAGCCTGTGGAGCAATAACTGTATTGCTAGCCAAATGGCGAAACATACTAGCATTGATAATGACCTCACCATGGATATCTATATCAGGTAGCGAAGTCGCGGATCCGTTGACCAGCACAAAATCCATCTCAGCTAAACGACTAGGCTGTTCTCGCAAAGGCCCAGCCGGCAGAGTTCTACGATTTCCCAGTTGTCGGCTACCATCAATAATCGCTATTTCAATATCGCGATGCATACGGTAATGCTGTAAGCCATCGTCAGCCAGTATCAGGTCGACCTGATGCATTGCCAATAACTGATCTACAGCAGAAACGCGATCTGGAGCTACATAAACAGGACAGCCATAGGCCGCTAACTCTCGGGCCATTAACAGCGGTTCATCACCTGAGGCTTGGACACTGGTTTTTGCCGTAACTTCTAGGGGGTACTGGGCGGAGTTTCCCCCATATCCGCGACTGACAATGCCTGCTTTGAGCCCTCGCTCCGCCAACGCTTTTACCAGTGCCATAAGCAGAGGGGTTTTACCACTGCCGCCAACAGAAATATTGCCAACCACGATCACTGGTACTGAAAATGGTCGCCCCTGAAACTGTGCCTGTAGTTTGCGGCGCCGCCGACGAGCAAGCCCGTTAAACAACCAACTAAATGGTATTAAAAGCCTTAGCCACCAGTGATCACCGTACCAAGCGGCTACCAAAAACTGCTCAAATGACTGTCGATCCTGACTAGCCAAGCTTAAACCACTCCAGGCTCATCAAATTGATTTTTGTACAGTTGAGCGTAGCGTCCATTATTTGATAGCAGCTCAGTGTGACTGCCCTGCTCGACAATTTGACCACCCTCCATCACTAAAATGCGATCAGCCTTCTCGACTGTACTCAGTCGATGGGCTATCACAAAGGTGGTACGGTCCTGCATCAGATCTTCCAAAGCAGCTTGGATATGGCGTTCAGAATCTGTGTCCAGTGCCGAGGTAGCCTCGTCCAGAATCAAGATCGGTGCGTTCTTTAACACAGCTCTAGCAATGGCTATACGCTGACGCTGGCCACCAGAGAGCATTACACCATCGTCACCAATATGGGTGTCATAGCCCTGAGGCAACTGCTCAATAAAGTCATGTGCATGGGCTACCTCGGCCGCAGCTTGAACAGCCTCTTGGCCTCGCCCCGCCAGCTCACCGTAGGCAATATTGTTATAAATACTGTCGTTAAATAGGGTTACGTTTTGACTGACAATGGCAATATGTTGGCGAAGGTTGGCCAGTGCAAAGTCATTAACATCAGTGCCATCCAATAAGATATTCCCCTCACCGTGGTTGTAAAACCTGGGGATCAAGCTAACCAGTGACGTCTTACCACTGCCCGAGGACCCCACAAGCGCAACGGTCTCACCAGGCTGAACACTGAAATTGATATCCTTGAGAACCAGTCGCTCAGTGTTGCCATAGGCAAAATTAATATTACGGAATTCAAATTTACCCTGTACTGAGTCCTGAACCAGAGACCCACTATCGACCTCAGCCTCCGAGTCAATAATCTCAAAAATAGAGCCAGCAGCCGCAATGCCTTTCTGAATTGCACTATTGATCTCTGTAAGCTGGCGTATGGGCTTTATTAACATGCCTGATGCCACCAAAAAGGTGATAAAGCTACCAGTGGTCATTGTCGAAAGAATACTAGGATTGAGCATAAACCCGGTGATAGCACCAAATGCCAGCGACACTATCAGCATTACTAGAGGGTTACTGAGCCCCTCTGTCAGGGCCATTTTCATATTCTGGCGACGATTGCTGTGGCTGGCTGTTTCCATTCGCAGCTGCTCTGCTCGCTCGGCGCCAAACATACGCACTTCTTGATAGCCATTGACGACCTCCTGAGTGACATGGGTCACATCGCCCATAGCAGACTGGATTCTGGTACTAATATGCCTAAAACGCTTACTGACGAGACTTACTAAAACAGCAATCAAAGGCATTATCGCTATAAAGAACAGCGTGAGCTTCCAGTTTACGTAAAACAAATAGCCCATTAGACCCAAGACAAGACTACCCTGCTGCAGCAAGGTTTTGAGCGCTTTTGTGCCAGCTTCAGTAACCTGCTGTACATTAAAGGTCACCACAGAGACCAGATGGCCTGCCATAGAGCGGTCAAAAAAGCCGAAAGGCAGCTTGAGATATTTATTTAAAATATCAACGCGCAATGCGTGAACCAGATAATTGGCTACATAGGCGAGCCCGTAGCTACCAATCAAATAACCCAAACCGCGCAAAATACTTACCGCAACCAGAAACATCGGGATTACCATCCAGCGGTTTTCCATCAATGAGTCACCAAATATGGCGTTCGCAAAGGAGGCTGTCAGCCCTGCAGTGGGCAATCCTGTCTCAGAGGTTGCAGCACCCGTCATAGTGCCTACGGTATCTGTGATATAGCCCAGCAGATCAACAAAGGCGACCTCTGCCGCGGAGTGCAACACCAGGCCGCTAATACTGACAACAAAAGCTAGCCAGTAACGTCGCACATAACCGAGCAAGCGGCTATATGTTTTGGCTGCAGTGACCGTTGAATCTTGCTCCATATTATTATTGCTCTCTAGACCGCTGAGTGTTGATATTAAGTTTTTCAAAACCAAGTTGGCTCGCTGCATCCAAAGCGGTTATGACTGATTGATGAGTCGCATTTGCATCCGCAGTAATACTCAGGGGAATGCCACTATCACCACCAGACGCGTCCTTTAAAGCAGCCATAATGGTCTTGATTTCGCTGTTTATCAAATTCTCCCCATTAAGGCTGTAAATACCCTCTCTGCTAATCAGTAAATCAAGACGATAGACTTGCTCGACTACTGGCTCTCCAGCCGCTTCAGGTAGCTTCAAAACCAGCCGAGTTTGCTTATTAAAGCTGGTAGTCACCATAAAAAATATCAGCAACAGAAAGACCACATCAATCAGCGGCGTGAGATTGATTCCATTATCCAGCTTTGGTTTGCGACGAAATTTCACGTTAGGATTGCTTGAATAGATCGCTGTGCATAGCGTCTACCAACTTGATAGATTGGCCTTCAAGCTGAACGATAAGGCTGTCCACATGACGCTCAAAATAGCGGTGCAGTAGCATAGCTGGAATGGCGACGGTCAGACCTGCAGCTGTGGTAATGAGTGCCTGCGAGATACCGCCTGCTAACTCAGAAGCATCACCAGTGCCATACAGCATGATATCAGCGAATACCTGGATCATTCCCAATACTGTCCCCAAGAGGCCTAGAAGAGGTGCTGCATTGGCAATCGTACCCAGCAGAGTAAGAAATCGTTCGAGTGAATGCACCACCTGCCCTGCAGCCTCCTCGATGCTGTCTTTCATAACATCGCGGCCATGGCCTGAGTTGCTTATACCCGCAGCGAGGATATAGCCCAGCGGCGAGGAGTCTCTTAGCGTTTTAAGACGCTCGCTGGTCAGCTGCTTTTTGCGCAGCTGGGTCCAAACCTCTGAAAGCTGCCCAGCAGGAATTATACGCTCCTCTCTCAACGTTATAAAACGCTCGATGGCAATGCCTACCACCACAATTGAACAGAGCAGAATGGGCCACATCAGCCAACCGCCGGAAAGAAAAATTTGATACACAGGGAGCCCCGTTTAGTGCTTAAAAATTCTACTGGACTGTAACATAATCATCTGCCGATCTATAGTCGTTCTGCGGTGCAACTAACCGATCCCAAATACGGTTCAGCGCCACCAATAGGCTCCTCTAAGCTGCCTTGCAGTCTCGACTGATAATGCACCGTTTGTATCCCATATAAAAGATACACCACCCTGATTCGCGGTATACCACAAACTACTGCCTACAGCCTGATAACGGCCAACCACATCTGAGTGAGGGTGGCCGAAATGATGTTTATAACCAGCCGAAAATACCACATGAGCTGGCCGCAGCTGTTGCACAAATGATTCAGTAGAAGATGTTTTGCTGCCATGATGAGGCGCAATTAAAAGAGCTACCTGAGGTAGCAACTGCTCGGCTAATAGTGCCATCTCCTGTGACTTTTGTATGTCGCCAGGCAACAAAATTAACTGATCGCGCCAACGGATGAGTAAAACACAGGAACTATTATTGGCAGGTTGACCGCTGCTTATTTTAAGATTGGACTTGGGAGCCAGCACATTAAATTCAATGGTATCTTTATAATCTTTTGGAATTTCTGGCCAGAACCAGCGCTGCCCGGAGCTACACAGGGGATCGAGGGGTAATTGCTGGATATTGTCAGTAGCTGGGTTATTTTTGGTATCAAGGATTAATCTTATAGCGGAATACCCTGCACTATCTGTCTGGTTCAATGTGTCAAGACTAGGCCCCGGCAGTATCCTTCCTACTTCTACTTCTCGCAGGAGCCCGGCAAGACCGCCGGCATGGTCGTTATCACGATGGCTCAGGACTAACCTATCAATGCGCTGTCGACCCCTGGCTCGCAAATAAGGCCCGACAATAGCATCGCCTGCCCCCAACCTTTCATTCCATCTTGGGCCTGTATCATAGACCAACACCTGATCTGGGCTCTCTATTACTACCGATAAGCCCTGCCCTACATCGAGAACCGTGACTCGTAACGGCGGTTCTGATTCTGGGGCGGCTAAAAGCGCTATCAGCGGCAGACAGCTAGCGAGCCTAACTTTTAACCCAGATGGCACCAAGAGCCCGCATACAGCGATAAAGACGGCAGAAAATAACCAGGGGCTCAAAGGGACGGGACTTTCCAGAAAGCCCAGCTCGCGTGGTATTAGATCAAACAGAAACCAGAGCGCCAAAATGGAATAATCGGCAAGCTGCCAAAGCCATATTGCAACCTCCGGACAATGCCGGGCTAGCAAACTTGCCACAAGACTCAAAGGCACCGTCACCAAAGACACCCAGGGCACTGCCGCAAGGTTAACAATGGGAGCGAGCCATGAGGCCCTTCCAATAACGAATAAACTGGGCGCCAACAGAGCCAACATCAATGCAATCTGAGCACCCGCAGTACGCCTTACAGTTCCCAAATCACGCCGAGAGTGCCAGGGGAAAAACCAAAAAATTAATGTAAGTACTGCAGTAAATGACAACCAAAAGCCAGCGTTTAACGCAGCCAGTGGCTGACTGATAGCAATTAGTAAAAGAGCCCATATAACACAGCCTAGCGGACTGACCCGCCGATAGAGCAATTTGGCCAACATGAGCAGAACTACCCCTATGAGGGCCCTCTGAGTTGCGAGGGAGAACCCCGCAAGCTGACTATAAATTGCCGCACTTAGCAGCGCAAAAATTGGTGGCAGCCAGCGACCTATAGGACTTAGATTGGCATTAGACCTAAGTAGTAGCGTCGCAAATAGCCTAGAGAGGCCCAACCCTAGGATAAATCCAAAACCAGCAACCAAACCAATATGCAGGCCTGAAATCACCAATAGATGGACAATGCCAAGCTGCGCTAATCTGCTCCATTGATCCGCTATATGTGTCTTATCACCTATGCTTAAAGCCAGAATAATAGCGCGTCCCGTCTCCGACAAAGGCGCTTCAAGAATCTGTTCCCGCAACTGTGTACGCCATATATCGACGCGTTTACCCAGTGGACGCCAGACTGCGTGATGGGTTTGACTTACAACCTGATTATGCTCGCTGGTCACCACATAGCCAGTGGCAGAGATACCCTGCTGGGTTAGCCAGCTTTGATAATCAAAAGCACCTGAGTTCACCAGCCCTCTCGGACGCCGTAAGCGGACAAGCAGACGCCAGCTGTCTCCGGGACTAAGCCTATGAGGTTCCGATTGATACCAGCTCAACAATAGGAGCCTGAGCTTTGGTGCCTCTCGATTCTGATCAAGGCTCTGCACATGCTCAACGACAAACCTAAAACGGCTGCGCTGATGATCTGAATCGACCAGACCGATAATATGCCCGGTGACTATAAACCCCTCTCGATCCATGGACCCTGGCAGCTGCTCACCGAGTAACTGATGAGCCGAAATAAGTCCCCAACAGCCACCCCACAGCGCCATAACAAACCATCTAAGGGCGTCGGTTGATCGATATACTGAGTGGCGGCTACTAAACTGCCTGCACAATATTGCGACTAGAGATACAGTCAGGCAGGCTAGAAAATAGAGAGCTAAGCTTGGCAATGAGGGCCACCAGGCCACGGAATAGATACCAACACTGACTGCTAGAATAGATCCCATGAAAGCTCCCTGCTTGCAGATGGCCGCCAGACTGTTAAAGTCTGTAGAGACGACCGTCTGGCGAGTCTAGCCAAACGAGCTCTATGATTTAACAATAGCGCGCACAATTTTATGAAAAACTTATTAATTGTTTATCACAGCCAGTCCGGTAATACCGAACAGCTGGCAAATGCAGTGCAGCTTGGCGCTGTGCAGCAATCAGGCGTCAACTGTAAATTGTGTAGAGCCTTTGACAGTAGCCTCGAAGACCTCCAGTGGGCACAGGGTCTCCTATTTGGCACACCAGAAAATTTTGGCACCATGAGCGGCGCACTCAAAGATTTTTTCGATCGCACCTACTACCCGGCCGAACCGTTTAAGCTCAATCTACCCTATGCTATTTTTATCAGTGCAGATAACGACGGCACTGGTGCAGTGCGCGATATCGAACGCATTGCCAAGGGGTTCCCGCTGCGCAAGATTAGCGAGCCATTAATTGCTACAGGGGAAATTACTGACAATCATCTTCTGCAAGCGCAGGAATTTGGGCTGGCTATGGCTGCAGGCCTAGCGCTGGGCATTTTCTAAAATAATTAAAACCACAGGACTAGTGAATAAATGAGTAGAGGCTTAGTTTTAACTGGTGGTGGAGCTCGTGCAGCCTACCAGGTCGGTGTCCTCAAAGGCATTGCAGCGATTTTGCCCCGTTCGGTGTACAACCCTTTTCCAATTATTTGTGGCACCTCAGCCGGCGCAATCAATGCCTTATCTATAGCTGGTCGCGCAGGGCCCTTCCGCTTGAGAGTTCGTAAACTAGAGGCAATTTGGCATGACTTGCGCGCCTCAGATGTCTACCGTACAGACTTTTTGGGTGTTTCCGCTAATGCATTTCATGTAATAGCATCCTTTCTCCACAGTGGCTACGGTATTGGACGACCCATATCTCTGCTCGACAACACGCCGCTGCGAAAGCTACTCGAGGACTATGTAAAATTTGACTACCTAGACACCGCCATCGGCAATGGTGAGCTTGAAGCCATAGCGATCAGCGCCATGAGCTACGCATCCGGCCAATCTGTGACCTTTTTTCAGGGGCAGCAAGACATAAATCAGTGGAAGCGCGCACGTCGGCGAGGTGAGCGAACTCGGCTAAGTATCGACCACCTTATGGCAAGCACCGCTATTCCAAGTCTGTTTCCAGCGGTCAGGCTAAATAGCGGATACTTTGGGGACGGCGCAGTGAGACAACTCAAACCGATTAGTCCAGCTCTGCATATGGGAGCCACACAGCTACTGATTATCGGGGTCAGTGATAACCTAACAGCGGTAGAGGCTGAACCCACAGAACATCATTCCCCATCAATCGCACAGATTGTTGGCCATATGTTTAACAGTGCGTTTATAGATTCGGTAGAGAGTGACCTAGAGACCCTCAGCTCAATCAATAGACTTGCCAATGCCCTGCCAGAATCGCTGCGGGTGAATAACGGTATCACTGATCTTAATCCCGTGGCTGTACTCTCCATATCACCCAGCCAGTCGATTGAGTCCATAGCCCAGCAACATATCAATGAGCTACCTAGATCTCTAAAACTATTTCTCAAGCTCACTGGCGCAACGTCTCAGGGTGGTGGAACCAGTGCGGCCAGTTATCTGTTATTCGAACCAGGCTTTTGTCGTAAATTGATTGAGCTAGGCTACCAGGATGCGCTGGCACAAAAGATTGCTATAGAAGACTTTTTTCAGTCTTAGGCAACCTAATTAGAGACCGCTAAGGTCGGTAATTTCAGTGCAAAAAAAGCGGACCCTTGCGGGCCCGCTTGCTCTCCCCCCCTTGTCTTATTATTTGCCTCTGATCTGAATCTAATTAAACCCGACTCACAGCAGCAACAATAACAAGAGGAATTCCGTGAACTTAATGCTATAACGAGGCAGATCTGAAACCCCTCATTACTTCGTTAAAAAACACAAAAAAAAACGCAAAACATTAGTTTTGCGTTTTTTATATGGAGCGGGAAACCGGGTTCGAACCGGCGACCTGTACCTTGGCAAGGTACCGCTCTACCAACTGAGCTATTCCCGCAAATGCAACTGATTGCATCTTGTAAAATGGCGTCCCGTAGGGGAGTCGAACCCCTGTTACCGCCGTGAAAGGGCGGTGTCCTAGGCCTCTAGACGAACGGGACGTGACTGGCTAGGAGGCGCGCATTCTAAGTAGCAGCAGGAACAGTGTCAACCCTTACAGCGCTATATTTTAAGTCGTTTTGTTGTTTTATTAAAACAGACTCGAAATTAACTAAAAATTTACGGGTGCGCCGGGCATTTGCCCCGAGGTCACCAGCCCCTTCTCTTGATGACGACCTAATATCTAAGACACTCCGCTGACTATCCAAAGCTCTGATTCGGATAACTACATCGCCCTTAAATCCCATCACTAGGGTGGTGACAACAGCTTCGATTTTACCCTGAGCCTGATCAGCTATCATTACCTGCCAGCCGCGCAGGGAAACTGTATAGCGCGCACTCCGGTAGGTCACATTCGCAGACACATCGAGGTGGACACTGGTAAGATCTGGATAGGCCTGTAACTGCTTAGCCCCATAGTCGCCGGCTGGGTAGCTAACGCCGTTATGGTTACTGGTGCGAAGAAGCGTCGCTGATTTAAAGACGGGTGGGTCATTGATATCGGTGCTAATATCGTTAATCAAAGGTGCCTGAAGGCCGCTAACGCCAACCATCTGAAACCCCATAATTACGGGTACAGCACAGATAGCAACGAGAACACCTTATTCTCCGGCAATTGATTTACCGCTGCTGTCATACACAATCAGGTTATAAAAGACGCAGCAGATAGCAAGTATGCATAGGCCATGGCCGACAAGCAGTCCCAGCAGCGCAATCTCCCAGCTCAATAGGTCTCCCCTATAGGCCAAGATAGATAGAGCGAGAATAAGGATACCGGTCTGCGATGAAGCTCTGATTATTTTTTCATGGTAGCGCAAAACATCGGAAGTTCTGTCTATAATGGCTATTCGAAACTCTACTTTCTATACGACAGCGAATAATGACTGATTTTTGCAAATCCCACAAGTTGGCCGATGTATGCTATGACATCAGAGGTCCGGTACTTGACCATGCAAACTGGCTAGAAGAACAGGGCCAGAAAATAATCAAACTTAATATTGGTAACCCTGGAGCCTTTGGCTTCGATGCGCCCGATGAAATTATCCATGATGTAATTCACAACCTCCGCGACGCTCAGGGATACTCCCACAGCAAAGGTCTATTCTCCGCGCGCAAGGCAGTAATGCAACGTTACCAGGCGGAGGGTATTGAAAATATCGATATCGAAGATGTAATTATGGGCAATGGGGTTAGTGAGCTAATAATCATGGCTATGCAGGCCCTACTCAATCCCGGTGATGAGATACTGATACCCTCCCCTGACTACCCGCTATGGACAGCTGCAGTTTCCATGGGCGGCGGAAAACCTGTACATTACGACTGTGATGAAGACAATGACTGGCAGCCGAACATAGGCGATATAGAGAGCAAAATAACAGCTAATACTCGCGGCATTGTTATTATCAACCCCAACAATCCAACTGGGGCTGTCTATTCGCAGAGTATGTTAAACCAACTGGTAGCGATTGCTGAACGCCACAATCTTATTGTGTTTGCCGATGAAATTTACGACCGTATTGTCTATGACGATGCTAAGCATATACCAATGGCCAGTCTAGTCAAAAACGTGCTTTGCCTTACTTTTAATGGACTTTCGAAAACCTATCGCCTGGCAGGCTTCCGCTCTGGCTGGATGTTAATAACTGGCGCCAAAAAAAGAGCCAAAAGCTATATTGAAGGTTTGGAGATGCTCGCCTCTATGCGCCTCTGCGCCAATGCACCAGCGATGCTCGCAGTACAAACTGCTCTGGGGGGGCGCCAGAGTATTGAGGATTTAATCCTTCCAGGCGGGCGTTTACTGGCTCAGCGAGATCTTGCCCACAAATTGATCACTGAAATACCTGGGGTAAGCTGCGTCAAACCAAAGTCCGCCATGTATCTATTCCCCAAGTTAGACCCAACTGTCTATCCCATTACAGATGACGAAGACTTTATTCTTAGGCTGCTTAAAGAAGAGCGTATTTTAATGGTTCAGGGCTCGGCATTTAACTTGGCCGATCAGCAGCACTTTCGAATTGTTTTTCTGCCCGACCAGGATCAGTTGAGAGAGTCCATTGCTAGACTGGCAAACTTCCTTGCCCGTTTGCGGGCTTAACAGAGTGCAAATAAGCGAATTAATCATTAGGGAGTGATTCAAATGTCCAAGGAAAAACCTAACCAACAGCACCCCAAACCAGAACTCAATGGTGCTGCTATTATCGATGAAAATGGCACCGAGGTTCCTATCACCGAAGATATGATCCAGTCTGTTCTGGACCAACTGGACAGCCCAGATTCGCAGGCAAAGAAACAGCAAAACTAATTTCAGGAGTTCCTGCCGAGGGTAAAACCCAGCGTTTTAAAACTCTCACTTTGGCCATTAGTTTCTGCAACTTGATAGAAACTAAATTCCCGCCTGACTGGGTACTCTCTGCGCAGTCGATCAAAGGCTGTAGCAACATCGGTGGATCCTGGATCCAAATCTCGAAGTGCAAACGCCAAACGTTCACTGTCTAATGCAGGATCATAGCTGGCTAAAATACCCTCGCTAAGACTATTAACCTGGAGATGCTTTGGCTGTTGCATGCTAGCGTCAAAGCAATCCACTTCCGGACTAACGCCCGCCCAGCCTTTAAACGCTTCGAAGACCATCCGAGTGCCATTAATTCTGCCTTCGTGACTGTAGCCTGCAATATGAGGTGTACCCATAGCAATAAAAGGCAACAGATTTAGGTCTATCAGCGGTTCGGGCTCCCAGACATCCAACACCACCCGAGCAGACAAACCGGCTCTAAACGCTTCATATAGAGCTTTATTATCAACCACTGCCCCACGGCCTGCATTAATTAGCACAGAGTCTGGTTTTAGTCGTGCTATCACATCGGCATTAAACAAATGATAAGTTGGGTGTTTGCCGCCGCGAGTCAAAGGGGTGTGCAGACAAATAATGTCGCAGTCGATAATTGTGTCGAACTCAACCAGATCAGCTACCCTGCCCTTATCCAAGAAGGGGTCGTAAACAACACAGTTAACACCGAGATCTAATAACCGCTGATAGAGACGACCACCGACATTGCCGCAACCCACAATGCCGATGGTTTTCGTGAGCCAGTCTGGGACAAGCTGACAGAATACGGCAAGGTCATACTGAACCACCGCTTCAGCATTGCAGCCGGGTGCATGAGCAAACTCTATCCCAGCGCTACTCAGGAAGGCTGTATCTACATGGTCCACCCCAATGGTGGCAGAGCCGACAAACCTAACCTTGGTGCCAGCGAGCAATTCTTCGTCTACTCTGGTAACAGAGCGCACTAATAACAGGTCTGCATCCAGAAGATGCGCATTACAAATTTCCCTGCCTGGAAGCAGCTCGACATTGCCGAACTCACTGAACAGCTCCTTTACTAGGGGCATATTTTGATCAGCAATAATTTTCACAATAGTAGTCTCCAGCGTTAACCGCCTATTATCCTAGCGGGCTAAGCTGCCTTTGTTTAAGTGCGGCCGCTCTAGCGGCAAAGGCGTTGCCGAATCCCATATCTTCGCAAAAAATATCGAAGGCGTCTTGGTAAATTCCCTGCCAGCCTATGGCCGCCAAATCAGGTGCCTCTTCCATATCGGTGACAATCTGCGCTAACTGGCGAGATAGAAATAGTTGCTGTCGGTGAGAATCAAGCCTGTCTGCAAGCTTTTTGGCCCCTCGAATCGGCAAATCCTGAAGCTGATCTAGATGCTCCATGACCGCGTCCACCGAGGGAAAATGCGACAGTAGCTGCCGTGCAGTTTTAGCACCCACACCTGGTACGCCGGCAATATTATCACTGCTGTCGCCCGTCAGCGCCAGATAGTCAGCCATCTGGCTACAGCCGAGCTCTAATTTAGCTTCTAGTTGCGCTTGGCTTTGGGGCTGCGCCTTGCCATAGTCCCAATACAGATCATTGCGCTGAATAATCTGCGTCAGATCTTTATCGCGACTGACGATCACCGGCTGAGCACTAGCCAGTCTCGCCTTGTGAGCAACGCCTCCAATAAGATCATCTGCCTCGAAGATAGTAGAGGCCATTTCAGTCACTCCGAGGACGCGGCACAGTTGTCTGCAGGCATTCAGCTGAAAGGCCAGAGCCTCATCCGGTAGCTCCCTATTGGCCTTGTAATCAGCGCACAGCTGATGGCGAAATCCAGACCCTAGACTTTCGTCAAAGGCGCAGAACACATATTGCGGCTGTTTCTGTCGCAATAAATCTAATAGAAACCCAGTAAAACCATAGACTGCGTGTGTAGGATAGTTTGCATCTTGGGAGTGCCAGTTTTCCGGAAGCGAAAAATAGCTGCGAAAGATATAAATAGAAGAATCAATTAGAAACGCTTGCATACTGTTTAGTCTAGATCAGCCTATATAATTGGTAATGCTGTGGATCAATCACCCCATTGTTATCAAATGCATCCATTAGACCGCGAATAAATAGCTCCGCTCGGTCTGGTAAAGCACCTGGAACACACCATTGGACGGCCTGCCGGGAAACGGCCTGAGCAAACCCTTCACTTGCCCTAGCCTGACCTGCACTGAGGTTGTCCACACTAAGGCGAAACGGCTGCCTACAGGCGACAGAAAACATCCACTCTAAGGCCTGAGGTTTAATCTCTGCAACCTCAAAAATCTGCTGCTGATCCGGTGTGCGGCCATCTGGATTATACCAGTAGCCAAAGTCCTCTAATCGACGTCGATCTACACCGGCAATACACCAGTGTGCAGTTTCATGGAGCGCACTGGATAAAAAGTCTTCGCGAAAATATAAACGGTTAATCTGATCACCATGATTTGTTGCTGGCAGATAAATAGGCTCGTCTGCACCGGCAATTAGCTCAGTATCATACGGCGCAAAAAACAGCCGCTGAAAAACCTCTATAACCTGTTTTACATCATCGCTCAGCGATGGCGATGGCATTATGACCATTTCACTGATCCAGCTTGGCAGACAGTACTATCAATCGCTTGCCAATACTCCTCCGACAGATACTGGCGGCCGGCAAGCAGATGCTCTATATACCAGCGAGCAGGCAGTATTTGACTATCAAGTACCGCCGGGTTGGCCACATACACCCAGGCAGCCTTCGCACCGGCTTTGGTTTGCACGCTGAACACCTCACGGCTATAGCGACGCGGCGCTCCCTCGTAGGGGTCTAGCTTAATAATCTCCGCACCTGAAGCCAACTCGTAAAGTACACCCTGAATCTGCTCATCAGGGGCATACACGATATTTGCGCAGGCGAGACTGTCATCATGACGAGAGCGCTTGTTAAAGCGTAGACCAAAGCCATACAACCATCCTGACACGGCACTTACCGCTGTCATGTCGCGCCCCTGCATCCGGTCAGGGTTCATGTTGGATCCATAGGCAAAATAAAACTGAGGGGCTGACTTGTTGTCCAAGGTTAGTGACCTGCCTGGCTGTTGTAGGTTGTCGACGACAGAGAATTTTACAGTAAAAATGTAGGGCCGGTTAAATTTGCTTGCGCCTGTACAATATCTTGCGCTTGTGCGATCTGAAATAGAGTAAAAAACACAAATTGTTGTGCTTGAGTAAATTCTAGAGTACCTTATCTAGTGTTAGTGTCTTTTGCTATCAACTGCCTTTAGGAGATGTATTTATGCCCAGCTCGGCGCTTGATCACCCGATGGACAATGTGATTGATATCTTCACACGCAAACCCCTCTCTGAACTCTCTAACAATAAACTTATCCGTATAGCACCCGAACTCGACGGCCTCGAGATGCTCTACAGCAATGCTGAAAACCCAGAAAAGCTTTTTTCCGTTAAAGTCCTTGCATGGGGCCTAAAGCTCAATGGTGAGGTGGTCGGGCTAGTGCCTTGGCTTGACCAGCTAATCGCCTGTGATGAAATTAATGATCCCCTTAATGGCCAGTGGCAAGGCTATTATGATCAGGGTGTTGACGAACTATTCTTCGCTGCACCGCTTCACAAGGTGGTCGAATTAGAAACGGCAGCTGACTACTATGAATATCAGTGTGATAGCGGACAAGAGGTTATTCAGGAAGTACCAGATGGAATAGGCACCCATGCCGTGCTCTCTGCTGACGGCTTTCAAAGCATTACACTCAAAGAGGTAATCAGCTGGCGTCTTTTGCATGATGGCACAGTTCAAGCCATGCTAATCAACGAAAAAACTATGCATAGCACGCCAGTTCTACCAGGTGACGATTGCCTTTATGCTGCCGATAAGAATGGCGATTTCTGTTACTTTTTCCAACACCATATAGCCAACAAGTTAAAGTCTCAGGACCCTGATGCTCTGGCCGCCATATCTGTGCTTAAAGAAAGTTAATCGGAATCAGGGCCCGACCGGGCCCTGAGTAGCTCAGTCCGGTTTGCCGTAGGACATCAGGCGCTGGTATCTGCGCTCTAATAGGTCGTCGATGGGCACTGCCTGCAACTCATCTAGTTGTTCGCTAAGGCGGGATCTGAGCGTTAGACTCATTGCTTCGATATCGCGATGCGCTCCGCCCATTGGCTCAGGAATAGTCTCGTCAACTATACCTAGCTTCTGCAAATTATCAGAGGTCACACCCATAGCCTCTGCCGCCTGAGGAGCCTTTTCACTGGTCTTCCAGATTATGTTGGCACAGCCTTCAGGCGAGATCACAAAGTAGGTGCTGTACTGCAACATATTAAGCCGGTCACCCACACCAATTGCCAGAGCGCCACCGGAGCTACCCTCACCTATCACGGTGCAGATAATCGGTGTTTTTAAGCGTGACATTACCGCCAGATTACGAGCAATCGCCTCGGAGATATTGCGCTCTTCAGAATCAATGCCGGGATAGGCTCCCGGGGTATCTATAAGGGTCAGTACAGGCATTTTAAAGCGTTCAGCGGTCTCCATTAATCGCAGTGCCTTGCGATAGCCCTCGGCTTTAGGCATACCAAAGTTACGCATTACCTTCTCATTAACACCACGCCCTTTCTCTTCACCAATAACCATAACCGGCTTGCCATCAAGGCGGGCCACGCCACCAACAATGGCACTGTCGTCACCAAAATGTCGATCGCCGTGCATCTCTTCCCAATCGGTGAAGATACGCTTGATATAATCAATGCTGTAGGGTCTCTGCGGATGTCGAGCAACCTGCACAACCTGCCAGGGACTGAGTTTGGCATAGATGCTCTGTGTGAGCTTTTGGGACTTGTCTCGAAGCTTGGCGACTTCCTCGGCTATATTGAGCTCGTTGTCGTTACCCACTAAATGCAGCTCTTCAATCTTTGCTTCCAGCTCTGCTATTGGCTGTTCAAAAGAAAGGTAATTCAAATTCATTTTCAGGGAGTCCATGAAGGTGGCTGGCGCGTATTTTAACATCTCTTCAACACACTACCAGAGCCATATAACATTGATTGTTTAATGATAGTGCAAAGTAACGCTATTTTTACCGAAATCTTCCCTGAGACGGGTGATTAGCTCGTCTCTCGGCTGCACCAGCCATTGTCGACTAAGGGTTAACTCTCCGGCGGCACTGGGTATCTCGTACTCAACAGTCACCGGGCAATTACCCTCTTTAAAATCGCTGAGTATATGATGAAATCTATCCACCCAGCCTGTGGTATCTTCCGACTTAGTCACCGATAGGTGAAGACGATTAAGCTTGCTACAGCGCGCCTCATAAATAGACTGAATCGATTCCGCTACTAATTTTAGACCGCCTGTAAATGAATCCTCAGACACAGCGCCCTGAATAACCAACAGCGCATCCTTGCTAAGAATATCCCGATAAGCATTGAATTTATCCGCCCAAACAGACAATTCAATTCGGCCACTCTTATCATCCAGCGTTAAGAATGCAAAGCTATCACCACGCTTATTTTTCATAATGCGCATGCCGACCACCATTCCAGCTACTGTTGAACTGTCCTTGCCTGGTCTAAGATCAGCTATACGGCCTGGCACCATAGTGCGAAGCTCTTCTTCGTATTCATCGATGGGGTGGCCCGTCAGATAGAGCCCGAGAGTCTCTTTTTCGCCGTTGAGTCGATCGCGCACCGAGAGCGCCCTAGCGCCATTGTAACTACTGTAATTTATCTCTGAAGCACTCTCGGCAATCGACTCACCAAACAGATCGCCCATACCACTACTGGCGTTTCGCGCTTGCTGCTCTGCTAACTTTACAGCCTCGTCGAGCGCCGCCAGCATTACCGCCCGCCGATATCCAATCTCGCCATCTGGGCCAATCTCATCAAGTGCACCACTGCGGATCATAGCCTCGAGCGCTCGCTTATTTACCTTGCGCCCGTCGACACGAGCACAGAAGTCAAACAGATCCTTGAAGGGGCCACCATCACTTCTAGCGGCGATAATGTTCTCAACAGGGCCTTCACCCAACCCTTTAATGGCACCCAGACCGTAGATTACTCGGCCCTGGGGATCCACACTAAAGTGAAATTGACCCTGATTCACATCTGGCGGCAACAGATCGAGACTCATGGCACGGCACTCGTCGATGAAAGTAACAACTTTATCGGTCTTGTCCATGTCAGAAGAGATAGTCGCCGCCATAAACTCGGCGGGATAATGCGCTTTTAACCAGCCTGTCTGATAGGCTACAAGAGCATAGGCTGCACTGTGGGACTTGTTAAACCCGTAGCCAGCAAATTTTTCCATCAGATCAAAGATATTCGAAGCTAGGTCTTCGGCAAAACCCTTTGCGACAGCACCCTGGGTAAACAGTTCGCGTTGTTTGGCCATCTCTGCAGCGTTCTTCTTACCCATGGCACGACGCAATAGGTCTGCACCACCTAGGGTATAGCCACCCATTTCCTGAGCGATCTGCATCACCTGTTCCTGGTACAGAATAATTCCATAGGTGGGCTCTAGAGCAGGTTTTAGACAGTCGTGTTGATACTGAATGTGGGGATAGCTGACCTCAGCCCGGCCCTTTTTGCGGTTGATAAAATCATCCACCATGCCTGACTGCAGAGGCCCGGGACGGAACAGGGCAACCAGTGCAACTATGTCCTCGAAGCGATCCGGCCCAAGTTTTTTAATAAGCTCTTTCATACCGCGGGACTCAAGCTGGAATACCGCAGTGGTCTCTGCACGCTGCATGAGCTCATAAGTACTGACATCGTCGAGTGGAATTTTCTCGATATCCAACGCTTCTTCACCATTAGCGCTGCGAGTACGGTTAATCATCCGCACTGCCCAGTCAATAATGGTTAGGGTACGCAGACCTAGAAAGTCAAACTTAACCAGCCCTGCTTCTTCGACATCATTTTTGTCGAACTGGGTAACCACACCACCGCCAGTATCATCACAGTAGATGGGCGAGAAATCTGTGATAACAGTTGGTGCAATTACCACGCCACCAGCGTGCTTACCACAGTTTCGTGACACTCCCTCTAGCTGCAGTGCCATACTCCAGATTTCGCCGGCTTCTTCATCCTGCTCAAGAAACTCCGCAAGCTCTTCCTCTTGCTCGACGGCCTTCTCTAATGTCATGCCGACTTCGAAAGGAATTAACTTTGATAGCTTGTCTGCCAAACCGTAGGACTTACCCTGAACCCTTGCCACATCTCTAACCACAGCCTTTGCGGCCATGGTGCCAAAGGTCACAATCTGCGATACGGCATCGCGACCATATTGCTCTGATACATAGGCAATCACACGATCGCGGCCTTCCATGCAGAAATCGATATCAAAGTCCGGCATCGAGACCCGCTCAGGGTTAAGAAAGCGCTCGAACAGCAAGTCGTATTCAATTGGATCTAAATCAGTAATTTTTAACGCGTAGGCTACCAGCGACCCGGCACCAGAACCACGGCCCGGGCCTACTGGAATCTGGTTGTCTTTTGCCCAGCCAATAAAATCCATCACGATCAGAAAGTAACCGGGAAAGCCCATCTGGATAATAATATCCAACTCAAACTTTAGTCGCTCGAGATAAACTGCTCTGGTCTCAGCAAAACCCTCCGCCTCCGTGTCAAACAGCTTTGCTAAACGGGCTTCGAGACCTTCCTCGGAAACTTTGATAAAGAACTCATTGATGGTGAGTCCATCTGGGATTGGGTAGTCGGGCAAAAAATACTCACCCAGCCTCAAATCCAAATTACATCGCTTGGCAATCTCAACAGAATTTTGCAGGGCTTCGGGAATATCTGAAAACAGCTCAGCCATCTCGGCGGCTGTTCGCAGATACTGGTGCTCGGAATAACGCCTTTCACGGCGAGGGTCATCTAGGGCGCGGCCCTCGTGAATACAGACTCGGGCCTCATGGGCTTCAAATTCATCAGTAGACAAAAAGCGAACATCATTAGTAGCCACAACAGGACAGCTATACTGGCTGGCAAGATCCACCGCGGCATGCAGATAATCCTCTTCTCCCGCTCGCCCGGTTCTCTGTAGCTCGAGGTAAAACCGGTCGGGAAACAGCTGCATAAATTCACGCAAAAGCTGCTCTGCATCTGCTCGCCGCCCTGAAATGAGCGCGACACCAATCTCGCCAAGGCGACCACCAGACAGAGCGATAAGACCATCTGCATGAGCTGCAAGCCAAGATTTTCGAATATAGGGAACGCCCTGTCGCTGACCAGCCTGATAGGCCATTGAAACCAGCTTTGTAAGATTTTGATAACCCTGCAGATCGGCTACCAGGAGCACCAGCTGTGTTGGATTGCCCTCGCCGCTTTCTTCTAGCACCAAAAGATCAGCGCCAACAATTGGCTTAACACCAACTGCCTGCGCTGCTTTATAAAACTTAACCAGCCCAAAAAAATTATTAAAATCGGTCAGAGCGACCGCGGGCATTAACTCCTCCGCAACCTTTTTGGCCAGCGGCTTGATACGTACTAGCCCATCAACTAGGGAGTATTCAGAATGGAGTCTAAGATGGACAAACTCTTTGGTCATTTAGTTAGCAGGTGCTCGGCATCAACCCCGTAATAGGCAAAACTCTCTTTCATTAAGTCAAACACCGTACCCTCATAAGGTGGAATCTCAGCGTCTGACTGACCGACAGGCTCAACCCTGTCGCCCCAGCGAATAACGCCAGCACCACAGGTAAGGCCTGCGCCAAATGAGGCGGTAAGGATATTCATGCCCGGCTTGACCCTGCCGTCTGACAGCGCGTCACAAAGTGCCAGAGGAATTGCTGCAGCACTGGTGTTGGCATATTCATCTATACAGACGACTACTTTTTCCATCGGGAAATTCAAACGTTTAGCCAGAGATTGAATAATCCGCACATTGGCCTGATGGGGTACAAACAGATCTATATCTGCCGCTGTCAAACCCTCTCGATCTAACACCTCGGCAATCGAATCCGCCATTCCTTTTACCGCACTTTTGAAGATTTCTTGGCCTTCAAAATTTAACGATACATGGATGCCTCCAGTAAGGTGCAGCGGCGACATGCCCCAGCTGGGTAGATGCAAGCACTCTCTACTGTCTGGAACGCAACTCATATGTGCAGAGAGCAGACCAGACTTCTGCTCTGTAGCCTCAATCACCACAGCGCCAGCACCATCACCAAACAGAAAACAGGACTCACGCTTACTCCAGTCCATGGCCAACGAGATACGCTCTGCACCTATAACCAGCGCCTTTTTGACGGACCCCGCCTTGATCATATCTGTGGCAACATTCAATGCGTACAACCAACTGGTACAGGCCGAGTTGAGGTCAAAAGCCGCAGCCTTGGTGGCACCCAGTTTGTTTTTAATAAAGCTAGCCGTATTGGGGCATATCTCTTCTGGGGTCGTTGAGCCCAACAGCACGAGATCTATATCTGCCGCATCTGTGCCTGCTGCCGCCAGTGCTCGCTCTGCGGCTAACCATGACATCTCGCCCGTGGAAACATGGCTGTAATGACGTTGACGAATACCAGAGCGAGAGAATATCCACTCATCACTGGTTTCAACTATTTTTGCCATGTCATCATTGGTCATTAGGAGGGGCGGCGCATACTTTCCCCAACCGGTAATCTGTGCGTAATTCACTGCAATAATTCCCAAATTATTTGGTTGTTTTTATACATTTGAATGTAATGCCTGACGGCTGTGAACTCAAGCCTTAACTGGCTTTTTACGCCCCTGAGAGCAAATTAACTCGATGCTGCGCTCGACCATCAAAAAAGAGATGACTGCTCAAGCTGTAATTCATCTCTGACTGGCGCAAAGGAGCGCCGATGGATAGGTGTGGGACCTTTGCGTTGCAGCGCCTCTAGATGCTGCGCTGTCCCGTAGCCTTTATTGCTATCAAAGCCATAGCCCGGGTACTTAGCATCCATTTCTAGCATTTCTCGATCTCTAACGACCTTTGCCAGAATAGATGCTGCACTGATTACCTCTACGCGGCCATCACCCTTGACTACAGCCTCAGATGCATACTCCCACTGCGGCACGCGGTTGCCGTCCACAGCGACATAGTCGGGCTGAATCCTAAGCCCCATCACCGCCCTGCGCATCGCCATAAGCGTGGCCTGAAGGATATTAAAGCGATCAATTTCCTCGACTGAGGCTCGGCCTATGCTCCAGCAACTGGCATGACTGATTATATCCTTATAAAGATTCTCTCTTTGGGTTGGGGACAGCGCCTTTGAGTCCGCCAAACCCTCAATTCTGTGACCTGCGGGCAGAATAACCGCAGCGGTTACCACATCGCCAGCCAGTGGGCCGCGACCAACCTCGTCGACGCCAGCTAGCAAGTTGACACCTGCAGGTTTGATCCAGGGCTTTAATTTATCGGCTTTGTTGCCTTTTGCACCTTTCATAGGTCAATTAACTCGGCAATAGCATCGGCAGCAATAGCGCCAGAATCTAACCGCAGCTGTTGATGGAGCTGACTAAATTGATCAACCAACTGCTCTCTATTGCCAGGGTCAAAAGCATCAATCACCGCCTGCGTAAGCTGTTCAACTGAGGCATTAGCTTGAATAAGTTCCGGTACCAGCATTTTATTGGCCAGCAGGTTGGGTATTGAGGCGTAGGGAGTTTTAATAAATGGTGACACCAATCTGTAGGTTAGTGCGCCAAGTCTATAACTCACCACCATTGGCTTTTTGAGCAACATCGCTTCGAGCGCAGTGGTGCCAGAAGCAAGCAAAACTGCGTCGGCAGCCTCCATGGCCAAATGCGAATTCTGCATCAACAACTCGACGCTGAGACCCTGTTTAGTCGAGAGTATATCGCTTATCTGCTGATACCGAGCCTGGTTGGCTGCGGGTATTACCAGCTGCAAATCAGTGCCTAATTGCGCCTGCACAGCGCAGGCCGTGTCTAAAAAAAGCTCCCCAAGCAACTCTACTTCGCCGGATCTGCTGCCAGGCATAATACAGAGCACTGGGCGATCGGGGTTAAGCCCAAGCCTAGAACGCGCCGCCTGAGTGTCTGGTTGTTCGGCCATTTGCCCCGCCAGAGGATGGCCAACAAAACGAACAGGCACCTGATGCTGTTTGTAGAAGCCTGCTTCAAAGGGCAGCAGACAGAGCATTAAATCTACAGACTTCTTAATCTTTTTAATTCTTCCCTGCCGCCAAGCCCACACAGAGGGGCTGACATAGTGGACGGTTTTCACGCCAGCGCGATGCAGTCTCTGCTCAATGCCAGAATTAAAATCAGGGCTATCAATACCAATAAAGACAGCTGGCTTTTGAACAAGGTACCGCTCAACGATACTGCGCCTGATGGATAACAGCTCAGGTAACCGTTTAAGCGGCTCAACAAAGCCCATCACTGACAAACGATCCATCTCAAAGAGGGACTGAAAGCCCTCTGCCTGCATTTTTGGGCCGCCGATACCTTCGAAGATCGCGTTGGGGAATTGCGTTTTAAGCGCACGGATTAAGTCTGCGCCAAGGATATCGCCGGAGGCCTCTCCCGCAACCATGGCAAATACCGTTGGCTGAGTGGTCATCATTTAGCGGATAATGCCGCGGCTTGAATTCTCGAGCGAGCTGAGTAGCATTTTAATTACCGCATCATCGCCTAGGTCACCAATGGCTTTAATAGCTTCGTCCAACTGTAGCCCTCGTCTATACAGCAACTTGTAGGCCTTATTAGCCAGCGCAATCTGCTCAGTGCTAAAGCCTCTGCGCTTTAAGCCTTCACGATTGATCGTGCGCGGCTCTGCAGGGCTGCCAAAGGCGGTAACAAACGCAGGAACATCATGGTAGGTAAATGCAGCGGGACCAATAAAACAATGGGGGCCAATATGGACAAACTGATGTACCAAAGCGTAACCAGAAAGAATCGTCCAATCTCCAACCGTAACATGACCAGAAATACTCGCATTGTTAACCATAATCACATGATCACCAACGATACAGTCATGCCCCACATGAACATAGGCCATCAGAAGATTATCATTGCCTATGCGCGTCTCGCTGTTGTCCTGCACAGTCCCACGATGAATAGTTACGCCTTCGCGAATAACATTATTATCGCCAATCACCAGCCGAGTCGGCTCGCCGTTGTACTTGAGATCTGGCGTATCATCGCCAATGGTAGAGAACTGATAAATTTTATTATTACTGCCCATAATGGTGGGCCCTTTAACCACCACATGAGACGCTATCTCGCAGCCGTCACCAATCTGGACGTCTGGTCCTATAATCGACCAGGGGCCGATGCTGACGTTTTCGCCAATCACTGCCGATGGGTCAACAATGGCTCTTGGATCAATCATGCTAAGGTATCTCTATCCTGATAGGCACAGAGTAAGGTCGCCTCACAGGCTGTCTTACCATCTACCTTGGCTGTGGTATTAAAACGCCAGATATTGCGTTTTACCTTGTCAATCTCCGAGGTTAATACCAGCTGATCTCCGGGCACCACTGGACGCTTAAACCGCACCTTTTCAACACCGGCAAATAGATAGAGCTTTCCATCGTCAGCCTTTTCGCCTGTGGTTGCAAAGCCTAGCAAGCCTGATACCTGAGCCATGGCCTCAATAATCATCACGCCGGGAAAAATAGGCGCGCCGGGGAAATGGCCGTTAAATACATCCTCATTAATGGTTATATTTTTGTAGGCGACGATACTTTCGCCCGGCACAATCTCAGTTACCCTATCCACCAACAGAAATGGATATCGATGCGGGAGTAACTCCATGATTTCATTTACGTTCATTAAAACAATCCAATTTATATCTAGTTAGTAAACCGGTTCCCTAACCTGTCCATGACTCTAATTATTGTCTTTTTTTTCTATTGTTTTTAGCCGCTTAGCCATATCATCGAGCTGACCAATGCGCGCGGAATTTTTGCGCCAAGCCGCAGTTTTCATTAACGGCGTAGTGCCAGATGAATAGGAGCCGGGCTCGGTAATGTTTTTAGTGACCAGTGTTCTGGCTGTCAGCATCACGTTGTCGCACAGTGTCACATGCCCTACCACACAGGCGTCGCCACCAAGAATACAGTTGCGACCTAGCACCGCACTGCCAGCAATACCAGAATAAGCTGCCAACGCCGTATTGTCGCCAATCACAACATTGTGGGCAATTTGCACATGATTATCGATAATAACGCCATTACCTATGCGTGTATCCTCGAGAGCTCCACGGTCAACGGTGGTACAGGCACCAATTTCAACATTGTTGCCTATAGAGACTCCACCTAACTGATGGATTTTCTGCCAGCCACCCTGCCCGTCGGGAGCAAAACCAAAACCGTCTGCGCCGATCACCGAGCCACTGTGAATACGCACCTGAGTGCCCATAATCACGTCGTGATAGATCGAGACATTAGAGCCTATACGACAGCGCTCGCCAATACGGGTGCGAGCGCCTACAAAACTATTGGCTTCTAGGCAGCTACCGCGACCAATCACCGCGTCAGCCTCCACCACGACATTGGGGCCAATACTGACCTCATCAGCAATGACTGCTGTCGGGTGAATAACGGCACTGGGGTGAATGCTTATTTGCGGCTTTGGCTCTGTGGCAAACCAAGCTGTTAACCTGGCATAACCAAGATAGGGGTTATCCAGTACTAAACAGTCTCCAGCATACCCATCCGCCTGGGCCGCAACCAATAGTACCGCCTGCGCCTGACAATCCTGCAACTGACTCTGATACTTAGCATTAGCCAGAAATGCCAACTCCCCAGGACCAGCAGACTGCAGGGTGTTGAGTCCGGTTATGCGAACCTCGGGGTTACCGCGCAACTCCGCAGAGAGATACTCGGCGATTTCGCCCAAAGAATAGTCGAAACTCATTGTATTGTTGCAGCCAAACTGGGACGCGACTAAGCGCTACTCAGGCTTACTTGGGTTGTTCAGGCGGTCGATAACTTTGCCTGTCAGGTTGCTTGCTGGGGCAGCCATAATCACCGCTTCCTGACGAATCAACACCGTAATACCCTCTTCGGCCACTACTTCTTGAATAGCCACCTGTAACTGAGGCATAAACTCTTGCTGAACACGCTGTTGCAATTGCTGCTGTTCGGCCTGAATTTTACGGCTAGCCAGCTCAGCGTCAGCCTTGACGTATTCCATTTTCTTTTGGTGGGCTGCAGCCTCATCCTGAGACCAGGTCAGACGCTTGCTTTCTGCTTCTTTAGCCAGCGCCTGAAAATCCGCACTAGCGCCGTCAAGTTTGGCCTTGAGAGCGACGAAATCTGCACTCTCTACTGACTCTTTAATGCGAGCCTGAGCCGCAGCAGAGGCAAAAATAGCTGTATTAACATCAATTACAGCAACCTTATCTTCGGCAACCACATGAACAGACGTCAGTGCAAAAAGACCAGTTAACAAAACCAAAATAAATGCTTTCACATTACCCACAATACTTCTCCTAACTATTTTTAAAATTGATTACCTAAAGAAAACTGAAATACCTCAGTTTCGTCAAACTCATTTGCATTCAGCGGCTTGGCAAGGCTGAACGTAATAGGACCAAACCCACTTAACCAGGTGGCTCCTAGACCTACAGAATAGCGCATTTCTCCTACGTCTGGTTTATAACAGCTAATCTGACTCTCTCCACACTTGGTGTTAAAGATATTGCCCGCATCAAAGAACAGTGATGACTGCACCGAACGCTGGTCTTTGAGGAATGGTAGCGGGAAGATAACCTCGGCTCCAAGCTCTACTTTAACGTTACCACCAATGGGGTCTGGATCATCTATAAACGACGTATTACAGGGAGGGTCTCTAAAGTTACAGGGTGTGTCCTGCGGGCCCAGAGTATTTCGCTTAAAGCCGCGCACAGAGCCAAAGCCACCGCCGTAGAAATTTTTAAAGAAAGGCAACTGAGTGGTTTCGCCGTAACTCTCGCCGTAGCCTAGATCGGCTCTAAGTTTAAGAGTCAGGGTGTTAGTGAGCCCACGTAAATGCTCAGCACTGTACACGAATTTATAATACTCAAGACCAGAGCCAGGTACCGTAAGATCTAAATTAAGACGCTGCGAGGAACCTCTGGTTGCAAAAATACCGCGGTTTAATGTGGACTTCATCCAGTTCACATTAAGGCTAAAGACATCAAAATTGTCGCCATTGGCATCAACAAAGTCTGCAATTTCTCGAGAGGCATATAGCCCTGTTTTAAGGTCTAGGTTCTCGTAACCAAGCCCCAACCCAATGCGCTGTATCTCGGAAATCGGGTAGCTCCAGTTAACGGTGGCACCATAGGTATTGGTCGAAAAGCTTGCAACGTTGATACGATCATAATCGGTCTCTCGAGCGTAGACACTGTAACCCACACCAACACCATCAACCGTAAAGTAGGGCTCGGTATAGCTAAAGTTCAATGAACTCTGGTACGTGCTGCGGTTAATACCCACACCCACCTGCTTACCTGTACCAAGGAAGTTGTTTTCATTGAGGTTACCGCCCAGAATCAGACCGTTCCCCTGAGCATATCCGACGCTGGCGCCCACAGACCCAGAGGGCTGCTCTTCGACGCTGTAAACAACATCAATCTGATCGTTGCTGCCTGCAACCGGCAGATTCTCGACACTGACTTCTTTAAAGTAGCCTAGACGCTCTAAGCGCACCTTTGAAAGTTCAATCAGCGCGTTATTTGCAGAGGCACCTTCCATTTGACGCATCTCTCGACGTAACACCTCATCTGCTGTCTTGGTGTTACCACGGAACTCAACACGGCGCACATAGGCTCGCATACCTGGCGTAACCACAAAAGTGACTGTGGCGGTTTTATCCTCTTCGTCGACCTCTGGGTAGCCCTGAACTTCGGCGAATGTATAGCCCTCATTGCCGAGTCGACGGGTGATATATTCACTGGAGGTGGTCATCAGAGCCTGAGAGAAAATCATCCCCTCACGCATCAAAATCAGTGCCCTAGCCTGGGGCTCGCTAATCTTTAGCTCACCAGACAGCTCAATCCCACTGATCTTATAAACATCGCCTTCATCGATGTTGATGGTGATATATACAGACTCTTTATCAGGGCTGATTGATACCTGGGTGCTTTCAACCTCAAATTTCAGGTAACCCCGATCCAGATAAAAGGTTTCTAGACTCTCAAGATCGCCAGAGAGTTTTTCACGGGCATATTTGTCATCACTAGAAATCCAAGATAACCATCCAGTGGTGTTCTGCTCGAAGGTATCCAACAGCTCTTCTTCACTAAAGTCTTTGTTGCCGACTATATTAATGTGGCGAATCTTTGCAACGTCGCCCTCATCAATATCAATGTTCACCGCCACCCTGTTGCGTGGCAGCTGCTTAACCTCGGTTTTAACCAGAGCGCCATAGCGACCCTGAGATACATATTGCCGCTGCAACTCCTGCGTCATGCCTTCCAGAATAACTTGCCGAAAGATTTGCCCCTCAGCTAGGCCGTTATCGCGCAGTGCGTCGAGAAGCTGATCAGTCTCAATAGCTTTGTTACCCTCGAGATTGATCTCGGTTACCGCAGGGCGCTCAACCAGGCCTATCACGAGTATGCCATTCTCACGGGCCATGACCACATCGGCAAAATAGCCAGTGCGGAAAAGAGATCTTGTAGCGTCCTGAATACCAGTTTCATCCACCAAATCACCCACGCCTACAGGCAGCGAGGCAAACACAGTGCCCGCAGACACGCGCTGAAGGCCTTCAATACGAATATCCTCGACCTGAAAGACCGCAGCACGGACGGTAAATGAAAGAGAAAATAGGACTAAAAAGAGGCCTGATAAGAGTCGCTTCATGAAATACTTAAACCCAGTTATTAGTTATATTTTGCGGTTTAAAATGTCCGCGTAACATCGTTGTAAGTGGCAAAAACCATTAACCCCATCAACATGGCAAATCCTACTTTATACCCCAGCATCTGAACCTGATCTGACACCGGAGAACCCTTTACCACCTCAATTAAGTAATACATCAGATGACCACCATCCAATACAGGGACAGGCAATAGATTCATAACGCCGAGCATTATACTGAGAATAGCGACAAAGCGAATAAAATTGTCTAATCCAGATTTTGCGCTATCTCCCGCCACCTTAGCGATAGTGATTGGGCCACTGAGATTTTTTGGCGATAGATCGCCAACCAATAGCTTGCCTATAGACTTAACTACAAAGACAGACGTGTCTAATGTCTCGTTGATACCACGCACAGCCGCGCCCAAAATGCTGTAATCAACTTTGCGGACAAGTTCGTCTGGGTACTTTCCACTGGATGCTAACTGCACAGCCAGCTGGCCGACCAACTGTCCCTCACGTTCGGTAGCTCTGGGACTTGCCGCTATAGTAAGAAGCTGCTCTTGACGTTTGATACCAAGCTCGACCTCAGTACCTGCGCTGTCAGCGATATACTCAATAAACTGATTGATGTCCTTAATCTCTGCGCCATTAAGCGTTAGTAGCTGGTCGCCAACTCGCAGACCAGCCGCATAAGCGGCGCCATCTTCCGACACCACAGCTAGGCTCAGACTGTCCATAACAAAGGGCGCGCTAATTCCCAACTCACGAAGCGGCGATGGGTCTTCAGCGTCCCTCAGCCAGCTTTCAATGAAAATTGACAGATCGTATCTGAGATCAGAATCAGCGTAGGTAACCGTAAGCGGAATTTCACCACTGGTTCCTATAAAGGGGAAAAGTTGTCGCGAAACCGCGCTCCAGGTGCCGGTTTCAATGCCATTAACCGCGATAATTTCCATACCGGGCTCAAAACCGGAGCGACTGGCGAGGGAGTCCTCTTTGACGTCGCCCACCACAGGCGCTAAACCCTGTTCCCCGGAAAGGAAAATCAGCCAAAACGCAGCAATGGCCAACAGGAAGTTAGCAACAGGACCAGCAAGCACGATCGCAATACGCTGCCAAACTGATTTGCGATTGAATGAAAAAGCCAAATCCTCTTCAGATACGTTTCCCTCTCGCTCATCGAGCATCTTGACATAACCACCTAAGGGCAGCAGCGCCAGCACAAATTCAGTATCCTGTTTATCACGCCATCTGAGTAGCGGAGTGCCGAAGCCAATAGAGAAACGCTCTACCTTGACGCCACAGCGTCTCGCCACCCAAAAATGACCAAACTCATGAAAGGTCACCAAAACGCCAAGGGCGATAAAGGTATAAAAAATAGTTTGTAACAACTCCATAGACTAGGACTCGATCTGGGTAATGTAAGCCATGCTGTGCTGGCGAGCTTTTTGATCGGACTCTTGGACTGCATCAAGCGAGTCTGGTTCACTAAAATCTAGCCCCTGAAGGCTATTGTCTACAACCTGTGCGATCTGGGTAAAGCCTATACGCCGATCGAGAAATGCCTGCACAGCAATCTCATTTGCTGCATTAAGAATAGCAGGCGCATCACCAGCCGCTGCAGCAGCATCAAATGCTAGCTGTAGACAGGGGAAGCTCGCCAAATCTGGCTGCTCAAAGTCTAGTCGCGCTATCTCAAACAGGTTTAGGTTTTCCACACCGGAAAGAATACGATCAGGCCAGGCCAAGGCGTGCGCTATAGGTGTGCGCATATCGGGATTACCAAGCTGTGCAAGTACCGAGCCGTCTGTGTACTGTACTAGGCTGTGAATCACACTCTGAGGGTGCACGACTACTTCAATCTGTGAGGGCGCCACATCAAAAAGCCAGCAGGCTTCTATAAGCTCGAGACCCTTATTCATTAGCGAAGCCGAATCCACGGAGATCTTGCGCCCCATACTCCAGTTGGGGTGAGCACAGGCTTGCTCTGGCTGAACTGACAGCATCTGCTCAACCGACCAGCCTCGGAATGGACCTCCTGACGCTGACAGTAGCAACTTGCTAACACCAGCTGCGTCTGCCCCCTGATAATTGGCAGGTAAACATTGAAAAATAGCGTTGTGCTCACTATCTATTGGCAGCAGCAGAGAACCAGATGCTTTGACGGCGTCCATAAACAGACCGCCCGCCATCACCAGAGACTCTTTATTTGCCAACAAAATCTTTTTGCCCGCCTTGACCGCGGCGAGTGTGGGTACAAGCCCTGCAGCGCCCACAATAGCCGCCATCACCGTATCCACAGACTCAGCACTAGCGACCTGACAGAGCGCATCAACGCCGTACAGTACCCTGGTGGGGGCTTTGAGATTTGCTAAGAGACTCTCTAATTTAGAGGCCGACAGTGCATCATTAACTACTGCATACTCAGCATTATGGCGCAGACACTGCGCAGCCAACTTTTCAATCTGCTGGTTTCCGGTAAGCGCGAAAACAGCGTATTTATCTGGATGTCGACCAATGATGTCTAGTGTGCTTTCACCAATAGAGCCAGTTGCACCTAGCAGAGTGATAGTTTGCATAACCTAGAATGGACTGGTCTGGATAAGTAGCAGGCTAAATAATGGTAGTGCAGCCATAAAGCCATCAATTCGGTCGAGTACACCGCCATGACCAGGCAATAATTGACTGCTGTCTTTCACGCCACTGTGGCGCTTGATCATGCTTTCGAACAGGTCACCCAACACAGAGTAAAGCGCCACAGGGATAATCAATATCAACAGTGCTGACAGAGTCTGTCCAAGATTCAACCAAAGTAGCGTAGCGATAAGAACCAACTCTAGAAAAATACCACCAGCAAAGCCCTCCCAGGTCTTACCGGGGCTAACCACCGGCGCCAGCTTATGCTTGCCAAAGAGGCGGCCAGCTAGGTACCCACCTATGTCCGCCAAGGCTACTACAACAATGGCCAATAGCAGCAGCCACCGCCCCTGCTCAGCGTGCAAAATAGTAGCTACAGCCACCCAGGTGAAGGTCAACAGAAGTATCCCAAGGGCGATTAAAACCAGCTTCGGCGACCACAGGATCGCACTGCTGGGGTACCCCTGCACCCAAAGGAAAATAACCGCCCAGAGTCCCACAGCCCAGTAACTGATAGATTGTGCGAGCCCAAAATCAAAGGCACCGAAAAGCCCTAGCCAATAACCCGTGGTTAATAGTACCGCTAATAGCGCCACTAAATACCCGGCCTTGCCGGAGGAGCTGTCGACTTTAATCAGGTTGGTCCATTCCCAGCCAGCCACGACCACCAGCAGCATGATGACCAAACTAAACCAAAGCGGTGACAGCGTCAGCAGCAGGACTAGAAGAACGGCAACCATTGCCAGGGCGGTAAATATTCGCTGTTTAAGCATGAAGAGGCTCGTCTGAGTCCCGCTTGGGTACTAGACCATCGCCACGCAATCCAAACCGTCGCTGTCGTGAGTAGTATTCGGTAATTGCCATATCCAGTGCGCTAGCATCGAAGTCAGGCCAGTAGCAGTCGGCGAAATAAAGCTCGGTATAGGCCATCTGCCAAAGCAGGAAGTTACTAATACGCTGTTCACCTGCAGTGCGAATACAGAGATCAGGTTCGGGGATGCCACCCTCTTCCATAGAGCGACCAAATAGACTCTCGTCGATGTCTGAGGGCCGCAGCCGACCGGTCTGCACCTCGGATGCAAGCTTTTGAGCGGTGCGAGCAATATCCCAGCGACCGCCATAATCAACACAGAGGTTAAGAGTAAAATGGCCTTTGGCTGTCATCTGTTCAGCGTCGTCAATCAGGCGTTTTAACCGATCACTTAGGTTACTGCGATTACCAATAACTCTAAGGCAAACATCATCATCCCTCAGGGATTTAGCTTCCTTTTTTAGGTAGGAAGAAAACAGCGACATCAACCCGCGAACTTCGAGCTCTGGGCGCTTCCAGTTCTCACTACTAAATGCAAATAGCGTAATCGTATCTATGCCGCTCTTTTTTGCCGCTTTAAGGGTATCGCGGATACGCTCAACACCGGCCTCGTGGCCAGCGATTCCACCCAAACCACGCTGCTTAGCCCAGCGATTGTTGCCATCCATAATAATGGCAACATGCTTAAGTGGATGCGGGGACACAATAGAGAGATCAGCCATGATGTTATTCACCCGGAGATTAGATCTCCATCAAATCCTTTTCTTTGGCAGCCAAAGCTTCTTCCACTTTGCCGATAAAGCGATCAGTGATTTTCTGAATATCATCCTGCGCCTTGCGCTCTTCATCTTCACTGATGTCTTTGGCTTTCTGTAAATCCTTAACATCGGAAATCACATCGCGGCGGATATTGCGGATAGCAATTCTTGCTCCCTCAGCTTCCGATTTGGCCTGTTTGCCATAATGTCTGCGCGTCTCCTCTGTCAACGCAGGCAGTGGAACACGAATAACCGCGCCTGCTGTTGAGGGGTTTAGACCTAAATCAGACTTCATAATGGCTTTTTCTATGGCTGGTACCAGAGATTTTTCCCAAGGCGTGACCGAGAGAGTTCTGGCATCTTCAATAGCGATCGAGCCAGCCTGACTCAGCGGGGTGTCCACCCCGTAATAATCAACCGAGATTCCATCGAGAATGCTCGGATGAGCGCGACCAGTGCGAATCTTGTTAAACGCACCACCCAGAGCATCTACTGCTTTCGCCATTCGCTCTTCCGCGTCTTGTTTTAGTTCATTAATCATTTAAAACTCCCTATCCCTCTTCGATTAGAGTGCCCTCGGCACCACCAACCACTAGATTGAGTAAAGCTCCCTGTTTTGACATCCGAAATACTCGCAGCGGCATATTATGCTCGCGGCACAGACAGATAGCAGTTAAATCCATAACGCCGAGCTTTTTATCCAACACCTCATCGTAGGTTAGATGATCATAAAGCTTAGCGTTGGGGTCAAGCATGGGATCTGCACTGTACACACCATCGACCTTAGTGGCCTTTAGCACCACATCGGCATCAATTTCGATACCACGCAGGCAGGCTGCAGAGTCTGTGGTAAAAAATGGATTGCCTGTACCCGCAGAGAAGATAACCACGTCGCCATCTTTGATATAGCGAATAGCTCGACGACGATCATAATGCTCTACAACACCGCTCATGGGGATTGCTGACATTACATGGGAGGAAATATTGGTGCGTTCCAGCGCATCACGCATAGCCAAGGCATTCATGACTGTTGCCAGCATACCCATATGGTCACCGGTAACCCGGTCCATACCAGCTGCGTTCAGCGCTGCTCCGCGAAACAAATTGCCGCCACCGATAACCAATCCAACCTGTACACCAATGCCTACAAGTTGGCCTATCTCAAGTGCCATACGATCCAGAACCTTGGGATCAATCCCGAAGCCCTCTTCACCCATCAGCTCTTCACCACTGAGCTTGAGGAGGATACGTTTGTACTTTTTCTCCTTACCGGTGGTTGGCATATTTGCTCCTTTTAATTATTCACTGGCACCTGCAACCTGTGCGGCTACTTCTGCAGCAAAATCAACTTCTTCAACTTCAATACCCTCACCCACTTCATAACGGATAAAGGACACAACCTCGGCACCCTGCGCAGCAACCAACTTGCCTACAGTGATGTCTGGGTCTTTAACAAAGGGCTGGTCAACCAGGCTGCTCTCTTTCAAGAACTTGCTGATGCGACCGCCAATCATTTTTTCAATAATTTCTTCTGGCTTGCCACTCTCGCGAGCCTGAGCTGCAAAAATTTCTTTTTCAGCGGCAACTAGCTCTGCCGGCATCTGATCAGAGCTTACTACTGCAGGGTTAACTGCTGCAACATGCATAGCAACATCGCGAGCCAATTCTTCGTTGCCGGCCGAAAGACCAACAAGTACAGCGATACGATTGTTGCTATGAACATAACCACCAACCACTGGCGCCTCTAAGCTGTCGGCACGACGAGCGGAGATGTTTTCACCAATTTTCTGCACCAGTGCTTCACGCGCTGATTCTAGACCATCGGCCATTAATGCTGCTATATCAGTTTGCTTGGCAGAGAAGCCCGCATCCATTACAGCGTTAGCAAAGCCTTTAAAGCCCTCGTCGCGAGCAGCGAAATCAGTCTCACTATTCACTTCCAAAACCAGACCATAGGAACCATCGGTTTTGAACATAACGATTCCATCAGCAGCCGTGCGGCCGGCTTTTTTGGCTGCTTTCATGCCGCTGGACTTGCGCAGCTCTTCAATAGCCTTATCAATATCAGCACCGGCTTCAACCAGTGCTCTTTTGCATTCCATCATGCCTAAACCAGTGCGATCTCGCAGCTCTTTCACTAAAGATGCTGTTACCTGTGACATTGTATTCCTCTCTAAAACATTTAATCAGTTGGAGAAAAGGGGGCAGCGCCCCCCTTTATCTTATTACCTTTACAGTACCCAATGGGCTCCAGTGGAAGTTACTCCGCTGCAGCTTCCTTAGGATCAGCTTCCGCAGGAGCAGCAACTTCAGCAGCTGGCGCTACTTCAGCGACTTCTTCAACGAATTCATCTTTGCTGGTTATGGTTGCTGACTGCGCCTTGCCCTCAAGAACAGAATCGGCAACAGAGGCAGCATACAGCTTGATCGCGCGGATTGAATCGTCATTGCCAGGAATGACGTAATCAACGCCATCGGGATCACTGTTAGTATCGACGATACCTACAACTGGGATACCCAACTTGTTAGCTTCGTTAATAGCAATTCGTTCGTGATCAACATCAACTACAAACAAAATATCCGGCAGACCATTCATGTCTTTGATACCACCGATGCTAGCTTCGAGCTTGTCCTTCATGCGCGTGCGCATCAGAACTTCTTTCTTGGTCAGCTTTTCAAAGGTGCCATTCGCTTCCTGCGCTTCCAACTCACGGAAACGACGAATAGACGCACGAATAGTTTTATAGTTAGTGAGCATTCCGCCCAACCAGCGATGGCTGACGTAGGGCATACCACAGCGCTCTGCTTGCTCTTTAACAATGTTTTGTGCAGCACGCTTGGTGCCGACAAAAAGAATTTGATTACCTTTAGCAGCTTCAACACGCAGAATCTCTAGTGCTTCATTGAATGCTGGCACAGTGTGCTCAAGGTTAATAACATGGACTTTATTGCGTGAGCCAAAGATGTACTGGCTCATTTTGGGGTTCCAGAAGCGGGTTTGGTGGCCGAAATGCACACCAGCCTGCAACATATCGCGCATACTGACAGTAGACATAATTTTTCCTCTTGGGGTTAAGCCTCCACATCCCCCAATAATCAACCCATAAAGCGTTCTAACTCTTGCTTAACAGGCACCCAGACTATCGTGTCGGAATGTGTGTGTCGTTTAGTTTCAATAAAGTTGCAAGGACATCCTTACAACGGCGCGCTTTATACCATAAGGTCAGAGCCATATAAAGAAAAAATCAGAGAAAATAAGTAGCTTGGGCGCCAGTCAATTGCGAACTCAGGATCAGCCTCAAGGTTATTTGCCCAGTTGATAAGGAAATATTGCCCAGACACTCCCTCATCGGCGGTTTGATGCGTACAATAGCGGCCATAATCACTGTTTGAGAATCGCAATGAACGTAAAGCTTCGAAGCCCAGAGCAGATTGCCAAGATGCGTATCGCTGGCCGAATGGCCGCGGAAGTACTAGAGCTAATTGGCGAGTATGTCCTACCCGGGGTCACCACGGAAGAGCTGGATAGAATTTGTCACGAGCATATAGTTAATATACAAAAAGCCATCCCCGCCTGTCTCGGCTATCGTGGCTTTCCTAAGTCCGTGTGCACCTCGGTAAATCAAGTGGTGTGCCATGGCATTCCCTCAGAGAAAAAAGTTCTAAAAAGTGGCGATATCATCAACATAGACGTCACAGTGATCAAAGACGGTTGGTACGGCGACACAAGCAAGATGTTTAGAGTAGGCAAGGTCGCAAGCCATGCCGATCGACTGATTAAAATATCTCAGGAATGTCTCTACAAAGGCATTGAGCTGGTCAGACCTGGCGTTCGCCTCGGTGATATTGGCCACGCAATCCAGACCCATGCAGAGGCTAGCTACTACTCAGTGGTTCGCGACTACTGTGGTCATGGTATTGGTGATGAGTTTCATCAGGAACCGCAAGTGTTGCATTACGGGCGGCCCGGCACAGGGCTAGAACTGCTCGAGGGTATGACTTTTACTATCGAGCCTATGATTAACGCCGGCAAGCATGGCACCAAGCTTAAGCCTGATGGATGGACCGTCGAAACTCGAGATGGCAGGCTTTCCTCGCAATGGGAGCACACTATGCTGGTTACCGCTGATGGTGTCGAAGTCTTCACGGCACGTACCGAGGAGTCTTTCTAAGGTCAGCAGTACCGCCTCGACCTGATAAACCCATTAGCCTGAGAACTTAACCTGATGTCCGCCAATTACCAACCGCTAGAATTGCCGCCAGGAATTTCTGTCCCTCTATTCTTTGACGAGAAACGCTTTTCCCGCGACCTGGCGAGCGGAGACCCAGTTACCGTATTTCGCAATGCCCTCAGCGCAGCGCAGAGCCACTTTAACAATCGCTTCCATGAAGGCGAAGAGGTTCACACGCTAGTCAATGAATCCGCTCAGTTTGCCGACATCATGCTCTGCTACGCTTGGAATCGCTTTGAGTGGGACGACAATATCTCCCTGATAGCTGTAGGAGGCTATGGCCGTGGCGAATTGCATCCCCACTCTGATATAGATCTATTGATCCTGATGCGACGCAATCGCCCGCAGAAATATCGCCAGAGCATCGAGCAGTTTCTCACCTTCCTCTGGGACATACAGTTAAAGATTGGTCACAGTGTGCGTTCGCTATCTCAGTGCGTCGATGAGGCAAGAGCTGATATAACCGTGGCCACCAATTTGATGGAAACCCGACTGCTACGGGGCGACAGCGCCCTTCGCGAGGCGATGCTAAAGAAGACCGGGCCAAAAAAAATCTGGTCATCCAGCGATTTTTACCGCGGCAAAATCGATGAGCAGCGCGCCCGCCATCGCAAGCATGACGACACCGAATACAATCTTGAGCCCAATGTAAAAGAAGCCCCTGGCGGACTGAGAGATATCCAACTAATCAACTGGACAGCCAAACGCCACTTTGATGTCCATAGACGCTCCCAGTTGGTGCACAAGGGCTTTCTCTCAGACGAAGAGTACCTAACCCTGCGTCGCGAGGAAGAATTTCTCTGGAAGGTGCGCTATGGCCTGCACCTAATTGCTGGACGCCCAGAAGAGCGCCTGCTATTTGACTATCAACGCAAGCTTGCTGTGATGTTTGACTACAAAGACAGCGATGGACGACTGGGCGTAGAAAAATTTATGCAGCGCTACTACAGAGCTGTACTGTCAATTCGCGAAATAACCGATGTGCTGCTGCAGTACCTCGACGAAGCCATCTATCGCAAAGATAAAACCAAGGTGGTTACAGCGGTTAATCAACGCTTTGTGATCCGTGATGATTATCTTGATACAACCAGCGAGACAGTATTTCGCGACCAGCCTTCTGCACTGCTAGAGCTATTTGCGATCATGGGCGAAAACAAAAACATCAAGGACATTCGCGCATCCGCGATTCGTCAAATACGCTTGCATCGCAATCTAATCAACGATGAGTTTAGAGCCAGCACCGTCAATCGCGAACTGTTTATGCGTATTCTGCGGGCGCCGTACAAACTCTCTATTCAGCTGCAACGAATGAATCGCTACGGCATCTTAGGTGGCTATCTCCCCGAGTTTGGTAAAATCGTCGGCCAAACTCAGCATGATCTATTCCATATTTACCCCGTTGATGTGCATACGCTTCAGGTCGTGCGCAACATTCGCTTGCTGGCTCGCCCAGAGGTCGCAGAGCAGTTCCCAGTGTCCGCACATATCTTTAAAAACCAGCCCAAGCCGGAACTGCTGATTATCGCCGCTTTATACCATGATATCGCCAAGGGTCGTGGTGGGGATCATTCTATATTAGGCTCTGCCGACATAGCGGATTTTGGCGAACGTCATGGACTTCGCAGCAAGGAAATTAAATTGCTTCAGTGGCTAGTAGAAAATCATCTACTAATGTCCACCATCTCTCAGCGCGAAGACACCTCTGACCCGGATGTGATTTACAAATTTGCAAAGCACTGCGGAGACCAGATGCACCTGGATATGCTCTATGTGCTGACCGTTGCTGATATTAATGCCACCAATCCAAGACTCTGGACTGACTGGAAAGGCTCGTTGATGCGCAACCTCTATTTTGAGACTAAGCGTGCATTACAACAGGGCCTTGGCGTGCCCGTGGACAGGGTGTCTTGGGTCAACTATGCAAAGACAGCGGCGCTGAGGCTACTGCTTGAAGAACAGGTTGCCGAGGATCAGGCCCTCGGGGTTTGGAGCGATGTGGATCAGGAATTCTTTCTGCGTGAGCGAGTTGAGGACATTTCTAGTTTTACCAAGGCAATTATCGCCAACCCAGATCCACAGAGCCCAGTGATTGTCATGAGTGACGTGGGCATTGAGATACCAGTCGCAACGCAAATCTTTGTGCATACCACCGGGCGGCAGAATATCTTTTCGATTATTGCTGCGGTGCTGGATAAGATGCAGCTTAATATTCAGGACGCGCGCCTGCACACTACCAGCGACGGCAGAGCCTTTGACGTGTTTTACGTGCTAGACGAAAAGGACCGGCCCATTGGAGCCAATCAGCGGCTGTGCAAACAGGTCACCAACAGCTTGCGCCTAGGCATCGTTAACCCAGGGTCGGTGAGCACAGAAATATCACGCCGCACACCTCGGCAGTTAAAAAACTTTACCCTCAAAACCGTCGCATCGCTGCGCAATGATATTGAGACAGATACCACCGTACTGGAAGTTATTACGCCAGATAGACCTGGGCTACTTGCCCATCTGGCCAGTATATTTTTGCGTTATAACCTGAACCTTTACAATGCAAAAATCACTACCCTTGGCGAGCGTGTTGAAGATACCTTCTATCTGACCGATCAGCACAATAAGCCCCTTACGGACATGACCTTCAGCAAAGAGTTACAGGAAACGATTTGCCGAGAGTTGGACAGTCGCAATCGCGATGACCAGCAGAGTTCAGGTAGAGAAAATAACCAGATATGGCTGTAACCCCACGAGATAACTATGAACCCTAACCTAGACCGGTTGCACCCCTACCCCTTTGAGAAGCTTAGACAGCTCACCGCTGACTTAGACTATCCCACACACCTCGAGCCCATCGCTCTATCCATAGGCGAACCAAAACATGCGGCGCCAGAGTTTGTTAAGCAGCGCCTGCGCGATGCGGTAGATAAGTTAGGACAGTATCCAACGACCAAAGGCAGTATCGAATTACGTAAAGTAATCTGCGACTGGCTCGAGCGGCGCTTCTCGCTACCCAGCGCAAGTTTGGATCCCGAGCAACAGGTACTGCCCGTAGCTGGCACCAGAGAGGCACTGTTCGCCTTTACTCAGGCGGTTGTCGACGCCAGCAAAGACGGAGCTTTGGTGGTTTCACCAAATCCGTTTTATCAAATCTACGAGGGTGCAGCCCTCCTGGCCGGCGCTGAGGTCCATTACCTAAACTGCGATCAAGATCGTGGTTATATCCCAGACCTAGAGGCCGTGCCAGCCGAACTGTGGCAGCGATGCCAGCTGCTACAACTCTGCTCGCCGGGAAACCCTACTGGAGCGGTCATGTCATTGGCCCAATATCAACAGGCCATAGACCTGGCTGATCGCTACGACTTTGTGCTGTCCAGCGATGAATGCTACTCAGAAGTCTATCTGGATGAAGACAACCCACCATTGGGCCTCTTAGATGCCTGTCAACAACTAGGCCGCACTGACTTTAGTCGCTGCGTGGTTTTTCACAGCCTTTCCAAGCGTTCCAACCTACCGGGCCTGCGCTCTGGCTTTATTGCTGGCGACAAATCGTTGATCGGACAGTTTTTAAACTACCGCACCTATCATGGCTGTGCGCTCTCACTGCCAGTCCAAGAGGCGTCTATAGCCGCTTGGAGTGATGAAACTCACGTAATAGAAAATCGCGCCATGTACCGTGAGAAATTTGCAGCTGTTACAGAGATATTGAAAGATTGCTTGGAGTTCACAGCGCCCACAGCCAGCTTCTATCTATGGCCTAAAACCCCAATAGACGATGCAGAGTTTGCGCGAGGCCTGCTGGCTGAGCAACATGTCACCGTGTTGCCAGGTCAGTTTTTATCACGCACCACCGCAAGTGGAAATCCCGGCAAGAACCGCGTGCGCATGGCGTTAGTGGCGGACAAACAACAGTGCATTGAGGCTGCTGAGCGGATTAAACTCTATGTGCAGAGTTTGGATCATCGGGAATAGGCTCAAAGATGTTAAAAAAGCAACGTGCCGAATTTATCCTCCAGCGTCTTGAGGAATTATATCCAGAGACCCCTGTGCCCCTGGATCACCGCAACAATTTTGAACTCTTGGTCGCCGTATTGCTCAGCGCCCAATGCACAGATGAGCGGGTCAATAAGGTAACACCGGCGCTATTTGCAGAGGCTGACAATCCTTTTGATATGCAGCAAGTACCTCTGGATACAATTTATCAAATTGTCCGTCCCTGCGGACTGGCGCCGCAAAAATCCAGCGCAATCTCTAATCTCTCTAGAATTCTAGTAGAACAGTATGATGGCGAGGTTCCCGATAGCCTTGAAGCATTGGAAACCCTGCCCGGGGTGGGCCATAAAACCGCCAGCGTGGTGATGTCTCAGGGCTTTGGTCATCCGGCCTTCCCGGTGGATACCCACATACACCGACTGGCGCAACGCTGGGGTCTCACCAAAGGGAAAAATGTCAGCCATACCGAGCGCGACTTAAAAAAACTCTTTCCAAAGGAAAGCTGGAACAAGCTGCATTTACAGATTATCTTTTATGGACGGGAGTTTTGCTCCGCCCGCGGCTGTGATGGCCGGGTCTGCGACATCTGCACCACCTGCTACCCTAATCGCAAGACCCCCTTTAAAGCTCACAAGCCATGAAGCATTTGCTATGCTTAGCGCTTGCAAAGGCACCTACAATTATCTCTAGCACTCAACAAGGAAGCGACAAAAAGTGACCACAGTCTTCGGTATAAAAAATTGCGACAGCGTCAAAAAGGCTCGCAACTGGCTTAGCGAGCATGGCTTAGACTATGAGTTTCAAGATCTGCGCAGCGAAAGTCTGGATACCAATCAGCTTCGACAACTCATTGAACAGTGGATTGCGCAGGCTGGCTGGGAGGCCGTACTTAATCGGCGTGGCACCACCTGGCGCAAGCTGGATAAGAGCATTCAAGACAGCACCAATTCAGACAATGTAACTGACCTACTGATCCAACACCCAGCCATGATCAAGCGGCCAATTTTGGATCACAATGGCCTGATTACCCTCGGCTTCAAGCCCGAGTTGTACCAAGATATTTTTAACCTTTAACCTTTTACGTAGAGCACAAGCATGATCAATCTATACAGTTTCGCCCTAGGCGTTGGCACAAAAAATAGCCGCGGTGAGTGGCTAGAAGTCTACTATCCAAGACCCTTACTAAATCCGCCAGCGGCACTCGGCGATCTTCTGGCCAGCGTATTGGGGTCGGACATTGAGGTTGAGCCCAGTACAGAACAGTTATCGGCACTGCAATCAGCACTGCAGGCCAATGGTTACTCAGACCAGGCTGCTGCAGTCACCAGCCTATTAGGCGCCGGCCGGCCTCTAGTCGCCGTTATGCTCGCCAATGACAGTGCACCAGCCTCTGTACCTCAGGGCTATCTAAAGCTGCACCTGCTCAGCCATCGCTTGGTAAAGCCCCATGGTACTGATCTCAGCGGTATCTTCGGGGTATTAAAAAATGTAGCCTGGACTAGCGCTGGCCCCATAGATATAGAGGAGCTACCAGAGCGGGTATTACAGGCGCGCTTGGCTGGCCTTCCGCTCAGCGTAGACTGTGTCGATAAGTTTCCCAAGATGGTTGATTACGTGGTTCCCAGCGGTGTACGCATTGCCGACACCTCGAGAGTTCGCCTGGGCGCCTACGTGGGTGAGGGAACCACAGTGATGCATGAAGGTTTTATCAACTTCAATGCTGGCACAGAAGGCCCCAACATGGTTGAGGGACGCGTCTCTGCTGGTGTTTTTTGTGGCGCTGGCTCTGATGTGGGTGGCGGCGCTTCAATTATGGGCACCCTATCAGGCGGTGGTAGCATGGTAATTTCCATGGGCGAAAAATGCCTACTGGGCGCCAATGCTGGACTGGGAATTCCACTGGGTGATCGCTGTACTCTAGAGGCGGGCCTTTACATTACCGCGGGCACTGTGGTCAGCATGCTGGATGATCAGAAACAGCTAATCGGCAAGGTAAAAGCTCGGGATCTTGCAGGTAAGTCAGACTTACTTTTCCGCCGCAACTCAGTCACCGGCAGCGTAGAATGCTTGACGAATAAGAGCGCTGTTGAGCTCAACGAGAGCTTGCACGCTTCTAACTAGGCAACAGAATCAGGCAGAGCACGGAGGCACTCATCTCCCCGTGCTTGAAATTTCTTGGTAGGTTAAATCAGGCGCCTAAGAGGCTCTGACCACAGACTCTCACCACATTACCGTTAATGCCAGCCGCCTGAGGGCTAACAAAGAACCCTATGGCTTCCGCCACATCAATGGGCAGACCGCCCTGCCCTAGAGATGATAGGCGACGCCCCATTTGTCGAGTAACAAAGGGAATCGCAGCCGTCATCTGAGTTTCAATAAAACCAGGCGCCACTGCATTGACCGTAATACCTCTTGCCGCACAGGGCTCAGCGAGGCTGTCGACCATGCCGATAATCGCCGACTTTGAAAATCCATAATTGGTCTGACCCAGATTTCCAGCAATACCGCTGATAGAGGCAACACCAATAATTTTTCCACCATCATCTAAAAGCTGAGTGTCTAACAGAGCCTTATTGATACGCTGAACACTGCCGAGATTGACCTGCATCAGCATATTCCACTGGTGGTCCGTCATTCGCGACAGCATCTTATCTCTGGTGACACCAGCATTGTGGACAATGCCCTGCAGGCTCGGCCCCTGCTGCAAACAGAAATCCCGCAGAACCTGAGCTGCATCCTCAGACGTAATGTCCAGTGGCAGCGCTAGCCCGCCTATGGCCTGCATCTGGGCCTGCAGCTCCGCTTCGGCCTGGGGCACATCTACACCTATTACTCGCGCTCCATCTCTGGCAAAAACCTGGCTAATAGCCAAGCCAATACCGCGCGCAGCACCAGTGACTAATAGTGTTTTATTGGCCAACGGTCTTGCCCAATCGGCCTCTATAGATGCCACAGGCGCACTGACCACTACAACCTGAGCATTCATAAATGCTGAGCCGGCCGACAGTAGGAAACGCAGCGGCGCCTCTAATGCAGACTCACCGCCATGATCCACCAACAATAAATTTGCTGTGGCGCCTTTGCGGCCAATCTCTTTGGCCAATGATTTTACAAAGCCATTGAGGCCGCGCTGCACTGTGGCCTGCTCGACAGACTCTGAAGCACTGGGCTTACGCCCTATCAGAATCACCCGACCACAGCGACCCAGAGAGCTGAGATTGTTGTGGAAGAACTCATAGAGTTGGGTACTCTGCTCCGCGGAGCTTATACCTGAGGCATCAAAAATAAGATTTCCGCTAATCTGAGCCCCCTCTTCACAGAGTTCCATACCACTGTTTTCTAGCACGGCCTTAATTTGGCTGGTATAGACTGCACCCTGGCTAGCCCCGAATAAACCCTGACCCACTATCCGATGAGGCTGCTGCGGATCCTCACGCACAAGCGCAACTGGCTCTGGCAGCCCCATGGCGGAAAAAATCTTTCTGCCCAGTGATGAATTGGCAATCTCTAGATAGGTGTCCGACATACTTTTAGTCCCGCGCTTGAATAGAAAACCTCTATTCTACCCTCAGCTTAAAAACTGGGATTGACCTAAATGACAACAACACCAGACTTAGTGCCATTGGCTAATCACCATTAACCCCCTATTCTTCTAGGGTCGCATTAGTTACCATGCCCTGAAGAGCGGCTGGTATAAAGCCTCTACACTAAAATAAATGATTAAAACTACGTTGGACTTATCTATGGACTCTATTCGCAAAGTAGCCGTGGTCGGCGGCAACCGAATTCCCTTTGTACGCAGCAACACCTATTATTCTGACGCCAGCAATATGGAGATGCTAACCGCTGCGCTTCAAGGTTTGGTGCAGCGCTTTGATCTTGAAGGTGAACGCCTTGGCGAAGTTGCTGCCGGCGCCGTAATGAAGCACTCCAGAGATTTTAATCTGGCCCGAGAGGCCACACTTGATTCGGGACTGTCTTTGCAGACCCCTGCCTATGACGTGCAGCAGGCCTGCGGCACTGGTTTGGAAGCGGCCATACTGGTTGCCAACAAAATTGCGCTGGGCCAGATAGACTCAGGAATTGCTGGTGGCACAGATACCGCCAGTGACGCACCTATCGCACTTAACGAGCGCTACCGCAAAATGATATTGGAGTTGAATCGCGCCAAAACATTGGGACAGCGTCTCAGTGCACTGGCTAGCATCCGGCCTAGCTTTATAGTTCCGTCACTGCCAGCCAATGCAGAGCCACGCACCGGACTCTCGATGGGCCAGCACTGTGAACTGATGATAAAACAATGGGGCATTAGCCGTGAAGAGCAGGACCAGCTCACCTACAATAGCCACCAGAACCTGATGGCTGCCTACGACAATGGTTTCTTTGATGACCTGATCACGCCGTTTAATGGGGTCACCCAAGATGGCATTATGCGCAACACGCCACTGGAAAAACTGGCAAAGCTCAAGCCGGCCTACGATCGTGAAAATGGCACGCTCACCGCAGCAAACTCAACCACATTAACCGATGGCGCCGCGGCAGTATTACTGGCTAGCGAAGAATGGGCCACCGAGCGCAACCTACCTGTGCAAGCCTACCTGACCCATAGCGAAGTAGCGGCAGTAGACTTTTATAGCCAGGGCGAACAGAGCGAAGGGCTGTTGATGGCGCCCGCCTATGCAGTGCCCCGACTACTGAAACGCGCAGGGTTAACACTTCAGGATTTTGACTTTTACGAGATTCATGAAGCCTTTGCGGCTCAGGCACTTTGCACCATCAAGTCTTGGGAAGATGAAAATTTCTGTAAGAACAAATTGGGTCTGGATGCTCCGCTGGGCAGCATCGACCGCTCAAAACTTAATGTGAATGGCTCAAGTGTGGCTACAGGTCATCCGTTTGCGGCGACTGGGCCAAGAATAATTGCAACATTGGCAAAATTATTGGAACAAAAAGGGAGCGGCCGTGGTCTTATTTCTATCTGCGCTGCTGGCGGTCAAGGTGTCACCGCCATTATCGAGAGGTAGTTTTAGCGAGGTCAGCTGTATCAAGACTCTACAGATACAATCTTGCTTCAGCAGCGACTAACCGGTTTTCTCCCCCTAGGGGTCTTACGTTTTTTAGCGTCAGGCCCCTTTTTTATGCGACTAGTTTGTATAACTAGTTTATATAACAAGCCCTGCCCTTTACCTCTTCCTCGCTCTGCGAGTTATAACAGCCACAGCCTGCTAGCTGCTCAAACCAACTATCACAGCATCTAGGCACAGACCCTTGAGTTAAAACAGCGCACAACTACCTCAGGTTACAGACCAACAGCGACAAAAAGTAGGCCAGCCAGAGCGGCGGCTATCAGTGCATAGGGGAGCTGACTGAGGGCATGCTCCATAACCCCCGTCCCAGTGCTCTGGGCTACCAGGACAGTGGAATCACTGTAAAAACAGGCATGGCTACCAAATGAGCTGGCAGATAACAGTGCACCAATCATTAATGCTGGAGAAACATCCATGGTCGCTGCTAAGGGCATTACAATGGGAATCGCGATGGCAAATACACCCCAAGATGAACCTGTGGCAAAGGCAACCAATGCCATGGTTATAAACGTGATCAGAGGCAGCATCAGTGGTGACATCAATGGGGTTACCGAATCGATTACGTACTGAGGTAAGCCAAGCTGGTCATTTACAGCTTTAAACATAAATGCAGACACCACTACCGCCAGTGGTGGCAACATTATTTTAAAGCCATCCATAACTGCATCCAGCGCCGACTTAAATGGCAATAGCCCCTGCAGTGCCATCATCGGCACAGTGATAGCCAGTGTGACCATGACACCTTTTAAAAGATCGACATCGAAATACCAGGAAAAACCAATCAGCGAAACCAGCGGCAACAAAAAGGTCCAAAGTGTGGCGCCACTCTGTACCTGCTCTGGCCCTGCATCGAACTCCATAACCTTTTCGAGCGCTAGGTTACCTTGCCCTGCCATCGCCTCAGCATGTTTCATTGGCCCGAGCAACGGAAAGCGTCCAGTTGCAACTAAAGGCACCAGAATGATCGCTATCCAGGCATAGAACATGTAGGGAATACCTGAGATATACATGCGTAGACCCTCGCCAGCGCCGGCGGCACCGGTGTCCTCCAGCACTGCAGCAAAATACACAGCCCAGGTTGAGATTGGGACTATAACGCAGGTGGGCGCAGCGGTTGAATCCACCACGTAGGACAGCATTGAGCGCGAGACTTTAAAGCGGTCGGTCACCTTTTTCATAGACGAGCCAATGGCTATGGCGTTTAGGTAATCATCAATAAAAATGGCCATACCCAAAAACCAGGTCACCAGCAGAGATTTATTACGGGAATTAGCTCTGGCAGCAAGACTATTGGCAAACGAGGTCGCTGCACCTGTTCGAATCAGCAGCATGATCAGGCTACCCATTAGCCCACAGACCATAATTACCCAGCCGATGGTCTCATCCATCATAATCTCAAGGCTGAGATCGGCCACACCAGTAATCACCTCGACAGGCTCAATAAGCAGCAGCCCTGCGATTACACCAGCTAGCAACGCTAAAATTGGTCGGTGAGTTAACACCGCAATGGCGATAACCACAGCAGTAGGAATCAAGCTTAACGCGCCAAATGTTTCCAAGAAAATATCCTCAGGTTTATGCTCTTGTTATGAGCGTAATAATACAAAGCTTCTTAGCGTAGTGTCTCTACTCTATCGTCTAAATTTATCGATTTAATTGTTCAGAGACCTAGCGGAATTCTCCACAATTAGCTCTACAAATTGCCCCAGCAGAGCCTTGGGTAATGTATGGCCCATGCCGTCAAAAAGTGCTAGCCGCGCCTGAGGTATATGTCGAGCTGTATCAATACCACCGTTGACTGGCACTAACAGATCCTGTTTGCCGTGAATAATCAACGTCGGCACTCTGATGCTTTTTAACAGCGCTTTGCGTCTGGGCGCAGCACGTATAGCGGCTATTTGCCGCATATAGCCGGCTGGATTAGTGGAGCGACTGTGCTCTGCCATAACGAGAGCCCGCACTTCTTGGTCGCTCATTGGATAGGCAGGACTTCCGATCATCTGCCAAATATCCACAGCGTTATCCAGAGCGCTGCGCTGCTCAGTGACCGGCCGCAGCATAGCAGCGGAAACCCTAAGAGAAGGAATGCCCTTTCCCCGCTCTCCACTCGTTGACATGATAGAGGTGAGACTCAGTATTCTATCTGGATAGGTTGCCGTCACCAGCTGGCTAATCATCCCCCCCATGGACATCCCAACAATATGAGCCTGGCTAATATCTAGGGCATCCAAAATACCCACAGTATCCGCGGCCATATCATCTAAGGTATAGGGCGTCTCAACCGGAATCCGTAAATAATGACGCAACAGCAGCCGTAAAAAACTCGGTGCCTTAGCGCCGTCCATTTTATCGGTCAAGCCAATATCGCGATTATCAAAACGAATAACAAAAAAACCTCTGGCCGCGAGTAACTCACAGAACTCCACCGGCCACCTAACCAGCTGATTGTAGAGCCCTGCTACTAAAATAATGGCGGGATTGGCGGGCTCGCCAAAGCTCTGGCAAGCCATTTTCAGGCCATTAGACTGCAAAAATTTGGTTTCTTGATGCCCGAATAGGCTACTGTTATCAGTCAAAATTTATCTCACTTATTGGGCTTCGGCCCAGATTATTATTATCAAAGGTCAGAGCAGTAGCAGCAATAGCGCCACCAGTGACAAAAACGCAGCTAACCATAGCACCCCGCGTATTAGATAGTTAATCGCAACTATCAGCACAGCCTCTTAGGGGGTGACTATATTGAAGTTATCATTGCTGCCCCCTAACAATGAAAAGAACTTCAGTAATTTTAATACACTGCCATCAACCTCAATCTCATCACTGGTTATCAGCTGAGGCGCCGATACCTGACCAATCAATATATCCACAAATAGCCGCTTACTAAGGGCAAGGCTCACATCGGCATCGGCTCTGGGCGGCTTTTGCTGATAATGAAGCACCGAGTTACGCAAAGTCAGCACATAGTTCTTCTGCTGCTCAGTAAACAATACATTTAGCACCATGGTCTCTGAGTCGGCCTTATCAGCGTCCAGACGTACAGTCAGAGCCTTCATAAATTGGTCGAGTGGCACCTGCTGTAGAAATGCTTTGGCAAATACTGGGTCGTAATATCCTCTGGACCTCTCTTCAGTCAGCTCAATTGCCGCGGAGAGATAGATATCTCGCCAGGGCCCAGATTCAGCCTGATAGCCCAGCTGGCGATAAGCCTCAGCTAGCTGTAACTTTGCCGCGGTATTATCCGGCTCAGCAAAAACCACCTTATTTAGCACCTCGGCAACCCAGCGATACTCTCCACGCTGTATCGATAGCGCCACTCGCTCAAGTATGGCTTTGGAGCCCCCCATAAACTCCACATAACGCCGCGCAGACTCTTCGGGCGGCAATGGGTTGAGCTGTGCCGGATTGCCTTCATACCAGCCAAAATAATGCTGATAAACCGCCTTACTGTTGTGACTGAGGGTGCCGTAATAACCCCTGAGATGAAAGTTACCAGCTAGACTCTTGGGTAACTGAAGCTTTTCGGCGATCTCTCTGGGGGTATAGCCATAATTGGCCAGCCGCACTGTCTGATCATGGATAAACTTGTACATATCCTGCTGTTGTTGCATCTGTGTAATGATGCGCTCGTGCCCCCAGGTTGGCCAATGGTGACTATTAAAAAAGATCTCCACATCATCTAAGCGCTCAATAGATTGGCCAATATAGTCGCTCCATAGTAGCGCATCACGCACCTTGGCACCGCGCAGAGTCAACACATTGTGCATCACATGAGAGAGCACCTCGGCACCACAGAATGCTCGGTGCTGGGGCAGATAAAAAGTCAATTCCGCTGGCGCTTCTGAGCCGGGCATATTGAAAAAATCAAAGGCTACGCCATCTATGGTCATTGAGCTTTCGGGACGGTCTATAACCACCGTCGGCTGGAGAATAGACGTGCTGCCATAGACAACCTGTTTGCCGAGGCCAGTATCGACATGGCCTGTAACAGAGCGCTCCAGTCCATTGCCAAACATATAGCTGCCACGCCGGGTCATTGCGGGCCCAGCAATAATGTTTTCACTGGTAGACTCAGCCATAAAGCCGGAAGGAGCAATAATAGGCACCTTATTAGCCGCCGCTTGTTCGGCGTTAATCAACGCCAGTACGCCACCAAAATGATCGATATGACTATGGGTAAAAATGATGCCACTAAGATTTATTTTGCCTAGGTGCTGCTCGGCAAACGCCATAGCCGACTCGGTGGTTTCAAGTGTTGTCAATGGGTCCACCAAGATCCAACCTGTCTCTCCCCTAATCAATGTGCTATTGGCAAGATCAAAACCACGCAGCTGGTAGATGCCCGGAGCAACCTCGAAGAGACCGCGAATATTGTTTAGCTTAGCCTGCCGCCAAAGGCTGGGATTTACTGTGTCGGGCGCCGGGCCATTAATAAAGTCGTAGGCGCCTGCATCCCAGACCTGCACACCAGACTCACTGAACACCGCCTCGTTGGGTGCCGCTGCCAGCATGCCGCGCATAGCGTCCTCAAAATCTTGCTGATCATCGAGATCCAGATCTTTAACGAAGTCTTGGTTATGGGCAATGGTAAAGGCACTTGCAGCTTTACTATTGCTCTCAGATGCGGCGGGAGATAACGTCAGCTCGTTGGGCCTGTCACAACCGGACAGCAACAGCGCAGCAATGAGTATTGCACTCAGCCCAGATGAGATTGAGTTAAACTGGCAAGTCTGTAAGCTTTTCATACTACCCCTGATATTATTTATAGTTCTTCGAGGCTAATCTCTCGCTGCAGGGCAGTCACATCAAAAATCATGTAGCGGTCAGCCTGCATCTCTAAGATACCCTGCTCAGTCCACTGGCGAAAGATTTTATTTATTCGTTGCCGCGACCCCAAGCAGAGGCGCGCAAAGTCATTCTGACTGAGCTGTACATCGAGATAGGTACCCTCATCAGTGGTGACACCATAGTCACCAATTAAACTCAGCAGACGCCCTGCCAGACGCACCCTAAGCGGATAAAAACCATGGCGATTCTTGGATAACCCTAAACAGATCATTTTGATGGCTATCGGCTCTCATTAGTTGTTGTCCAAATTATTTACAGCCTAAATGTAAAACGCCACCGACCCTGAAGAGAATCGATGGCGTTAAGATTACCTACAGGACTGAACTGTGCCCTACAGAACCTCGAATAGGCCAGCAGCACCCATACCGCCACCAACACACATGGTAATAACCACATACTTTTCACCGCGACGCTTACCTTCCATCAAGGCGTGCATCACCATACGCGCACCACTCATACCAAATGGGTGGCCAATTGAGATCGAGCCGCCGTTGACATTCAGTCGCTCCATGGGAATACCTAGCTTGTCACGGCAGTACAGGACCTGCACTGCAAAGGCTTCGTTTAGTTCCCAAAGGCCGATATCATCCATCTTTAAGCCATGACGCTGCAAAAGCTTAGGTATAGCAAACACTGGGCCAATACCCATTTCATCTGGCTCACAGCCTGCAACTGCCATACCACGATACACACCGAGCGGCTCCAAATTGCGCTGTGATGCCAGTGTACCCTCCATAAGAACGACTGCAGCCGCACCATCAGAAAGCTGAGAGGCATTACCAGCAGTAATACAGCCGCCATCACGCACTGGCTTGAGACCCTGCAGGTTCTCTAAAGAAGTACCTGGACGGTTGCCCTCATCTAGGGACAGGGTTACCTCTTCCTTGCTAACTTCACCGGTTTCACGGTTGGTCACCAGCTTTGTCGCCGTCACTGGTACAATTTCGTCGGCAAAATAACCCGCTTGCTGAGCCGCTGCGGTGCGCGCTTGAGAAATCACCGCGTACTCATCCTGAACCTCACGAGAGATATTGTATCGCTTGGCCACAGTCTCAGCTGTATCCAACATAGGCATATGAATAAGCGGCGCATGCTTCATGGCCAGCGGATCCGCTACACGATGGGCATTAAACTTTTCGTTTTGAATCAGGCTGATACTTTCACAGCCACCGGCAACAATCACCTGAGAACCATCATTAGTAATATTATTGGCTCCGATAGAGATAGCCATCAGGCCAGAAGAGCACTGTCGGTCAACCGTCATACCAGAAACAGAGACAGGCAGGCCAGCTGCCAAAGCCGCTTGGCGACCCAGATTCATGGTCTGAGTACCCTGTTGCATCGCTGCACCCATAATGCAGTCTTCGATCTCAGCTGGATCAACACCAGCGCGAGCGACAGCTGCGGTTATGGCATGAGAACTCATAGAGGGTGACTCAAGATCATTGAATGCACCGCGAAATGCTCTACCAATTGGGGTTCGAGCGGCTGAAACGATTACTGCTTCTTTCATAGTATTATCCTTGGTTAAATAGTCGTTGTTCTGGTTTGGATTGGCAGCTAGGCTTTGAGCGCCGCCATCGCCTTCATTAAAAACTTCTCAGTCTGCTTTCCGCCCGACTCCAGCGCCTGCTGGTTTGTCTCGTCAGTCAGTTCATCCCAGCGGGCTAGAATAGCCTCGGGGGTCTGTTCGTCCTTGCTCATAAAGATGCCATCTGTCTCAAACATAGTAGACTTGGCATAGCCGCCGGCACCGGCGCAGAGAATAGTTCTAGTTGGCGCTTTTTCATCGCAAAGAATTAATGCCCCTGCAGTAACAGATTCTGCGGTGAGCATACCCAACACCTCTGGGGGCATCAGATCTTCGGTCATACGTGTCCCTGCAGTGGGTGCCAGCGCATTGACGTGGATATTATTTTTGCCGCCTTCAAGCACCAGCGTATTCATAAAACCAAGCACCGCCATCTTGGCCGCACCATAGTTGGTCTGGCCAAAGTTACCGTACATTCCGCTGGAGGAGGTAGTCATGACAATGCGGCCGTAATTTTGCTCGCGCATAATATCCCACACTGCTTTGGTGCAATTCACAGACCCCATCAGATGTACGTCCATCACCAACTGAAAATCCGCTAGATCCATCTTTGCAAACGACTTATCGCGCAAAATACCTGCGTTGTTGATCAGAATATCAACGCGGCCCCACTTATCCATGGCCTGATTGACCATGTCCTGCACCTCATCAAACTTGGCTACATTAGCGCCGTGGGCAAAGGCTTCACCACCAGCAGCTTCGATTAAGGCCACCACTTCCATAGCAGCATCTGAGGACGCGCCGGTACCGTCTCTGGCGCCACCTAGGTCGTTGACCACAACTTTGGCACCGCGCTCGGCCAGTGCCAGTGCATGAGAGCGGCCGAGACCATTACCAGCGCCAGTAACAATGGCGACTTTTCCTGAAAAATTAATACTCATACTCTGTTTCCTTAAAAACTATTTCCTTAAAACTGCTGCCCTGAATTTTGTTATTTGGCCATTTGCACGCTGAGCCACTCAGCGACAAGCGCTGGTTTATCACCACCTTCAATCTCAACCGAGACCTCAACCTTGAAATCATATTGGCCCGGGCGTTTTTCGCTAATATCCAACACTGTCGCATGACAACGGATTTTACTACCCACAGGCACAGGGGCTACAAAGCGCACCTTATCGAAACCCTTATTGACACCCATATAGATGCCCTCGATAAGCAGGTTGTAGCTCTCAGAAAAATAAGACAGCATGGATAGGGTCAAAAAACCATGGGCAATGGTGCCACCAAACGGGGTTTTAGCGGCCGCCTCTGGGTCGACATGGATAAACTGACGATCGAGAGTACATTCAGCAAACTCGTTGACCTGCTGCTGGGTGACTTCGAACCAATCAGTTGGCTCGCAAACATGGCCGATATATTGCTCAATCTCTGATTTCTTAATTACCTGCGGCATAGCCTTATTCCTCTGTTGGTCTGATTTATGAGGCGAATACCCCGCTCAGTACCTGATTGTTAAATTGTCGCCTGCAATAACCCAACGACCCGAAAAACTGCCTTTATGATAAATACTGCACTACACAACCGCTATCACTGAAACTAATTTTATCTATGGTTTGCAGATGCCAAAAATCTAGCGTTTTAGCCAACTATGGTATCGGCATTAAATTGGCACTTATTATGCCATAAATATCTGGAACGCCCAATGTAAAAAAGGCAGCCGCTGGGCTGCCTTTTTATTTTTTTATGACCCTGAAGTCAATTACCAGCCGCAAGAGCGATCCTTATTCTGCTCCTCCAACCAACTATTGAGCGGTGCAAAATAGTCGATAATCGCACTGGCATCCATATCGCGCTGTCCGGTAATAGCCTCCATGGCATCAGGCCAAGGCTGACTCTGCCCCATCGCCAACATATTGCCCAGTTTCTCGCCAGCCGCCTTGTTATTGTAAATTGAGCATTCATGCAACGGACCATCCTGTCCAGCAGCCTCACAGAGTGACTTGTGGAACTGGAACTGAATGATAAATGATAGGAAGTACCGAGTGTACGGCGTATTACCTGGCACATGGTACTTAGCGCCAGCATCAAAATCGGCCTCAGATCTGGCGACAGGTGCAGCAATGCCCTGATACTGCTCGCGCAGCTTCCACCAACCTGCATTGTAGTCTTCCGGCGATATGTCGCCAGAGAAAACCTGCCAACGCCATTCGTCAATCATCTTGCCAAAGGGTAAAAAGGCGATCTTTTCCAATGCCATCTTCATCTGCTGGTTAATGGTAGCTTCATAGCTTTCTTCCGCATCACCCATCAGCCCTTTCGTCTGCAGATAAGCTGGTGTCATGGACAGCTGAACCGTATCTCCCACAGCCTCATGGAAGCCATCATGGGCGCCACCCTTAAAGACCGAAGGCTGATCTTTGTACATCAGATAGTAGTAAATATGTCCGAGCTCATGGTGCAGGGTACCGAACTGCTCAGCAGTGATCTCGACACATTGCTTGATACGTGGGTCATTGCCATTACCCAGATCCCAGGCACTGGCATGGCAGACCACATTGCGATCCTGTGGCTTTTTGAGCAGTGAGTTGCGATAGAAACTCTCGGGTAACGCCGGCAGACCCAGAGAGGTAAAGAAACCCTCCGCAGCCTGAGTCATCTGCACCTCGTCATAACCCTGCTCTTGCAAGGCTGCGGTGATATCTACAGATGCCACACCTGGATAGGGCTCCATAATATCGTAGACATTATCCCAGGTTTGCGACCACATGTTGCCGAGTAGATGAGCAGGAATGGGCTTATCCAAGGCAACTTTTTCCGCACCATAGGTCTCGCTCAATTTGGCTCTGACATGACAGTGCAACTGGTCATAGAATGGTTTCACCTGATCCCAGAGGCGTCTGGACTCTATGGTAAAGGTGTTGCTCTCCATATCGTAACCACCCTGCCACAGCTCCGCTAGGTTCTTATACCCCATCTCGGCAGCACCCAAATTAGCAATTTCAACAAAGCGCTGGTACTGACTGCGATACGATGGTGACACCTGACGCCAACCCTGCCAGACATCCAATAATTCGTCGTAATCTCTAGACTCAGCAAGCACCGCCTCCAACTCCTGAAGCTGGCGACATTCACCAGCCTGATTACAGTACTCACCGGAACCGTATTGACCTTCCATATCAGTGAGAATTTGCGCAAGCTCAGCACGTAACGCCTCGTCATCGGGCGCTGGCGCCGGCGATCCGCGAAGCATCAACTCTATAGCACGCGCTGTCGCAGGATCCATATCCGTACCCAGATACTGTTTGGCCTGCTTGACCATAGCACTTTCAAACGCCAGACCGCGCTCACCCGCCTTAGCTGCCAAGATTGCAGTGTCAGGGGTAATATAGGTACTGCGCACCCAGTAGGCTGCACCAGCTTCTTTGGAGAGTTCAGCACCCTCGCGCTCCATACGGGCTACAAATTCTGCAGCAGTTTCTGTTGGTGCAGACTGACCGCAGCCGGTCAAGATCAGTACGGCTGCGAGCATGGTTAAAAGTTTTAATTTCATAAGATTTCCAAATAATCAGCGGTAATCGGGGTGCAGAACTAGTCTGCACCACGCATCATTTTATTAATTGCTGGCGACACCAAAAGCATCAGCAGCGCAATACCCAAAGCCATATAGCCCACCTGCGAGTAAACCTCGACATAGCCGGCTTTGGCGGTCGCTACATTGGTCATCTGACCCCCAATGGTTTCCGCGCCTGTAGTGCGTGCAATCACTCCGGCCAGGTAATTCGACAGACCGGAATACAGGAACCAGGCTCCCATGGTCATACCCACAATCCGCGCAGGCGCCAGCTTGGTAACTGCAGACAGCCCTACTGGCGAAACCATCAGCTCACCCATGGTATGAATCCAGTAGATCAGGAAGATAAAGATGACAGGCGTGAAACCAACCGCTCCAGATCCTTTCATGCCAGCTACTAGGGCCAAGAAGCCCAATCCGGCCATCGCCACGCCCATAGCAAATTTAACCGGTGTCGATGGGTTTAGCTTGCGTCGGGCTAGCCAGATCCAAAGCCAGGCCATCAGCGGCGCGAACATGAAGATAAAGCCAGCATTCAGAGACTGGAAGACTGGGCCAGGCACAGACCACCCCATAATCTCGCGATCAACCAAGCGTGCGGTAAATAGGTTTAGAGAAGAACCAGCCTGCTCAAACAGAGCCCAGAACGGAATCTGTGCCATCACAAAATAGATTGCAGCCAGCATTCGCGAGCGCTCGTCACCCTCTAGCTTCATCAGCGCAAAACTCACCAACCAGACAAACATAAGCACACCCAGAGGCAACAGGATTCCGCCCATAAGCTCTGCATTCATGACCAGCACCATAGACGCAACAATGATGCCCAGCCCAACTAGGTAGCAGCACCATTCAACATTGATACCCAAAAAGACATCCTCTTTAAGCTTGTCGGGGTTTGGTGGTTCAGCCTTGCCATCCAACCAGCTCTGGCAGGACAAGAATATAATTAGTCCTAGCAGCATACCTATGCCAGCAAGACCAAAGCCGTATTTCCAGCCATGTACTATGCCAAGGTAACCACAGAAAATAGAGGCCAAGAATGCCCCCAAATTAATACCCATATAGAAAATCGTAAAGCCTGAGTCACGGCGCGAGTCGCCGAATCCATAGAGCGAGCCAACAATCGTACTTATGTTGGCTTTAAGGAAACCAACTCCAGCGATTATCAACGCCAGAGACAGGTAGAGAATATTTAGATAGGTCTCCTGAGTCTCCACACGCATGGTAAATTCATCGCGATTTATGCTGGCAGCCAAACCAACCGCTTCAGGTTCAGCAATATCCATAGTTGTCTCGGTAAAGGTCACATAGGACATTCCCTGATCGGTCAAAATGCGTTGCTTGGCATCACCGCCGCGGGCATCCAGCTGAATTTCGTACTGCTTATCGCCATGCAGAATAAGCTGTCGGGAGCCATCGCCCTCAAAACTCATACCAAAGTGACCCAAAGTCAGCAAAATAGCGCCAAATGTCACCGCTTTTCTGGTGCCCAAATAACGATCGGCCAACGACCCTCCAATAATTGTCATCACATAGACCAGAGCACCATAGGCGCCATACAGCATGCTGGAGGCCTCGTCTGACATCAGAAAGTGCTGCGTCAGATAGATAATCAACAAACCGCGCATGCCATAGAACGAAAAACGCTCCCACATTTCGGTTAAAAATAGGATTACCAGGCCACGGGGATGGCCAAGGATAGTACGTTCATCGGACTGACCACCTGATGGGGCCTGGGAAACTGGCTCATTCATAGAAGATTTCCTTGAATTAATCGCATTAGTTATTATTTTTTACAGCCGCGCCGAATCTCTCAGCGAACCTCAGGGAAGGCAGGTTATCACAGACAACTTCAGCTGGTAAATCACAGATGCCAACCGACTCCAACAAACTTATAAGGCTAGGTCTCAGCTGTATAAAAAGCTGTTTAAACGGCCGCGAGCAGGCTACTAAACTCCCGAACAATTAAACAATAAAATATAAATTAATTGCATATTAATCAATATATTATCTTTTATTCTTAATGCTTTACTTCACTTGCCGATGGTAGCTAAGCCCAGCAGAATTGCCAAGGCTATTCTGGCAGCACAGAGATACTATGGTGGTTTATCTAATTGGCGTCAAATACGGATTCATTGGCACCAATTCATAAGACCTTGTCAGAGCGCCAAGCTATGGTATTTGCTGCAATCGCGCACCAAGGGATAACTAAGCATGACAGCAGAACTAACAGAATTTCGCGCCGAGGTCGCAGCATGGCTGCGGGATAACAACCCGGCTGACCCAGGGTTTTTACTACCTCAGACTTTTATGGAAGTGGGCTCAGAACGCATACTCGACTTTCTTCGCGAATGGCAACATAAAGTTTGGTCGGCTGGCTATTTGGGCATGGCCTGGCCAGAAAAGTATGGCGGCCGCGGCCTCTCCCCCATCTATCAAACCATCGCCGACGAAGAAATGCGGCGCCTGCAAGTGCCTATCTGCTTCAATGTTATTGGCCTCGGCTGGGCGGGCCCACTGATTCTGGATATAGGCTCTGACTACGAGAAAGAGAAATACCTCAAAGGTATTCTCAATGCCGAGGATATATGGTGTCAGGGTTTTTCAGAGCCCAATCACGGCTCTGACCTTGGTGCGATACAGACCCGTGCAGAGCGTGATGGCGATGCCTATGTAGTCAATGGCAGTAAAATATGGACCACCATGGGCAACTATGCCAAATATATGATCCTGTTGGCGCGCACCGACACCCAGGCCGAGCGGCGCTACAACGGTCTGTCGTTCTTTCTAGCGCCGATGGACGCCGACGGCATTAGCACTGCGCCGATCAAAAAGCTCACCGGCGAATACGGCTTTACCGAGACCTTCTTTACTGATGCCCGCATCCCTGTTGACTGCATCATGGGTGAGGAAGGTCAGGGCTGGCGTATTGCGATGAAGACTTTGCAATATGAGCGTGGCGCAGAGACCGGTGCCGCTGGCGGCATACAGATTCTCTCTATCATGATGGAAGACCTGCTGCGCATGGCACAGGATATGGAGCGTGACGGCCAACCACTTTTAAAAGACCCAGTCACCCGTGACAATCTGGTGAAGTTCCTTATCGAAGAAAAATCCGTCTATTTGGCTCAGCAGCGCGCCGATATACCTGCGCTATGCGCGGATTATCCCAATTCACTGCAACTGTCGAGCAAACTGCGTAGCACTGAGTTCTTTCGACGAATGCGCCAGTACGCATTAAACCTGCAGGGTGCCCAGGGTTCCCTGTATGTGGGAGACGACCAGGCTATTGATGGTGGATTTTGGCAACGCGCTTATCTAAACAACTTCTCCACAACCATTGGTGGTGGTACCAGCCAGGTACAGGCAAATATTGTCGGCGAGCATGTGCTCGGCCTACCAAAAGATTAGGGAGTGGACCAAATCATGACAAGAACAGCCAATATGACGCTCAACTTTAGTGATGAGCAAGCAATGATTCTGGAGAGTGCCAAGGCATTTTGCGCAGATAAGTCGCCAATAACTGTGGTGCGCAGCCTACTGGACTCAGATAGAGGGTATCTACCTGAGGTCTGGGATGAAATGGTCGCTCTGGGCTGGACTGGTATTTCGATCCCTGAGCAATACGGCGGCTCAGATCTAGGTGTGGGCTCGATTATCCCACTCATTGAAAGCATGGGCAGGCATTTGCACTGTGCCCCACTAATATCAACCAGCCTTGCAGCTCAGGCGATTCTTCGCGGCGGCTCAGAGCAACAAAAACAGACATGGCTGCCCAAGATAGTCGAGGGCGCCATAGGCACATTGGCAGTGCTGGATAACAGTGACTGGGGTGCCTCCCTGAGCGCATGTACTCTGGAGACCTCAGATCAAAAGCTACGCTTATCAGGCCGTAAGTTACTGGTTAGTGATGCCTCGGTCGCAGACTTCTTTGTTGTGTCTGCCAACCATCAGGGGAAGGCCTGCCTTGTTATTGTTGATGCGGCTCAGCTAGCGCCAGAGTGTCTGCACAGAAAAACGCTTATTGACGAAACCAAACGCGCCTGCGATATAGACTTTAGTGGCGTAGAAGTTGATGCTAGCGCTCTGCTTCCCAATGGCGAGGCCGCGCTGCGCGATATAAGACTGCTCGGCGCCCTATTCAGTGCCGCTGAGGCCACAGGTAGCTGCGCTGCTACACTAGATTGCATCGTTGACTACCTGACCACCAGAATACAGTTTGGCAAGCTTATTGGCTCCTATCAGGCCCTCAAGCACCCCACTGTGGATATTCTGTTGCAGATGGAGGCCTCACGTTCGCTGCTGTATCAGGCTGCAAGCATAGTCTCTGCCGCGTCTGTGGATACTGATGTCGAAATAGCCTGCCGAATGGCCAAGGCACAGGCCACTGAGGCCTTGTTATTTGCTGGCGACCGTGCCGTGCAGTTCCACGGTGGTATGGGCTTTACCTATGACTGTGATGCCCAGCTGTATCTGCGGCGCGGGCAATGGCAACAACATCAATATGGCGACGCGCAGCATCACCGCCGTCATCTTGCAGCCCTGTTACTGGACTAAGCACGACCATCAGATCTACAGACCGCAATATCGACACTGCCCCCTTCTTGTAGGGGGCATCAAAAACTGCTGTCAAACGATCTAGTCAGGCATCATGTTTCGTATACTAAGCAACAAAAATAAGTCTTAATCCAGCAGGGGTTTACAATGACAAAAGCGAATAGCATTAAAGGGATTGCCGTCTCGTTAATGATTGGCGCATTAATTATTTTAGCTGGCAGTCAGGGCAGCATTCAGCTGCAGGGGCTGCCACTGTTTCTGATCTGTGGAGCTATCGGCTTCGTGCTTCACTGGGCGGTCTTTGCGCCCTCCTATGCCTTTCAGACTGAGCATTATTTTGATCTTACGGGCTCGATCTCATACATCACCACGGTGATTGCTGCTCTGCTGCTCAATCCGACACTGGATATCCGCGACATCATCATTGCAGCTATGATTGGCATCTGGGCACTGCGGCTCGGATCCTTTCTATTTTGGCGCATCAAGAAAGATGGACAGGACAAGCGATTTATTCAGATGAAAACCCAGTTTCTGTGGTTTTTGATGACCTGGACCCTAGGCGGGCTATGGGTGCTGGTCACTATGGCGGCAGGGCTTGCAGCGCTGACTTCAGACACCTCGGCGCCACTGGGTGTGCTGGGTTATCTCGGCATCGCACTCTGGATCGCCGGCATGGCAATTGAAGTTGCTGCAGACAGCCAAAAAACAGAGTTTAGAAAGGATCCAGCCAATCGCGACCGCTTTATAACCACAGGAATTTGGGCCTGGTCTAGACATCCAAACTATTTTGGCGAGATAACCCTTTGGCTGGGCCTCGCACTATTGGCTCTGCCTGTGCTATCCGGCTGGCAGCTGGCCACCATGATCTCACCGATCTTTGTCTACGTGCTGCTCACCAAGATTAGTGGTATTCCCTTACTGGAAAGACTAGCTGAGAAAAAATGGGGAGATGATCCAGAATTTAGAGCTTACACTGACTCAACACCAGCTCTGATGCTGCGCAGACCCAAGCAGTAATCCTTAGGAGCCGTTGGGCATTACCGAGCCGGTTTGTGGTTTAAGGCTGGGGAGGCAACGGCTTTCTAGCAAAAGGCCTTCTAGCCAAAGGCCGTCTAGCAAAAAGCTTCCTAATAAAAAGCTTCCTTAACAGTAACGCCCTACAAACTCCTGCACCTGCTCAAACGCCTGATCTGCCTCGGGAAGCTGGGGGTAGAAGATAGGCCACACATGGGGCATATCTTTCCAATACAGAAACTCAGCGGTAGACCCTGCGGCTACAGCCTTGTTCACATAACGCCTACCATCATCACGCAGAATCTCAGTGTCACTCGCCATGATTAGCGTTGGCGGTAGATTGGCAAGATCACCTAGCAAGGGCGACAATACTGGATCGCTGGTATTATCTCGGGCAATTAAACGCGCACTAAGTGGAATTAAAAATTTTGGTAGTTTGGCCATCTGGCCCGCCAGAGGCTTGAGCATCAGGTCTGATTCGAGATTACTGGTAATGCTGGGGCTGCTGTAGCGGCAGTCTGTAACCGGAGAGAAAGCCACGGCTGCATTGGGTTGCCTGCGAGACGTATCGCGTAGCCAAGCCAGCAACATCAGCGTGAGATTACCTCCAGCCGAGTCGCCTGCCACCAGCACAACCTCTGCTGGCTGCTCACCCTGTGGCCCATTATTAAGCATCCAGTCATAACAGCTGCGGCAATCATCCGCAGAGTCTCTGCGACTGTGCTCAGGGGTTAATCTGTAGTCAATCGATAACACTGCGCAACCGGTTAGCTCAGATAGCTTACTAGTCATCACCCGATGACTCTTAGGGCTACCCGCAAAGAAGGCACCGCCGTGAATATACAGCAGGCGGCGGTTATTCTCCCTATCTACGCCTGGAGCCACCACCCATTCGGCAGGCACGCCACCGGCATCCACCGTCTTGAACTCACTGACGCAGAGCGCTTCGGCCGCGCCAAAAAAGTCCTCCATCGCCTCGCGCATAATCGGCACACGCTGCTTAATGGAAAGTTTACTGGACCTGGCGGGACTACTTTTTAGACGCTGGACAATGTCTTCCATAGCCACCTGAGAGCGGCGCTGAAACTCGGGGTCATCAGTCTGTATCAGCCTACCTAGCGGCAGGTCAAACTGCGCAAGGTCTTCCCTGCGCAGCTGCCGATAACCCAGCCAGCCTAGGACACCCAGACCAATCGCTGCTGACAGTGCTGAGAGCTCCATACCTAGGCAGAATAGCTCAGCTGATTGAATTTCTTCTGGTGGAAGTCACCATCACCGAAGCTCACATTAATCATCATCAGGCGCTTAACATAATGGCCAATGTTTAACTCATCGGTCATGCCAATACCACCATGGATCTGAATAGCCTCCTCGCCGATTAACTTGCCGTAGCGCGCTACAGTAGCCTTGAGGGCATGCACGGTTTTTAGTAGAGCAGCTGAGTCATCTTCGCCCGCCTGACAGAGTGCCCGATACAGCATAGATTTGGTCTGCTCGCAGGCCATAAAGTTGTCCACCATGCGGTGTTGAAGTACCTGGAACGAGCTGATCGGGGTATCGAACTGCTGTCGGACCTTGGTGTATTCAACCGTGGTGCTGTTAAGTGTCGACATAATACCCAGCGCCTCAGCACTCAGACCCATCAGAATCTGTGGCATCACCTGATCAATCAAATCCATACCTTCACCCGCTGTGTTTAACAGCTGTGACTCATTGACCAGTACATCGTTAAAGGTGACTGTGGCAGCGCGCTGACCATCCATCATCTTATAGCTCTTAACCTCGACGCCGGGAGCAGATGCGTCCACTAAAAACAGATTGATGCCAGCGCGATCAAACTGCCCGCCTGAGTGGCGCGCAGTCACAATAAACTTGTCTGCGGTACCACCGTTGGCAACCACAGTCTTTGTGCCGTTGATCTTAAACCCGCCGTCACAGGCAGTCGCAGTAGTTGCAACATCAGTCATCTCATAGCGCGACTGAGCTTCTGTAGAGGCCAGCGAACCCATGCAGCTGCCATCGATCACACTGGGAATTAACTCTGCTTTAAGTGCGCTGTTATCTGAGGCAGACAACAAACCACCAAACACCACCACGGTAGAGGCATAGGGCTCGACTACAATCCCTTTACCCAACTCTTCCATAACTGCCGCAATATCTTCTACTGTGCCGCCAAAGCCACCGTACTCCTCAGCAAAGGGCACGGACAACCAGCCCAGCTCGGCAAACATTGACCAGTATTCACGGCTGATACCCTCTTCTGATTCAACAATTTTGCGTCTGGTGTCAAAGTCGTACTCATCACGAACAAAGCGCGAGACGCTATCTTTGATCATGATTTGCTCTTCGGTAAAATCAAAATTCATCTGTAATAACTCCTGAAATCTTTCGTTGGCTCAACCCTTGGGGAGCCTGCTTATAAACCCAATACCGCCTTGGCGATAACATTGCGCTGTACCTCATTGGAACCACCATAAATGGTCGCGGCACGGCCATACATATATTTGCCGCGGGCCTCGAAGGCGAAGTTATGGCCTAGCTCATCAGCATCCAGGTTGTCTGGCAATGCACCACCGTAATAAGACGCCAGCTGCAGCTGCAACTCGTGAATCGCCTGACTGATCTCAGTGCCCTTAATTTTCAGCAGTGATGACTCAGGCCCGGGCATACCCCCTGCCGCCATAGAGGCAAACACCCGCAGCTCTGTGTATTCCAAAGCCATGAGTTCCATTTCAATATCTGAAAGTCGCATCTGGAAAATAGGGTCCTCTATCATGGCCTTGCCGCCATTGACCTCAACCCGTGCGCGCAACTTCAGAGAATCGAGCATACGGGTGGAGTCAGCCACCTCAGCCATACCAGTGCGCTCATGGGCCAGCAGGGCCTTGGCGTAGGTCCAGCCTTTATCCTGCTCGCCAATCAGATTTTCTGTAGGCACTTTTACATCTTCGAACAGAACCTCGTTGAGACTGTGCTTACCGTCGATGGTAACAATCGGCTTCACGGTGATACCTGGGGTTTTCATATCGATCAACAAAAAGCTAATCCCTTCCTGTTTGCGCATGCCTTTGCTGGTGCGCACTAGGCAAAAGATCCAATCAGCGTACTGGGCAAAGGTGGTCCAGATCTTACGACCATTGACGATATAGTTATCGCCAGCGTAATCAGCACTGGTATTTAGTGCGGCAAGGTCAGAACCTGCGCCGGGCTCTGAATAACCCTGACACCACCAATCCTCGCTCTCGAGGATACGCGGTAAGAATCGTGCCTTCTGCTCTTCGCTACCAAAGGTATAGATAACTGGAGCAACCATTTTCAGTCCAAAGGGAACCACATCTGGGATGCCTGCTAGGCCACGCTCCGTCTCATAGATAAACTTTTGCGTTGTAGACCAGCCGGTACCGCCATATTCCTTAGGCCATCCCGGTGCTATCCAGCCCTTGGCGTAGAGTTTTTTCTGCCAGGCAACTATGCCTTCTTTATAGTCAGTGCCCGCTGAGCTTCCCAGCTTGGCAACTATTGCGCTGTCGTATTCTCGGGCAAAAAAGTCCCGCACCTCATCGCGAAATGCCAGATCCTCTGCTGAAAATTTAATATCCACGGATGTTCACTCCTCAAAAAATTGATGCCACATCATAGGTTGTGGCAGTTGTTATGTCGATATAAAAAGATCTCAACTATTTACGGTCTATTGGGTTATTTCAGACCTGTCTCTGACCTGGTCACAGAGACCTTATATAGAAGGCTAAACAGTTAGTCCTTAGTCTGGGCTCGATAATAAGCTATTAACCGACAAACTCTGTCGGCGAGCTACGAGTGCGCGGTCACTGTTGACAATGACTCAGCTTGCTCAGAGCTCAGATGGCTGCCGCCAAGTAGCTAGACTGCTTAATGGCAGCCTTGGCATCCAACTCTGCAGCCTCGAAGGCGCCACCCACCAAACTAGCCTCAACCCCAGCCTTAGATAGCTCATCAAAAAGACTGCGCTCTGGCAGCTGACCCGCGCAGATAATCACCGTATCCACCTCTACCAACTGGGGCTGCCCCTCGATACTGATATGCAGCCCCTGATCATCGATTTTGCGGTACTGGATACCGTTCATCATCTGTACTCCCCGCTTAGCCAGTGACAGCCGATGGGTCCATCCAGTGGTTTTACCCAGCCCACGCCCCACTGGCGTAGCCTTGCGCTGCAGTAGAAATACCTGACGATCCGCCGCCTCTACCTGAGGGACAACGCCTGTGACGCCTCCGCGGGGATGATTTTTAAAATCAACACCCCATTCTCTGGCAAAAACCTCCTTGTCCATCGCTGCAGAGACTCCTTTGTGCATAATCAGCTCAGAGACATCAAAACCAATACCTCCGGCGCCCATCACCGCGACCTTTTTACCCACCTTCGCGGTGCCACGAATAACATCGATATAGCTGACTACCATAGGGTGATCTATGCCTTCGATATCGGGCACCCGCGGCGTAATGCCGGTAGCAACAACCACATGTTCATAGCCACCGAGTTTCAAATCATCGGCGCAGACTTTTGTATTGAGGCGCAGGTCGACATTATGTACATCTAGCATGCGTCGGTAATAGCGCAGGGTTTCATAAAATTCTTCTTTCCCCGGCACCTGCTTGGCGAGATTAAACTGACCGCCAATCTCTGTGCCAGCATCATAAAGCGTTACCGAATGACCGCGCTCGGCAGCCACAGTGGCATAGGCTAGCCCCGCGGGCCCTGCACCCACCACAGCTATCTTTTTGGGCATCTGGCTAGGGGCATAATTAAGCATAGTTTCATGGCAGGCCCTTGGATTAACCAGGCAACTAATCTCCTTGCCCTCAAAGCCATGATCCAGACAGGCCTGATTGCAGCCAATACAGGTGTTGATCTCGTTCTCACGGCCCTCAAAGGCCTTTTTGACCAGCTCTGCGTCTGCCAGCATGGGTCTGGCCATGGACACAATATCCGCCTCGCCATCGGCCAGAACTTTCTCTGCCACATCGGGCATATTAATGCGATTGCTAGTGATACAGGGAATACTAAGCTCTTTGCGCAGGCGCCCTGTTACCCCTGAAAAAGCCGCACGAGGCACCATGGTTGCTATTGTAGGCACTGCCGACTCATGCCAGGTAAAGTGAGTACTGATAATTGTCGCGCCGGCTTTCTCCATCTCTTTAGCTAGCAGCACTACCTCATCCCAAGACATACCACCCTGCAACATATCCATCGCGGCGATACGGAATATCAGAATAAAGTTTTCACCCACCTCCGCGCGACAGCGACGCATAATCTCCAAGGGGAAGCGCATACGGTTTTCAAAACTGCCACCCCACTGATCATCTCGCTGATTGGTTTTTTCTACCAAAAAGGTGCTCAGCAGGTAGCCGGCTGAACCAATAATTTCAACGCCATCGTACCCAGCCAATTTGGCCATTTTGGCGCACTGCACATGGTCGTTTATCTGCTTTTGCATACCGGCCTCATCCAACTCATTAGGCACCAGTGGTGAAAGTCTCGAACGCACGGCTGAGGGGCCAACTAACTTGGGGGTCTCGGCGAGTGGTCCAGCATGGAGAATCTGCATGCAGATTTTTATATCTGGGTCTACGGCATGCACAGCCTCTGTGATCTGTCGGTGATCTGCTGCATGCTCTGGGGTCGACATTTCCGAACCCATACCGCCCTCTTCGTTAGGGCTGATACCACCAGTGATCATCATGCCAACACCACCCCGTGCGCGCTCGGCAAAATAAGCGGCCAGACGCTCAAAGCCCCCTTCAACCTCTTCCAGGCCAGTGTGCATAGACCCCATCAGGGCGCGGTTTTTAAGCTGTGTAAAACCCAGATCCAGAGGCGTAAAAAGATGCGGATATACGGGATGAGATTTGCTAGTCATGCTGAGTCCTTTTAAATAAACCTTGGAGGCAATAGCTGCGCTTGGCCTGGTTGTTAGAGCATTGAATCTGAGTCAAAACGCGTGGCGCGCTGAAATCCCGGCCTCGCTTTAAGGCGCTCATAATAGGCTCTGGTATTAGGCTTAAAACCCTCACTCAGTTTCAGACTATCTGCCAGATAGAGAGCATAGCCAACGGCGATATCGGCAACGGTAAATCTGTCTGCACAGAGATACTCTCGCTTCGCTGTAGTATCTTCCAACGCCCGTAAACGGGAGTGGAACCAGGTGGCGTAGTCTTCCGCCACACTGGGTAGCCGCCTCTCTTTGGGCTCTAGATAGGTATATCTCAGCACCAGCGTCTGAGGAAAGGTCAGGGTGGCGTCGCTGCGGTGTAACCAGTTCAAATAGAGACCATAATCAGGCTCGTCAACAGCCACTCCAAGTGACGAGGGACCATGCCTTTCAACTAAATATTGGCTTATACCAGCGGATTCAGTCATTTCCACATCGCCATCGGTAAAAAATGGCACTGTGCCAATTGGATTGATGTCCGTATAACCAGGGTGCACAAAACGCGGGGGGAATTGCATTACCTCAATCTCGTAATCGAGCCCCAATTCCTCTAATGTCCACAGTGGGCGAATCGATCTTGAGCCGGCGCAGTGCCAAAGTTTTAGTGCCATTAGTTGGTCTCTTCTTGTTGGTATATTTCGATTAATACGTCGTCGGCGGCCACTTGGTTGCCTGCCACTGCGGTCACCTCCTCTACGGTCCCATCTACCTCGGCGATAATTTCATAGTGCATTTTCATGGCTTCCAGTATCGCGAGATTTTGCCCCTTGACCACCTGATCACCGGGCTTGACCAACACCTCTAGCAACAACCCGTGCATTGGCGCTACCACGCGCCCACCGCCTGCAGCTTCATCCACTGCGCCGTCGAGAATAATCTGATCTTTAAACAGGGCGCTGCGGCCTTCAATAGAACAGTAGAGCTGCCCTTGCTGGCGCAGCTTGTAGATGGCCACTCTAGACTGGCCATTAACATTTAGGCTGGCCCTCTGCCCCTCTAGGGTCAGGAGTTGAATTTCCGCCTGCTGCTGGGACTGGGTACAGCTCACCCGATAGGTATCTGCACTATTGGCCAGAGGTGAAATAGATAAATCGTAGACAGACTCGCCAAATTGGTACTGCTTGCGAGACACCAGAGCACTGGCCATGGTCCAGTTTTTAAGCTGGTGGCTACTCAGGGTGCTTCTGGCAAAATGGCGCTGATATTCAAGGTTTAAATCAATTACAGCAGCGGCTGCCGCATCATCTAAACCGGGTTCAGCCACAGCCAACTCTGCATCGCCAAACTCCTCAGCAATAAAGGCTGTGGTGGCAGCGCCATCGATAAAACGCTGCTTTTCCAGGCACTGAATCAGGAAATCTTTGTTATTGGCCGTGCCAAACAGCACAGTACCTTTGAGTGCTTCAATCAGCCGTAATCGAGCAGTTTCTCGGTCGGGCCCATAGCCAATCACCTTGGCCACCATAGGGTCGTAAAAAGGTGAGATTGCCTGGCCAGTGCGAATACCGTCGTCTATGCGCACACCAACCCCAGTAGCAGGCTGCCATAGGTCCACAGGTCCAGAGGCAGGCAAAAAGTCTTGACTGGGGTCCTCTGTGTAAAGGCGTACTTCTATGGCCGCACCCCGCAGCCTTACCTGCTCTTGAGTAATCTCAAGCGGGTGACCCTGGGCCACATTAATTTGCAGCTCGACAAGGTCCAACCCGGTAATCAACTCGGTCACCGGATGCTCAACCTGTAGCCTGGTATTCATTTCTAAAAAATAAAACGCACCACTAGCATCGAGTAAAAATTCCACCGTACCAGCGCCGCGATAGTTGACACTTTTTGCGGCATCAATAGCCGCCTGACCCATCTGCTCACGCAGCGTTGGCGTTATAATCGGACATGGCGCCTCCTCAACGACCTTCTGGTGTCGACGCTGCACTGAGCAGTCTCTCTCCCCTAAGTGAATAGTATGGCCCTGACTGTCGGCAAACACCTGAATCTCGACATGGCGCGGCTGAATAATAGCTTGCTCCAAAATTAGCTCACCGGAGCCAAATGCACTTTCCGCCTCGGCGCGCGCCAACTTTATGGCCTTGCCCAGCTCTCTATGGTCATGCACTAGGCGCATACCCCGGCCACCACCACCGGCCGCAGCCTTGACCATTAGCGGCAGCTCAAGTTTTTGACCCTCAGCCAATAAGGTGGCGTCCGACTGGTCTAGACCCTCGTAGCCAGGTACACAGGGCACCCCTGCCTGAATCATACGTCGCTTGGACTCAGCCTTATTGCCCATGACATCGATGGCCTCTCTGCTAGGGCCAATAAACACCAGACCCGTAGACTCGACGGCCTCAGCGAAGGCAGCGTTTTCGCTTAAAAAACCATAGCCTGGATGAATAGCTTGAGCACCGGTGGCGGCCGCGGCGGCAAGAATATTTTCTGCTACAAGATAGGACTCGCCGACGGGGCCAGGACCTATACAGACAGATGCATCAGCCAGATGCACATGAGGCGCATCAACATCGGCCTCGGAATAAACCGCTATGCTGCGGTAGCCCAGCTTTTTGGCGGTACGAATAATCCGGCAGGCAATCTCACCGCGGTTAGCAATCAAAATACTGTTGAAGGGTTTCATTAATAGAATTCCTGTTATTTGTTCCAAGAGGCAGGTCGTTTTTCGACAAACGCTGCTACCCCTTCTAGACCCTCAGGGCTGAGCATGCACTGAGCAAATCCCCGAGCGGCAAAATCCAAAGCCTCGGCACGGGGACGACGCAATGACTCAAACAAAATACTTTTGGTAACCGCATTAGCGCCTGGTGCACAGGCTTTAATCTGCGCCAGTATGGTCTCGCACTGAGCTTCCAACTCCGCTGCATCCGCGGCCACGGCATGCGCAATTCCCATAGCCACAGCCTCTTCCCCCTTAAATTTTGCCCCGGTCAGCATTAGCCGTCGCGCCTGCGTCAAGCCCACTCGCTCGGTTACAAAGGGGGCAATCTGTGCTGGCGGTATTCCCAGGCTGGTCTCGCTTAAACGGAACCGAGCATCGGCAGTGACCAGTGTCACATCGCCGACGCAGGCTAGCCCCAAACCACCGCCAATAGCCGCACCCTCGACCAGAATAATCACCACCTGAGGCTGCTCATTGAGTTTAATCATCAGGTCGCCAAAGCTGCGATTGCTCGCCGCTACCTCATCAGCATCAGTGGCCTGCATACCTGATTTGAACCCTTTGATATCGCCACCGGCACAGAACACTCCGCCCGCGCCACGCAACACTATGGTGCGCAGGCTGCGGTCTTGGTGCACAGCATCCAATACCAGATGTAACTCCTCAGTCATTTCTGCCGACAGCGCATTCTTAGCCTGCGGGCGGTTAAACCAAATTTTAAGCACAGAGTCATTCCGCTCTAACAGCAGAGACTGGGTAGCCGGTAATTTGCTCTTTGATAAATCAGTCATAGTTACTCTCAATTATTCGTAGCCCAGAGTTACAGACGGGCAATACCAAAGCTATTTGGACGCACAGTTCTGTGGCGCGCCTCACGCACAGTTTCTAGCAACAAACCCAGGGTTTTACGCATATTGCGGGGGTCGATCATGCCATCGTCCATCAGATGGCCCGAGCAATAGAAAGCATCAGACTGGGAGTCAAAAACATGGGCCAGCTGTTTTTCTTGGGCCGCCAGCGCCTCTTCATCTGGCTTAACGCCCATGGCTGCTGCTTTACCTCGAGCCACCATCGACATGGTTTTAGCCGCCTGCTCGCCCCCCATAACTCCCATCTTGGCGTTGGGAAAGGTGTATAAAAAATCGGGGTCATAGCCGCGCCCACACATGCCGTAATTACCTGCACCAAAACTAGCCCCAGTCATAAAAGTGATGCGTGGCACTTCAATATTGCGCACTGCCTGAATCATTTTTGAGCCGTGCTTTATCATGCCCGCCTGTTCAGACTTGGTGCCAACGATGTAGCCTGTGGTATTTTGGAAAAACAGCGCGGGAATATTGGCCTGATCTAGCAGCTGCAAAAACTGCGTGGCCTTATTGGCACCCTGGGGGTCAATTGGGCCATTATTACCAATAATACCGACCGCCTGACCATAGATCTCTGCCTGAATACAGACTGTGGAGACCCCAAAGCGCGGTTTAAAATCAAGAAAATCAGAGCCATCCACGACACGGGCCACCAGCTCTCGCATATCGTAAGGAGTGCGATAGTCCACCGGTATGACTCCCGCCAGTTCGTCTGGATCATAGATCGGCTCGGCAAACTGCTTGGGCTCAGGCAATTGGCAGTTGTCATTCCACTGCAACCTCGCGACCACTTCGCGGCAGATCTGAATACCATGGCCATCGTTTTCCGCCAGATATTCTGCCAAGCCAGAGGTGGTGGCATGCATTTCAGACCCGCCTAGCTCCTCTTCTGTCGCTATTTCACCTGTAGCAGCCTTGAGCAGCGGAGGTCCAGCCAAAAACGCCCGCCCGGTGCCCTTAACCGCGATGACATAATCACTTAAACCCGGCATATAGGCGCCTCCAGCAGTCGAGGAGCCATGCAATATAGAGACCACCGGGATCCCCTCTTTACTCAATTTAGCCAGAGTGCCAAATAGATCGCCACCCGCACTAAAGCCCTCGACTGTATAGTTCATCAGATCGCCACCAGCACTCTCTACCAGATGCACAAAGGGCAGCTTCTGCTCCAGAGAAATCTGCTGAGCCCGTCGAATTCTGTAGCCCCCAGCTGTGGTCATTGATCCAGCTAAAATGCCACTGTCGTCTACCACTACGGCACAGCGGACCCCGGAAATAAACCCGATACCAGAGATTACCGTAGACCCAGGAATCGATTTAGCCTCATCCTTGGTGTCCAGTTTATAGCCGGCGAGATTGCTTATTTCCAAAAATGGCATGCCAGGGTCAAGTAAGCGCGCCAATCGCTCTCTCGGGGTTAACTGCCCGCGCTTATCAAAGCGCGGTTTGCGCTGCTCAGAGATCGCTCGACCGCGACCGTTGAGCTCATTGAGCTTATCCACCAGCTCAAGCATCTCTGCCCGCTGCTTTAGGTAGGTCGCCGAACTGGTATTTATTTTTGAGGCAAATACTGCCATGGCTGTATCTCCAGATTATTCTTATTTTTTATTTGAGTTGCTGCGCAATCGCCGCACTGACAGTAACCGGCATTGCCAATAACAGCTGTGCATAGCCTTTGCCCTGTGCATCGTTGCGAATACTGGCCATGCCACCACCACCCAGCACATCCTGAATCAGATAATTAATCGCATCAGAGCCAGGCATGAAATACCGCTGCACATATTGGGCGGTCTTGCCGGCTGCTTCGGGAGGCAAAAAGTGTGCAAAACAGTCCGCCACAACCTGCTCGGTAAGCGCAGCATAGATATAGGGAAGATACTCTGATCGCCGCGCAATAATCCCAACATTGGCCTTATCACCCTTATCACCACTGCGACCCCAAGCCAGCTTAATCAGGGGCACAGAGACCGTAGAATCAGTATCCAATACAGGGAGCGCTGGGGCGTCAGGCCTAATCAACGCAGAGTGATCTAGCGCAGTACCCTGAGTATCCGGCACATCAAAAACAACACCATCTATATCGACCTGAATCTTTGCCGTACCCTTGGGCAGTGCAAAGGAAAATAGTCGCACCACAGGTGATGGGCTGGGTCTGGCTCCAGCAAAACCAGAGAGCCCAGGCGGAGTCGCCAGACCCAGACCCACGGCCTCTTTGAGCATAATGCCAATACCGGCAGCATCTGGGTGCTTGGCGGCAATCTTCATCACCAGCTCACGACAATCAGTGACCCTAGCATTGCTACCAAACTGACTCTCGGCGCCAATCAACTCAACGCTCGTTTCACTAAAATCGGCCATACCAAACTGGTTTAAGGTGCGCCGAGACGCCGCAAAAATGGCATTGGCTAACTTCTTGGCCTTGCGATCTGCATCCAGCCCATAAAATGTCATATTGGTGCCGCCGCGAAACTCATCGGCGTAAGTAGTACAAACCTTGTATGAATCAGGCGCTGGCAGGCCAGTTGCACCTGTTACACGCACTAGGTTGTCCTCGATCTGCTGTAGCCTAACAGCGGAGAAATCACAGATCACATCAGGCAGTCTATAGGCTTGGGGGTCACCAATTTCGTAGAGCATCTGCTCGGCAATAGTGGCACGGCTTACCAGCCCTCCTGTGCCCTCTGGCTTAGAGCAGTCAAAGCTGCCATCTGCACGCACCTCAGCAATTGGGTAGCCAATGGTCTCTAGACCCTCAACCTCTTCCCAATCAGTAAAATTGCCACCCGTAGCCTGGGGGCCGCATTCGATAATATGACCGGCCAATGAACCCATGGCCAGCTTGTCAAAATCATCTCGCCCCCATCCAAACTGATGGATACAGGCACCCAATGTCACTGCACTGTCGACACAGCGGCCAGTCACCACAATATCTGCTCCCTTTTCGAGTGCCGCAGCAACCGGAAAGGCACCCAGATAAGCATTAATGCTGGCAATTTTATCGGTAGCTGGAAACGGCGCGCCGGTAAACATTTCGCTATAACCCTCGGCTGCCAACTGATCTCGCTGGGAGATCATATCGTCCCCCAGCACGCAGGCGACTTTTAGATCTAAACCCATCTCTGTAATCACAGCGCGCAGCGCATTGGCACAGGCCTGGGGGTTGACTCCACCAGCGTTAGAGACGATTTTTACGCCCTGACGAGCAATTTCTTTAAGGTTCGGCTTCATAGCCGCAGTGACAAAGTCTAGGGCATAGCCATGGTCTGGATTCTTAGCCCGGGCTCGGGCCATGATCGACATAGTAATTTCGGCGAGGTAATCGTAGGCGATAAAGTCCAGATTGCCTTCTTTGAGGAGCTGCGGCGTGGCGCGGGCTGCGTCACCCCAAAAGCCGCTGGCGCCAGCGATGCGCAGGGTTTTCTCTACCATGGGCTATTTTCTCCAAAACAGCGATAAGACATCTAGATACTACTGATTTGAAGGCAGATACTCTTTGGATTCTATGCCAGCAATATAAGAGCCTATGCCAAATGTCTACGCAATGGATCCCAACCTAAGCCTGAGATCCCGATGCCAGCTTCATACGCTCAAGGTAGATCGAGGCCATAATAAAGCTAAAGGGGGCTGCTGCAGAGAGAAGATCAGCACTTAACAGCGCCTTAGTGAGCGGCTCAAAGACTTGATTTGCGGAGAAAACATCACTTAAAACCCCAGTCATAACCGCACCTATACCCAGCCCAAGCAGATTTGAAGCAACCAGCAACAGTCCAGTCATAACACCTCGCAGGCGCACCGGCGTCAGATCCTGGACTGTCGAAAATGCGGGGCCATAAAATGAGCTGACGCTAAACATACCGGCCGCCATTCCTATGTAAAACAGCGCGGAGGATGGCTCTACAAACCGAAATGAAATAAGCAATGGCGTCACCCCAAGCATAAGGAGGGCCAAAAATCTCACCCGCCCCCCCTTATATCGGGCCTGATACCAGTCGCTGAGTATGCCCCCTAAAAACGTGCCCGCTGTACCAAAGACTATGTAAATAAGCCCATAGGTGGCGCTTATTTCACCAATACCAAAGCCTCTCTCACGCTCCAGCCAGACAATAGCAAACTGCCCAGCACCCAGGGGAATGTGCAGAAATACCGCCCCCAGCATAGTCCAAGCTAGGGCTGGCGTAGACTTCACAACCCGAAACACATCAGAGACTATAGATCGCCAATTGCCGCTTATCAGACTTTCCTGCTGTTCGACATCGCCGCCCTTTTCTTCCATGGCGCCACGCTCTGGATCCCTGATAAAAAACAGCACCACCGCCAATATCAGACCCAGACCACCCAGCAACAGGAAGCAGTTGCGCCAGCCAATCATTGGCCCGAGAATCCCAGCAACAACAAAGCTGGCACCGGCGCCCAAAGGCACACCTAAGTAGTAAATTCCAGTAGCAGTGCCCCGCTTGGCCTTGGGGAACATATCGGAAATCATAGAGATAGCTGAGGGTGCCATCGCAGACTCCCCAACACCTATAAACAATCGCGCTATACCAATTTGCGCAAAACTCTTGGCCACACCAGAGACCGCTGTCAGCGCACTCCACAAGACCAGACCAGCCGCGATTAAACGCGGGCGATGCACGCGGTCAGCCAGCGCCCCCATAAACAGACCCATAATCGAATAAAAGAACACAAAAATAGGCCCAGTTAACAAACCAAACTGAGAATCACTTAGCCCTAGGTCATTGATGATGGCTGTACCAAAACTAGTGATCAGAGTGCGGTCGACCATATTGAGAATATTCAGCAGCAGCAGAAACAGCAGTATGCCCGTGGCTTTTGGTGATGCTTGCGGTGGCGCTAGTGACTGGTGCATGGATACCCTTATTATTTTTATATGGCTTGGTCAGCCCAACAGAATGCAGACTGTTACGATTAGATTATCAGGGTCACAGCAGTATGCAAGCGGTCACTCAGGTGATAATTTGCAGCCGACCTGTTTAACTTGCATCCATAGATCAATACCAATAAATTGTCTCGCAGGGGTAAACATTACCGTCCTATTCAGACTAAAAATTAATAACAGAGGGTATCTCCATGTCGTTGGAAGCAGTTACAGCCGGTTTAAAAGAAAAAATTGGGGAAGATTGTGGGTTGGGTGCAGTCTTGAAATTTGATTTCGGTGATAACGGCATTCTAGTGCTAGATGCCACACAGGTACCCAATATACTAAGCAATGAGGACGCCGATGCCGGCTGCACCATAGCCATTAGCATTGAGAACTTTATGGATATGGCTGCAGGAAAGCTAGACGGCACCTCTGCCTTTATGTCCGGCAAGCTTAAAATTCAGGGTGATATGGGCATCGCAATGAAACTAGTACCGCTGCTGTCATAAGGTCGTTGCTAGCCTCGCCCAGTATCTGCCAGTTACTATGTGGGCAACGCCCTGAGATCAACCAGGGCCCTGTTCACATAGCATCTCGCAGCCAGTCAACCCTTAAAGCGCAAACTGACGAGCGGCCAAATCCCGCATAATCTCCTCAGACCCGCCGCCGATAGCATTAACCCGAACCTCGCGATAAATTCGCTCTACCCTATTGCCGCGCATATAGCCAATCCCACCTAAAATCTGCATCGCCTCGCGCGCGCAAAACTCCATAGTCTGGCTACTCTGCACCTTTAACAGAGCTATATCACCCGCATTCTCAGTGCCAGCCTGAACCTGCTCGCAGGTCATCAATAAATAGGCCTGCGTGGCATTAATTCGCTGTTTCATCTCAGCAATTTTATGACGGATAACCTGATGGTCTGCAAGCCGCTTACCAAAGGTTTTCCGCTCGCGAGCCCAGGCTACCGCATCCTCAAGACAGACTCTAGACAGAGCCTCCATCGCCGCCGCCATCGCCAAACGCTCAGCGTTAAAATTATTCATAATCACGCTAAAGCCCTTGTTCTCCTGGCCCAGCAAATTACCCACAGGCACGCGCACATCTTCAAAGTAAATGGTTGCAGTATCCGAACACCACCAGCCCTGCTTTTTATCCAGTGCGGTGCGTGAAACGCCCTGCGCATCCGCTGGAATAAGCAGCGTAGATACGCCAGCAGCTCCATCACCACCAGTGCGTACCGCCGTGGTAAACCAGTTAGCGTTCATACCGCCAGTAATATAGGTTTTAGAACCATTGACCACATAATGATCGCCATCCAGTCGCGCCGTTGTTTGCAGCTGGGCAACATCAGAGCCTCCACCGGGCTCAGTAATAGCCAGAGAAATTCGCTTGGTGCCTGCTAAAACAGGCGGAGCCACCATCTGCTTGAGCTCATCAGAGCCAAAATTAATCACTGGTGGCAAACCTATTCCATGTACCAGCAATGTGGCCGCCACACCGCCCACTGCAACCCGAGCCATCTCCTCGTTAACAATAATGCTATACCAGAGATCTATGCCCTCAGAGACGCCCCCAAACTCCTCTGGATAACCTAACCCCAAGAGGCCAACCTCCGCAGCCTTGGTCCACAGCTCATCAGGTATTGAACCCTTTTCATCCCAGTCTTCTGCATAAGGCACAATCTCGCGATCAATAAATCGGCGCAACTGTGCACGCCACTCTTGGTGTTCTGGCGTTAGGTTGCGATTGGGTAGTCTGGCACTGTCAAAGTCCAACGACATAGAAAAACCTGTGTATGTAATGTATCTGTACAGGATGGTAGGCACAGCAACAAACCCCAGCAAGGGAATAAGTGCCATTTAATTGGGAAATAACGCCAAACAAGCCGCGATTATTTGCGCCTGTAATCGCGAGGTGAAACGCCATGCCAGCTCTTGAAAGCACTGGAGAACGAACCCTGATCCGCATAACCTAGTAGAAAAGCAATCTCGGTAATACCCAGACGCTCATCTGAGAGATAGCGCAGCGCCACCTTGGAGCGCACCTCCTGAAGAATATGCAGAAAATTCGTATTGCGGTCTGCGAGACGACGCTGGAGCGTTCGCCTAGAGATATTAAGCTTACTGGCAAGCTTATCTATGGTTACGCCACCCTCAGGTAAATACTGCACAATAGACTGTTTAAGAGTAGCCAGTAATTGATCCGAGGGGTCGTTGTCTTCAAACAGTTCGCGGAACCTATGCTTTTGATCTGGGCCATCCTGATAATCCTGTTTAAGAATCGGAAAATCTAATGCCTGTCGACTAAAAAATAGACTGCTATAAGGCTGCTCAAAGGATAGGTTGCGACCAAAGGTCTCCTCAAGCTTAGTAATATCCTGAGGCCTAGAATAGGTAAAACTCACCTTTGTAACCGCCACAGGCATAACACAGAGCGAATTAAAAATACCCACAGAGGCAGATAGCATTTCGTCACAGATCAAGCGCTTGCGACCAATCTCTGGCAGCAGCGGCTCCCAGCGCAATTCCACCTGATCATCAGTCCGGTATGCGGCCATCTGGCCTATGTCACCACGCAGCCTCAGACTGCTGGGAATTAAATTTAGATAGTCGCGAAAACATTCACATACTGTAGACAGATAGAGCTGTAGATTGAGCCCCTTTAGATAGGTCACTCGCCCTACCCTGAGCCCAAAATCTGGATCATTGGTGGTATCTGCCGCCAACTGAAAAAGCCGAAAATAGCTGTTTACCGGAAAGCGGCGCTCGGGAATTTTTAGTTCGCTCTCATCCAGCCCACAGGCCAGTAACAGGGTATTTCTGTCCACACCCAACTGTTCGGCCACCTGCAACAGCGTATTAATTGGCGCGGCATAAATGCTCCAGTTGGGGTCTACTAGCTGGTCAGAGACAGAGTTTGCGGCCATAGGAAATGTAATTTTTATTGGGCTTCAATTGGGCTTTAAGCGCTACTTTACCACCTTAAGCTGCCTGCAATAAACCTGTATTTATAGATGACATTTAACAAACTACTGTATATATTAACAGTATTATAGAATCTATTATTTAACCCAGCATATCTCTTTACATGGCGAATACAGAAATAATCTCCAGCCTGCTGACCCGTCAGGACACTTGGCGCGGTCGCAACCTGCGTCTACCGCGCCGCACCCTAGGCACAGGCCACAACAGTTTGGATCTGCTATTACAGGGTGGCTGGCCGACAGCCGCACTGACTGAATTACTTCCTAGACGACTTGGTATAGGTGAACTAAGCCTGCTGCTGCCCATTGTTAAAGAACAGAGCAGCAGCAACCAACTCTGCCTGTGGTTAGATCCGCCCTATCAACCCTATGCCCCAAGACTGGCTGCAGCTGGCATCGCCCTAGACAGGCTGTTAATAGTGCGCAGCAAAAACCCCACAGAGTGGCTCTGGGTGGCCGAGCAGTCCATCCGCAATGGTGCCCTGCTATTGGCCTGGAGTGGTGAGCAGCATCTTCGTTATACAGATCTACGCAAGTTGCAGTTGGCGGCGGCAGACAGCAGCAGAGCAGCTTTCTTGTTTAGCTCGATCAAAACCCTCACAGACCCTTCGCCAGCAGCGCTTCGTCTGGAGCTCGACAGTCAGTCGGTAAATCAATTGCAACTCACTGTGCGCAAACTGCGCGGCAAAGCGCCGGGAGACCGACTAGAACTGAATTTAGACCACAACTCTACTCAGCGTATAGCTCTCAATCAGCTGCCTACGGGTCAGCACCATGCCTATGGCAGCATCTCTGCATCCGGGTCTGGCAATTAAATGGCCAGCTCTTCCAAGCGCCAGGAAATCTGGCTCTATCTGCAGTTCCCTCTGCTGAGTCTTGAGACTCTATTACCCCAGTTGACGCCAGAACAGCAGAGCAAACCTATAGCGATAATTGGCCATCAAAAAAATGTTCAGCAGGTACTCTGCTGCAACAGTCAGGCCTCAGCCTGGGGTGTAGGAAAACAACTGTCCCTATCTACCGCTCTCGCCCTGTGCCCTGAGTTACTGACCCTAAGCAGACGCGCAGAACAGGAACAGGAGCGCCTGCAACAGCTAGCACTGCTGGCCTATAGCTTTAGCCCCGAAGTTATTATCCATAAAGAACTGGGCCTATGGCTGGAGATTTCCGGCTGCGACCGACTTTTTAAAGGCTATGATGCTCTGTTGTGCGAACTGCAAAACAAGCTTCAGCAGCAGGGAATTACTGCAGTTAACGGTCTAGCTGAGAACCCGCTCGCCGCACGCCTGCTCTGCAAACCCAGCTTCCAAACCCATTTGCCCAGCAGCCAACAGATACAGCAGAGCCTGCAAGGTACAGCACTCTATAAACTAGAGACCAGCCGCAAACAGCAGCAGAGCTTTAAGCAGCTGGGGTTGACCAGCCTGGCTGACTTACTGGCCCTGCCGCGCAGTGCGCTAAGTGAGCGTTTCGATGCTGAATTGATGGCAACTATTCAGCAACTCAACAATCAACGCCCCTTTACAGCAACAAGATTCCAGCCACCCAGTAGCTTTTACGACCTGATTCACAACCCCCAGGGGATTTTTAACAAAGAGAGCCTGCTGTTTCCTATGAAAACGCTACTCCAGCGTCTCTGCCAGTACATGATTGCACGGCAATGTCACTGCCTAGAGATGCACTGGCGCTTTGAGCCTCTAATAGGAGAGTCCAAGCAAATGTCTATCCGACTCTCCAGCAGTCAAAACAGCTGGTCGATGCTACTCAATCTCAGCCGTCTACAACTAGAGCGCCAAGAACTACCGCGCAGTATCGAACAGATCATTCTCTATGCAGACCAGTTTATAGAGGCACCTGCGGGTATGTTTAATCTGGATTTATTCGGCGAACAAACAGATAACCGCTCCTCTTCAGACCTAATCGATAGCCTTAATGCCCGACTGGGTGCAGAGGCTTTATTTCAGCCAGTACTAAAACAAGAGAATCTACCAGAACAGGCCGGAACCCTGGGCCTGGCCAACCAACAGACAACCACTGCGACTCAGATAGATGTCAGTTATGGGAAACAGACGCCACAGCCTCTGTGGCTATTAGACAAACCTTTACCTGTACAGATACGCAACCAGCAGCTGTACTGGCACAGGCCATTAAAACTAATCAGTGGGCCACAGCGGCTCTGTGGCAATTGGTGGCAGAACGAGCAGCAGCGCGATTACTATCTGGCATGTGATAGCAAAGGTGCACGCTACTGGTTATTTAGAGAGGCCATGGACAGACGCTGGTTTGTCCATGGCCTATTTGCTTGATCTGTCAGCTGGGTTTAAAGCCCCAGCTGCTCGTTAATCTTGAATTTCTGTACCTTACCGGCTGGGTTTCTTGGCAACAGATCCATAAAGTGCAAACGACTCGGCAGCTTGTAGCGCGCCAAAGATTCTCCCGCAAAATCACGCAGCTCTTCGAGGCTCAGCTCGGCACCCTCTTCCAGAACCACCACTGCAGTCACCGCCTCACCCCATTTGTCATCGGGAAGGCCTATCACCGCCACTTCCAGAACAGACTTGTGACCGTAGAGAACACTTTCAACTTCAGCTGGATAAACGTTCTCACCACCGGTGATCACCATATCTTTGACGCGATCGCAGAGGAATAGAAAGTCTTCATCATCTAAATAACCAATATCGCCACTGTGGAACCAACCCTGATCATCAATAGCTTCGGCAGTAGCATCTTCGCGGTTCCAGTAGCCCTTCATCACATTGGGGCCCTTAATGCAGACCTCGCCATGAACACCGGCAGCAACAGGGTTATTGTCCCCATCGACAATGCGCACCTGGGTAAACATAGGTGCCTTACCTGCTGAACCCACCTTAACCATCGCCAAATCACTGGCCAGCAGGCTAGCAAAGGGCGCTGTCTCCGTTAGGCCATAGCCCTGACAGAAATTTACCCCGCGCTCACCATAGGTCTTGATCAGTGGCACCGGTACCGGTGCACCACCGCAGGTTAGGGTGCTGATACTGGAGAGATCTGTGCTGGCAAAATTTTCATGCTGCGCCATCATCAGAAACATGGTCGGCGCTCCGAACATGGTGCTGATCTTATGCTCTTCGATTAACGCCAGAACCTGCCCCGCATCAAAGGCTCGCAACAACACAACCTCAATGCCCTTGGCTAGAGACAAAAGAGTTGTAACATTCAGGCCACCAATATGGAACAACGGCGCACAGGTCAGTGTAGTGCTATCCATAGTATCTTCGCCAAAGCACACGTTGATACTGTTCCAGAAAATATTGCCATGAGTAAGCATGGCGCCTTTAGGCAGGCCCGTAGTACCAGAGGTATACATAATAAAGGCCACATCGTCGACCGCGACCTTCTCGCTAGCCGCAATAGGATCAGCAGCGGCCATAAGCGGAGCTAGAGGCTCCCAGTTATCCGCATCGGTCTCTATGGTAATAAAGCGTGAACAGTGTAAATTTTCCTTCTCTTCATCAATCAGCGGGCGCAGCATGTCATCAGCCAACATGGTGCTAATACCAGCGTCATTGGCAATAAAACGCACCTCTGGGCCAGTGAGGCGGAAATTGAGCGGCACAAATATGGCACCCAGACAACCACAGGCATAGAGAGTCTCCAAAAACACCGGATGGTTTAGACCTATATAGCCAACACGGTCGCCAGCCTTAATACCGCCGTCGCGCAACACAGATGCCAGACGTCTCACCCGCTCGCCAAGTTCAGCACAGGTCCAGGTCTGGCCTTCAAAGGTCAGTGCCCGAGCATTTGGTGTAATGGCCGCGCGGCGAAGAATAGTTTGGCCCAAGCCAATATCTGCAGTCTGTGTATTTGACATGTTAATTTCCCCTTAGATTTATTGTTATAACGGCATGGGCGATAGGATCTAACGATGCCTAATGCCGTGTTTTTCTCAATCATAAAAGTTGCTTCAGCAAATATCCATAGCTGCACAGCGGACTTGGCACGCTTTCTACAAACTTCTCTGTAAAGCACAGACTATTATGCTAGTACTCGAGGGCATTCCTAGCATTTACCTGCACAGCTTACTCGGCACTCACAACGATCAGCAGAGAGTAGATAATAGTGGTCACAATAGAGTCATTAATCGCTACCAATGGGACTATAACCAGCTTGAAACTAAACTTGCCAACAAGCATAGCTGTCATTAGTTAGTTTACAGCCAACTCAAAAAACTACTCAAAAGACGCCACCGGCACTTAGCTGTTGATGCAGCCCTATCAAACCGTCTGGATTACTAACAACCCTGGATAGCTAGCACCTCTAGTAATTACTCAACACTGATACTATACTGTTTATTTATACAGTATTTATTTCTCTAATAGTCGTTGTGTAATTTATGGCCTATGCCGAACTTCATTGCGTTAGCAACTTTACGTTTCTGCGCGGGGCTTCCCACCCCTGGGAATTAGTCCAGACTGCTGCCAGCTTGGGTTACAGCGCACTGGCAATTACCGACGAATGTTCATTGGCCGGTGTAGTTAAGGCTTATATAGAAGCACAAAACTGCGGTTTACAATTAATTATCGGGGCAGAATTTAAACTTGAAGGTCAGCGTTTAATTGTTCTGGTTAGCAATCGCCAATCCTATGCTGAACTCTCCGAACTGATTACTCTAGCCCGCCGGCGCAGTCGTAAAGGCGAATACAGCCTGCAATGGACTGACCTTAGCGGCAACCTCCCAAACAGCCTCTTAATCTGGCTGCCCAGTGGCGATCTAGAACCAGATCATGAGGTCGGTGAACGACTGAGCCACTGGTTTAGAGAGCGACTCTGGATTGGCGTAGAGCATTTACTAGACGGTGATGAAACCTATAGATATTACTATTACCGCAATCTCGCCGCTCTCTGGCAACTGCCCATGGTTGCCTGTGGCGACGTACATATGCACAGCAAAGAGCGCCGCGCTCTCCAGGACACATTAACGGCCATTCGTCACAGTTGTTCAGTGATGGAGCTTGGCGACCGGCGCTTCCCCAATGCAGAGCGCCGTCTGCGTAGTCTCGAACATATCCAGAGGCTCTACCCAGCAGCGCTGCTCAATGAGACTCTAGCTATCGCAAAACGCTGCCAGTTTAGCCTCGAGGAGTTGCGCTACGAGTACCCTGACAACGTAGTGCCCCCGCACCTAACAGCCTCAGAACAGCTACGCCTGTTAACCGAACAGGGAGCACAGAAACGCTGGCCCAAGGGGCTTAGTACAGCGGTGCGTCGGCAGATTGATTATGAGCTCAAAGTCATAGCTGAGCTGCAATACGAATGTTATTTCTTAACCGTTCAGGATCTAGTGGCCTTTGCTCGCAGCCGCAATATTCTCTGTCAGGGCCGAGGCTCAGCTGCCAACTCTGTTGTCTGCTACTGCCTTTTTATCACCGAGGTTTCACCGGATCAGGTGTCATTATTATTTGAGCGCTTTATCTCCACCGAGCGCAATGAACCCCCAGATATAGATGTCGACTTTGAACATGAACGCCGCGAGGAAGTCATTCAATATATCTACCGTCGCTACAGTCGTGAACAGGCCGCTCTAGCCGCCACTGTCATTACTTACAGGCCGCGCAGCGCAGTGCGAGATGTCGGCAAGGCGCTGGGACTAGACTCTCTGTTTATCGAACAACTCAGCCAGTCTCTGTCCTGGTGGGACCGCAATGCAGATCTGCAGGCGCAGTTTGAAAAAGCCGGCGCCAGAGGTGATATGGCAGAGCATTTTTATAATCTACTACAGGAAATTCTAGGCTTCCCCCGGCACCTGTCTCAGCATGTTGGAGGCTTTATTATCACCAAAAGCCCCATCAGCACTCTGGTACCGGTAGAAAATGCCAGCATGCCAGAGCGCACAGTGATTCAGTGGGACAAAGAGGATATTGAAGCTCTGGGATTACTTAAAATTGATATTTTGGCGCTGGGCATGCTGACAGCGATTCATCGCTGCTTTGATCTTATTCACAGGTATCAGGGCCCCGAACTCAGCATGCAAAATATCCCCAAAGACGACAGTGCTACCTACGACATGCTCTGTCGGGCTGATAGCGTCGGGGTATTTCAGATTGAATCTCGGGCGCAGATGGCCATGCTGCCCAGACTTAAACCACGGTGTTTTTACGATCTGGTTATTGAAATTGCCATAGTGCGCCCCGGCCCCATACAGGGGGGCATGGTACACCCCTATCTAAAGCGCCGTCAGGGTTTAGAGCAGGTTAGCTATCCTCATCCAGACATTAAAGAGGTACTTGAGCGCACATTGGGTATTCCAGTGTTTCAGGAACAGGTTATTAGACTGGCCATGGTAGCTGCGGGCTTTAGCGGTGGCGAAGCCGATCAGCTACGCCGCGCCATGGCCAGCTGGGGTAAAGGTGGTGAACGCAATAATAAGCTACTGGGTTTTCAGCAAAAATTGACCGACGGCATGCTGGCTCGTGGCTACACATTAGATTTTGCCGAGCGGCTATTCCGCCAGATTCAGGGCTTTGGAGTCTATGGTTTTCCCGAGTCTCATTCCGCAAGCTTTGCACTGCTCGCCTATGTCTCTGCCTGGTTAAAATGCCATTACCCAGCTGCGTTTTGTTGCGCCATCATGAACAGCCAACCCATGGGCTTCTACAGCCCCTCGCAGTTAGTGCAGGATGTACAGCGTCAGGGTATAGAAGTAAGGCCTATAGATGTGGTCAACAGCCAATGGGATCACAGCCTTGAGGGAGACCCTAAAAACCCAGCTCTACGTCTGGGTTTTCGTCTAATTAAAGGCTTTTCCCGCGCGGCGGCACAGAGAATCGTGGCTTCCGATCGGCAGTTAATGAGCATCCCCCAGCTAGCCCGCAAAGCCAAGCTATCTCAGGCCGATCTCAGCCTGCTCAGTAGTGCCGGCGCCCTTGCCCCTGTGAGCAGCAATCGTCGCCAAGCCCACTGGCAGGCCCTAGCTACAGAGCCTAGCGAACAGCTATTACCTGCCGATCAGCAACAGCCGCAACTTAGAGCCCCCAGCGAAACCGAAGAACTCTATGCCGACTACAGCCATACCGGATTGTCCCTAGGTCGGCACCCTATGAGCCTTCTAAGAGAGCAGTTTCCAATTTTTCAACGCTGCAAGCGACACAGTGAACTCGCCGAACTAGGCCATCGCCGTTTTGTGCGTATTGCCGGACTAGTGACTGGCAAACAGCGACCCGGCACTGCCTCTGGAGTGGTATTTCTAACCCTGGAAGATGAAACCGGCAACAGTAATGTAGTGGTCTGGCAAAGTGTCCAAAAAAGCTGCCGTCAGGCATTATTAAAAGCTCAGCTACTTATGGTCAAAGGCGTTGTAGAAACCGATGGCGCCGTGGTGCATGTAATTGCCCAGGAGTTAACTGACTGCTCTGAACTGCTGTCTCGCACCCGGGGTAGCGACGGCGTAACAATTAAATCGCGGAACTTTAGGTAATCATCTAACAGACTCCAATCGCCAGCCTCAGATTCCAAACCTTCAAGTTTGACTCTTGGGTCAACAAATCCTTCCCCTAGGCTACAGCGACCCCCTCTACTGTAGTAGGATAAGCAAATCAAAGCGTCACCTGTAGCGGCTAAACCGCCTCAGTCACTAGAACGCTAACCATGGGGACAATATCAATGAAAGATTTTTCCAACAAAGTTGCCGTTATCACTGGTGCCGGATCAGGCATGGGTCGCTACCTGGCCATCTTATTAGCGCGGGCAGGCGCCAATGTAGCCCTCTGTGAGGTCAATAAAGTTACACTGGCCGAAACTGTGGCCATGCTTAAATGCTACCAAGTTAAGGTATCCAGCCATATTTTAGATGTCGCCGACAAAGCTGTCATTGAAGCTCTGCCCGCACAGGTTATTGCCGAACACGGCGCTGTTGATCTGGTGTTTAACAATGCTGGAGTGACGGTTGATTCAACCTTTGAGGATATGTCCGAAGATGATTGGGACTGGGTGTTTAATATTAATCTGCAGGCTGTTATTAACTCTAGCCGTGCCTTTTTGCCCCATCTAAAGCAGCGCCCTGAAGCGGCTCTTATCAATACGTCTTCGATCTTTGGCATGATTGCCCTGGAGCGACAGTCGGTTTATCACACCGCTAAATTTGCCGTGCGAGGCTTTACCGAAAGCCTAGTCAAAGAAATGAAAAACAGCAGCGTACAGATTCACTGTGTGCACCCTGGGCACATAGGTACCAACATAGTGACCAATGCGCGCATGAACAAAAGTGAAGAGTCTGCAAGCTCCTTGCAACGTCTGGTAGGCAAGGTCATGGGACTAGGAGATAGTCAGGAGGAACTGGCCGCCTTCTTCCGCAACAATGGTATGCATGCCAGTCGCGCCTCGCAGATTATTCTGAATGGCGTGCGTAAAAACCGCAGCCGAATTATGGTTGGCACCGACGCTAAACTCATGGACCTCTGCCAGCGCCTAACACCTATGCACTACGAGACACTGTTTCCATTATTCACCCTACCCCTGACCCTGCTGCGCAACAAAAAGCCTATTAAAGGCATGCCCTGCGAAACCACAGTAGTTGGCGAGCAGACTGCATAACCATGGGCCCAGAACACAGCGACGTCATTATCGTAGGTGCCGGCCTCACCGGCATCGGTGCTGCCTACCACATCAGCCATAAATGCCCAGATCGCAGCTATCTGCTGCTGGAATCACGTCAGGCCATAGGTGGCACCTGGGATCTTTTCCGCTATCCAGGCATTCGCTCCGATAGCGATATGCACACATTGGGTTACAGCTTCAAACCCTGGGAAAGCAAAAAAGCCATTGCAGATGGCCCTGCTATTCTCAGTTATGTCCGTGAAACCGCCGCAGAAAATAATATTGAGCAGCACATTCGCTTCGGCCATCGCCTGATAAGTGCGAACTGGTGTTCAAAGCAGTCACTGTGGACGCTCGAAATCAGGCAGGACAATAGCGACACCCCAGTGCAAATGACCTGCAATTTTTTGTATATGTGCTCGGGCTACTACAATTATGAACAGCCTCATGATCCGCAGTTTCCAGAGGTGGACAGCTACAAAGGTACGCTGGTTCACCCACAGTTTTGGCCTAAAGATCTCGACTATAAAGGTAAAAATGTCGTGATTGTGGGCTCTGGGGCTACCGCCATGACCATGGTTCCCGCTATGACTGATATGGCCAAAAAGGTAACCATGTTGCAGCGCTCGCCAACCTACGTACTCACCAGACCCTCTGAGGACTGGTTTGCTAATGGTCTGCGCAAAATACTGCCCTCATCCTGGGCCTATGGTATTACCAGACTCAGAAATACCCTGTTTCAGGAAGCTCTCTTTAAGCTGGCTCAGAGTTTTCCCCATCTGGCCAAACGCTTTTTTATTGCTCAGGTACGCAGAGAGCTAAACAAGGACTATAACGTCGATAAACACTTTACCCCTAGATACTTCCCATGGGATCAGCGTCTCTGCTTGGTGCCTGATAAAGATCTATTTGAGGCCATTAAAAGCGGCGCCGCCGATGTGGTGACCGAACATATAAAACGCTTCACAGAAAACGGCATCGAGTTAGAGAATGGCGAGCATCTAGAGGCAGACATTGTGGTCAGTGCCACAGGGCTGAGGCTACTAGTGATGGGTGGTGCAACGTTCACCGTTGATGGCGAGACCATCGACTTCTCGCAGCAGACCACCTACAAAGGCCTAATGATTTCAGATGTCCCCAATATGGTGACCGTATTTGGCTACATTAACGCCTCCTGGACACTGCGTGCAGACCTGACCGCTGAATGGGTCTGCCGGGCACTGAATCATATGAGCAGCACCCAGACCACCAAGATGATGCCAGTGGTGCCAGAAGCCTTAAAAGATATGCCCACCAAAGACTGGATTGCTGACTTTCCCGCCGGCTATATGCAGCGCAGCATGCATCTACAGCCACGACAGGGAGACCAGGATCCCTGGGTGAATAGCCAGAACTTCCGCAAAGAACGAGCACTATTTGGGAAGCCAATAGACGCCGATGGAGCCTTGCAGTTTAGTGTCGCCACAGAACGCTAGCCCAGCAACTACAATAGCCTCTCCGACCTACTAAATTAGGGCCAGCGACTCGCCGTTATGGGTATCAACAAACCGATTCTCAGAGCCAACAGCAGGCTGAGGCATTTAGCCGCCATGATTCAGCCCCCCTACCAAACGATTTGGGACTGCTGCTGCGACCATGGCCAACTCGGTATGTCTCTGCTTAAAGATGGCGTTGCTGATCAGGTTATCTTTGTCGATGTACTCGAAAACATTATGGCTGAACTAACAGACCGCCTTATTGAGGACTTCCCTCCAGCCCATTACAGCTGGCAGGTTCGCTGCGATGATATTAAAAATATTCAGGTACCCGCCGAGGATTCACAGCTATTTATAATTGCCGGGGTTGGCCCAGACCAGAGCATCGAATTTATCAAAAGCCTCTGTGCCTCAGCGCCAGAGACAGCCTTCGATCTGCTTTTATGCTCAGTTCATGGCAACTATGCAGTGCGAGAGGTGCTGATTGCCCAGGGCTACAGGCTCAAAGAGGAGCGTATCATCTGTGATAAAAATCGTTTCTATGAAGCCATCTACGCCTCTAAGAAAGCCGATCAACCACTGCGAGCAACGGGCCAACAGATGTGGGACTGGACAGACCCAGTGCATCGAGATTACTGGCAAAGAACGGTCGGTCATTACCGGCAAAAAGCCAAAAAGAATCAGCTGAGATACCAACTAGTTATTCAACATTATGAAACTCTGCGTGACGCCTTACAGGCCGCACTAAAAGATAACCCAGAACCCAATCAGCCACCACAATCAGAGTAATTGACGCACAGGGCTCATATAAAAGATCACCAATATACAAAAGCCAGGGTTGCCACTAGACTGTATCCATAGGCACAGCAAAAAGCTGACGGTACCCCACTAGAAAGGTTAGGGCTCCCTATTTGAAGCACTAGCTGCTGATTGTGAACTGAGCAAACGAGGACCCAAACCCATGCTGCTACTGGAAAACTTTGTTGCCCTTTTTATGGAGTCGGCTCCCTGGCTGATGCTTGGGCTGACCGTAGCTGCAGTAATAAAAGTGCTGGTGCCTAGCCAATTGCTGGCAAAACATCTAGGTGATTCAGGCCCTGGCGCCACCGTTAAAGCCGCTCTGTTTGGTGCCCCCCTACCCCTTTGCTCCTGTGGCGTAATCCCCGCTGCGCTCGGGCTGCGTCGCAGTGGCGCATCCAAGGCCGCCACCACCTCCTTTTTGATATCAACACCAGAGACAGGTGTGGATAGCATTTCTATTTCCTACGCGTTGTTAGGGCCATTTATGGCGATTATTCGGCCTATTGCTGCCATCACCAGCGCTATCACTGCCGGTATATTAGTCGGCAAAGAGAATAGTATTCCGGCCAGTGCCAGTGCCCAACCTGCGGGCACTTGCTGCGCCAGCAACACCCCAGAGCCAGAGCCCTGCTGCAGCACTGAACAACCAGCTGTAAAGCAATCCACAGCAGCGGATAAGCTGCTAGCAGGCCTGCGCTTTACCTACATAGATCTGGTGAGAGATATCGCCCTATGGCTTGTGATTGGACTCGGCTTTGCCGCAATAATAAAAACCTATGTACCCAATGAATTCCTACTGCAATGGGGCGATGGCTTGCTAGCCTTTGTGGTCATGGCGCTGGTGGGTGTACCCATGTATATCTGCGCCACCGCCTCCACACCCATTGCAGCGGGCTTATTGTTTTCCGGCGTATCACCGGGCGCGACGCTGGTATTTATGCTGGTGGGCCCCGCCACCAATATAGCGACTATGGGCCTGGTAAAAACCGAACTGGGCAACCGCACGCTAGCAATCTATCTGCTCAGTGTTGTGGTAGTGGGTTTTGCCTTTGGCTATCTAACCAACTATCTGGCCGCACTCTGGGACATGGACTTTTTAGCGCAGGCGCAGCAGGCCCACGAGATGGTAAATACACCGTTGACCTATGGGGCTAGTATTTTGCTGGCGGGACTTATGGTTTATGGCTTGGCAAATAAATACACAGGTATTAGAAATTAAAACATCTCCCCAGAATGCTCGACCATAACGACCCGGCCCGATTCCAAGCAAGCTCCTCTTTAAACTTCCAACAAAAAAAATTAACAAGAGTAGATAATTCAAATAGTCCCTGCCAGTGCCCTTGCGATCAATCAGGGCCCGTTTATGGGTGCAGGTATTTTCAGATTGAGAGAAGACTTGTCTGAGCGAAGCGAGTTGTCTGAACGCTGAAAATTCCTGTACCCATGGGACCGATCGCAAGGGCACTGGCAGGGACTATTGGGGCTCGGCACCAACTAAAGAGATACCACTCCCCCACCCTTAAGATAAAAGCATGGCTACAACAACCGCCGCACAAAACCCAAGACATAAAAAAAGCGGCCCGAAAGCCGCTTCTTTAAATTGCCTTAAAGAACTTACCAACCAGTAATTTCTTTCAAGCCAGCCCCAATATCAGCCAGGCTACGAACCGTCTTAACACCAGCATCTTCCAGCGCCGCAAACTTCTCATCTGCAGTACCTTTACCGCCAGAAACAATCGCACCAGCATGGCCCATACGCTTACCAGCAGGTGCAGTAACACCAGCAATATAAGACACAACAGGCTTGGTGACATTGGCTTTAATATAAGCCGCTGCTTCTTCTTCCGCCGTACCCCCAATCTCACCGATCATAACAATGGCCTCGGTAGCTGGGTCTTTCTCAAACAGCTCAAGAATATCGATAAAGCTAGAACCAGGAATCGGGTCGCCACCAATACCTACGCAAGTAGACTGGCCAAAACCATAGTCAGTAGTCTGCTTAACCGCTTCGTAAGTCAGAGTACCTGAACGGGAAACGATGCCGACCTTACCGGGCAGGTGAATATGACCTGGCATAATGCCGATCTTACATTCGCCTGGGGTGATAACGCCTGGGCAGTTGGGTCCAATCAGACGGACACCCAAGGTGTCGCAAACAACCTTACAATCCAGCATATCCTGTGTAGGAATGCCTTCAGTAATACAGACAACCAGCTTTAAGCCAGCGTTAGCAGCTTCAAGAATAGAATCTTTACAAAATGGTGCAGGAACATAGATAACCGAGGCTTCTGCGCCTGTGGCTTCCACAGCCTCTGCAACAGTATTAAATACCGGCAGACCCAAATGCTCAGTGCCGCCCTTACCTGGGGTTACACCACCAACCATCTTAGTGCCATAAGCCAGCGCCTGCTCAGAGTGAAAAGTACCCTGCCCGCCAGTAAAGCCCTGACAGATAACCTTAGTGTCAGCATTGATTAAGATAGACATATTAGTTACCTCCTGCGGCTTTAACAGCTTGTTGCGCGGCATCCGTCAAGCTGGTTGCTGCAATAATAGCCAGACCAGATTCGGCCAGCTTTTTAGTACCCAGTTCAGCATTGTTACCCTCAAGGCGAACAACCACTGGAATCTTCACGCCCACTTCCTCAACTGCACCAATCACACCATCGGCGATCAGGTCACAGCGCACAATACCGCCAAAGATATTGATAAGTACCGCTTTAACATTGGTGTCAGAGAGAATAATTTTAAAGGCTTCAACAACACGCTCTTTGGTTGCACCACCGCCTACATCGAGGAAGTTAGCGGGAGAACCTCCGTGCAGGTGCACAATATCCATAGTACCCATAGCCAGGCCAGCGCCGTTGACCATACAACCAATATTGCCATCGAGGGCCACATAGTTCAGTTCAAATGAGGCCGCATGAGCTTCGCGAGCATCTTCCTGGGAGGGATCGTGCATAGCTTTGATAGCGGGCTGACGGTACAGCGCGTTGCCATCGATAATTACCTTGGCATCCAGGCAGTGCAGATTGCCTTCGTCGGTGATAACCAGTGGGTTAATCTCCAACAGTTCCAAGTCTTTCTCTTTAAACATCTTGGCCAGACCCATAAAGATCTGCACAAACTGCTTAATCTGAACCCCTTTAAGGCCCAGTTTAAAGGCCAGATCACGGCCCTGGTAAGGCTGTGCGCCAGTCAGAGGGTCGATAATGGCTTTTAGAATTTTTTCGGGAGTCTCTTCTGCAACCTTCTCGATCTCAACACCGCCTTCGGTGGAGGCCATAAAGATAATACGACGAGTCGCGCGATCGACCACAGCGCCCAAATACAGCTCTTGGTCAATATCGGTGCAGGTCTCAACCAGAATACGGCTAACCGGCTGGCCATTGGCATCTGTCTGGTAGGTCACCAGGTTCTTACCTAACCAGTTGTTGGCAAACTCTTCGATTTCGGCTTTGGAGCTAACCAGCTTTACGCCGCCAGCTTTTCCTCGGCCACCAGCGTGGACCTGGGCCTTTACAACCCACTTGTCGCCGCCGATAGTATCGGCAGCCGCCACGGCATCTTGCGCGGTTTCTGCAGCAATCCCTTTAGACACTGGCAGACCGTACTCAGCAAACAGCTGCTTACCCTGATATTCGTGCAGGTTCATACTTCTCTTCCCGTTAAATGTTTCGGATGGATGTTTCCCCGAGCTTGGGCCCGGGGGTTATAAGGTATTGTTAACTGGACCTATCGACGCTTGCGGTTAGCGATATGAATAGCAGCGCCATTCACAGCCAGCGCTGCTTCGTGGACAGTTTCCGACAGAGTCGGGTGACCAAATACGGTCATACCTAAGTCTTCAGCACTGGAACCAAACTCCATTGCAATTGCCACCTGCTGGACCAAATCCGCTGCGCTAGGGCCAACAATATGGCAACCAAGAATGCGGTCTGTATCAGCATGGGCAATAATTTTAACCATACCGTCGGTATCGTTAGCGGCCATAGCACGGCCACTGGCTGCAAACGGAAACACACCTACGTTATAGGGCTCGCCCGCGGCTTTAATCTGCTCTTCGGTCTGACCCACTGAAGCAACTTCGGGGTGAGTGTAAATGACATTGGGCACAATGTCGTAGTTCATCTGGGCTTTGTGGCCAGCAATTATCTCTGCTACCATCACGCCCTCCTCCGACCCCTTATGCGCCAGCATCGGGCCACGCACTAGGTCACCAATCGCATATACGCCTGCTACATTAGTGGCACATTGATCGTTAACAAATACTGTACCGCGCTCGTCTAACTGTACGCCGCTATCATCGGCCAGCAACCCATCAGTAAAGGCGCGACGGCCCACACAGACAATCAGCTTATCGAAGGTTTCTTTTTGCTCAGAGCCATCCGCAGTCATAAAGGTGACTTCGACGGCGCCTTTAACAATCTCGGTACCAGTCACACGGGCGCCCAGACGTATGTTCAGACCCTGCTTAGTAAAGATCTTCTTGGCTTCTTTGGCGATCGCCTTATCCATAATAGCTAAAAAGTCTTCCATCGCTTCTAGCAGAACCACTTCTGAGCCCAGACGATTCCATACCGAACCCAGCTCCAAACCAATCACACCAGCGCCAATCACGCCTAGACGCTTGGGGACTTCAGAAATTTCTAGGGCACCAGTTGAGTCTACAATCAGATCACCATCAACCTTGGCCACAGGAATATCTATCGGCAGAGAGCCTGAAGCCAGAATCACATTGCTGGCTTCAATCACAGAGACAGTGCCATCATTAGCAGTCAACTCAACCTTTTTACCGGCCAAAAGCTTGCCTGTACCGTACAGTGCAGTAACGCCATTGGCTTTAAACAGGCCAGCAATACCGCCCGTAAGCTGGTTGATAATCTTGTTTTTACGCTCCAGCATGGCGGGAATGTCCATTGCCACGCCCTTGGTGCTAATACCATGTATGCCCAGATCTTCCTTGGCTTCGTGATACTTGTAGGAGCTGTCCAGTAGTGCTTTTGAAGGGATACAGCCAACGTTAAGGCAGGTCCCGCCGTTAACGCCTTTACCTTCTTTATTCTGCCACTTCTCAATACAGGCGGCTTTAAGACCCAACTGAGCTGCACGTATTGCAGCCACATAGCCAGCTGGGCCACTACCGATCACTACAACATCATATTTTTCTGACATCTAAATACCTATTTTTCAGTAACTTACGTGTTAAATTTCAAGTAGAATCTTAGCTGGATCTTCGATTAATTGTTTAATCGCAACCAAGAATTGTACTGCTTCCTTGCCGTCAATCAGGCGGTGGTCATAGGACAGCGCCAGATACATCATTGGACGAATCTCAACCTGGCCATTGACGGCTACCGGACGCTGCTGGATGGTATGCATGCCCAGAATAGCGGTCTGAGGTGGGTTGATAATCGGCGTAGACAGCAGTGAGCCGTAGACGCCGCCATTGGTGATAGTAAAGGTACCACCAGTCATTTCTTCAATACTTAACTTGCCATCTCGGGCCTTACCGGCATAGTCGACAATGCTGTTTTCAACAGTGGCAATGCTCATGTTCTCCGCATTGCGCAACACTGGCACAACCAGGCCGCGCTCGGTAGACACTGCAACACCAATATCTTGGAAACCATGGTAGACAATATCAGTGCCATCAATCGAGGCATTCACCAGCGGGAATCGTTTAAGAGCCTCTACTGCCGCTTTTACAAAGAAGCCCATAAAGCCCAAACGAGTGCCATTATGGGTCTTGGTAAATTCGTCCTGATACTGCTTGCGCAATCCCATCAGAGCCGACATATCCACTTCGTTAAAGGTTGTAAGAGAGGCAGTGGTCTGAGTCACATCTAACAGGCGCTCAGCAATGCGTGAGCGCATTCTTGTCATGGCCACACGACGCTCAACGCGCTCGCCTGCTGGCATAGCCTCTTCTGCTAGGCTTGCCGCTGCAGGAGCCGCACTGGTAGCTGCAGGTGCTGGCGTGAAATTAACCACATCTTCTTTAGTGATTCTGCCACCTTTGCCGGTTCCTGCGACCTGAGACAAATCAATGTTGCGCTCATCGGCTAGCTTTTTGGCAGCGGGGTTAACTAAGGTATCTGCAACCTGCACATCTGCCTCTTGCTTCTTGGCTGCGGAGGTCGCTGCGGGACTGGCCGCCTCGCCCTCTTCGATGCGCGCGATCACTTCATTGCTAAGAATAATATCGCCCTCAGCTTTTAGCACTTCGGACAGAATTCCTGTCGCTGGAGCCACCACTTCAAGAACCACTTTGTCGGTTTCAATATCGACAATTAGGTCATCGCGGTTGACGCTGTCGCCAACATTCTTGTGCCAAGTCGCCAGCGTGCCCTCTTGCACAGATTCTGGGTAGGTAGGTGCCTTAATTTCAGTGGCCATTAATCTATTCCTGGTTTTTTTAAGAGTCTAGGGTTAATGCTTGATTAATAAATTGCTTCTGCTCTTCTAAATGAACAGACATATATCCGCTTGCAGGTGCCGCTGAACTTTCGCGGCCCACATAGCTGAGGTGTAATTCTGGTTTTAAGCGTTGAATAATGTGCCGCATATGGTGCTGACTGCTATACCAAGCGCCCTGATTCATAGGTTCTTCCTGACACCAGATAATATCTTCGATATTACTGTAAGGACGCAGAATCTCTTCCAGCTCAGCATCGGGGAATGGGTAGAGCTGTTCCAAGCGGATCAGCGCTATATCCTCAATGCCCCGCTCCTGACGCTCTTCCAGCAAATGGTAATAGACCTTGCCAGAACAGAGCACCACACGACGAGCTTTAGCGACATCTACATCGTCATCCAACACATTCTGGAACTCGCCATTGGCCAGCTCTTCCAACGAAGAGGTCGCCAGCTTGTGACGCAGAATCCATTTTGGGCTCATAATCACCAGCGGACGACGCATGGGACGAATCGCCTGCCGACGCAACAGATGGAAGATCTGCGCAGGGCTTGTAGGAATAACCACCTGCATATTGTGCTCAGCGCACAGTTGCAAGAATCGCTCTAAACGAGCCGATGAATGCTCTGGGCCCTGACCTTCAAACCCATGGGGAAGCATCATGGTCAGGCCTGATAAACGGCCCCACTTATGCTCACCACTGGCGATAAATTGGTCGATCACCACCTGAGCGCCATTGGCAAAGTCACCAAACTGAGCTTCCCAGATAATCAGTCCTTTCGGCGCTGTGGTGGCATAGCCATATTCAAAGGCCAGTACAGCCTCTTCTGAAAGCACCGAATCATAGATATCAAATCGCGGCTGATCGTCAGCCAAATTGGCCATAGGCAGATAGGCTTCGCCGTCTTTCTGGTTGAGTACCACTGCGTGGCGGTGGGAGAACGTCCCGCGGCGCACATCCTGGCCAGTAATACGAATTGGGTAGCCCTCGTGCAGCAACGTGCCATAGGCTAGCAGTTCAGCCATTCCCCAGTTGAGTGGCAGTGCGCCACCAGCCATCTTGCGGCGGTCATCATAAATCTTAGCAACCTGACGCTGCACCTGAATGCCGTCTGGAATCGAGGTGATGCGCGCTGCGACGTCCTGCAGAGCCTTGAGATCAATACCTGTATTGGCCGGCGTGCGCCAGTCATGATCTAGGTAGGGCTCCCAGTTTACAAATAGGCCCGTGTCAGGCTCACGCACCAGGTTATGAACCACAAAGTCGCCCTTATCTAGGCTGGCTCTGTAATCATTGGCCATTTCATTGGCCTTATCTTGCTCCAGCACACCCTCGGCAACCAACTTTTGAGCGTAGAGGGTTCTGGTGGTTGAATGCTTGCGGATCACGTCATACATCAACGGCTGAGTTGAGGATGGCTCATCGGTCTCGTTATGGCCGCGGCGGCGGTAACAGACTAGGTCTATAACCACATCTTTACCAAACTCATAGCGGTAGTCCATGGCTAACATAGCCGCGAACATCACTGCGTCTGGGTTGTCACCATTGACGTGCAGTATCGGTGCGCCGACCATTTTGGCAATATCGGTGCAGTATTCTGTAGACCGTGCATCGTCCTGACGGCTGGTCGTAAAGCCAACCTGATTGTTAATCACAATATGGATAGTACCGCCAGTCTTGTATGCGCGAGTTTGCGACAGCTGGAAGGTTTCCATAACCACACCCTGCCCCGCAAATGCCGCATCACCATGCATCAGGATAGGAACAACCTTTTGACCTGTGGGATCTTCACGACGATCCTGACGAGCACGGCCGGAGCCAATAACCACTGGGCATGAAATCTCTAGGTGTGAGGGGTTAAAGCCCAGCGCCATATGGACTTCACCACCGGGAGTCATCACATTTGATGAAAAGCCCTGATGATATTTCACATCACCACTGGTATTGACCAGTCGCTTGCCTTCGAACTCTTCAAATAGCTCGGAAGGATTTTTGCCCAGGATATTCACTAGCACGTTGAGGCGACCACGGTGTGCCATGGCCATCACAATCTCTTTACAGCCGTATTCTCCAGAGCGCCGAACCAGAAAGTCAAGCAGCGGAATCAGACTCTCGCCACCCTCAAGGCCAAAGCGCTTGGTCCCCGGATACTTGGAATCCAGATGCTTTTCTAGACCCTCTGCCGCTGTCAGGCGGCTAAGCACGTCGATACGAGCTTCGTCACCGTAGGTAGGCTTGGAACGCACAGATTCAAAGCGCTGGGCCAGCCACTGCTTTTCAGCAAAGCTGGTGATATGCATAAACTCAGGGCCTAAATGGCCGCAGTAGGTCTCTTCCAGGGCCTCTACGATCTCGCGCAGAGTCGCTTCAGGCTTGCCCATATACAGAGGGCCAGTTTGGAATGTGGTATCTAGATCTGCTTGAGTCAGCCCATGGAAGTGCAAATGCAGATCTGGCACATCCTCGCGCTGCATAATACCCAGAGGATCAAGATTAGCCTTCTGATGCCCGCGAAAACGGTAGGAGCTAATTAATTGAACAACCTTTACCTGTTTGCGCTCGTGCTCTAGGTGAATGCCACCGGAGCCTGGCGCAGGTGTGGGTCTGGCCTGACGGCGACCGAGAAGCTCGAAGTGCTGAATAATTGTGGCGTGAGAAATGTCAGGGGTCACAGAGCCATTGGTGCGGGGGAGAGAGTCAAAAAAGCTGCTCCACTCCTCTGGCACGCTATTGGGCTCATGCAAATAAGTTTCGTAGAGTTCTTCAATGTACGCCGCGTTTCCACCGGAGAAGTGGGAGGAGCGCAAAAATTGCTCCATTAAGCCCTCAGGCATTGCAGGTATTCCCCTTGTTAAGACTACGTATTACGCCAATTTTTAAGCGCAGTATTCTAAACCCCATTTACACAAACGGCCAGTAAAAACTGGCCGTTTGGAGGATTTAGCCTTGCAATTAAGGCTGATCACCTATTTAGGTGGCGCTTCTGATAAGCATACTGCGAATATGACCAATCGCCTTGGTAGGATTTAACCCTTTAGGACAAACCTGTACGCAGTTCATGATGCCGTGGCAGCGGAATACACTGAACGGATCATCGAGATTTGCCAGACGCTCTTCAGTCGCTGTATCACGGCTATCCGCGAGAAATCTGTATGCCTGCAGCAGACCAGATGGACCAATAAACTTATCGGGATTCCACCAGAACGACGGGCAGGCCGTCGAACAGCATGCGCACAGAATACATTCGTACAGACCATCAAGTTTGGCACGCTCTTCAGGAGACTGCAGACGCTCAATAGCCGGTGCTGGTGTGTTATTGATCATGTACGGTTGAATTTTCTCGTACTGAGCATAGAACTGACTCATATCAATGACCAGATCACGAATCACCGGTAGGCCAGGCAGAGGACGAATCACAAGCTTGTTACCTTTTACCGCCTCTGAGAGGGGCGTAATGCAGGCCAGACCATTTTTACCCGAGATATTGACACCATCCGAGCCACAGACACCCTCTCGGCAGGAGCGACGAAACGTCAACGTGGGGTCTTCGGCCTTTAGCTTTTCCAGCACATCCAGAACCATCACATCCTTGCCCTGGGTGTCGACCTTAAAGTCTTGCATATAAGGCTCAGAATCCACTTCTGGGTTATAGCGATAAATACTTACATTCAACATGTTCAATCAGCCCAATTAATAGGTTCGTACTTTAGGTTCAAATGCTTCACGCGTCTTGAGGTTAAAATTAACCCCGCGCTTGCCCAGCGTCTTTGTCTCGGGGAAATACACCGAGTGACAGAGCCAGTTTTCATCGTCGCGCTCTTGGAAATCTTCGCGAGCGTGTGCACCGCGACTCTCTGTGCGACCCTCAGCGGCAATAGCTGTAGCCTCTGCGGTAGCAAACAGGTTCTGTAACTCCAGCGCTTCGATACGCGCAGTGTTAAAGGCGTTGCTCTTGTCTTCCAAGGCCACATTCTCAATCCGCGGACGCAGAGCGTTGAGCTTCTCAATGCCCTCTTTCATAAAGTCACCGCGACGGAATACACCGAAGTAGTTCTGCATAATGGTTTGCAGTTCGGCACGCAGCACAGAGGCTTTCTCGCCACCTGCTGAGTTGTTAATGCGGTTGAGACTCACCATAGCAGCTTCAATATCGCTCTCTCTGGCATCTTTAAGGTTGATACCTTCTCGCAGCTGCTTCTCGATAAACATACCGGAAGCGCGACCAAAGACCACCAGATCCAGCAGCGAGTTACCGCCTAGGCGGTTGGCGCCGTGCACAGATACACAGGCCGCTTCACCGCAGGCGTAAAAGCCCTGAATAACCTGATCATTGCCGTCTTTGTCGATAGTCAGTGCCTGGCCATCAACATTGGTGGGAATACCACCCATCATATAGTGACAGGTAGGCACCACTGGGATTGGCTCTTTGACCGGATCGGCATGAGCAAAGGTGCGCGACAGCTCTAAAATACCTGGCAGTTTGGCGTTCAAAGTCTCTTCGCCAAGGTGGTCGAGCTTGAGGTACACATGGTCACCATTTTCACCACAGCCACGACCTTCAAGGATTTCCAGCACCATAGAGCGGGCAACCACATCGCGGCCAGCAAGGTCTTTGGCATTGGGCGCATAACGCTCCATAAAGCGCTCGCCGTCTTTGTTGATTAGATAGCCACCCTCACCACGGCAACCCTCTGTTACCAGAGTACCTGCACCGTGAATACCGGTTGGGTGGAACTGCCACATCTCGATATCCTGCACCGGGAAGCCCGCGCGCAGAGCCATGCCTACGCCGTCGCCGGTACAGATATGTGCGTTAGTAGTAGAGGCATAGATTCGCCCTGCTCCACCCGTGGCGAATACAGTAGCTTTAGACTTTACATAGACCGTTTCACCGGACTCGATATTGATTGCCACAACACCAACAACCGCGTTGTCTTCGTTCTTCACAATATCAACCGCATACCATTCATTGAGGAATGTGGTTTCGTTTTTCAGATTACCCTGATACAGGGTGTGCAACAGTGCATGGCCGGTTCTATCTGCCGCTGCACAGGTGCGCGCTGCCTGACCGCCATTACCGAAGTCTTTAGACTGGCCACCGAATGGGCGCTGATAAATACGGCCCTCTTCTGTGCGGGAGAACGGCAAGCCCATATGCTCAAGCTCAAAGATGGCCTCTGGGCCAGTTTGGCACATATACTCAATGGCTTCCTGATCGCCAATATAGTCAGAGCCTTTAATCGTGTCATACATATGCCACTGCCACTGATCATTGGGATCATCACTGGCAATCGCACAGGTAATTCCGCCCTGAGCAGATACAGTGTGCGAACGCGTGGGAAAAACTTTAGTAATTACTGCTGTTTTGTAACCGGATTGCGCCAGCTGAAGTGCAGCGCGCATGCCAGAACCGCCACCACCGACGATTACGGCATCAAAACTCATCGTTCTAATGTTAGCCATTTAGTTAAATTCCCCAGAGAATATCGATAGCCCAGACCACGTAGAGCAAAGTAATTGCAATCATGCCTAGTTGAAAAAAGATACGGATCGCAGTTGCCTTTGGCCCAACCAATCTTAGGGTCACATAGTCAGTTAAAACACACCACATACCGATCCAGGCATGGGCGGCAATACTGAGAATAGTAACCAAGCTAAACATACGCATTGCTAGCGAACTGTTTAACTCTGCCCACTGTGCATAGGTTAGCTCTGGGTTGCCCACAAAATAACAAACCATAAACGCCACATAGGCGGTCATGATCCAAGCGCTAATACGCTGGATCATCCAATCTGAGAGGCCACTGCGGCCAAAGCTAGTAACAGAAGTAACCATTAGAGAATCCACCAAGTAATAAGGCTAATAAGCAACGCCGCCAAAATTAATGCCGCCCAGGCGCTGTTGCGGCCAGCAGCGAATGAGTCTTCACCAAAACCCATATCCATGATTAGGTGTCGAATACCTGCTATTAGGTGATAGGCCAATGCAGCGAGAGTTGCCCAGATCACGAACTGACAGACTGGGTTAGCAAACAGCGCCCCCAGTTCGTTAAAGCTCTGCTCTGATGCCAAGCTGCTCTCCAGCATCCACAGCAGTACTGCGACAGCGAAAAACATAACCACACCGGATACACGGTGCAAGATAGATACATAGGAAGTTATTGGAAGCTTAATAGTCCCAATATCGAGATTTACTGGTCTTTTGTTATCCACGACAGGAAATACCTTATTAAAGAAGATCCGCAGCAACGGAAATGGATTTAAATAACGTCAACACAAAAACAGTACAAGCTAGGTTCGAAACAGCTCAGACCGGCTATTTGATGGCGCAGCAGTATAGTGTCATCAATCCTCAAATTCAATTCACATCGACCGCTGAGTCAAGGAAAAAATGACTCGCTGGTTACCTCAGAACACCAGATGTACGCAAACCATCCCAATAGAGGTTTTAAAAGGCATTCAAGCGGATAGAAGCGGCCATGCAGGCGCCAGACCTAGCCTTTATACCAGAGGATTAACGGGTATTTAGCAGGGTGATTTGGTTGACAATTAAAGCGGAACATCTATGATTGCAGTCGAAATTTTTGACCCACCTATATAGTTTTTCTGAGGACCCAGCATGACAGATCGTAAAGCAACCCTGACGCTTGATGGCCAGCCGCCCATCGAATTGCCCGTCCTCAAAGGTACCAGAGGACAGGACGTAATCGATATTGGCTCCCTTGGTAGTCATGGCGTTTTCACCTATGACCCGGGTTTCTCTGCTACCGCAGCCTGCCAATCTGATATTACCTTTATCGACGGCGATAAAGGCGTGTTGCTGCACCGCGGCTACCCTATCGAAGAACTGGCGGAAAAATCTGACTACCTGGAAACTTGCTATCTATTGCTCGAGGGCGCATTGCCCAATGCCGAGCAAAAGGCGGAGTTCGAGAACAACATTAAATATCACACCATGGTAAACCGCTCGGTTGAGCACTTTATCAGCGGCTTCCGCTACGACGCGCACCCAATGGCTATGCTGTGTGGCGTAGTAGGTGCCATGTCGTCTTTTTATCACGACTCTCTGGACATCAATAACGAGCAGCACCGCAAAATATCTGCGCACCGCCTGATTGCCAAGATTCCAACAATTGCCGCCATGTGCCACAAACACTTTACTGGTCAGCCCTTTATCTACCCAGATAACAGCCTGTCCTACTCCGAGAACTTCCTGCACATGATGTTCGGTACGCCCTGCGAGCCCTACGTGGTAGAGCCTGCGATTGCCAAGGCCATGGATCGTATCTTCCTTCTCCATGCCGACCACGAACAGAACGCCTCGACCTCGACAGTGCGACTGGCTGGCTCTACTGGTGCCAATCCATTCTCCTGTATTGCTGCGGGTATTGCTGCACTTTGGGGGCCAGCTCACGGCGGTGCCAACGAGGCAGTGCTGGATATGCTGGAAGAAATCGGTCACGAAGATAATATCGATGCCTTTATTGCCAAAGCGAAAGACAAAAACGATCCATTCCGCCTGATGGGCTTTGGGCACCGTGTTTATAAAAACTACGACCCACGCGCCACAGTAATGCGTGAGAGCTGCGACGAGGTGCTAGAGGTACTGGGCCTAGAAAACGACCCACTGTTCCGTCTCGCCAAGAAACTGGAAAAAATTGCACTAGAAGACGAGTACTTTGTCAGCAAGAAGCTCTACCCCAACGTAGACTTTTACTCTGGCATTATCCTCAAAGCACTGGGCATTCCGGTTGAGATGTTCACGGTAATCTTCGCCACAGGCCGCACCGTAGGCTGGATCTCTCACTGGAACGAGATGATCACCAACCCCTACCGCATTGGTCGTCCACGCCAGCTTTATACTGGTTCAGATACACGTCCCTATACGCCAGTTGAAGACAGATAAGCCCCTGACATCTAGGGCAATAAAAAAGGCAGCCTAAGCTGCCTTTTTTTATATCTGTCAGAAACTGATACCTAGCCGAGAGTCTCAGCAATCCAACGATCGACCAGATCTTCAAGAACATTTAGCGGCACAGCACCGCTGCTCAACACCACCTCGTGATAGCCTCTAATATCAAACTTATCACCCAGCGCAGTGCGGGCTTTCTCACGCAACTCCAACAGCTTCAGCATGCCGATCTTGTAGGCGGTTGCCTGACCAGGCATCACCATATAGCGCTCGATTGCCTTGAGATTGGCGGCCGAGTCACTGGCGGTATTAGCACCCAGATAGGCCACCGCCTCTTCGCGTGTCCAACGCTTGTAGTGCAAGCCTGTATCTACCACCAATCGACAGGCACGCCACAGCTCCATACTCAGGCGACCAAAGTCTGAATAGGGGTCAGCATAGAGCCCCATCTCTTTGGGAATATATTCTGAATACAGTCCCCAGCCCTCTGTGTAAGCCGTATAGCCGCCAAAACGACGGAACTTAGGCAGACCAGTCTGCTCCTGACTGATAGAGCCCTGCATATGGTGCCCAGGAATACCCTCATGATAAGCCAAGGCCTCTAGGTCATAGCTGCGCATATCTTTCATATTGGAGAGATTTGCATAGTAAGTGCCTGGGCGAGAACCGTCTGGCGCAGCGCGCTGATAAAAAGCGCGACCTGCAGATTTCTCACGAAAGGCCTCTACAGCCTTCACAATCAGTGGCGCCTTAGGCTTGGTATAAAACAGCTCATCCAGGCGTTCGCGCATATTGTCGATAATCGCAGTGGCGTCCGCCAGATAGGCTGCCTTGCCCTCTGCTGTGGTACCGTAATCGAACTGATCATCAGTGCGCATAAACTCAAAGAAGTCCTGCAAATCGCCCTCAAAACCCACTGTTTTCATAATATCGCGCATCTCACTGTGAATACGCGCCACTTCGCTCAGACCCAGTGTATGAATCTGCTCAGCGGTAAGGTCAGTGGTAGTAATACGCTTGAGGCGGTTGTTGTAATAATCATCACCATTGGGCAGCTTCCACACCCCATAATTACCGCCAGCGCGCTCACCCAAGTTTTCTAGGGTAGCGATAAGCTTGCGATAAGCCGGTGCCATCTGCTCCTGCAGCGCCTTGTCTAACTGAGTTATAAGATCTGCCTTCACCTCATCGGCAATCTCCAGATCGGCAACCTTGCCTTTAAAATCAGTCATCAGCGGGTTTTCTTGGCCTGAGTCATCGTCTATTCCAGCAATAATATTTTTGCTGTCGCGAACACTGTGAGAGAATGCAAACTCTGGCGCCAAGATGCCTTTATCAGCGCGAATATTAAGATCCACAATAACATTCGCCAACAACTGAGCCGTGCCTTTAACCCGCGAGATATAGGCCTCAGCTTCTTCAAGATTAGCAATCAGATGCTGATTGATTAAGAAACTGGGGATACCAGCATGCATGCCGCGCATCTGATTAACCGGGTATCTGTGATAGCGCCACTGCACATCGTCCAAGCCATTTTGCATACTCTGCTTGTAAAGCGTCAGGCTTAGCTGAGTCGCCCTATCCAGCTGCTGGGCATCCAGGGCCTCGAGACGAGCAAGCTGCGCCTGTGTTTTAACAATCGATTCGTCCCCAGCTTCCTGAGAGTAGTCATCCCACTCACCATAACGCTCGCGCATTCCCATATAGGTCATATATTCAGGGCTATCGCGCAGCGACTCCATAAACAGCTCATCGTAGAGTGCATTGGCCTGTTCAGAGGCGCTTAGCGCTGGCTGTTGATCAGCCTCCGGGGCTTTATTGCAACCGGCCAAGCTGACAGCCATCAGCGGTGCCAGCAGCCAGGTTATTGGTTTTTTAATCATAGTTATTTCCTCTTCCCCTTAGTTTAATGTTGCCAGTGGTAGCGCTGTGATTTGCGCTCCAAAGCCTCGGCAGTAGCCGCAGGCATGGCATTGATATTCAATCGCTCAAAAAATAACGGCTGGGCCACAGAGTCACCGCTGGCAACTTCAGCCATAGTACTGACATCGTAGAGGCGCCCGTTGATCATTGTGTGGCTAATATATTCAGAGCGGCGCAAGTCTGTCAGTACGTCGCCATCCATCACCACGATATCTGCCAGTTTACCGGGCTCCAGAGAGCCCAGATCATTATCCATGCCCATGGCAATAGCGCCATCATAGGTGGCGGCCCGCAGAGATTCCCAGG